>JACCDR010656582.1_pt1 | contig 36158 bp, 26 predicted proteins | sample 7446431 | NCBI WGS metagenome assembly JACCDR01 (sample SAMN15323443, study PRJNA562643) | freshwater metagenome | isolation source: river surface water | place: USA:Blue River Watershed | collected 2017-08-17 | reverse complement strand
CGTTTAAAGCTGACACACCACCCTGCTGGCCAGTATTGTAATTTGCCTTGTTTGGCCAAAAAGCCCGTCACGTACTCTTGCTCGTTACGCACCGATGCCAACACTTGCTCTTTGTTGTTTTTTAAATGTTCAATGAGTTCTGGGTGAGCACCGATGTTGAACCGGTACACCGAGGTATTACCGGTTTCATCACGTTTGTCCCACTCTTTAATAACGCGAAACTCACCTTCTGGCTCAAAGAAACAGTCGATGTTATCGACAATCACCACGTCTAAATCAATAAACAGTGTTGGGCCTGTTAAGTCGTACAGAGGGTCGGCAAAACTGGTGACTTTAAGCCAACCGTGACCAAAACTCCAAGGTGCCCGTTGGTCGAAATCTTCAAAGCCAACCGCAGGGATTTTCTTGACTTCGATGTTGGCGGAAATGCCTTTATCGTCGTCGGTTAAACAGACAAAGCGAAACGGTAATGTCAGATTACGGCTGACCATGGAGTACAAATTATTAACGTATTCAGGGCCATATTTGTTGCCCCATTTGATGCAAAGAATATTAACTTGGGTCATAAGTTTTACCGTGAGTTGGCCAGCGCTGCGCCGACAATGCCGTTAGTTTATCATAATATGCTGCTAAATCAGCCGTTGTTTTATGCTCAGCTCAGTTAGCGAGACAAACAACACGGCTGGCGCTTATCACTTGGGGCTCGACCTGGGCAGCATGCATGACAGGCGACCATCTCGCCTCGTATCTCAGCTAAGATGGCATTAGTCGCAGCACCGCTGGTAGATAGCGCCGTGAGTGGCTAGGGTATGGGTACATTTTATATCCAATTCATCGCTAAGCCATCCCTATGCCACAGTCACTGATCAGTACCTTCGTCCAACATTTTCGCCAGCAACACCATTCCAGCGTTACCCTGTGCTGGCTTAGTCTTACGCTGGCTAGCGCACCGGTTTACAGCTATGACCGGGTCACCGGCTTGGACTTTGCCAGTCGCTCCGAAGTGATAGCCCCCAAAGCCATGGCTGCCACCAGTCAACCCTTAGCGACCCAGATTGCGCTCGACATCATGCGGCAAGGGGGAAACGCTATTGACGCCGCCATTGCAGCCAACGCGGCTTTAGGTTTAATGGAGCCCACCGGCTGTGGTATTGGCGGCGATCTGTATGCCATTGTGTGGTCTGCCAAAACGAAACGCTTGTATGGGCTAAACGCCGCGGGGCGCTCGCCCAAAGGTTTAACCATGGCGCAGTTACAGCAGGAAGTTAAAAAACTAAATCGTAGCGACATTCCACCGTATGGCATGTTACCGATCAGTGTGCCAGGCGCGGTCGATGGGTGGTTTAGTTTGCATGAAAAATTTGGCCGCTTACCGATGGATCGCATCTTAGCGCCGTCGATTCATTATGCCGAACAAGGCTTTCCTGTGTCGGAATTGATCGCCTACTACTGGCAAACGTCTGTACCGAAGCTGTCCACACAGCCTGGTGCGTTTGCCGCCACCTTCGCACCTGGCGGTCGCGCGCCTCGGACGGGTGAACTGTTTAAAAACCCAGACTTAGCTGCCACCTACAGTGCTATCGCCAAAGGCGGTAAAACGGTGTTTTATCAGGGGGATATTGCCAAACGTATCGATACCTTTATGCGGCAACATGGTGGTTATCTGCGTTATGATGATTTTGCCAGCCACAGCTCCGAGTGGGTGGAGCCGGTGTCCGTCAATTATCGTGGTTATGATGTCTGGGAATTACCCCCCAACGGCCAAGGGATTGCCGCGCTACAAATGCTGCAAATCTTAAAAAACTTTGACCTCAAAGCGATGGGTTTTAATAGCGCCGCCAGTCTGCATACCATGATTGAAGCGAAAAAACTGGCCTTTGAAGATCGAGCCCGCTACTACGCCGATATGGATTTTGCCAAAGTTCCGGTCACCCAACTGATTTCTGAAGCCTATGGTAAACAGCGCGCCGCCTTGATTGGTGACCACGCCGCACAACGGGTAGAGGCCGGGAATCCATACCTGCAAGAAGGTGATACCATTTATCTCACCACTGCTGATGCCGAGGGTAATATGGTGTCCTTGATCCAATCGAATTATCGTGGCATGGGCTCGGGCGTGGTCGTCCCCGGTCTTGGATTTGGCTTTCAAGATCGCGGCCAAATGTTTTCGCTTGATCCCAAGCATCACAATGCCTATGCCCCCGGCAAGCGTCCATTTCAAACCATTATTCCCGCATTTATTACCAAAAATGACCAACCTTGGGTCAGCTTTGGCGTGATGGGCGGCGCGATGCAACCACAAGGACATGTACAGATTGTGGTGAATTTAATTGACTATGGCATGAATCTGCAAGAAGCCGGCGATGCGCCACGCTGGCAGCATCTTGGCAGCAGCGAGCCAACGGATAAACATGATGCACTATTGCTTGATGGTGGCTATACCGAGATGGAACGCGGTATTCCATACCAAAGTATTCAGCAATTACAACAGCGTGGCCACCAAATTCGTTACGGCCTCGGCGGTTTTGGCGGCTATCAAGCGATCAAACGGGACCCCACCACAGGCGTGTATTACGGCGCGTCTGAATCGCGCAAAGATGGGCAAGCAGCAGGATTTTAAAACCCTCTCCCATGCATGGACCGTCATCGTCTGATGCATGACCATGCGGCGCCTTGCTGGCTATGCCGGCAAGGCGTATCATAGTGGCCATTAAATGTGCCATTTTGACGAGATGGACCCGCGATCTTTTGAGGTTTCCCTGTTGCAACCAACCCCTTTTTCAGCTTATTCAGGTACGCAATCATGGTATCGCTTCGGTGCTGTTGTGAAGTGCAATAGCGCAAATTTGTTACGCGCGTTTGTTCACGCAGCATGGGTAGCCGGTACTGTTTTGTTGTCATCGCCACCGACATTCGCCACCGATGTTACGGCGGCAAAACCGATATCAGGTCGCGTCAACGACACCGCGCGTAAAGTGGTGTTGGAAAAAGTGTTGGCCCACTCGCGGGGCGTCACCAGTCATCTGGCATGCGAAGTAACGGCGCCGATCAGTTATCGCATCGCCAGCCATGCCACCGCAGAACTGCTGCACATCTTGCCTGTGGGAAGTTCGGTGCGTAAAGGTGATATCGTCGCCAAACAAGACGATACCTATTTGAGTCGCCATATCGCCATCATTAAAACCGATATCGCCGCCGCCAAACTCAGTCGCGATTACGCCAAAGACGAATATCAACGGCTGATGAAACTGAATAACAAGGGTTTAACCTCAGCATCTGAGCTTAATAATCTGAAAATGCAGCTGGATAGCTCCATTCTGAAAATTGAACGTTTACAGCAAGAGCTAGAAATTGCCCAAACGCGGCACAGTCGCTTAGTGCACCGCGCGCCCTTTGATTCGCAAGTGGTCGCGGTCGATACCGAGCCAGGCACCCAACTCATGGAAGGCCAAACCATGCTTCGCTTGCTGTCGACACAAAACAAGCAATTGGAATGCCGGCTCCCGGTTTCGGCCTATCAAACCATCAATGCCTTAAAAAGCTATCGCTATGATTTAGAGGGCATGGCGCTAAAATTACGCGAAATTGGGCAGAAAGTAGATGCGCAGCGGCAAGAGCTGATTCTCTATTTTGACCATCCGGCCAAAGATAAACGTGATGTACTGGTCGGGTTTAAACTCAATGCCAGCATGCATATGATGTCGGAGCAAATCACCAAGGTGCCCTCCGACGCCGTTGAATTAGATGGCGAACGCTACTATACCTGGCGTATCAATAAGGATAACGCTGTCGAAAAAATAGAAGTGAAAATCCTCGAAACCCATGATAGCCACTATATCGTTGAATCCGAGCTACGCGCTGGCGATAAACTGGTGGTCAGTGGTCAACAAGGGCTGAGTGTAGGTCAGCGCATCGATATGGATGATGCACAACAAGCGACAGTGCAAGAGACGCTGGATCATTCGGCGATTTGACCGTCCTCGATACGCCACCGGAGCTGAGCCACAGTTCACGGTTTCTTATTTTTGTATTCATGATTCGTCAACGACGCGTGGAAGCCGGCGGTGATCAGGCCAGCGAATGGCGCTGAATGACCTTTAATAGCCTTGCTGCCTTGTGGCTATAACGGCCTCGCACTTCAGGTATATCGCACCAAAATTGAGCCAAAATCTCAGCGCAAAAACAACATCGCCTCAGTCATGTAACATGCGCTGAGGCGATATATGTTGAGATGACTTACCAAAAACGTGGTAAACATCCCTTGTTGGTGTAGCAGGCGTTAGAACTTATAGCTCACACTCAGACGTGCATTGGCCGGTGTGCCTGGCATAATGTTGTTGTTATTATGCGCAGAAGCGGCGTAATGTTTATCGGTGATGTTTTCCACATTCAACTGTAACCGCAGGTGTTTAACCGGAACATAGAACACGGCCGCATCAAAACGGCTGAAGCCAGGCAAGGTCACCGCATTATCCACTGCAATGAAACTGGCTGACTGGCTGGTCATGCCCAGGCCAAGCCCCCACTGTTCATTCAGTTGATACTTATTCCACAGGGCCAGTTTATTGCGTGGTACTTGGGCCAGTACGTTACCTTTTTGACCGGCAGGCGCCAGAATTTCGCTATCTTGGTGCGCATAACCGACGGTAAAGTCCCACTGTGATGTCACTTGACCTTGCAGCTCGGCTTCTAAACCGCGCACACGCTGCCCATCCACCAACACTAATAAACTTGGATTGGCAGGGTCCGTCACGGCCACATTGGTGCGATCCAAGGTATAGACGGCAGAGCCAAAACTCAGGCTGCTATTGATATCCCATTTGAAGCCAACTTCTTTGTTAACGAAGGCTTCCGGATCCAGCGCCGCAGTCGTGGCACTTAACCCCGCCAATTGTTCGCCTGCACGTGGCATATACGCCTTGCTGTAATTGACATACAGTGACATTTCATCCACAGGTTTGTAGATCAAACCGGCACGTGGCGATACTAAATCATCGCTGCTACTGAGGTCGGTATTGTTGCGGTGATTCCGCAGATCAACCTTAAAGTGGTCATAGCGCGCCCCGACCACCGCCAACCATTGGCTGGATAACTCGACCTGATCCTGCACATAAATCGCACTCGCCGTGGCATCTGAGTGGTTATCTGCATCCGTCCCTGCCGCACGATACTGGATCTTACCCAGGTACAGCGGATTACTCATCGGCACTCGGATACTGGTGGTGTTGGCTCCGACATCGGTGAAATAACCGGTCAAGCGGAGGTTATCAGTATCTTGTTTACTATATTCCGCACCGATTAACACCTTATGTTTAAACCCTGCCACTGTGGTATCGAAGGTAACATCGGTCTGGTTAATCAGGTTTTTACGCGCTGTCGCGCTATTGTAGGATGACAATGCCACTTCGTCCGTGGCTACGGTGTACGCACCGGCAAACACGTTGTCATAATATTTATCGTAATCGGCATAACGTAATTGGTTGACCAATTGCGCGCCATTGGCAAAATCATGCGTCACGGCCGCACTAAACGCATCAACGGTGGCTTCCGACTGGCTATTGGCGACACTGCCAATAAATAGATTTCGTTTGATCGGTAATGGTTTTTTCGTCCGCGGATCGCTCGGGCCACCACGATCAGTTAACCGCTCATCACTGAAATGCTCATAGTTCAGTTGTAAGGTTGTCGTTTGCCCTAATTTGTATGTCAAAGATGGGTTAAAGCCACTGCGCTCGGCATTAAAGTATTGACGGAAACTATCGGAATTCTCATACATGGCCGTCATACGAACTGCCATATCGTCGGTCAAAACTTGGTTTACGTCTGCCGCCATCCGCGCTTGTTGCGAGGATGATACCGAGCCATCAAACACACCACCATTGATAAAATTGGCTTGTTTGGTGACGCGATTGATTAAACCACCCACACCACCGCGACCAAAAATCATACCAGCGGGGCCTTTTAATACATCGATACGTTCGACGTTGTACAAATCACGCAGATACTGCACATCATCGCGCACGCCATTAACAAAAAAATCTGCGGTGGAAATATTGCCGCGGAAAATAGGCGCATCACGATGACCTTCACCCTGTGACATTTGCACACCAGCCACATAGCGCACCACGTCCGCCATGCTTTGCATACTTTGATCAGCAATTTGCTGTTCAGTCACCACAGTCACCACCTGCGGAATATCGCGTAACAAGGTGTTAGTTTTGGTGGCTGTGTTACTGGTATCCACCTTGTATTTTAATTTTTCACCTTTGACTTCAATATGTTCAACATTCTCATCATCAATGGCGTAGGCCGAAACACTGCTCGACACCAGCACGGCCGCTAAAATCGCTTTGCTAAGATTGGATGGTTTAAACAACACCTGAGACATGACAACACTCTCCAGAAAAAGTTGTAATTATACTAACACAAATAGTTCGCATTTAGTTGTGCGTTTTTACGTTTAAACCGAGCAAAAGATCAGGTATAAACTGATCATCAATGCGGATAAATACATCGAAAATTTGGCAAGAACTGCCATTGACTAGGATGCGAACACGGAGTTTTCAATGAAAAAACAACAGTTTTTACATATTTTAAGCTATATCACCAACCGTTTTTGGCTGATCATGACCATTTATGCCATGAGTTTAATGATCGCCGCGATTGGTTTTGCGTGGTTAGAACAAAAGAGCGTTGCCGATAGTTTATGGTGGGCGGTGGTGACATCTTTAACCATTGGTTATGGCGATATCACACCGCAAAGCCATCTTGGCCGTATGTGGGGTGTGGTGTTTGGTCATTTTTGGATTTTTTTAGTGATCCCCATGATTGTGGCGAACCTCATCATGACCTTGGTGGAAGACAAACATCTCTTCAGTGATGAAGAACAGCGTGAACTGTTAACACGCGTCAGAACTATCGAGGCGTTACTGCAGCAACAAGCGGCAGTGCAAGCCGTCACTCAGACAGCGGCACCAACGCAAACCACCGCAGAGGGTGCCGCTGGAGCTAATTCCAAACCCATCGCGTAAGATTCACCCGTTGCAAGCAGACCACACCTTCGTCACAGTGAGTGGAATACGGTCTGTTTTGCATCGTTCTTTATGAATTGCCAGAGTTGCCTGACGTGGTTTTTTCGGACATTTGATGCCCCGCGGTTGTGGGGCTTAACTCCCCGGGCGTAACGTCAGAGACACCTTGTACAGCTTGGGACCAGGCGCGCTGCTCGGCATGGCCGGGTGGGAAATAAGGGGTCGGAGGTGGTAGCGTGGCCATCAAATCTACTTCCGCCAGCCAGTCTTGTTCGGGTAAAACTAACAGCGGCAGCCTTATACTGGCGCGAAACCCACAGCGCTGGCCAAATTCATTTTCTCGGTTGGCGAGCCAAATTTGTCCGCCACAGAACTCGACGGAGCGCTTAGCGATACTCAGGCCCAAGCCCATACCGGCATGGCTGCTTTGACCGCGGAAAAACGGTTCAAACAACTGAGCAAGCTGCTCGGGCGGCACCCCCGGCCCTTCATCGTCAATTTGTAACAGCACTTGTTGATGCTTGACCAAAGCTTGGACCGAAATTGTCGTATGGGCTGGAGAGTACTTTAAGGCATTGCGAATAATATTTTCTACCGCACGATAAATCAGCTCGGTATCGGCATGCACTAACATGGCTGGTAGTGGCTGCCATTGCAGCTTTTTCGACTGCGCATTGGCCTCTAGACTGGCCTGTTCACACACCGACTCTAAAATCGCCGTTAAATCTACCTGCACCAATACAGGCTCACGCTCACCGCTTTCCAAACGTGAAAAGGTCAGGATTTCGCCGACCAACTCATCAAGCCGACTGGTTTCGCGCTCAATGCGGCTCAGTGCATTTTGTAAATCAGTGGGCTGTTGTCGGATTAAACCGACCAGGATCTGTAACCGCGCTAACGGTGAGCGAAGCTCGTGCGAGACATCGTGCAACAAGCGGCGCTGTGACTGTAATGACAACTCCACTTGGCGAGCCATTTGGTTAAAGCTGCGCGCTAAGGCCCCCAACTCGTCACTACGCGCCGTGACATCTGGCCCCAATTCGGTTTGCCAATGTTGCTGTGATAACTGCGACAACGCTTGTTGTAACTGGCGAACCGGCGCCGCAAAATACCACGCCAGACCTAAACTGACCGCCAGGCTACTGCACAAAATAGCGCCAAATAAGAACAGCGGATTGGCCCAAAATGGACTATTGGCCGATTTCATCTGTTGTGGTTGTGCCAACCATGGATGATGTTGCACCAACCATGTACCAACAACGCCATAACTCTCAGCCACGTCAGTTGGTCGATTGACCACAAGCAGGCGCCATGTTTGGGCATTCTCAGCCCGCAGGCGGATGTCATAATACTTACTCGATATCTGCAAACGTTGTTGCCAATCCTCTGGCAACGCTCGGCCCAGCATATCTTCACCACGGGGTGAAATGACCAATAATTGCTCACGCGCATACTGATCTTGCTCCCACTCGGCTAGCACATTGGCAAGTTGCGTCACACCACCCACCGCAAATAAATGCTGTGCCGCCGACAACATGACGCGCGTACTATGGCCATAATATTGACGTTGTTCTCGGTCATCCTCATGCAAGGTGTAATTGACCCCGCCCACCACAGATAACGCCAATAACAGCGTAATCCAAAATGCCAGTAAGAATTTCCAGAACAAACGTCCCATTACACAGGCGCCCGACTACGCAATAATTGATAGCCTTTGCCACGCACCGACTCGATCCAACTTAGCCCATCCGGTCGCGGGCCTAACTTCTGCCGAATATTGGAAATATGCACATCAATGCTGCGGTCGAATTGGCTCAGCGGCCGTCCCAGCGCGGTGATGGATAATTCGTCTTTGCTCACCAACTGCCCCGCTTGACTCATCAATAACCACAGCACGTTAAACTCGGCGCCGGTTAAATTGATGAGCTCACCATTGAGATATGCGGTTCGAAGCTCCGCCGATAATACCAAACCACCTTCTTGCACTCGAAGCGCCTGCGGTGCTGGTTGCACTCGGCGAAGCACTGAACGGATCCGCGCCACCAGCTCTTGTGGTAAACAAGGTTTGGCCAAATAATCGTCGGCACCTAACTCAAGGCCCATTACTCGGTCAATACCTTCCCCACGAGCGGTCAGCATAATGACCGGTAAATTAGATACATGCCGCAGATGTCGCAGCAAAGTGATGCCATCCAACCCTGGCATCATCACGTCCAGAATCAATAAATCGTAGGGGTGGCTTTGCACTTGCTGTAAACCAATACGCGGATCGGTACAACTATCGACTTGAAAACCCTCACGTTGCAGAAACATGCTGAGCATTTCTACAAGTTCATGATCATCATCAATTAATAATAAACGGTTCATCGGGAATCCATACCCCCATCGTTACTGCCAGAAAACGGCCGTCATCATAACAAAAATTTCACAGCGGGGTATATCGTTAGTGCAGGATTTCTAAACAAAGCGTGATTGCTGCCACCAGCTGAGTAAGGCTTCTGGCCGCAGTGGCGGGCTAATGTAGTAACCTTGGATCATATCGACACCGAGCTGTTTTAGCACTTGCAATTGTTCCGCCTGCTCCACCCCCTCGGCGACCACGTCCATGCCTAAACTTTGCCCTAACACCACCATGGCGTACACAATAGAGCGCACATCCGGCTCACGAAGAATTGCGTCGGTAAAGCTACGGTCGATTTTTAATTGCTGTAGGTGAAAATCTTTTAAATACGCCAGGCTCGAATACCCTGTACCAAAATCATCGAGCGCCACTTGCACACCGACCGCCTGCACTTGCTGTAACCGCTGTTGGATGACCTGCACTTGACGGGCAAGTACCGACTCGGTCAGTTCGAGTTTCAGCATGTGCGGTTGTAATTGATACTGTTCCAACAGCGTTGTTAAGCGGCCAACAAACTGCTCTTGCAACAATTGCAAACTGGAGATATTGACCGCGACCTGCAATGAATAGCCTGCACCATTCCAATGCGCGGCTTGCGCAATCGCTTGTTCCAACACAAAATCACCTAAGAGGTGAATCACTCCACTTTGCTCTGCCAATGGAATAAATTCGGCTGGGGAAATATCGCCACGCGTTGGGTGTTGCCATCGCACCAGCGCCTCTACGGCCACCATTTTGCTATCCGCCAATCGAACCAGTGGCTGATAACGCAGCGAAAACTCACCACGTTGCAGACTATCTGGTATCGCTTGGATCAACGATAAGCGTGCCGCCAGCTGCTCTCCCATGTCAGGTTGATATACACAATAACTTCGAACGCCTTTTTGTTTAGCCTGATACAAGGCAATTTCGGCGACGCGCAGCAATTCATCAAAATCGCCGCCATGTTGTGGAAAAAGTGCCACACCAATACAGGCCGTTACAGATAACCGATGCCCTTCGATTTCAAAGCGCTGCTGACACACACTTAATAGCTCTGCTGCCGTGGATGCCACTGAACTGCCACGCGCGCAAGCTTGAATAAATAAGAACTCATCACCACCCAAGCGGCCTAGCAAATCTGTGGGTTGTAACAAGCTTTGCAACCGATGCGCCAGACGTTGTAGCAATTGATCGCCGATGGCATGGCCCAGCAGATCATTAACCAACTGGAATTGATCCAAATCCAGGTAAAACATCACGAGTTGCTGCTGCTGTTGCAGTACTGTGCTGCATAAATCGCGCATTTGCTCGATAAGGTGGGCTTTGTTGGATAAGCCTGTCAGCGGATCACAATAGGCCAGCTGCCGAATTCGTTGTTCGGCATTATGCTGCGGCGTCATATCTTCGGTGGTACATAAAATACCATCATAGCGCCCTTGCGTGACCAAGGGCACCAACCAACCTGACACCACCACTTCAGTACCACCCGCCATGGCCATAGGTACAGCTTCAAACCGGGTGGGGGTTAAGGTTTGTAGCACCTGATAGTAATATGGCCGAAAATGGCGCAGTGTCTCATCGGTAAAATCATTCAAGATATGCTTGCCCAGTAAAGTTGACTCAGGCAAACCGGCCAAATGCGCCAGTGCTGGATTGCAATAGATGATGCGATGCGCTTGATCCGCTACCCACACCCCGGTCACCACTTTGGCCAAAATGGTGGCGTAAAAATCACGTAACCGAGATACTTCCAAATCGGCATTTTTAAGGTCGGTAATATCGCTATGACAACCCACCAGCCGAACCGGTCGTTGCTGTTGATCGCGTTCAACAATTTGCCCCTGCGACAAAATCCACAAGTAATGTCCATCGCGGTGTCGTAAGCGGAGTTCGGTTTGAAAACGCTCCGTACGGCCTTTTAAATGCTGCACCAACGCCTGCTTGGCATGTTCATAATCCGCAGGATGGATCAAACTCACCCACTGCCGAAATTCATCACCTACACTCTGTGCATCGTAGCCCAACCGCTCACGGGCGGCGCCATAAAAATGCAGTTCGCCACTGCGAACATCGAGATCCCATACATCTAAGGTGCTGCCAGCTAAGGCGCGTTCGAGATGCTGCTTGGTCCGCCGACTGCGCTGTAACATCAAAGCAAGCGCGTACATCAGCGCAATCAACACAATGTTATAACTCCAAACCAGCCAAATACTATCGGCGGGTTGGGCTACACCAAATAGACCGCGGTGAAATACAGTGCCAAAGATCGTCATGGTGGCAATAATCAACACACTGATGGATGCCGCCCATAACCCTTGACTAAACACCAGCCACATCACAATCAGCGCAGGGATAAACAATAATGTGGGCAAAATTCGAACGTCAGGCCCGGTCAGAAATAGCAGTACGCCCATGATCAACATCAACGCCTGCCACCCCCAGAACACAGGTTTATCCAGCGTTTGCCACATGTTGCGGTGCCACATCAGCAAAGGTAAGCCTAACAGTAACGCCCCTAACGCATCGCCCAGCCACCACATCAGCCAATTAAAACCAAGTTGTGCCGGTTGTAAATAACCGCCCAACCATAAAATCCACATCGCTAAAGTGGCATTGGTACAAATACCAGGCCCAAGAATACAGACTAAGAACCAAACCAAATCTCGGCTACTATCAAGCGCCGGCCGTAAATGACCTTTCTTTAATAACCAGACCGCGAGTGTCGTACCCAAGGTATTGGTCAATGCCAACGCTGCCGCTACCGGTAGCGCTAAACCAAACCAAAGATTGACCACTAAGGTGGCGGCCATTAACGGGAATATGGCGACATATCCCAAATGGAACAATGCGGCAATGGCAACGCCGGTCGCCGGCCAAATGAGGGTGACAAACTGCTCCTTGTAAGGAATGCTTAACCCTGCCATGCCTAAGATGGTGTAGCTCACAAACACCGCGCCAACCCAGCCAAGATGTAACCATTCGGGTCGACGGCTAAGTGCATGCCGCCACAGGCGGCAACCGGTTTGAAATAATGCTTGCAACAAGGTTTGCGACGACACTACAACTCCTCTGGCACCAGCGCGTGATGACAACGACCTGCGACAGGTACCGATCACGGATACCGATATAACTATCTAGCAAACCACCACGCTCCAACCACCATGCATAACTCATAATGCATGGTGGAACGAGCACCATCGCGTGGTCATATTCACGTCCGTAACGCCTTGCGAGTTCTGCGGCTTACATGTGAGGCTCTTCGATTGAGCAGTCATGTAAAAATAAGCATTGGTGATGGCTATTACCACTGCCAGTAGTATAGTCATGGAATGCAACTGTAGGAGGGTTTAACATCGGCACCGCAGCTAAATGAACCTATTGGTTAACACGCCATGATTCATACCACGGAGATGCATGCACGGACATAAGGATGGTTGGATTGGAATTGATGCGTGACATCGGCGTTATGCCTATCTTGCGGGTAGTTTTTCACATGGCGTTGGCGAACAATTTTAACTGCAAGATAACGCCTAAAGCTCGCGAAACAGTGCCCCGCAGTGAAGCGAAGCACTATACCTCTATGCAACTATGCCGTCGGTTTTACCCAGCTTAATACCTGCTCAGCTTTGGTCAACTCAAACGTCTTGGGCGCATCAACGGCAAACTGCCGCACCACGCCATCCACCACCAACATGGCATAACGTAATGAACGAATACCGCCGAAGTCACCGCTGTCATTCGCCACGCCAAGTGCCGTGGCAAATTTACCAGCCCCATCGGCCAGCAGCATCACATCACCTGCATTTTGATCTTTAGCCCACGCGCCCATCACATAGGCATCATTGACGGAGGTACAAATAATACGATCCACACCATGTTGATAAAACTCACCGGCAAGGGCAATAAAGCCCGGCAAATGCGCCGCACTACAGGTTGGCGTAAAGGCACCAGGTACACCAAATAACACGACGGTTTCACCACGAAACACATCCTGCGTGGTAAGCGAAATCACACCGTTATCGGTTAAACGCTGCAAGGTCACTTGCGGTATTACATCACCAACTTTAATCACACGACATCCTCTTGTTGTGTTGCTTTCATAGAACGGGCTCGGCATCGAATAGCATATATCTGGCGCATATCAAGCATTCCTATCCCTGCGCGAAGACAATACCGACACTCCCCCTGAATCATCTCACCTTATCCGGCGATACCGACTGGCATCGCCACACATCACACATGCATTGCACGATCATGATCTGCGCGCACAGACTTACATGGCGGCATTCACATAAACATCAAAACGGTTATTTTTGCCAGTGACCCGCATGGTGGGAACCTGCCCAGCTAAATCATCGGCATAGCCAGGTCGTTTAACCACAACGCGCTTGCTGGCCAACGCCAATGCCGGTGCCAATAAGGTATCGGCATCCAGATCTTCACCTACCACCTCATGAAATGCCCGCATCTCTTTTTTTACCAAGGCAGATTTTTCCCGTGGCGGAAACATGGGATCCAAGAACACCACATCAATCGCTATCGCTTGCGCAGAAGCATGCGCCATCGCCGCTAATGACGTCATGGGCCATAGCTGCATACGTTCGGGTAACCAGGTGGCCAATTCCACATCAAGGGCCGCTCGCCGTAAACCATCCTGCAATAATGCAGCCACCATGGGATTGCGCTCTACCATAATCACGGTAGCGCCCAACGCCGCCAATACAAAAGCATCGCGGCCCAAACCTGCCGTGGCATCCAACACCCGCACATGTTTGGTTTTGTGCAACCCCACGGCTTTGGCGATCCCTTCCGACTTACCGCCACCGAATTTACGGCGATACGTGGCAGCGCCACTGGCAAAATCAACCAAAATATCATGCTGTTTACGCAGTTCAGGATGGCGTAATACCAGCGCATCTTGCTGCCAACTCAAGTGCCAATCGCTAGGCGTGGCTAGTGCTTGAATGCCAAAATCGTGCTGTAACTGCTGCTGTAACTGCAGAGGCACCGTTTCGGCATCACAGCATGGCACGAACGCCATGGTTGCGACTGCATCAGACTGCGTATGTGGCACAGTATCCAGAGCTGTGTTCTGGCGCGGATCTGATGCGATCAACGATCCTGCCCCGCATTATCTAAACGACAAACCCCATCCACCCAAACCACGCTAGGTTCGGGAGCCATCATGCAGTTTGACATCATGCCACTGCGTGTTTGTTGTTGCCGTTCGGTATCCGCATATTGCTGTGCAAGCTGCTGTAACTGCGCTTCATCGACAGTTTCCACGGAATAGGCCAAATAACCACTGGGTCCACCGCAGGCCTTGTGACCGACCGCCAGTACGCGGCACGCATTGGCATTGCTGGCACGGGCCGTGCCAATCAGCTGGGTCAACTGCTGCCACTGTGCAGTTAATGGTGTTGCTGAGGTTGCGGGGGCTGCGCTATTGTCTGCTGCCACATGGCTATGTTGCACTGTATCTGCCGTAGTTGGCATAGCTGCCTCTCCTGCCACGCTACCAAAACTCAACAAGAGCCCTACGAGCAAGCCCGATTTTTTTACATTGATCATGCAACAATCCCCATATGACGCAGCAAGGCTGCATTGGATGGCTCACGGCCACGGAATTCTTTAAATAACACCATCGGTGATGCACTGCCACCACGTTCTAAAATCGCATGCAGGAAATCTCGACCTGTTTGGGCGTTAAAGACACCTTCCTCTTCGAAGCGACCAAACGCATCGGCCGATAACACTTCGGCCCACAAATAGCTGTAGTAGCCGGCGGCATAACCGCCGGCGAAAATATGACTAAAGCTGTGCTGAAAGCGGTTAAAGCGTGGCGGCACAATCACTGAAACCTGTTGGCGCACTTCGTCCAAAACAGCTTGTACGCGCGCCCCTTGTGCAGGGTCGTAATTGGCATGCAATCTAAAATCAAATAAAGCAAACTCGAGCTGACGCACTAAAAACATCGCACTTTGGAAATTTTTCGCCGCCAGCATCTTTGCCAATAAATCGGCGGGTAACGGCTCACCGGTTTGGTAGTGGCCAGAGATAATTGCGAGCGCTTCCGGCGTCCAACACCAGTTTTCTAAAAACTGACTGGGCAGCTCCACCGCATCCCAAGGCACACCGGCAATACCGGCCACCGCAGCGGCATCAACTTTGGTCAGCATATGATGTAAACCGTGACCAAACTCGTGGAACAAGGTCACGACTTCATCATGTGTAAACAATGCCGGCTTGCCAGCCACAGGCTTGTTAAAATTACAGGTCAAATAAGCAACCGGCCGCTGTAATTCGCCCGAAGGCAACCAGCGCCGACCTTGGCAATCATCCATCCACGCGCCGCCACGTTTCTGGGCGCGCGCATAGAGATCCAAGTAAAAACTACCGCGCAGCTCGCCGGTTTCGTCAAAAATATCAAAAAATTGCACATCCGGATGCCACACATCAACATCGGTACGCGGCCGTACATCAATGCCAAACAGGCGTTGCAGCACCTCAAACAAACCAGCGATGACTTTGGGGGCTGGAAAATAAGGCCGCAGCAACTCATCCGACACATCAAACATGGCCATTTTGAGTTTTTCCGAATAATAAGCCACATCCCAGGCTTGTAGCGTATCGACGCCAAAGTTCTGCTGGGCAAACTGCTGCAACTGAGCCAAGTCTTGCTGCGCTTGGGGTTTCGCACGCGCCGCCAGATCGGTTAGAAATGCCAACACTTGTGCTGGGTTTTCCGCCATTTTAGTGGCGAGTGATTCTTCCGCCGCATTGGCAAAATCCAGCAGCTGCGCCAACTCATGCCGTAGCGCCATGGTTTCTTCGATAATAGCCGTATTATCAAACTGCCCAGCGGTCGGTCCTTGATCCGACGCGCGTGTGCAGTAAGCTTGATACATCTCCTGCCGCAGCTGTGCATCATCGGCATAGGTCATCACCGCAATGTAACTCGGGAATTCTAGAGTAAATACCCAGCCGTCTAAGGCTTTGCTTTGCGCCGTTTCTTGCGCGGCAAGCTTGGCATCCTCGGGTAACCCTGCCAACATGGCTTCATCGGTCACATGTTTAAACCAGGCTTGAGTGGCATCCAAACAATGGTTGGAAAAACTGGATGCCAGATCGGAAAGTCGACTTTGGATATCACCATAACGCTGCTTTTTCTCATCACTCAAGCCGATACCTGATAGTTTAAAATCACGCAAGGCATGCTGGATCACCTGTTGCTGTGCTTGGCTAAAACTGCCATACGCATCTGATTGTGCCAACGCCTGATACGCCGCATTTAAGCCCTCATGCTGCCCCAGCCAGGTGCTGTAATCCGACAGCAGTGGCAAACAAGCTTCATAGGCCGCCCGTAGCTCAGGCGATGAGCACACCGAATTTAAATGCGATACCGGCGACCACAACCGACTTAATCGATCAGCGCTTTGCTCGGGCGCTTCGACTAAGGATTGCCATGTGACAGGACGCGTGGCCACCGCCAACTCCACCGCTGCGCGGCACTCTTCGATGGCGGTGCGTACCGCCGGCTCAACATGTTCAGGCTTGATGGACGAGAACGGCGGCAAACCAGTAAAACTTAACAGCGGGTTGGTCATAGTGATTCCTAATCTAAACAAATGACAACGCATCACAGTCGCACCGCAGCATCACAGATGCGACATGACGGCTAGACCTGCGTGTAGGTCACGAAGTTCCACGCAGGCAGCACATTTTATGGCGTCGGCGTAGAAAGATGATGACGTTAACGTGGGGGTTATATTGAATATTCTCAAGCATAACATGGCAGGCGGCACGGAAAATTATTAGGTTCGGGTGGCCTTGAACACGGCATAGTTGCGACTATTTGCGACTAATTAGCGCGTAAGCCATGCCATCACCACCCTGGATCATCACAGCTGTTTATCCAAACAAATGGTTGATGAGCTGTATTTATAGCGCGGTAAGGTCGCGCATTTTTTAAAGCCTTGATGTAAAAAATAATTCACAGCCTTACTGTACCGGATCCGCGTGGCCACGGCGATTCGCCCCAACTGCCGATCGCGGGCGGCAGATTCCAATTGTTGGATAAGTATGTGCCCTGTACCTTGCTTGGCAGAATATAAGTGCTCGATCTCCGCACAATCGCTACCCGCCGTGCGCAATAAGGCACAACCAACCGGCCGTTCTTGCTCGTACGCCACCAAGGCCATCAAGAGGTCATCACCCTCGGGTAAGGTTCGTCGCTCATCTGGATATTGCTGCTGCAAAGCTTGTAACATCGCCACAAAATCAGGGTGAGAAAGAGATACTGATTCAAGCCGCACTATGCTGTCTCCAGCCTGCCAAAAGATAGTTATAAAGCTAGCGGCAAAGCGGCAAACCTGCAAATGCCAATCGGTATTTGCCGCTTAACGCATCACATCGACATCTGACAGAAAAGGATGGTCGGATGCGGGCGCTTCTGGCATATTCATGGCGCAAAAATAAAATATGTGCGCACAACACATTTTTCGTCGGAACCATTGACCGATCAAGGAGACTTTAGGATGAAAAAAACTGTCATCGCCAGCGCTATTGCCGCCGTGCTGACCTTAACGGCCTGTAGTGACAACAAGCCAGCTGCCAGCACTGATGCTGCAAAGCCAGCAGCAACTACACCAACCCCAACCGAAAGTACTGCCCAAGTGACTGCAACCAATCCATTACTGCAGCCAAGTCCGCTGCAATATCAAGCACCTGAATTCGACAAAATCAAAACCGAGCATTTCTTACCAGCTATCGAAGAAGGTATGAAACAACACGCGGCGGAAATCGAAGCCATCGCGAACAATCCTGAAGCAGCGACTTTTGAAAATACCATTGTTGCCATGGAAAAATCTGGCGCGTTATTAAACCGTGCCACCTCGGTGTTCTATAACCTGACCGGTACCGACTCCACGCCAGAGCTGCAAAAAATCCAAGCCGAGTTGGCACCGAAAATGGCTGCACATGGCGATAACATCAGCTTAAACAGTAAATTATTCGCGCGCATTAAGAGCATCTATGATGGCCGCGCCAACGCCAACTTAGACGCAGAATCACTGCGTTTGCTGGAAGTGACCTACGAGCAGTTTGTCATGGCTGGCGCCATGTTGACGGAAGAGCAAAAAACCAAAATTCGTGCTATCAACGAAGAACATTCGAAGTTAGCCAACCAATTCTCGGAAAATCTGCTGAAAATCACCAAAGAGATTGCTGTCGTTGTCGATGACAAAGCGCAATTGGCTGGCCTGAGTGATGCAGAAATTGCTTCGGCGGCAGAAGCGGCTAAAGCACGCGGCTTAACCGATAAATATGTGCTGGATATCACCAACACCACCCGTCAACCGGTGTTAGCACAATTAGAAAATCGTGAATTACGTCAACGGGTGTGGGAAGCCTCCGCATTCCGTGGCATGAAAGGCGAAACCGATAACCGTCCTGTGGTCGCGCGTATGGTGCAACTGCGCGCTGAAAAAGCCAAATTGTTGGGCTTTGACAGCTGGGCGCACTACCGTTTAGAAAATACCATGGCGAAAAATCCACAAGCCGTGCGTGACATGTTAGGGAGCATGGTGCCAGCTGTGGTGGAAAACACCAACAAAGAAGCGGCAGCTATCCAAGAGATGATCAAATCTACCGGTGGTACCTTCACTTTAGAGCCATGGGATTGGGAGTTCTACGCCGAGAAAGTCCGTAAAGCCAAATACGACTTGGACGAAAACCAAGTAAAACCGTATTTTGAATTCGAACGCGTATTAAATGATGGCGTGTTCTTTACCATGAACAAGCTGTTTGGCATCACCATGAAAGCACGGCCAGATCTGCCGGTGTATCACCCAGATGTTAAAGCCTATGAGGTGTTTGATGCTGATGGCACTAGCTTAGCCATTTTCTACGCCGATTACTTTGCCCGCGATGGCAAACGTGGTGGTGCGTGGATGAGCTCATTTGTCGATCAAAGCGGTTTGCTGGGCAATAAACCTGTGGTGGTGAATGTGATGAACATTCCAAAAGGCCCACAAGGCGAGCCAACCTTGGTGAGCTACGATAACGTCACCACCATGTTCCACGAATTTGGTCATGGCCTGCATGGTATTTTCTCACAAGTGAAATACCCAAGCTTATCAGGTACGTCAGTATCACGTGACTTTGTGGAATTCCCATCAACCTTCCAGGAAGACTGGGCAGCACATCCAGAAGTGTTAGCAAACTATGCCAAACACTACAAAACGGGTGAAGCTATTCCTGCGGATTTACTGGCCAAAATCCTGAAGTCTCGCAGCTTCAACCAAGGTTTTGATACGCTCGAATACTTATCTGCGGCTCTGGTTGACATGGAGTGGCACTCACTGCCAGCCGATGCACCACTGCAAGATGTGGAGAAGTTCGAAGCCGAAGCGCTGAAAAAGCATAAAGTTGATTTAAAAGCGGTACCACCGCGTTATAAGTCGACCTACTTCTCACACTCATTAGGTGGCGGTTATTCAGCAAGCTACTACGCCTATATGTGGAGTGAAGTGTTGGCCGCCGATGCCTTTGCTTATGTACAAAGCCAAGGTGGTTTAAAAATCGAAAACGGCAACAGCTATCGGAAGCATATTTTATCGGTCGGTAACACTAAACCACCGATGGATGCTTACAAAGCATTCCGTGGTCAAGAACCAACAACCGATGCCTTATTGATCCGTCGTGGTATCAAGCAAAGCGTCAACTAAGCGCGTCGGCCCCAACGCATAAGCGTGGGGCTGTTTGAACGTGATGAAAACCCCCAGTCGTGCTGGGGGTTTTGTTTTGTCTGAGGATTCAGAGACTAGGAATGTGGCGGTAACGCTTGCACCAGTACCCAAGGGGAAACCACCACCGCCCACAAGGTGGCTTGCTGCTCATGCCAGCTCAGCGCTTGGCCATCACTCACCCGCTGTACCTGCCCTTCCGCTAACCAATGCGCGACTTGCGCACTTTGATCTTGGCTCATGGCGTATGCCACATCAATTAAATCTAGCTGTGGCTGTACCATTACCACCACGCCAGCGGCATAAAATTTTGCCAACTCAGACCACGCGATCTGGGCGGTCTCTTGCACTAATTTGGCCCGCAGCACTTCAGGTTCCACGGCGAAGTTTTCGTTCATGTGTTCTCCAACAGCATCGGCAGCTCTACATAGTTGATGGCTTAGCCGTCATTCGGGTTTAACTACGCGTACTATACTATGGTCGACGCGTCGGATATGCGTCGTTTAGGCATCACTGTCATCGCCGGACTCACCCAACTGAGCCGCACTTAAATCATGCTTTTTCAATAATTTATGCAAGTCTGTCCGATTGCGCCCCGCCAATTCCGCGGCGCGCGTGACATTACCTTCCGCCATCTTCAATACCCGGATCAGATATTGCCGTTCGAATTGATCGCGGGCTTCGCTTAACGTTGGCCAAAAACTACGGTTTTGCGAGAGCGCCTGCTCAACCAGCGCCAAACTCACCACGGGGCTGTTCGTTAACGCCACGCACTGCTCTACCACGTTTACCAACTGCCGTACGTTACCAGGCCATTGCGCCGTGACCAGCGCTTGCATTGCATCTTCGGAAAACCGATTCACTTGCACCTGATGCCGCTCGGCACTTTGCTGTAACACGTGCCGCGCCAACAACGGAATATCCTCAGCGCGCTCACGTAAACTCGGTAACTGTAAATTCACCACATTTAAGCGATAGTACAAATCCTCGCGGAAACTTTGCTCCGCCATGGCCTGTTTTAAATCACGATGGGTAGCCGATAACACTCGTACATCAATTGGGATCGATTTGGCACTGCCGACCGGCCGGATCTGCCGCTCTTGTAGCGCGCGTAATAGCTTGACCTGCAGCGGCAATGGCATATCGCCTATTTCGTCCAAAAACAGCGTGCCACCATCGGCTTCACGAAATAAGCCGGCATGCTCGGTGACCGCGCCGGTAAAGGCACCTTTGGTGTGGCCGAACAGTTCGGACTCCAATAAATGTTCTGGTAACGCCCCACAGTTAATCGCAACAAAAGGCCGACGCGCACGGGGACTGGCACTGTGGATCGCACGGGCCAATAACTCTTTACCGGTACCGCTGGCGCCCGTAATCAAGACACTGACATCGCGCTGCGCGACGCGGTAGGCTTGCTCTAACAGTTGCTCCATACCTTTACTGCGAGTGACAATCTCTTGCCGCCATTCATCCTTACTGGGAATATGCGACTGATGCACTGCCTTGGACAGAATATCGCGCAGTTCGGTGTTATTCAGCGGTTTGGTCAAAAAACCAAAGACACCACGTTGGGTGGCGGCAACCGCCTCAGGAATAGAACCATGCGCCGTCATTAACACTACGGGTAAACCGGGGTTACGCTTGGCGATTTCATCGAACAGCGCCATGCCATCGAGCCCAGGCATGCGCAAATCGCTCAGCACCACGTCCACAGGCTGTTTTGCTAGCGTGACTAAGGCATTTTCGGCACAATCTGCGCTGATCACCTGATAACCTTCGCCTTCCAAGCGCAGCGTTAACAAGCGTAATAAACTGGGATCGTCATCCACTAATAGTAAACGGCCTTGCGGTGTTGCCATCTTAGCCTCCCCCAGCTTGATTCAGACCCGCTTCAATCTGGGTCAATGCATCAATTTTCTTCTGTAAATCTTTGGTTTGTTTATGCAGCCGGTCGATTTCATCCTGTTGCTGGCCATTTTGCCGACTCAAGGCTTTCACTGCTGATTCTGACTCTAACAATTTTTGATTGTAAGCATGATCCCAACGGAACAAATCGGCTAAAGCAGGCGTTAACTTACTGATTTGCTCACTAAATTGCATTTGCGCTTTAAAACGCACCGGATAAGGCGTCTCCGGATGCAGTTTAATCAGCAATTGCTGTAACGCCGCCACGGCGGTATTGGGTAAGGATTTACTCAATTGCTCGCGCTGCTGGCTATTCATTTGCAGCAACTGACTGCGAAAATCGCGCCACGCTTGTAAACTCGTGACTTCATCATTGAGCGCCAATTCAGGCTTAAGTGGCACTGGGGCAGGCTTTGGCGGCTCAACCACTTTGACCGGCTCTGGCGCAGGCGCCAAGATCACAGGCAAAGGCGCAGGCCCATTTTGACACGCAGTTAACGCCATCGTCGCTAACAGCAGACTCCACTTTTTCATACCGTTCCCTCAACCAAGGGTAATCGAACCCGAATACAAACATCAGCATAATTGACATCGACAATCTCAGCCATGCCACCTAATAAACGCGCACAATCGGCGACAATAGATAAGCCAAGCCCAGATCCCTGCACAGCGTCAAAACGCGGCGCTTTGCCGCGTTGAAACGGCTCAAACAATTTGGCTCTAAGCTCCGCAGGGATCGGCGTACCATTATTTGCTACATCCAACAGCATAAATTTGTCGTGCGGCCGTAGCACGACCCATACCGGACTGCCCTCACCACCATAAGCCTGCGCATTATTGATTAAGTTATCTAAGATGCGCCGAAACAGCATGGCATCGGTGTATAAACGCGGCAATTGGCAATCCAGCTCAATGTATTGCTGGCGTTGTTGAAGCGATAGCGCATGATCCTGAAAACAGGCATTGAGCAACGCATCACTGTCATGCCAAGCAAACTCCGGTTTGGCTTGTTGCAGTAAGCGATTGTAATCGAGCAACTGCTCGGTTAGCTGACTGAGCCGCTCGGCACTGCCATTTAATAAGCCCACCACCTCAACTTGCTGGCTATTTAAAGGCCCAACCAATTGCTCTGCCAACAGCGCACAGCCTTCCCGAATACTGGATAACGGTGTTTTTAATTCATGCGATGCATGACGTAACAAAATTAGGCGTAATGCTTCGAGTTGCTGTAGCCGCGACGCCAACCAACGCAACTGCTCCCCCAGTTCGGTTAACTCACGCGGTCCATCCACCGGCTGATTTGGGAAGTGATGACTGGGCTGACCGATAGACCGGATCATGGTATCGAGCTGTTTAATAGGTGAAGCAATTCGCGCCGACGCCCACAACACTAACAGTAAAGTTAACACCACCAAGGCCACGCTTTGCCATGCCAATTGGTTTTGTGATGCCACCACGGAGCGTTGTTGGGTTTCTAAACGCTGCTCTAACAGATCCCACACCAACTGCGTGAGTTGTTGCTGCTGTTGTCGGATATCCAGCAGCAAGGGCGATAACGCTTCGATGGTACTTTGGGGGTAAATTTGCAGCAAAATGGCGGTTTGCTGTTGCTGCCGCTGGCAACTACTTTGCTCGCTCAACTGCGCACAGAGTGTTTGCAGCATTTGTTGATAGTTTCGCACATGGGTGCCGGCCAGCTTGGCCAGGGCATCGGTGCGAAGAATGGCGTATTGCCGCACGGCACGCTCGATATCCACCACCAGATTCTGCATATTTTCGCTCAGCTTCACACTGTTCACCGAGCTTTCTGCTTCTGCCACCGACGATTTACTCACCTCAGATAAGGCGCGATGGCTTTGCCATAACAAAACCGCCAGCGGGATCAAGGCGAGAAAAAAACTGAGCATAATAAATTGCCGCAACGACGCGGGCTGGATCGGCATTTTCATCACATGACACTCGGCAGCAAACACAGCCTGCTATGATAGCGGAATCATCGACCTTGATAAGTTTTTTTTAATCAGCCGGTTAGCCAAAAGGTGGATTTTTGTAAGTGGGAAGCTGTTTTTTCTTTCGCTGGCACATGTATTGGCCCCGCGGAGGTAGACAGCTAGGCGCAAGCTAACTGGCCTGACAAACAACAAGGTTTCGCAGCGGACGCCTCATGACATAGCGGCGCAAAGCCATCGCATATCAAAAAAAAACCAGATGCTGCATCAACAACATCTGGTGGGGGAAGATAAAAGGAAGATTAACAAAGGGTAAAACTACATCTCAATCACACAGGTCTTGATCTACACGATCTACATCTACACTAGCTATATCTATACTAGCCACAAACCTGTGCACAAGGCCATATCGGCCACGTCAATTAAGCTTGTGCTGGCACCGCTGCAGCTTTGGCTTTACGGATTTTGGCTGATTGACGAGCATAAGCATCAGCAAACTGCGCTTTTTCCAGCTCGCGAACCGCCTGACCGTTTAAGTCGATTTTGCGCAAATAAGTTACAAACACAACAGCATTGATTGCAAAAAACGCTACAGCAGCAATTAAAAATGTGTCCATCGTACACCTCACAACTTACTGGGCTAACCAGCTCTAATTTGTCTCTACCAGGGTTTCAGGTAAAAAACGGAAGTGGAACATTTTGCCTATGGCGTCCGGTATCACTTGCGTTATTTACCTGCATGCCTAATTAATGCAGAAGCCGTGCCAACAAATAAAAATCATCTTCAAATTAATATAAATCCTATTTAATACAACGATTTAAGAATAAAAAATTTATAAATATGCCGCTGAGATAGCCTAAAAATACCGAAACCTGCCGCGATCACCATGCAGGCTGTCGCTAATTAGCAACACCATTCCTACCCATTAAAAAATATCAATATATATCAATCACTTATCGTGTATCTATTTAGCGACACTTTTTACCAAACCGAGAGAAAATGAAAATAACTATTATTTTTCAATGACTTATATCAAAAGCTAAAACATCTGTTAGCTGCCATCTGAAGTATTGATGTGCAGAATACAAGAGCGATAGATGGGATGGCATAGCGAACCATACGCGCGGCAAACCATTCCCCCAAACAGCAGGAAGTGCAGGTCAACGTGCGGCTTTGTGATGAAATATGCTGCAAAAGTGGGCAGGACGAGCTAGCTCGTCCTGATGTATCAAGACATGTGGGGATCAGTAGATAAAACCGTATTTCCGTGCAACTTTGTCAAAGTACTCTAAACATTGCTTGGCGTATAAACGTTTTTCCACGTAACTGCCGGGGAAGAAGCTTTTCTTAAAGCCATAGGCCACGATATCTTTTAACCGTTTTAATGGAATATCGAAGTTATCAACCGCCAGCTGATACTCGCGACTCACCGTTGTATTGGACACCAAACGGTTATCGGTACAAATCACGGTGGCGATGCGATTTTCCAACATATCGGCAAATTTATGCTGACGAATATCGGTAATACTTGGATTGGTTTGTAAGTTAGAGGTTAAACACACTTCAATGGCAATACGTTTATCCGCAATGTATGAAGCCAAATCTTTGATATATTTTGCTTTATCTGTGATGCGTTCATCCACGATCATCTCAGGGATAAACATCGAGTAGCCATGGCCAATCCGATCGGCGTAACATTCGGTGATAGCTTCGAATACCGATTCTGCACCGTAAGCTTCACCGGCGTGTAGCGTTTTTAATAAAAAGTGCTGATGGGCGTACTCGTAAACTTCTTTAAAGTTATGGGCAGGATAACCTGACTCTTGGCCGGCCAAATCAAGCGCCACAATCGGAATACCCTCTTCATCACGCAGTCGCACACTGGCTCGCACCAACTCCATCGCTGCCAGTTTTATCACTTGCATCGGTTCAAAATCGCGCATCAACTGGAATAAGTTGGTGTAATACGGTGAAAATCCTTTGCCATTAAACATCCGCATTGCGCAGTTAATAATGCCGTAGGCAAAGGGCGGTTTGTCGCCAGCCAATACCGCTGCAGTTTGATTGTATTGCTGCATGGCACGCTTTAAGCCGTTGTTGACCGCGTGCATTACGCGATCAAAATCAATCCCTGCCGGTAAATCAATCAATAACTGGGGCGCAAACCGGACCTCAATATAATTGACACCTTCGGCTTGGTTATCCAGCGCTAACTCATAAGCGGCTTGCTCAAGATTTTCCAGATCGCGCAGCACCGCACAGGTATATTGGAAACAATGCAGATACTCGCCAAGGTTTTGATAACTGTCTTTGAACACCAGCTCTTTTAAACCTGCCACCGAATTAGACGGCAGACTCAAATTACAACGGGCGGCCATCTCAATTAAGGACTCCAATCGCAAGCTACCATCGAGGTGCAAATGCAGATCAGACTTTGGCATTTCTTTAATAAAATCAGCGGAATAAAAAGACATTATAAGGACCCCAACAAAACAACGACCGTTTAGTTATAGCAGAATAGTCTTGTAATACTGGAATAATAGTAGCGATGTAAAGATATGAGGTGCGGAAAAAAGAATACAATTGAAAGTTTCGGTAGACACAATTTGGTGAGGCGCATAGTTGTTTGTCAATGCTATGTGTTGATGCGATTTTTCGATGATATCTATGAATAACCGTCACAGATGTTGACGTCATCATCGTTTGCATTGCTGACAAAACTATGGTGCCCGGGGCCGGACTCGAACCGGCACGACTTGTGGTCGAGGGATTTTAAATCCCTTGTGTCTACCGATTTCACCACCCGGGCAACGCGACGTATCATAATCAAGCAGGCGCTGACTGTCATGCATTTTTTGCATTTTTTTGTCATTTCACACCTCGTTTGCTGAAATAATCTGCAACACACGGGGTTGCACTGTAATTCTGCCTCAGCAAAACGCCGATCGTAAGTCAGTCGTCGGCGTCGTCTCGTCACGTATTTTGCACAATGCTTGGACCCGCGGCGACACAAAGCACACCACAACAGAACAGAACAGAACAGAACATAGAAAAATACAGTTGCATTGAAAAATACCGCGTGGTATTACTAAAAAACAGACAGCAGACGGCTAGACATGCATTGACTGAGCATGTGGTGCGCAGCAGCGCTCGTGGATGGGTGTGGATGGGTCATATTGACCACCGCAGCTGCTGGCAACCCAGCTGATTCGTTTAACCTAGTCTGTAGTCACCGTATTTACTCTATTACTTTTGGATTTTTCATGCGTACCATGAACGTGATCATCAACACACTCAACCTCCTCGTGCTCCTCCTCAGGCCACGGGGTTTTGTGCTTTGGTGATCCGATAACCGGAATCCAACCGAGAACCCCGAGCCAGCAGCCGGGGTTTTTTTATGCCTGCCCCGCACTGTACACATTAAAGGCACAACAGTGAGAGGACACCACCATGCATGGGCAGGACAAAATTTGGATCTTTGATACCACGTTACGCGATGGCGAACAGGCACTGCGCGCCAGCCTAAGCGAGAAACAAAAACTGCAATTGGCACATGCCATCGCCCGCCTAAATGTCGATGTGATGGAAGTTGGTTTTCCTGTGTCGTCCCCCGGTGATTTTGCTGCTGTACAGCGCATTGCGCAGCATGTGCATGGCCCAGTGATTTGTGCATTATCACGGGCATTGACCGCCGATATTGATGCCTGTGGCCAAGCCCTTGCTGGGGCTGAGCGCCGCCGTATTCATACCTTTATCGCCACCTCGCCGCTGCATTTAAAGTACAAATTGCGTAAGTCCTTGGCCGATGCCACCAGTCAAGCGGTGGCGGCGATCACGCATGCGCGACGTTATACCGATGATGTGGAATTTTCCTGTGAAGATGCAGGGCGCACGCCTATTGATGATTTGTGCCGCATCGTGGAAGCCGCCATCCGCGCGGGTGCCACCACCATCAATATTCCCGATACCGTGGGTTATACCATTCCCACCGAATTTGCCACCATCATCCAGCAACTCAGCGCGCGAGTACCGAATATCCACAAGGCGGTATTAAGTGTGCATTGTCACAATGATTTAGGCCTGGCGGTGGCCAATAGCATCAGCGCCATCCAAGCAGGCGCGCGCCAAATTGAATGCACCGTCAATGGCATAGGCGAACGTGCCGGCAATTGCGCCTTGGAAGAAATCGCCATGATTTTACGCACGCGTCAGGATATTTTGCCGTTCTATAGCGATATTAAAACCAACGAGATCTACCGCAGCTCGCATTTGGTTAGCCAAATTTGCCATATGCCAATCCAACCGAACAAAGCCATTGTCGGCGAAAACGCGTTCGCCCATTCCTCAGGGATCCACCAAGATGGGGTGCTAAAAGCGCAAAATACTTACGAAATTATGGCGCCAGAGCATGTCGGGATCCGTCAAAACGAATTGAATTTAACCTCGCGCAGTGGCCGCGCCGTGATCGTGCATCGATTAAAAGCGATGGGCTATGGTACGGGCGATTATGACATCGAAACACTGTACCAAGCGTTTATCGCGCTAGCCGATGAAAAGGGTCGTGTGTTTGATTATGACTTAGAAGCCTTGGTGTTCTTCCAAGCCATTCAAGATGATGATCCAGCTTATCGCTTGGCATTTTTAAGTGCCACCACCCATACCGGCCATGTAGCCACCGCCACCGTCAGCTTGGATATCCAAGGTGAGATCAAAACCGAAGCCGCCACGGGCAATGGTCCGGTCGAGGCCGCGTTTAGCGCTATTCAGCGCATGGTGGCCAATCTTAAGCCCACCGCACATGCGGCAGCACCTGCTGCGCAAACGCAGGATCAGGCAAGTGCATCGGCGAGCATTCATGGTTTGCCTATTACCGTGGTGGACTACAACCTACAAGCCAAAGGCGCCGGTGAAGACGCGCTGGGTCAAGTCAATATCATTGCCGAGGTGGGCGGCCGCCGTTTTCATGGCACTGGATTGGCCACTGACATTGTCCGAGCCTCGGTGCTGGCATATGTGCATGTGTTGAATTTAGTGCATCGCAGCCAACGAGTCGCGGCGGTCAAACAAGCGCGGCAACATACGGATCCATCACCACATACCGCCAGCAGCCAAAATCTGCCCGCGAGTACACACCCCATTTCATCTTCACAACCATAACGAGAACCAGCATGACACACTATCAAATTGCAGTATTAGCCGGTGATGGCATAGGCCCAGAAGTCATGACCGAAGCCATTCGAGTGTTGGAGGCGGTCAGTCAGCGCTTTGCCTTTACCCTGACCTTTCATCATGGCCGTGTCGGAGGCGCCGCCATTGATGCCGATGGCGAGCCTTTACCCGCCGCAACCCTAGCACTATGCCAGCGCAGCGATGCTATTTTATTTGGCTCTGTCGGCGGTCCCCAATGGACCCATTTGCCCCCAGATGCTCAGCCCGAGCGCGGCGCCCTACTGCCACTGCGCAAAACCTTCGATTTGTTTTGCAACTTGCGGCCAGGCCAAATTTACCCAGCCTTTGCGGAATTATCGCCGCTGCATCCGCGCATCAGTCAACAAGGTATGGATATTCTGTGCATCCGAGAATTAACCGGCGGCATTTACTTTGGAGAGAAAGGCCGCCAGCAGGATGCCGCCTTTGATACGCAGCGATACAGCGCTGCGGAAATTCGTCGTATCGCCGAGCTAGCATTTCAGGCGGCGCAGCGGCGGCGCGGTAAAGTGACATCCATTGATAAAGCCAACGTGTTGGCGACCAGTGTGTTATGGCGGGAGCTGGTGACGCAAGTGGCGCGTGACTACCCCGACGTGACGTTGGAACATATGTATATCGATAATGCCGCCATGCAGCTGATCCGTGCACCGCAACAATTTGACGTGCTGCTGTGTGACAACTTGTTTGGCGATATTTTGTCGGACGAATTGGCAGCGATTGTTGGATCATTAGGCCTGCTACCATCGGCCAGTATCAATAGCAGTGGATTTGGTTTGTACGAACCGGCCGGCGGCAGTGCCCCAGATATCGCCGGTAAGGGGATTGCCAATCCGATGGCACAAATTCTAAGTGCCGCTTTAATGTTGCGCTACAGCTGTCAGCAAGACGCGGCCGCCCGCGCCATTGAAGCCGCCGTCCAGCATTGCCTCGCACAGGGCATAGTCACCGCGGATCTTAATCCCAAGCACGCATTCAGCACCGCCGACGTCGGCACGGCGATTGTCGCCGCCATTCAAGGAGCACAGTAACCATGGGCCAAACACTGTACGAAAAAATCTACCAACAACATATAGTTCGCGCACTAAATGCCAGCACCGACTTGCTGTATGTCGATCGCCATTTGATCCATGAAGTGACCAGTCCACAAGCATTTGCCGGCCTTAAACAAGCGCAGCGCCCGGTACGACGGCCTGATCTAACCTTTGCCACTATGGACCACAACGTCTCCACCCGTTTTCGCCAACTTGATGCCGCCGGTCCGACATCGCAGCGGCAACTGCAAGCCCTCGCCGAGAATTGCCAGCAGTTTGGTATTGAATTGTTGGATTTAACACACCCAGATCAGGGCATTGTACATGTGATAGGCCCTGAACTGGGACTAACTCAACCTGGTATGATCATAGTCTGTGGCGACTCTCACACTTCAACTCATGGCGCATTTGGCGCTTTAGCCTTTGGCATTGGCACTTCCGAAGTCGAACATGTGTTGGCCACTCAAACCTTGCCACAGCAAAAAGCCAAAACGCTGAACATCGAGATCAATGGCCACTTGATGCCAGGCGTCACCGCCAAGGATGTCATACTGGCGGTGATCGGCCGTCTAGGCACCGCCGGTGGTACTGGCTATGTTGTCGAGTTTACCGGTGATTGTATCCGTCGTTTATCGATGGAAAGTCGGATGACGCTATGCAATATGAGTATTGAAATGGGGGCAAAAGCCGGTTTGATCGCACCGGATGACATCACCTTTGCCTATCTGGCCGAAAAACGTTATGCCCCCACGGCCTCCGATTGGCCGGCCGCGGTGGCGTACTGGCAAACCTTGTATTCCGACGACGATGCGGTTTTTGATGCGCATATTCACATCGATGCCCAACACATCCAACCCCATGTCAGCTGGGGCACCAGTCCCGAGCAAGTGGTGGCGCTGTATGACACTATTCCTGATCCCGCTCAGTTTCACGATCTTATCAAAGCCGATGCCGCGCGGCGTGCACAGCAGTATATGGGATTGACACCTGGCCAGCGCATCACTGATTTGGCCGTCGATGTGGTATTTATTGGCTCGTGCACCAATAGCCGGATTGAAGATTTGCGCGCCGCTGCCGCCGTCGTGCAGGGCTTTCAGGTCGCCCCCAAGGTCCGCGCCTTAGTCGTGCCAGGCTCAGGTCAAGTCAAACGCCAAGCCGAAGCCGAAGGTTTGGCCGATATTTTTATGCAGGCTGGATTTGAGTGGCGGGAGCCTGGTTGCTCCATGTGCCTTGGCATGAACGATGACCAAGTGGCGGCCAAAGAGCGCTGCGCGTCAACCTCCAATCGCAACTTTGAAGGCCGACAAGGCCGTGGCAGTCGCACCCATTTGGTCAGCCCTGCCGTCGCCGCCGCCGCCGCTATTGCCGGACATTTTATTGATCCGGCCCAGTTACGGCAGGCACCGGCGGCTTCGGCTCACAGCGGTGCCGTGTTTCATCAGGCCTCCACCATTGCGTCCTCATCCATTCAGTCCTCACCTATTAACCAAACCGCCAGCAACGGAGCATCGGTATGACAACATATTTTTGCCAAGGCATCGTGTGTCCACTTGATCATAACAATGTCGATACCGACCAAATTATTCCCAAACAATTCCTAACCTCGGTCAGCCGCGATGGCTTTGCCGATGCACTATTTTATGATTGGCGCTACCTCGCCAATGGCCAGCCCAACCCCGATTTTGTGTTAAATCAGCCACAATACCAAGGCGCCAATATTTTGCTGACCCGCGCTAATTTTGGCTGCGGCTCCAGCCGAGAACATGCGCCTTGGGCCATCCAGCAATATGGCTTTGACGTGATTATTGCACAGAGCTTTGCCGATATTTTTTTCAATAACAGCATTAATAACGGCATGTTGTTGATTCAATTAAGCGCGGCCAATATCGAGCTGCTGATGCAGCGGGCCCAGCAAAGCCCACAATCATGGCAGATTGATTTAGTGAACCAGCAAATTTTACTTGGTCAGCATAGCGCCATCGGTTTTGCCATCGATGCCGATATCAAACAGCGTTTACTCAGTGGCTTGGATTTTATCGGTGCGAGTATGCAGTATCAGGCCGAGATCGGCCGTTTTGAAGCTGCACGCGCACAGCGATACCCATGGTTAGGCTAGCGCGGATGGCCGCTTCACTTTATCTGTTTTAGCTGCTTTCCATGTGGTTCAGGTGCGGTGACCGCACCTGCGCCATGCTTGAAAGTTCCTATATCAACGACTAGTGTTTTACATCTCACCGCTCGCTAATGGATATGGCGTATGCAGCAAAACCCTAGTACCTTTTCCGATCCTCTACTTGGTCAGTTAGGGCTGTTAACCATCTGCCAATCGGTGCCATCTGGCATGGCGATTTTGGATCCACATCTTAATTATATTTTTATCAATCAAACGCTGGCTGATTTTAACGGCGCCAGTATTGCTGCGCATATTGGCCATGGTGTCAAAGATGTGCTGCCCGAATTTTATCCACAACTGGCCCCCATGCTGCATCATGTGCTGCGTACCGGTGAGGGGTTAGAGAATTTTGAGATCTCCGGCCCCACCCCATCGGTGCCCGATCAAATCAGCCACTGGTCTGCGTCCTATCTGCCGATCAAAAATGCGCAACAGCAGGTGATTGGGATTGGCGTCTTGGCGGTGAATAAAACGGCCGAATGGGAAGCGCAGCGGATCAAAGCTGAAAGCGAAGATTTGCTACGTCGCGTGTTAGATAACTTATTTGCCTTTGTCGGCATTTTGGATTTAACCGGCGTTTTGGTCGATGCCAATTTGCCCCCCATTCAGGCCGCAGGTTTAGATCGCGAGCAAGTATTGGGGAAAAAATTTTGGCACTGTGATTGGTGGAATTACGATGCTGCCATTGCACAGCAGCTGGAACAGGCGTTTCAGCAAGCGCTGTCCGGCCAGATCCAACGTTATGATGTCGTGGTTCGCATGATCCACGATAGCCGGATGACCATCGACTTCATGTTGGCCCCCCTTTATAACAAGCAAGGTCGATTAACCCACGTTATTGCGTCTGGCATTGATATCTCAGCCCGCACCGCCAGTGAAACCCGGCTGCGTCACAGTGAATTATTATTTCGTGGGGTATTTGATAATGTTGCCGATGCCTTGCTTGCCGTGGATCAGCAAGGTTCGATCCAGTTGGCCAACAGCAGCGCCATTCGCCATTTTGGCTACAGCGAAGCCGATTTAGTGCAGCTCACCTTACCTAGTTTAATTCCTCAATTACCTTGGGCTCAGATCCGGCGACAGTTAACAGAGCAATTGGCACCGATTTGGACCAGCCCCCACGATCTGTATGGTGTGCAAAAAAATGGCCAGCTGTTTCCTGTGCTGTTAAGCGTCACCCTACTAGAAACTAAAGAACCAGCCCGATTGCTGGTCACTATTGCCGATATCAGCGGTGAAAAACAAACCCAACAGCGCTTGATCGACATGATCTGTGAAAAATCCGCCTTGCTGGAAGAGCGCACCAGCTTACTCAATGAAATACACCACCGCGTTAAAAACAACCTGCAAATTATCTCCAGTTTACTCTCGCTGCAGTCTCGGCATTTACCCACCGAATTACGTCCGGTACTGATGCAATGCAAACTGCGTGTGCGCGCTATGGCGCTGATCCACCAGCTGCTGTATGAACAAACCAATTATGCGGTCATTAAACTGGGGCCTTATCTGCAGGAGTTGTGTCAATTGATCCGACAAACCTTATTGCAAGATCAGCACAGTATTAGTTTTGACTTCAGCGAGTTAGATAACAACATTGCGGTCAATCTCACCGTTGCCATGCCTTGTGGTTTATTAGCCAATGAGCTGATTATGAATGCCATCAAGCATGCTTTTGTGGCAAGGGACAAAGGCGTGATTAAGGTTGGACTGGGTATCCAGCACGGGATTTGCGTACTCAGCATTGCCGATAATGGCGTGGGTTTACCCGAAGATGTGAAATTAGGTGAACATCAGTCGTTAGGATTTCAGTTAATACCAGGCTTTGTGTCGCAGTTGCAGGGCAAAATCGATATTGAGCGATTGCCAAGCGGTGGCACGCGATTTCAGGTGAGTTTTCGTTATGAACATTAACGCTATGCCACTTAAGGTCAACAGCAATATGGCCTCGCCACAGACAAAAGCGCTTTGTCTGACCGTTCAGCCATGCCATATCATCCTTCGCGCAAGGAGATGCTATGCCAGATAAAATTATGTTGGTTGAAGATGAATATATCGTGGCCTTGGATATTCGACTTTGTTTGGAAGAGCTTGGGTATGAGGTGGTTGCGACACTCGACAAGGCCGAGCTTGTGCTGAGTACAGCGCAGCAGCTCCAACCGGATCTGGTCTTGATGGATATACACTTAGCCGGCAGCATGCGCGGTACCGATGCAGCCTTGTTGTTACACCACCACTACCCCTTGCCGGTGATTTTCCTCACCGCCAATAGTGAAACTGACATTTTACAGCACGCTGAACTGAGCATGCCGTATGGATTTTTAATCAAACCCTATGATAAACGCGAACTTGCCGCTTCTATTCGGATGGCGCTCAATCGGGCGCGTGCAACACCCAATACCAACCTTCTGGCGTATCAAGATCCACTGACGCAGCTGGGCAATCGCGCCAAACTGGATTTGCAGCTACCCAAACTTTGTGTTGAAGCCAACCCACAGCAACAACTGGGTATTATTTTTCTCGATTTGGATAACTTTAAACCCATTAACGATCATTTCGGCCACGCCGCCGGCGATCATGTGTTGCAAACGGTGGGGCTACGGCTACAGCAAGGGATCCGGCACAGTGACTTTGCCTATCGATTTGGCGGCGACGAATTTGTGGTGCTATTACCCCAGCTCCCCTCACAGCAGGTGTTAGAGCAAATTGCGCAGAAATTACTGCAACTGCTACAGCAGCCCATGCCATGGCAACAGCATCAGCTGGTCATCGGTGCCAGTATCGGCGCGGTGCTCACATCAGGCCAGCAACACACGCCCAATCAATTGTTACAAGTGGCCGACCATACCATGTATCAAGCCAAAGCCATGGGAAAAAACCAGCTGCTGATCCACCATGCCGAGCCCCCCTTGCCGTGATATGTTCACCTGACCCATTAAGCTCGCTTGCAACGCGGCGGTGTTTACGATAAAACAATATGCTGAATAAATGTTAAACATATCGCCTATTGGCTAGCCATGAAACCTGATGCGAGCAATACCAACACGCCAGCACTGGCATTAAAAATTCCACCGTTACTGCAGCTGCTGCTGGCAGGCGTGGCGGCGTATGGGCTGAGTCTTTTTTCCACCCATACCTTTTGGCTACTGATGCTACTCGCCCCGGCCTTCGCACTCTTGGGTTTATTCTTTATCGGTGGCGCTATGGTTGCTCTGCACCGTGCACAAACCACAATGGATCCTCGCGATCCGAGCAAAACCAGTAGCCTGATCCGTCGCGGTGTCTTTCGTTACAGCCGCAACCCGATTTACCTTGGGATGATATTGCTACTTATGGCATGGTGCTGTTTTTTACAGCAGCTACAAAGTTTTATGATGGTGCCATTGCTGGTGTTCAGCCTCACCTATTGGCAGATAGAGCCAGAAGAACACATTTTAATGGCGCGCTTTGCTGAACGATATCAAGAATACCAAAGTCGGGTGCGGCGCTGGTTATAACTAACGTACAAACCAAAGCTCTGCGCTTAGGCAACCGACGATGTAAGTAATGCCCAGTGTTCGCGGTGCAATGTCGGTCGCTCGATCAAAGCGCTGCGATGGCACACGATAGGGCGCTGAATAGATAACAAAAACCTTGAGCTTGGTGCACCACGGCGCCGCAAAGCGAGGGGACATAGTGCAATAGCGAACCATATTTCACAGGGAGTTTATGTATGCAGGACAGTTCAGCACG
>JACCDR011887073.1_pt1 | contig 36161 bp, 32 predicted proteins | sample 7446431 | NCBI WGS metagenome assembly JACCDR01 (sample SAMN15323443, study PRJNA562643) | freshwater metagenome | isolation source: river surface water | place: USA:Blue River Watershed | collected 2017-08-17 | reverse complement strand
TCAAAATGAAAAAAAGCGTTCTCGATGCTGGAAAAATTGTGATTGAAATCGAAGCTCAAGCTCTGCTTGCGCTCCGTGATCGTATTGATGCTCGTTTTGAAAAAGCGGTTGAGATTATTCAAAAATGTTCCGGCAAAGTGATTGTGACGGGAATTGGAAAATCCGGTCAAATCGCTCGCAAGATCGCCAGCACATTTTCTTCAACGGGAACTCCGGCCGTGTATTTACATCCAGCTGAAAGCTCTCACGGAGATTTAGGAATGATTTCCAGTGGTGATGTCGTCATTGCTCTCAGTTACGGAGGAGCCTCTCCTGAGCTAGCTCCCGTTCTGGCCTACATTGCTCGCAAAGGGAATCTGCTCATCGCGATGACGGGATCCATGAACAGTCCTCTCGCTGAGAGCGCAGCAGTGGCCTTGGATGTCTCCGTCTCTCGGGAAGCTTGTCCTTTGGAATTGGCACCGACAGCGAGCTCAACGGCGACTTTGGCGATGGGTGATGCGCTGGCAATGGCTGTGATGGAAGTCAAAGGCTTCAGTTCTTCTCAATTTGCGGAAAATCACCCAGGCGGAAGTCTAGGTTTTAAATTAAGCCGTGTCGGCGATAATATGCACACGGGCACTGGATTTATTTTATGTGACGAAGATTCGACCTTGAGAAAAGTTTTCTCTAGCATGTCCCAGAGAGAAACTCGGGGTGCAGCGGGAATCATCGACAGTCTTGGAAATCTCGTCGGAGTCATTACCGATGGTGACGTTCGCCGACGTTTAGAAAACTCGGAAGATCCTTTGTCAGGAATCGCCAAAGAGATGATGAGCCATAATCCTCGGACGATTGACGTGAATGAAATTGCCGAAAAAGCTCTCTTCATGATGGAGCAGTTTCGTATCAATGTTCTCTTCGTGGTGGATGCTCATTCCAGCACTCCCAAAAAACCTGTTGGAATTATTCATATCCAAGATTTGCTAAAAAATAAGATCCGCTAGCCATCTCGTATGTCCTAAGTCTTTGTTTTTAAAACATAATTCGGTAAATTTCGCAGACCTTAGTCTATGTTTTTAAGGTGAACGTCCGGGTCCGCTTGCTCTCGCTCATAACCCATCGTCACAATAGGGGGATATGACGAAGTTTAAAACCACTTATCCTGTTTATTTCATTTTATTTTTATCGATCTTTGGTTTTTTCCAAAATTCGGCATTTGCTGAAACGATCGAATTTCCTGAAGAAGAATTGGCGCAGGAATCTGTTTTGCCTAAATTCGATAGACCGGAAGCCGTTCGTCGCAGGAACGTCACGACGGAAAATCGGTTCGAGATTGGTGGCTATTACGGATGGAATACTCTGGAGCCGATTTACAACCAAAGTAAATTCGGTTTGAATCTCGGTTATCACCTTTCAGAAATGTCGGCGGTCTCCCTTAATTTCGCTCAGTGGAATAGTGGATTGAATTCGACTTATACCGATGGTCTTCAGTCGACAACAGTTTCTGCAGATCCTTTGGATTTTACTCGCGTGCCGAAGTTGAAATATTCTCTCTACGGACATTACGAATGGAAAATTTTCTACGGGAAAATCAGCGTAACCAAGCAAGGTGTTGTGAATCTTTCGACTTACCCCATTGTGGGAGCAGGAATCACCGCTTATGAGCATAAAAATTATCCAGGAATTGATTTTGGTATTGGTCAGAAATTCTATTTCGGCAAAAACTTTGCTTTGCGAGCCGATTTCAAAATGCAGTACGGGCAAAAACCAAGTCCTTTTCTTCGCGACAAATTAAAAGCCAGTTCGCCAAAGCCATCTCCAGGTGATTTCAGTGATAAAACAGATTTCAGCACGATCTTAGATATCGGTGTGAGTATTTTATTGTGATGAGGAAAAATATGCGAATAACCTCTTTATTGATTTGTGCTTTAGTCATTTTCTCTTCTCAGGCCCATGCTCAGGAAGAGGAAAATTTTGATTCCTCAACGGAGCTAGATCAAATCGAAGCAGAGATCGAAAGACCTGCTCAAACGCAGAATCAAGAAGTCACCGATCCTGTTGCTAATGAGCAAGTGGAAGATCTTTCGGGACTGAGCCGTTTGGCTCCTTTTAGCGAAGTTTCAGTGATTCAAAGAAGGTATCAACCCAAAACAGGGCGCTTTCAGTTTTTCGCAGGGCTTACGAACATCGTGAATGATCCTTGGTTCTTGGGAATTGGTGCGGATCTTCGCTTAGATTATCATTTTTCCGAAGCTTGGGGGGTTGAGCTGCAAGGCTCTTTCCTGAACAATTCAGAAAGACAAGCGATCAAAGATCTGGATTCAGAAAATAATGTTAAAACGAGTTCGGTCATCAGCTTTAAAGGCTACACGGGCGCTGCCTTGATGTGGACTCCGATCTACGGAAAAATGGGATACTTTAATTCTCGTATTATTCCATTTGATATGTACTTTTCTTTGGGAGCTGGGAACACCTCGATTGCAAATGGTAGCGGTGGCTCAACTATCCATTTCGGCACCGGCCAAGTTTATGCTCTCAGTAAAGGAATGGGATTTCGTTGGGATTTTTCCTGGAATGCTGTGAAAGCGAAGCCAACAGGGGCTTCGGAAACCAATTTTAATAACTTATTGCTTTCATTGGGTGTGAGTTTCTTTTTCCCAGAGGCAGGTTACCGATGATCAGTCAGATGTCTAAAGCCAAATGGATTTCAATTCTACTGAGCTCTTTGCTCTTAGTTTCTTTCGCTGAAGCTCAGAACAAAAAAACTCAGCAAAGAAAAGCGACCGCAAAGCCTGCAGTTAAAAAAGCAGCTCCGGCAGCTCGTCCGGCGGGAAGCCTCAGTCAGAGACAATTGTCAGAGGCTCTAGGATTAGTTCGAAATGGTCAGTATGCTCAAGCGATTCCAAGACTTTATAATCTTTCTCGTCGTGCTGATCTTGCTAAAGAAAGAGTCCAAATCAAATACATCTTGGGTGTGGCTTTGATGGAGCAGAAATTATATCAAATCGCTGCTTTCCAATTCGTCGAAGTTATTCGAAATGGAAATAATAAATATACTCAGCAGGCCATTGAGCGCTTGTCTATCGCCGCAGATGAGTTGGGTGAAGACAGTCTTTTGAATTATGCGATTTCCAAAGTACAATTGGCCCAGTTTCCTGAAAAGTATAAAGACATCATTTACTATCGTCTCGGGGAGATTCAGCTCAAGTCGGGAAGATTTGAAGAAGCGGCACAATCTTTTGCACGAGTTCCGTCAGGCAGTCGTTATTTTGCCCAAGCCAGATTTAACCGTGGACGGGCCCAGCTAGAGGCCAAGCAACCTTCAGAGGCCTTAAAGTCTTTTAATTCTTTATTGAATTCCAGAGCGCAAGCTCCAGTCACAGATCCCAACAAAGTCGCTGCTGGGCTCGCGATCGCGAGAACATATTATCAAGCAGGAGATTTTGACCAGGCCATCGAGTGGTACCGCAAAGTTCCTCGTGATACAGAATTCTGGCACAGTGCTTTGTTTGAGCAAAGCTGGGCCTATTTGAGAGCGGCTAAATTCCGGTCTGTTCTTTCTAACTTTCAGTCTTTGCACTCGGCTTATTATGATGAATTCTACATCCCTGAATCTCTTCTCTTAAGAGCCATCGTATATCTCTACATCTGTAAGTACACAGAGATGGACAAAGTATTGGGTCTTTTCGAAAAGTCTTACGGCTCTGTTAGAAATTCAGTTGGACAGTTTGTTCAGACGAATAAGGATCCTATCAGCTATTATCAAGAGCTTGAAAAAGCAATGGCCATCCGTCGCGGAGCAAAGCCATCGGCCGCACTTAAAATTCCATACAATGTGGCTCGTCACATCCTAGAGGAAGGAGATGTGAAGAGATCCATTGGATATCTGATGAGTTTGAATGAAGAAAAGAAAAAACTGGATGCAAATGGTTCGCTGAACGGAGCCTTCGCCTCTTATGCCCAGAAAATTATTGCTAATCGAGCAAAGAATACGCGGTTAGCAATTGGAGATATGGCCAAAGCCCATATGCTCAATATGCGCACCGAGCTCAAAGATCTTTATGAGCAGGCGAGCTTCATTCGTTACGAAATGATTAACGGACAAAAAGAGCAATTAAAGAAACGGATTGCAGGCAAAGATATCAAAGAGAACCAAATTGATGACGATGTAAACCGTCAGTTTTACATCCAAAATGGATACGAATATTGGCCATTTGATGGCGAATACTGGCTCGATGAAATTGGAAACTTCCATTATCTCGGAAAACAAAGTTGCGAGTAAAAATAAAGAGAGAGTATGAAGCGAAATAATATCCTAAAAAAATCGATTCTGAGCACGTTGATCACGTCGGCTCTTTTGCTTTCGCCAACAGCCGATGCTCAATCGAAGAGCAAGAAAACGGCGAAACCGACGAAAACCTCGAAGCCAGCTGCTCGAGCAGCAGTAGGCAAAAAGAAAACAGTGGGTGAGCTTTTACGCCAGGCCGATCGCGGAGCTAACATTGCTTTACAAAAAACGGCGACGGCGATTTCGGTTTCTCCAGATGGTCTTTCTGCCCCCATTCGCAATGTTGTGAATTTAGGTCAAGTCAAGCCACCGAGAACTTCGACTTTCTTCGAAGAGGGAAATACGGATAAAGCAAAGCTTGAAAGAATCACTGATCAGCAGATCAACGAGCTTTTTAAGCTGACTCAGCAATTTAAGAACTCTCCACAAAGAGGGGAATTGTGGCTTCGTCTTGCTGAGCTTTATGTCGAGAAATCTTCAATCATCGACTTTAGAAAACAAGGTGAGTACGACAACGCTCTGAAAGATTTTCAAGCTGGAAAGCGGAAAGCAAAACCAGTTCTCAATCTGAATGATGCGAAAGAGTACAATCGTAAAGCGATTCAGCTTTATGAATGGTTTGTCCGAGACTTCCCACGTGATGAAAAAATGGATCAGGCTCTTTTCTTCTTAGGATATAATAACTATGAGATTGGTGATCTCAAAAAAGGGACGGCTTATTACACTCGTTTAACCAAAGAATATCCGCGCAGTCCCTTTGTGACCGAAGCGAATTTCGCTTTGGGAGAGTATTACTTTGAGAACGAGAAATGGGCTCAGGCCAAAGGCCATTACGATCAAGTTTATAAATTTAAACGCCACCGTCTCCACAACTTTTCTATGTATAAAATTGGCTGGTGCCAATTCCGTATGGGTCAATATAATGCCGCTTTGAAGACGATGGAAGCTCTGGTTCGTCAAAGTCGTGATCAATCTCAGGCTGTCGATGCAGACGGTAAAAGAATCAACAAAGGGAAGCTCGAGGCCGAAGGTCTGAGAGATATCGTTTTATTTTACGGTGAAGCCGGAGATGCTCAGAGAGCGCCGGAATATTTCAATAGCTTAGCCGGTAATGACGCTAAAAATTACCTCGAGAAATTGGCTTATCATTACGGCGATAAGGGAAATCTCGAAGGCGCCCGCGTTGTTTTCAATTACTTGATTCAGCAAGATCCTACTTCGCCCAAGGCTTTTGACTTCAAATATCAAGTCGTGAAGCTTTACTCGACGGCGAAGCGCTCAAGAGAATTTCGCGAAGAAATGTTTTCTTGGGTGAGAAACTTTGGTAGCGGCAGCTCATGGTACCAGCAAAATCAAGGTAACCGCGAGCTGATTGAAAATTCAGATAAGCTTCGTGAGCAAACTCTGCGTAGCTATGTTCTCCAGCAGCACCAAACGGCACAAAATTCAAGAGCTCCTTTTTCTCAAGGTCTCGCGCTCGAGGGTTATCGTCTTTATCTCGCTGAGTTTAAAAACTCGGCCGTGATCGCAGATATGCACTTTTATTTTGGTGAGCTTCTTTATGATATGAAAAAGTACGACGAAGCCGGCGCCCAATATCGCTGGGTTGTCGAGAATGGAAGAGGGAGCAAGTTTTTTGCTAAGGCTTCCGAGAACTCATTGCTTGCCCTTGAAAAAGATTTGCCGACAGATGCTCAAATTGCTCAAAAAGTCGGTCAAAGCCTAGATCCTGTACAGATGGATGCGAGCGTGACCAATTTTATCAACGCGAGCCAACAGTATATGCAAAATGTTCCTAACAGTGAGCGCTTAGTGGAAATGAAATTCCGCATTGGTCGATTGTATTACCAACACAATCAATTTGACCAAGCGACTCCATACTTTAGAGATATTGTGCAAAAGCATTCTAAAACAAAGTATGCCGAGTATTCGGCCAATTTATTATTGGATTCTTATAACTTGAGAAAAGACTATGCGGGCCTGGAAAAAACAGGTAGCGAACTTTTAGCGATGCCAGGAATTGCGGGATCTCAGGCGGGGTCTGATATTCGCGGGGTTTTAGAGAAAGCAACCTTTAAGCGCGCCCAAGATCTCGAAGTGAGCAAAGACTATGCAGGCAGTGCGGCTCAGTTCGAAGCCTTTTCAAAACAAAACCCGGGTTCAAGTCTTTCTGCATCCGCGCAGTTCAATGCCGCCATCAATTATGAACGGGCGGGAAATAATGCAAAATCAATGCAGATGCACTCGATGATTTTAGCCAGCAAAGATAAGGCAGCCGAGCCGTTGAAGCCCAAGTCTCGAAGAATCGTGGCTAAGCTTTATCAAGATGCGGGTCGTTTAGAAGAAGCAGCAGCTGCCTTCAAGGCTTCTGCGGTTGAAGCTGGCAAAGATCCTGTGGCAATGAACCTTTATTTCAATGCGGCGATTTTATACGAAGCTCTTGGAAGAAATAACGATGCCATTCGTAATTATGAAGAGTATTTTGATCGCAATAAAAAATCAGATCGCTGGGATGCTGTTTATGCAATGGCGACCATCTACCGCAAGCAAGGTTCCATCACAAAAGCTTCAGAAAAATATCAAGAATACGTGGCAGCTCGCCCATCTTCCCAAGAGAAACTAGTCGAAGCCTCTTACCACGTTTATGATATTGCTCGAAAAAAACGCATGAATGGTGAAGCCGACGAGTGGAAGCAGAGAACTCTCAGTATGCAAAGAAGATTTGCTCCGGATAAACGCGGCGTAGGGGCAACATATGCCGCTCAAATTAAACTAGAAGATGCTGTGAAATCTTTTGATGAGCTTCGTGCTATTCGTATCCCGGCCAATCCAGCTGCTCAGCAAAAAGCAGCTCAGCAAAAAATCGCCATGGTTTCAAAATTGAACAATGAATTAGGAGATGTGATTCGTTACGACAGCGCGAATGAAATTGTGGGAGCCCTTTCGGTTCTTGGGCAAGTTAATTTGCACATGGGTGAAGCTTTGGTTAATGCACCCCTTCCGGCAGGACTGAATGCAGATGAAACAAAACAGTATAAAGAGGGAATTGCTAAGCTTGCAGAGCCTTTCTTTGCGAAGGCGAAAGAAACTTTTAAGGCTGCTGTCTCTCGAGGTTCAGAGTTAGATACCTACAATTCGTATTATACAAAAGCTCGCCACTTAGCGGTGAAGCTTGATCCGAAAGCTTACTATGATGGCGGCGAGCAAAGCATGGATATGAAACAAGGAAGCTGGGTGGGATTATGAATTTAAGAGTGAAACTTCTTTCTCTTTCTTTAATTCTCATTTTGGTAGCCTGCTCTTCGGCAGAAAAAGACGCGAGCTCTTCTTCTGAAGACAATTCGATGGAATCTCTATCTATCGATGATGGTGCTTCGAGCAACGAAGCGCCAGCTAAGCGAGTCGAAGTTCCAAAATCGACCACTCCGCCTTCGGCCACTGAAACCCAGGCGCTCACAGAGGCCATTCGTGCGAATAACGACGAGGCAATTGCTCGAGCTGCGCAAACCGTTTTGGCAAAAAATCCAGCCGATGTGAAAGCTTTGAATGCGATGGGTATGCACCATTACCGCAAAGGTCAAATCAAGGCTGCCGAGTATTTTTATGGACGCGGCTTGAGAGCGAATCCCCAATCAGGAGAGCTTCATAATAATATGGGTTTGGTTCAACTGAATGAAGGTGAACGTAATGAGGCGATCAAAAGTTTCAAAAAAGCGATGGAGCTCGGAAATGATCCTAATGCCGCTGGAAATTTAGGTGCGATTTATTTGAAAGAAAAGGATTATTCGAAAGCGTTAATCGCGATGGAAGTTGCGTATCGTAAGAATTCAAAAGACGTTCGCGTTTTAAATAACTATGCTGTGGCCTTAACGGCTCAGCAAAAGTACTCGGACGCCAAAGATATTTATAAAAAAGCATCCCAAGCGAATCCGAATGACAAAGATGTGATGCTTAATTACGCCATTTTGCTGATCGATCACACAAAGGACATGAGCCAAGGTCTAGAGTTGATTGATCGACTAAAATTTCTTGGACCTTCGGCTGAGGCGAGGAATGTGATTAATGCACTGGAAAATAAAGCAAAAGCAGGTTTAAATAAGAACTGAAATGAGTTGTGAATGTTGAAAATGTTTAAACATCTGAAAAAACTAGGTTTGTTGAGCGCAGTATTTTTAGCGCTGACTTTTGTTTTATTGCAGGACGTCTCTGCTCAGACAGAAGCTGCGAAGGGCGAAAGAAAAAAGACCTTGAGCTTCGAAGATGAATTGGTTGAAGGCGCGACTCAGAAGCCCGAGCTTTTTTATTTATTCCAAAAGAAAAATTTTAATTACAAAAGATTGATTAAATTAAGAGAGAACTTTCTCCCTGAAATGAGAAAGACCTCGGAAGATTTGCAGCGAGCGCGGAGTACTAATTGAAAGCACCCATTATTTTAAGAATATTTAAAGCTGGGCAATTGGTCGAAGTTAAGCAATTCGAGTCCAATCAAATCATCTTCGGGCACGATGCTGATGTTTCGGTAGAGTTGAAGGGAGACGATGTCTCTTCGATTCACTGTTTAGTCGAATTGCGAGACTCGGGATATTACCTCTGTGATATGGGGTCAGCGACAGGCACACGTAAGAATGGTCAGACAGTTCTCGATGAACCTATTTCATCTGGCGATTATATTGAATTAGGCCAATACCGTATTCAATTTTTTGTTGGTGCACCAAAACCTAAAGCGGCACCTGTTGAAGCAGTGACAAGTATTCCGGTTCCGGCGCCAGCAAAGCCCACAGTTCCACCAACTGCGCCCAAAGTCGACATACCAAGATCGGTTCCGCCAAAATTACCAGATTCTGATAAAATAAACTCTCGCTCTTCTTCGTCCTCATCTGCTTCGAAGAAGACAAAGCATGTGAAAACATTCGCGCCAGCGAGCGAAATTAAAGACTTGAAATCTTATTTGAAACCAACAAAAGGTCCTATTGTCGAAGTCATCGTGGCTTGGCAAGAACGCATTTTGTCGACTCACCATTTTGGTGCAGATGATGTTGTTAGCCTTGGGCCCACGGATAAAGCAACGATCCAAGTTCCAAAAGAATATATCAGGCAAACTGTGAGCTTTTTAGAGCTCAAGGGCGGATGTCGAGTTTTAGCGCCGATTGATGCTGATATCAGTCTCACGACCTCGGCTTCATCTTTGTCTCTAGAGGATTTGTTAAAAAATGGAAAATCAATCAAGGCTGGTGGCAGTAATGCCGTTCGCTTAGATCAAGGTGAATTGCTGTGTCTCAGCTTTGGCGGAGGAAATCTCCAAATTTTCGTTCGTTACGTTTCTAATACAGTGAAGCCATTGCTAGCTCCACCATTAGATTTAACGGCGGGTGAGCTCACGGGTTTGATTGTTTCGATGGTGATAGTGGCCCTAACCGTTCTTTATATGTCAGTTTATACGCCACCGATGGCAGAAGAAGAAAAAGAAGATGAAACGGTTCGTCTGGCTCAGTTTATTTATAATAAGCCGCCACCGACTCCGACGCCTTATGAGCCTCCTCAGCCGACTCCGACTCCGACCCAAGAAAAGGTCGAAGTCAAGCCGACTCCGGAGCCTAAGAAAATCATGGTGACGGACAAGGAAAAAGAGAAACAACAAAAAGGCAATGTTCAGTCTCAGAATACGGTGAAGCAGGTAGAAGCCGCGAAGGCAGCGGAAGTTCGTCCTATGCCAACCAAAGTGAATCGTCCAAAAAAATTCACTTCAGTGAAGCAAGGTGGAGCGACGAAGCTCAGCGATACAGCGAGTGCGAACGCTCAGAGTGCAAAAGACGTGAACAAGGTCGGTCTCTTGAGCGCATTCTCAGGTGGCGGTATCAGAAAAAATCTTGATCAGGCTTACTCGGGTTCTGGAGAACTTCTCGGAATGGCCAATCAGGCGACGGGAACATCGGGTCAAAATGAGCAGCGTGATGGTGACGATATTGGTTCCAAGTTCAAAGATACCGGAGCTGGCGGTAAAGGGACTGCGACTCAGGGAATCGCGGGTGTTGGAACCAAAGGCCGTGGATCGGGTATGAGCGCTTATGGTGCTGGTACTGGTTTGGGCGGTAAAGGGAATGTGACGATCGATGCGGGTGGATCGGATGAAGGATGGGAAGGAACCATCGACCGAGAAGCTGTTCGTCGTGTGATTCGTTCTATTTTAAATCAGATCAAAGGCTGTTACGAGCGTCAGCTCAGTATGAAGCCAGGTCTTGAAGGTAAAGTGGTCATTCAGTTTGAGATCATGGAGCAAGGAAGAGTTCGCTCTTCGAAAACACGATCAACGACAATGAATGATGCCGCGGTAGAAAGTTGTGTAGCAGCACGTATTCGTGACGCTCGCTTCCCAGAGCCGCCTACGGGAACAATCGCTGTTGTCGATTACCCGTTTGTATTCGGAGCACAAAAATAGTTTTTAGTTTTCGCACACTTTAAGGAGGAAAAAAGTGGAACCAACAGTTCAAGCACAGACTGCGCAGGCAGTAGCGGATAATATGCCGTTTTTACAGAGAGCCTTTATCGAGGGCGGAGCCGTCATGTACGTCATCCTATTTATCGGGTTGATCACGGTCGGACTTGTTATTGAGAGATTCATCGCTTTGAAAAATCTTTCAGTCGATAAAAAAGAATTCACCGACAATATTTTCGGAATGTTGTTACGTGGTGATTTGAGACAAGCCATTGCTTTTTGTGATGCTCGTCCAGCGCCATTAACGAATGTCGTGAAAGCCGGCCTTGTTGCCGTGATGAACAAACGTCCCGACGAAGAAGTTCAGGTTGCTATGGATGCAGCTTCTTTGAGAGAAACTCCACGCCTTGAAGGTTGGACTTCTTTCCTTGCAGTCACAGGTAACGTGGCCGTTTTAGCGGGTCTTCTTGGTACGATCATCGGGATGATCACTTCTTTCCGTGCGGTGGCAGCGGCCGATCCGGCAGAAAAAGCAATTGAACTTTCTAAAGGTATTTCTCACGCCCTCAATTGTACCGCTTTCGGTCTTTTGGTGGCTATCATTGCAATCGTGGCCTACGGTTATTTTCAGTTGAGAATTCAAAGAGCTGAGAATGATGTGACCGAATCCAGCATGAGCTTGTTAAACCTTGTTGCTAGCAACAGAGATAAATTGAAGGAATAAACACATGGCGCATATCGAATCGGGTGGTGGTAAAGGTCGTAAGGTTTCTTTAGAGCTAAACCTTGTTCCGTTCATAGATTTGATGAGCGTTTTGATTACATTTCTTTTGATCACAGCGGTTTGGTCGCAAGTTTCGATGATCCAAATCGGTAGCTCCTTGTACGGGAAAAAAGATGAGACTCAAGCTCCAAATATTCCTCCAAAAGTGGATGTTGTGTTGAAGCTAGAAATCCGTGCAGAAGGTTACACTCTGAATGTCGGCAAGCAGACAATTAATATTCCCTTAGTTAATAATGATTACGACGACGTGGGATTAGTGGCTCAGTTAGAAAAAGCAAAACAATTGCATCCGGAAAAAACGGATGCGGCTATTGCGATGTCTGACGAGCTCCCTTACGAGCGTTTGGTCAAAGGCATGGATGGTTTTTTAAAGGCGGGATTCCCGCAAATCTCTGTGCTGACCGGAGGACCTAAATAGTATGCCAATTCATGCGCCAGGCGAGCGTTTTCGCTATAGCAAATTGATGCGTAAGAAAAAAGGCAAACGTGATGTTGTGGCGATTCTTTCGCTCACAGCCATGGTTGATATGTTCACGGTGCTTGTTGTCTTTCTTTTGCAAAATTATAATGTGACTGGACAGGTTCTCTATATTCCTAAAGAAGTCGTTTTGCCAAAAGCGGAAAAAATTAAAGAATTAAAACCCGCTGTTGTTGTCACAATTTCAAACAAAGAAATTCTTCTCGATAAAACCACCGTGATCACTTATGAGCAGCTGGCTCAGCAAGAAGCTTGGATGATCCAGGAGCTTGAAGCCGGCGTTAAATTGGCGTTGAACAAAGCTCGTGAAGATTATGAAAAGAGTTTGAAAACGACGCTTCAGAACGCTGTGGACGCAGCTCGCGGTGAAGAAGAGAAGGATTTGAAGCCGTGGAACAAAGTGACGATTCAGGCCGATAAAGGAATTGATTTCCTGACTGTTAAAAAGGTCATGTATACAGTCACCGAAGCGGGTGCTGGTGAGATTAATTTTGCAGTTAATAAAGAAGCAGCTCCAGCAGCTCAATAACTGCTATGAGCAAACTTAAACAAATTCTTTTTGCTCTCTTAATCGGATTCCTATTCATCGAAATCGTTTTTATATTTCCGGCACAACTCGAGAGCGGGATTCCAGCGGCGAGCCCTGCTCCGCCACCTCTAGAATCTGCCAAAGACAAAAAGAAGAAAGATGAGAATAAAGACACAAAATCTGCCGATGCTTTAAAGACTTCTACTTTGCAGAAAATGGAAGGCGTGCATTTGGTGGAGAGCAAATCAGGAGCTCGCGACTGGGAGCTTTTTTCGGAGACCGCTGAAAGTACCAAAGGAGATGGCTCTTGGGTGCTTCAAAATGTGAAAGTCATGTTTTACAATACTGAAAAAGTGGATTTCATTGTGACCGGAAAATCCGGCAGTATCGATGCGCAAAGTAAGAATATGAATATCACGGGTGATGTCGTCACCAAGTCAGCGAATGGATACACTTTCTATTCACAGTCAATTCAGTACAATTCCGCAAAAAGAATTATCTCTAGTCCTCAGGCTCTCAGGATGACCGGGCCTCCGGATGGAAAAACCAAGGGGCTGACGCTACAAGGCAATTCTATGGAGACTTTGGTGGAAGAGAAATTGATGAGAATTCAGAACAAAGTTGTTGCAGAGAAAATGCTCGCGGACGGCAAACAATTTGTGATTAAGAGCAATGAGGCCGAGTTTTCGGGGCAAAATAGACTCGCTCGATTTATTGGCGAGGTCTCGATCGATGTTGGGACTCTTAAATTAGAGGGGCCAGAAGCTAATTTCGAGTATCGTCCTGGTGTGGATCTTTTGCAGTCAGTGACTGTGAAGGGTGGCGTCAAGGTCAGTGATTTGGATAAATTTGCGACGTCGGATTCGGTCAAATTTGATCCCGAGCAAAACAAATTCACTTTCAACGGAAGACCACGCGTTGTGCAGAACAACGATGAAATCACTGGAGATCAAATTATCTTCATTGATGGTGGAAAAAAGGTTAGGGTGGAGAAAGTGAAAGCGAGAGTCGAACAGCAATGAGTCTTCTGACTGTTAAGGGAATTTCCAAAGCATTTAAAAAACGCCAAGTGGTGAAAGATGTTTCTTTTACAGTGGAATCGGGACAAGTCGTCGGTCTCTTGGGTCCTAATGGTGCCGGAAAAACCACCAGCTTCTATATGGTTGTTGGACTGATTCAACCAGATGAGGGCGATATTCTTTTAGACCAAGTCTCTTTAGGTAAAGAGCCCATGTATATGCGCGCTCGCGCTGGTCTCAGTTATCTCGCCCAAGAGCCCAGCATTTTTCGTAAATTGACCGTTTCAGAAAATATCCAGGTCGCGCTCGAGGCTCACGGATATGTGGATTCTCGCAAGGCTGAAAAATTAGAGACGTTGATGCAGGACTTTCGTATTGCTCATCTCCGAGACAGTCATGGTTACGCTCTTTCCGGTGGAGAAAGGCGGCGTGTGGAAATTGCCCGGGCGCTCGCAGGATCTCCTCATTTTCTTTTATTAGATGAGCCCTTTGCGGGTATTGATCCCATTGCTGTCGCTGATATCCAGGATATCATTCGTCAACTGAAAACACGCGGAATTGGAATCCTGATTACTGATCATAATGTGCGCGAAACTTTGGGCATTTGTGACCAAGCTTATATACTTAAAGACGGACAGATCCAGGTCCAGGGGACTTCGGATGAAATTGCTCACTCAGAGCTAGCCAAAAAGTTTTATTTGGGCGAAAATTTTAAGTTGTAGCCTCTAACTATTTAAGGAGCCTCGCTTGGCGGTTCATCTCAGACAGTCCATGAATCTCAGTCAGACCCTGCGTATGACTCCGCAGCTGCAACAGGCGATTAAGCTCTTGCAGTTGTCGCGCATGGAACTGGAGACGGCTGTCCGCAAAGAGCTCGAAGAGAATCCAATTCTCGAAGAAACCGAAGATCTAAAAGGTGAAGATCTGCAGCGTACGAAAGAGGCGGCTGACGTGGTTGATTCGCCTACCGGCGAGTCCACGAGCAATGATCAAGATCCGCAGAAGCAAGATGAATTCGAATGGGAATCTTATTTAGAGAACTCTTATAAGCCACCGCAATCCGGCGCCAGTGGTAATGAAGAGATCATGAATTATGAGAATCTCATCTCAACCACAGAGAGCTTACATGATTATCTCATGTGGCAGGCAAAGATGTTTGGTTTCAATGATGACGAGTTGAACATTGCGGAGCTTCTGATCAATTATATCGATGATGATGGTTACATTCAGACGCCTTTAGAAGAAATTGCAGCCGCTGAGAATATGGATGTTAAAGAGTTAGAAGATGTTCTTCCATTCATCCATGAATTTGACCCTCCAGGGGTTGGAGCTCGAAATTTGAAAGAATGTCTTCTGATCCAAGCCAAAGTTTTGGAAGAAGATACCAAAGATCTCGTGACTTTGATCAACAATCATCTCAAAGATCTCGAGAAAAAAAATTACGATGCCATTGCTAAAGCCATGGGTCTTGATATTCGTGAAGTTGCTGAAATCTGTAAAATTATTTATTCGATGGATCCAAAGCCAGGTTTGGCTTATGCGCCTCAAGATACACATTATGTCAGTCCCGATGTTTATGTTTACAAAGTCGGTGACGATTATATGGTGTCTTTGAATGAGGACGGTCTTCCTCGTTTAAAAATTTCTAACTTCTATAGAAATATGCTTAAGAGCTCTGGCGATAATCAGAAGACTCAGGATTATATCCAAGATAAATTGCGCTCAGCTGTGTGGTTGATCAAGTCGATTCACCAACGTCAAAGAACGATTTACAAAGTTACAGAGAGCATTGTTAAGCACCAAAAAGAATTTTTTGATAAAGGTGCAGGACATATTCGCCCGATGGTTTTGCGCGATATTGCCAATGACATTGGCATGCACGAATCGACCGTCAGCCGTGTAACGACTTCGAAATACGTTCATACGCCGCAAGGAATTTTTGAGCTGAAATATTTCTTTAATTCAGGGATTTCGACAGATGATGGTGAATCTTTAGCGAGCGAATCGGTGAAGATGAAGATTAAAGAGATCATCGGCAAAGAAGATCCGAAGAACCCTCTTTCTGATCAACAGCTCGTGGAATTGCTTAAAGCTGAAGGAATTCAAATTGCGAGAAGAACGATTGCCAAATATCGAGACGTATTAAAGATCTTACCTTCGAGCCGTCGTAAAAAGATTTTTTAGGATCTTATGATTTCCATTGTGATTCCGGTATTTAATGAAGAACAAGTTCTGAGCCAGAGCGTGCAAAAGCTCGCAGATTGGCTCAGTCATCGCACATCTCCATTCGAAGTTCTCGTCGTTGATAACGGCAGTACAGATCAAACAAAAAAAATCGCTCTTGAATTAGAAACGGTTTATCCTTGGTTTCATTATCACAGCGTTCCTGAGAACAGTGTCGGGAAAGCTTTCGCCAAAGGCGTTCGTGAGGCCAAATACCCTTATGTTATTTCTCTCGATGCCGATCTTTCAGTCGATCTCATTTTTATTCAATACGCTGAGAGCCTGCTTAAATATTCGGCGATGGTGGTGGGATCTAAATCTTTGGGGCAGCAAAAAAGATCTTTTATTCGAATTTTAGGAAGCCAGCTTTATCTTTTCGTCACCCAAGTTTTATTCTCCATGACGATCACAGATTACTCGATGGGAGCGAAAGCTTATCGTAAAGATGTGATTCTTCCTATTTTGGATCATATTGACTGGTGGACAGCTTATGTTTTTGAAATTGCGGTTTGGCTGACTGTGAATAAAAAAACTGTTCTGCAAATCGGCGTTCAGTGCGAGGACACTCGAGCCAGCCATTTCAATATTTGGCACGAGGGATTTTATCGCTATTCTAATCTCTACCGCGTTTGGAAAGAGCTGAAAAACACCAGCACTTGGTTTAATCAGATCAAGGCACCTTAATGACGGATAGCAATTCCAAGTTTTCATTTTTCAGAAAATGGCTTCAGACTCTCAAAACTTCTCAATTGTTTGTTGACATCATTGCTTGCCTCACAGTTTTGGGTGTTTTTCTTTATTATGCTCCGGCTGATATTTTGAATGCTCTCCCGGCCACGGGCGGAGATACGGGTTCCCATTATTGGCCGCTGCATACATTGGTGAACGAAGGGCTTCCCAATTGGCATGTGCGTGTTTGGAATCCAGGAAATCTTGGCGGAGAACCTCATCTCACGCATTATTTTCCGCTGCCATACTTTTTCATGGCATTTTTGTCTCTGTTTATGCCCTTGGGCGAAGCTTTTAATATCGGAACTATTTTTCCTGTCGCTGTTTTTCCCATCTGTGTTTATTTTTGCTTACGAGGACTGAAAACTCAATTTCCAGCTCCACTATTGGGAATGTTGGCGAGCCTCAGTTTTCTCTACAATGAATCTTTCAGCATGTGGGGTGGGAATACCCTCTCCACGCTGGCGGGACAATTTGCTCATGTTTACGCTTTCAACTTTTTCTTACTTGGAATCGGTGCGCTGAAATGGGAAATGTCGCAAAGAAGAACTCCGTGGTGGGCCATTTGGCTTTTTTCTTTTGTTTTGATCTCTCACTTTTATGTGGCTCTCCTTCTGCCGATTGTTTTCTTGGTTGTTCTTTGTTTTGAAAAAACAGAAGACTTTAAAGTCCGTTTAAGAAGACTTTTTATGGCGGGGCTTGGAGCTAATCTCCTCTCCATTTGGTTTATCCTTCCCATGCTCCACAATTCGCCTTGGAACACGGCTTTTGGTCTTGAATGGGGTGGAGCCAATCTGATCAATGAGATTTTACCAAAGGTCTTTTGGCCTTTTTGTGCTGTTTCGTTGGTGGGGTTGCTTGCGCTGATTTATTTAAGAGCAAAAAAATTAATTTATGAAAATGTCTTCGCTTTGATTTTAATGCTCTCTCTATTTGTCTTAGGTTCTGGATTTTATTTCATATTTCCTTCCTTGGGATTAGTCGATGTTCGAGTCATCCCAGCTTTGCAGCTGGCTCTGGTCATCATTGCGGCTCTTGTTTTTTCCCAGCTGTGCCGCTTTTATTTTTCCAAACCTTGGGTTTTTTATATTTCTGTTCTCATCGGTGCCATTCTCGTTTGGTGGCCTCTGAAGCAAGTAAATAACTTTAGCCATTGGATGAAGTGGAATTATTCAGGTTGGCAGTCCAAAAGCGTTTATTCAGATCTGCTAAAGCTCTCAGAGCATATCAAAGGTGATTTTTCTGACGGACGTGTGATTTATGAAAACAATGAATATTCCAATGCCGCTGGTACTGTTCGCGTCTTTGAAATGCTTCCTTATTTTGCTGGAAGATCGACTCTGGAAAGTGTTTACATGCAGGCTACGGTTCTGGCTCCGGCAGCATTTTATTTACAAGCCGTAGTGAGCAAAACGCCGAGCTGTCCTTTCCCCAATTATCAGTGCACGAATTATGATATTTCTCGAATGAAGGACTATGCTCCGCTCATGGGGATTTCAGATTATATCCTCATCACACCCGAAGTTCGCGCTCAGGCTGACGAAGCCAGCTTCTTGAAAAAATCTGAAAGCTTCGCTGGATGGCATGTCTATTCGATGAAAGAGAAGCCAACATTAGTGGATGTTTTGGAAAAACCTGTGAACTGGATTGGCGAAGATAATTACAAACGAGAATTTTATGATTGGTTTCAGAAATACTCTGACAAGTCTGAATTTCTGATCGTTGATCGTTTTGATAGCAAAAAAGTTTTCCAGGCGAAATGGGCTCAATCAGAAATGTTAAAAAAAGTCGAACACGCTATCAACTGCACTCCTCAATTGGCCGTCGAATTTAATCGTATGACCTTGCAGACAAATTGCCCGGGCAAGTTTCATATTATCAAGTTTGCAATGCACTCCACATGGAAAGCTTCTAATAAAGAACCTCTTTTTCTTGTGAGCCCTGGATTTATTGGTCTTTTCCCAGAAAGGGAAACTACGGTGCTCGAATGGGGAAGACATTGGCTTTGGGATTTTTCAGTCTTGTTGTCTTGGCTGATGGTCATTTTCTGGTTTTCTCTCTTTGCCGTTCGTAGATACAAATCGATCAAGGGGAAAATCCATGCTTAGGACAACTGTGATTTTCTTATCTTTGCTTTTATCCCTCCCATTGATAGCCAAGCAGATTCGCATAGGTGGAAACCCTCAATTAGTGCTTGAGAAATCAGGACCCAGTTTGAAACTGACAGGATCCTATACGCTGATTAATTCGGGAGATGAAGAGGCCAAGAATGTCTTTCCCAAAATCGTCATTGATCAGTTCTCCATTCAAGGAGAAGCCGTTTCGCTCAAGGCCGGAGAGCAGAATGTCTGGAAATTTTCTGAAAAAATCAGTTTGGTTGAGCTCAAGCAGCCTCTCAAGGGGCAGATCCTTGCTATCTTTGAGAATAATTATTCCGATTTGAATGGTTATCCATTTTCGATACCCCAGTTGGGGCTGCTGACGATGGATACCGATGAAAAAATGATTTCAAGGCAAGTGACTTTGGCTTTGAAAATTAAGAAAATTTCCAAAGATTTGTTCCAGGCTGATTACGAAGTTCACAATCAAATGGATGAAGCTCTGGCTTTGAATTTTAGAGCGATTTTACCGAAAGAGATGGAAGAGCCCCCACCTATGACAGGTTTGGATCTCAAAGAAAAAGCCAGTCTGTTTGGCAGTTTTCAATTTAAAAATCTGAAAGGCCTTGATGGTAGTCGTTACTATGCTTACTTCACTGTCGAATGGGTACACCGGGGAGAAAGAAAATTAGCTTGGGTCTTCGCTCCCTTTCATATTGGAGCAGCCATTGAAAAAGAGGCAGCGCCGCCGAGATTTCCTTGGGCTTCCAAATTAACTTCGACGCAACTGTTCTGGCTTTACTGGAGTATTTTTGCTCTTTTTGGATTTCTCTTTGTTTGGGTCTACTGGGTCTTGCCATTGAGAAAGCTCAAATAAAACTATCTCAGCCAGGTGCCTTCGAGACACTTAGACATCACAGGCGGGCATGGTGAGTTCTCATAAACAACAGTGCGAGAGCGGCCGGCGCAGGAGCTGTAGAGATGGTTTTTTGCTTTGCAGCCTGGAAACACCAAAGATCGCCGGTGCGCTGGGTAGAGAACAGGATTGACTCCTTTATGCGTCCCTTCGGCCATAATTGAATCTCGAGCAGGGGTCGGCAAGCGACAGGAACGATAGCCTGATGGAATATTCTGAGTTTCCGGATACTCGTCCACCAAGCCTGCATGATGGAGAAATTCATGAATCAAAACTTTGCAGAGACTTTTGGTGCTGACGTTGTTTTTATCTTCACGAATTTTTTTATCAGTAATATTTATTTTAACCGAGGGTATTTTCGTATTTGAATTAAGACCCAACTTAATACTGCCGCTTGTTTGGTTAAAATCATTAAAACACTTTTGAATTCTATCAAGAGCTGTTTTCTCCAAACTAGGATTCTTTTCATTTAGTAACTGCGGATTAAACTCAATCAGATGACCACCCTGAACTCCTGTAATCGCATAATTCATTGGAATACCGGTGGGGCTAGGTGGGCCCATTCGATTGCCTCGAGAAACAATTTTAGTTTTACCAATAGGAACTGGGGCACAGTTATCGTCAGGTAAAATAAGCTGTCTCGTCACAGTCGATGCTCTGAGAGAGCAGGCCAAAACCTGCGCTCGAGTGAATTCGGAAACAGTCAAAACACTTAAAAAGATCGCGATGAAGGGCCCATAGATCTGCATATTTTGATTGTCTCAAAGTGAGGCGTGATAAGGGTTGAATGATTCAACGCATTACTAAAAACACGACTCGGAGACCTCATCCAAGGTCGAGTTTTGCCGATAAGAAGAAAGGCCCTCCTCATGGGGGCGTCCAAAGAAAGCGAGATTCCTATGAAATGGCAACATAGCTTCAAACACATCGATTCATCAGCGGCCCTTCAAGAATATGCCGAAACCAGCTTCGAGAAATGCAGTCGCTTCCTTCTCAAAGAGAGCTCATGGCATGTTTATTACAGTAAAGGTAAGCACGCGGATCGCTGTGTAGAGGTAACTGTTCAGAATGGAACGGGCTATTTCAAGGCCTCTGCTCACTGTGATGATTTCTATGTGGCCGTGGATCAATGTGCTGAAAAGCTCAGCAAGCAATTCCAAAAGAAAAAAGAGCGAGTCAAGAGCCACAAGGCAGCTTAATCCCTCTCTTAAGTTGACCCTCAAGCCGACATTCTGTAGCCTCCGGATTTAATCTGGAGGCAAGTCATGTCAGATCTTAAAAATTACTTTTTTACCAGTGAATCCGTTTCTGAAGGTCACCCCGATAAAATGGCTGATCAGATCAGCGATGCGGTTCTGGATGCCATTCTTGCGCAGGATCCTCGCGGACGTGTGGCCTGTGAAACTCTTCTGACAACAGGTCTTATCTGTGTGGCTGGTGAAATCACGACTGGCGCAAAAATCAATATTTCTGAAATCGCTCGGGAAACAGTTAAGAAAATTGGCTATGACGATACCGATAAGGGTTTTGATTATAAAACTTGTGGCGTGATCGTGGCCGTAGGTCAGCAATCAGCCGACATCGCTATGGGCGTGAAAGAAACCGGCAGTGAAGAGCAGGGCGCTGGCGATCAGGGCTTGATGTTCGGATACGCTGTGAATGAAACTCCGGAATTGATGCCGCTGACGATTTCTTTATCGCACAAAATTTTGAAAGAAATGGCTGATCAAAGAAAATCTGGAAAAGCTGATTTCCTGAGACCTGACGCTAAATCCCAAGTGACTTTTCAATATGAAAATGGAAAAGCGAAACGCATCGACACCATTGTTGTCTCTACCCAGCATGCGGAAAGCGCGACTCAGGCTCAGCTCAAAGACTATGTGATGGAGAGCGTTCTTCGCAAAGTCATCCCTTCTCAGTGGATGGATAATAAAACAAAAATTCTTGTGAACCCAACTGGACGATTCGTCGTCGGTGGTCCTATGGGGGATGCGGGTGTCACTGGTCGTAAGATCATCGTCGACACCTATGGTGGTCACGGCGCTCACGGTGGTGGAGCTTTCTCCGGAAAAGATCCATCAAAGGTCGATCGTTCTGCGGCCTATGCAGCAAGGCATGTCGCTAAGAATATTGTCGCCGCAGGATTAGCTGAGAAATGTCTCGTGCAAGTCGCTTATGCGATTGGTGTGGCAGAGCCTGTCAGCATTAACGTGAATGACTTTGGCACAAGCAAAGTGGGACCTGAGATTTTAGAAAAAGCAGTCAGTCGTGTTTGGTCTTTAAAGCCGGCAACGATTGTTCGCGAGCTTGATTTGTTAAAACCGATTTACTCTGCAACTTCGACCTACGGACACTTTGGTCGCGATCAGTTTTCTTGGGAAAAAACCAATAAAGTGGATCAACTGAAAGAAGCTGTTAAATCTTTGGGTGGGACTCTTTAAGAACTGATGGACGCAAAGAATATACGTAATTTTTCAATCATTGCTCACATCGACCATGGTAAATCAACCTTGGCGGATGCTCTCCTATCTGAAACAGGATCCTTGTCTGCACGAGAAGAAAAAGCCCAGTTTCTTGATAATATGGAATTAGAGCGTGAGCGGGGAATCACCATCAAAGCCCAAACAGTTTGTTTGAACTATAAAGCTCTCGACGGACAAATGTATCAATTGAATTTGATCGATACTCCGGGGCATGTGGATTTCAGTTACGAAGTTTCTCGCTCTCTCGCCGCTTGTGAGGGCGCCATTCTTGTCGTGGATGCTGGTCAAGGTGTCGAGGCGCAAACCTTGGCGAATGTTTATCTTGCGATTGAGAATAATCTTGAGATCATTCCGGTCCTTAATAAGATTGATCTTCCTGCTGCTGATCCTGAAGGCGTGAAAAAGCAAATTGAAGAAACTATTGGCTTGGATTGTTCGGAAGCCGTGATGGCTTCAGCCAAAGAGCGGATCGGGATTCGCGATATTCTTGAAGCCGTCGTTAAGAAAGTTCCACCACCGAAAGCCGATCGCACTTTGCCTCTGCGTGGACTCATTTTCGATTCTTGGTTCGACGCTTATCAAGGTGTCGTTGTCCTTGTTCGCTGTGTGGATGGCTCGATCAAAAAAGGTGACCGTATTAAGTTTATGGCTACGGATCGAGATTACGAAATTCTTCGTATGGGTAAGTACGCTCCTTTTCCTGATCCGGTCGAGAAACTGGAAGCCGGAGAAGTGGGCTTTATCATTTGTGGTATCAAAGATATTCGCGACGTCAAAGTTGGTGACACCGTCACCGAAGTTAAAAATAAAGCCGCTCAGCCATTGCCGGGCTTTCAAAGAATCAAACCAATGGTTTTCGCAGGTATTTTTCCCGTGGATGCGACCGAGTATGAAAATCTCCAAGTCGCCCTCGAAAAGCTTTGTTTGAATGACTCGTCTTTGACTTATGAAACTGAAAAATCCATGGCTTTGGGCTTTGGTTATCGCTGTGGTTTCTTAGGTCTTTTGCATATGGAAATCGTGCAGGAGCGTCTTGAGCGCGAGTTCAATCTGAATTTGATTACAACGGCTCCAACGGTCGTTTACAAAGTTCATTTGAATGATGGAAAGTCTTTTGATCTTGAAAATCCTTCGCAGCTTCCCGATGAAACAAAGATTTTAAAAATGGAAGAGCCTTTCGTGAAGGTGACAATCCATACTCCGACGGAATATATCGGGGGAATTTTGAAGCTCTGTGAGGATAAGCGTGGATTTCAATTGAAAATGGATTACGTCAGCGCCACCAAAGTCATCATCGAGTATAAATTGCCGATGAATGAAATGGTCATGGATTTTTATGATCGTCTGAAATCCATTTCAAAAGGCTACGCCTCTTTAGAATATGAATTGATGGGCTTTGAAGAAGCCGATCTTGTTAAATTAGATATCTTGATTAATGGAGAGCCGATTGATGCTCTCTCCCTGATTCTTCATAGATCCAAAGCGCAAACCAAAGGGCGCGCCGTTGCGGAAAAGATGAAAGAATTGATCCCTCGTCAGCAGTACCAAATTAATATTCAGGCCGGAATTGGTTCTAAGATCGTCGCTCGTGAAACCTTGGGCGCTTTGCGTAAAGATGTCACAGCCAAGTGTTACGGAGGCGATATCTCCCGTAAGCGCAAACTTCTTGAGAAGCAAAAAGAGGGTAAAAAGCGCATGAAGTCGATTGGAACGGTGGATGTGCCACAAGAAGCTTTCCTTGCGATCCTAAAAGTGCAAGACTAAACTGCTGACGGCAACAAGGAGGGTTCTTTTGAAGTCACTTCTTTTCTTCACGACATTTTCAATATTGGCTTTCGTGTTCCCAGCTTTCGGCGCACAGGATGTTATTTATGTTCGCGGCTATGGATATTCTTCTGGCTTCTGCCAAGCGGGGGGAGCCCAGTTTTGTATTCGTGATTTAGAGCGACGAGCCCAAGATGATGCTTTTCGAGATGCGGATTGGAATTGCCGTTTAAAAGATGGAAATTTACAAGGTTCTTCTTTTAGCTGTTATGCAAACTGCAATCCACCTTACATTCCACCTCAGCAGCAAGCTTGGGTTTCCTGCCGCAGTGATTGTGATTTGCCTTGTTATTTGTATCAAAATTGAGAATCTTGAGTCAGTTCGGGAGTATTTGTGTTGTCAGAAAAGTATAGAAGCTGGGATATGAAATCGAAAAAGTTTTGGACCGAAGGTTGGGGCTCGATGGCTCTGGCGGTTCTTGTTGCTTTGTCGATTCGATGGATTTTTTTTGAGGCCTATGTCATCCCTTCAGGCTCGATGCTCCCCAGCCTTCTGATTCATGATCATATTTTTGTGAATAAATTAGTTTATGGAGTTCGGGTTCCCTTCAGTGAAGAATGGCTGGTTAAATTTTCAGAACCAGAAAGAGGCGATGTGATCGTGTTTAAATATCCACGGGATATGAGCACTTTCTTTATTAAACGAGTCGTAGGCTTGCCCGGTGATAAGATCGCTTACGAGAACGGAACTTTATACGTCAATGATGTGCCACAAGAGAAGAAGGTTCCTCTTTCAACGACGGATTTTGACTGGCTGACGGATTCAACCATGCAAAGCGATGGCAATATGCTTGATCGTAAAGAAAATTATATTCCTTATACCGAAGTTTTGGGGACCAAGGAGCATTCGATTTTGGTCAAAAGAGGCGAATTCTATGACTCTTTTGATTCTGTAATCGTCCCAGAAGATCATCTTTTTATGATGGGAGATAATCGTAATAATTCATCCGACAGCCGTATCTGGGGATTCTTACCTAAGAAGAACATTCTAGGTCGCGCCAGTGTTGTTTGGATGTCTTGCGAGAACACAATTCCTTTCTTACCCGTCCTTTGCAATCCGTTGACCCTTCGTTGGAAGCGTTTCTTCCACCCCGTCAACTAAGCTTATGAAAAAAGATCTGCGAGCGACCTGGTCGCAGGCTTTGCTCACCTTTCTGGCGCCTGTTTTTTTAGTAGCCTGTGTTCGTTGGCTTTTCTTTGAGCCATTCGTTATTCCTTCAGGTTCGATGATTCCAACTCTTTATATTTATGACCATATTTTTGTGAATAAATTAAAGTTTGGTATTCATATTCCCTTTGGTCATAGCTTTATCTGGCAATGGGCTCAGCCTGAAAAGCAACAAATCGTTGTTTTTAGATATCCTTCTAATCCTGATGTTTATTTTGTTAAAAGGGTCGCTGCCGTTGCAGGAGATCAAATTTCCGTTGTTCAAGGAGAAGTCTTTATCAATGGTGAAAAACTAGAGCAGACAGAAATCCCCGATGATCAAATCTCAGAGGCGATGCTTGCAGGAGCTGAGCGTGGAGATTTTCAGTATTTCCGCGAAAACCAGTACGTCATTCGCTATAAAAATAAAGATCTTTCTGATTTTTCTCCTGTGGTGGTTCCTGAGAAACATTTTTTTGTTATTGGCGACAATCGGGATCAATCCAGTGACTCTCGGTTTTGGGGATTCATTCCTGAAGAAAACTTGATCGGAACCGCTAAAATCATCTGGCTTTCATGTGATCGAACGCTTGTGAGCGCTCAATTTCTCTGTGATCCCCAAGCGATTCGATGGAAACGCCTATTTACAAAAATACAATAGCCAAGCGTCAGAAAACTTGTATCATAATCTAGATGCGTTCTTGGCGTGATTATGTCGAAAATATTTTAATAGCAGTTTTTTTGGCCTTGGTGGTGAGAGCTTTCTTATTGGCTGGCTACAAGGTCCCGACAAGCTCAATGTCTCCGAATTTATTGCCGGGAGACTTTATTTTTTCTTACCGTTTACCCTACGGAGTTAAAATACCGCTGACCCAGTACAAATTTGCAATCAGCGCCCCAGAGCGGGGAGAAGTTGTTGTTTTTACTTATCCCGAACAACCTAAAATAAGTTACGTCAAACGAGTCATCGGTCTGCCGGGGGATCGTATTCAGATCACCAATGGGCGTTTGCAAGTGAATGGCGAAAACCTGAAATATAAAGATCTTCCGAACTCACAAAATATGAGCAGTGATCTCTTTAAGGTCGTTGAAGAAATAGCTCCCGAAGGCAGTCGAAAACTGCTGTTTGAAATCTCTGGAAAAGAAACCAGTTTCGGTCCACTTATCGTGCCACCAAATGAAGTCTTTTTGCTAGGAGATAATCGTGATACCAGTGACGATTCGCGCTACTGGGGCACTGTGCCGATCGAGAGAATTGAAGGCCGTGTCATCTTCATTTGGTTGTCTTTAGATTGGCAAAATAAAGTTTGGGACAACCGCTTTCCAGGAGTGCGTTGGAACAGAACTTGGACTTTGCTGAATTGACAGGGCTCTCTCGCTTCGCTAGCGTCAAGAACGATGGTCTCACCTCTGAATTTACTGGATTTCGAGCAAATTTCTGAAAATAAAATCCAATCTCTTTTTTCTCTCGCCGATCAGATAAAAAATAAAAAATTAGCTCCCAGAAATAAAGGCGAAGTTTTAGCTTTGATGTTTTTTGAAGCGAGCACGCGCACTCGACTCAGTTTTGAAACGGCGGCGATTCGCGCCGGTGTCGGAAGTTTTTATTTCGACAGCGGGGCTACTTCCAGTCTGGAAAAAGGCGAGACCGTGGAAGATGCTATTCTCAATGTGGCCGCGATGAAGCCCGATGTCTTGGTGATCCGTGCGCCGGCAACTTTACCTCTCAAAGAAATTTGTCAAAAAATCGATCTTCCGGTTTTGTGTGCGGGTTGGGGATCTCTTTCGCATCCGACCCAAGCGCTGCTCGATGTTTTCACAATGAGAAATCACTGGGTAGGTCGTGGGCAGAAAGTGAATGGAAAGAAGCTTCTCATCGTTGGCGATTTGAAACATAGCCGTGTGGCTTCTTCGCACATTCAGCTGGCGAAAATCTTAGGATACGAAATAGGCCAATGTGGTCCCATGAACTTTTTATCTCAGGATCAATCTTTAAAGAGTTTTGCTGACCTTGCAGAGGGCTTGAAATGGGCGAATGCGGTGATGGCTCTTCGCAATCAGTTCGAAAGACATGATCAAGGTCTTTCTTTTTCAAAAGAAGTTTACCGAGAGCAGTTTGGTCTCAGTCATCAAAGCTTAAGAAATCTTTCAACAGACGGATTGATCATGCATCCAGGTCCTATCAATCACGGAATAGAATTAGAGACGGATGTTCTCGCGGACAAAAGATCTGTGGTTTTAGAACAAGTTCAAAATGGTGTTTATATTCGAGAAGCTCTTTTACGGCAAACTCTAGGAGAAGCGATATGAAAAAGGGTTACCTCGTTCTTGAAAGTGGTGAAATTTTTGAAGGCGTTTGGCGCGGAGGAAAGCCGAGAGCAGGGGAAGTGGTTTTCAATACTTCGCACTCGGGATACGAAGAGATTGCCACGGATCCAAGCTATTTTTCACAAATCGTCGTCATGACAGCGAGCATGCAGGGAAACTACGGAGCTGATAAAAAAGTTTGGGAATCCAGCCAGATGTGGATCGAGGGATTCATTTGTTTGCAGATTCAACAAAGCGCTCGTGAAAAATCTTGGCTTTCTCGATTAGAGGAATCAGGAATTCCATGTTTGTCAGATGTGGACACGCGTGCAATTACCTTGCGTCTTCGTCAAAAAGGAACTCCGTGGGGGTCACTCGTCACTGCCGAGTCTGAAGAAGAAGCTCGCCGACTTGCAACTCAGCTAATAAATGAGAAAAAGAAAATAGAAAAAGACTGGGTTCATTTGGTTTCCCGCCAGCAAGTTGAAAAGAGAATGGGTAAAGATCCTAAGGGGCCCCATCTCGCCGTTCTTGATTTTGGTTCTAAAGAAAATATTCTACGTGAATTAGAAACTCGGTGTCGTGAGCTCACTATTTTCCCTTCGCGCACTTCAGCCAAAGATATTCTTGCGGTCTCTCCGGATGGAATCATGCTGACGAATGGCCCTGGAGATCCAGGAGATGTTCAGAAAGCCCCTGAAACAGTCAGACAACTTATTGGTAAGAAGCCTATTTATGGAATTTGCATGGGCCACCAAGTGCTGGGAATCGCTTTGGGCGGAAAAACTTATAAAATGAAGTTTGGCCACCGCGGAGCGAATCATCCCATCAAGGATTCTCTGCTGAATAAAATCTATATGACCAGTCAGAACCATGGTTATGCCGTAGAAAAAGAGAGCCTGCCAAAAGATGTTCGAGTCACTCAGGTTAATTTGAATGATCAAACGGTCGCTGGCTTTTACAGTGAAGAAAAAAATTGTTTAGGAATTCAGTACCACCCCGAAAGTCATCCAGGCCCGCATGAGGCGAGTGGTCTTTTTGACTTTTTTATTAACGATATGATTCGGAGAAAAACTCTATGAAGGAAATTAACTCCAGCGCTGCCAGCCTTGCATACACCCAATTGATGGACAAAATTCTCCATCATTTTGCAGGAGCCCAATTTCAAGACGAAGTTCGTCTAGCGAAAGCTGAATTTTTTGATAATGCTGGAATCTTGGACGAAAATTCTGATCAATTCGAATTGCGCATGTCTCAGTTCTTTGATTGGTATCTTTTTACCCGGGAAATGAAGGGTTATGCGCAAACTCCGCTTGAAGCCGTGCATATGGCGCGGGAGCTGCGCTTTTCCCCTGAAGAGCTGGCGGGTATTGAAAAATTAAAGCAGCATCGTCACAGCCTTTTCCAATTCATCAAATTGAAGGGTCAAGACATGACCATCAAAGATTTGATCAGGGGCGAAAAGATGGTAGTGAAGCAATCTCCTTGGACTTTTGGTTTTGATTCCGAAGAGTATTTTGAAGCTCGGCTGATTCCAGAAGAGAACAGTTGGATTTTCACCAAAGGTTTCTGTTTTCATCCCATGGATGCCCAAAAATATATTTTAGCGGAAATAAAAAGACATAAGAAAGATCCTGATCTCAATCCTGAGGACATGATGTTGAAGCTCGTAAAAATGCGTTACAAATTTGAAAGATACCGTCATGTCAAAATCGACATGATCTACTCGAACGAAAGTCGACTGGGGTCTTAATGCCAAAAAATCGCGATCTAAAAAGAGTCCTCATTATCGGTGCGGGTCCTATTGTGATTGGGCAAGCTTGCGAGTTCGATTACTCGGGAACGCAAGCCTGCAAGGCTCTCATGAAAGAGGGTCTCGAGGTTATTCTGGTGAATTCAAATCCTGCAACCATCATGACAGATCCAGAGATCGCGACTCGGGTTTATATTGAGCCCCTCAAAGTGAACTTCTTGGAAAAAATTATCGAAAAAGAAAAGCCTGATGCGATCATCCCGACTCTGGGTGGGCAGACGGCGCTGAATTTGGCGCTCGAGCTTCATGCTCAAGGCATTTTACAAAAACATAATACCAAATTATTAGGAGCTGACCCGGTTGTTATCAAAGCTGCTGAAGATCGTGAAATCTTCAGAAGCATTCTTGATCAGGTCGGGGCCAAGTATCCTCGCAGTGAAATGGTGAAAACCTTTGAGCAAGGAATGAAAGCAGCTGATAAGCTGGGTTTCCCTTTGATTCTTCGTCCCAACTATACACTGGGCGGGGGCGGAGGCGGTATTGCTTACACGCCTGAAGACTATCAAGTCATGATCGCTGCCGCCCTTCATGAATCTCCCACCTCTGAGGTTTTGGTTGAAGAGAGTATTTTGGGTTGGAAAGAGTTCGAGCTCGAAGTCATGCGTGATGCGAGCGGAACCTTTGTAGTCATTTGCAGCATTGAAAATCTGGATCCTTGCGGAGTGCACACGGGGGATTCGATCACAGTCGCTCCTCAGCAGACTTTGAGTGATCAACAGTATCAAGCTATGCGTGATGAGGCTTGTGCGATCTTAAACAAGGTCGGTGTGCAAACGGGTGGAGCCAATGTTCAATTCGCAGTGCATCCGACAACGGGTGAGCGTGTTGTGATAGAAATGAATCCACGTGTTTCGCGTTCGTCTGCCTTGGCAAGTAAAGCTACCGGATTTCCAATTGCCAAAATCGCGGCCTTGTTGGCGGTGGGATATCATCTCGATGAAATCACAAATGATATTACCAAGGTGACGCCGACCTGCTATGAGCCGGCTCTAGATTATGTCGTCACGAAGATTCCTCGATTCGCCTTTGAAAAGTTCCCCGGAGCCCAAGATTATCTCACGACACAGATGAAGAGCGTCGGCGAAGTCATGAGTATAGGAAGAACTTTCCAAGAATCTCTTATGAAAGCTGTACTTTCTCTTGAATTTTCTCCAGAAGGTTTTCCCGAAGTCCATGTTGTGATTGATAAAATCTCGTTTCCAAACAGCTTGAGACTATTTCAAGTCTACCAAGCTTTCCGCAACGGGACTTCTTTAAAAGAGATTTATCGTCTTACACAAATCACACCTTGGTTTTTAGACCAGATTGAAGAGCTCACAAAGTATGAAAAGCTGATTGTCAAACAGTGGGCGGATGCAGGCGATGCTGAAAAAGAGATGCTTCTCAAAGGTGCCAAAAGGAAAGGTTTCTCCGATGCTCTTTTAGCGAAACTTCTCAAAGAAAAAGTAGAAACCATCGAAGCTTTTAGAGATCAATACAAAATTCTTCCGCGCTTTCAGCAAGTGGATACATGTGCTGGTGAGTTTGCTTCGCAAACTCCTTATTTTTATTCGACTTACTGGGCTCAACAGTCAGCTGAGTGTGAATTGAATAATCCGGTCGTGGTGATGGGCAGTGGGCCCAATCGTATCGGACAAGGAATAGAATTTGATTATAGCTGTGTCCGCGGGGTCAAGGCTTTCCAGAAGCAAGGTCACCAAGTGGTGATGATCAATTCAAATCCTGAAACTGTTTCAACAGATTATGACACTTCAGACATTTTATTCTTTGAACCGCTGACATCTGAGAATGTGAAAGAAGTCATGAGATGGATCAAGCCCAAAGGTTTTGTGGCTCAATTAGGAGGCCAGACGCCCATCAATTTGGCGCAAGGCCTGGTAAAAGCAGGTTACAAGCTCTTGGGTTCTGATCTGCAGGCTATCGATTTAGCGGAAGATCGCGGATTATTCAGTGAAATTTGCCGTGAGCTTCAGTTTCGAATTCCGCAATCAGCGATGGTGGGGACTTATCGGGAGGCCTTAAATAAGGTCAGCGAGATTGGCTATCCGGTCATCTGTCGTCCCAGTTATGTCTTGGGTGGAAGAAGAATGGAAGTCATTGAAAATCAAGAAGAGCTGCAGTCTTACTTTGAAAGGCATAAAGAATTTATCGGCCCTGATAGATTGTGTTTGATTGATCAATTCTTAGAAGGCGCTCTCGAAGTCGATGTCGATCTTGTTCGCGGAGTGGATTGGAATCTCATCGGTGGAGTCGTCGAGCACATAGAAGCCGCTGGAGTTCACTCGGGCGATAGCATGGGTGTTCTTCCTCCGCAGCGTTTGAAAGATGAAACCTGTCGGAAGATAGAGGAGCTCAGCAAAAAATTAGCCGATCGTATTGGCATCATTGGCCATTTGAATCTTCAATTGGCAGTCATGAACGACGAAGTTTATATGTTAGAAGCGAACCCCCGCAGTTCGCGCTCTGTGCCTTTCGTGGTGAAAGCGGCCGGAGTTCCTTTGGTCGATCTCGGTGTCATGGCGATGCTGGGTAAGAAAAAAGACGAAGTGAAGCCCGAGAAATATGATTGGCGAAAAGCGACATCTGTTTCAGTGAAAGGTGTTGTTTTTCCGTTTAAAAAATTCCCTGAAGCGGATTCCATCTTGGGGCCGGAGATGAAATCCACTGGCGAAAGCATGGGCCGGGGAGAGGATTACTCGGAAGCATTGATGAAAGCTTTCATCTCTACAAATACTCGCTTCCCGGAGGACGGAGAAGTTTTCTTCTCACTGAGAGATAAAGATAAATCGGAAATGCTGGTCGTTGCTAAGGAATTACATAAAATGGGTTATACAATTTCGGCGACTTCGGGAACGGCTCAGTTTTTTACTGAACATGGTTTGGATGCGACGACCTTGAGAAAAGTCCATGAAGGTCGCCCGAATTGTGTGGATCGAATTCGTTCAGGGGATGTCAGCTTTGTGATCAATACCACTCGTGGGAAGACTTCGATCGAAGCCAGTTTCGATATTCGCCGAGCTTGTACGGATTATAGCATCCCTTGTTTAACCGAGAGTGATGCTGCGGAAGCTTTTATGCTGGCTCTTAAGAAAGTGAAAACCCGAGCGATTCAGGTTTCGGCTTTAGGGCCCATGATTCAGTGAGGAGCAAGATGAGACTTTTATTTCTGTCAGTAATTTTCTTACTCGGATCTGCTTTAGCCCAGGCTCAAGTTAATCCATCCTCGATTACGATCGGATTTCTACCAGGTGGTGATGCCGAAGCTTTGAAAAAAGGTGCTGTCGTGATCGCGCAGGCTATTCAAAATCAATTAAATATCCCGGTAAAAGTTTATCTTTCCAAAGATTATGCAGGGCTTATTGAGGCCATGAAGACAAAAAAGGTCGATTTCGCTTTTTTTACGTCGATGACTTATGTCTTTGCGGAAAAAAATGCCTCCGCCAAAGTTCTTCTCAAGAAAGTTTGGGTCGAACCTTTTTATCACTCGATGATTCTAGCTCCCAAAGGAAAAGGGATCTCTAAGATCACCGATTTAAAAGGCAAAAGAATTGGCCTTGTCGATGAAAAGTCCACTTCGGGATATCTGTATCCTCAATTTATTTTCAAAAAGAATAATTTGAAGAATACAGATTTTAAAGAGGTCAAATACTCAGGATCCCACTCTCAGTCGGTGGCTCTTCTTGATCAAGGGTCCGTAGATGCCATTGCAGTTTTCTCAGATGATGTGAAGGGTCTGCAAAGTGCTTACGCAAAATACTCTAAAAAAGAAAAACCGATGAATCGGGTCAGCATTATTTGGGTCAGCGAGGCTATTCCGAATGATCCTTTTTGCGTTCGGCAGGATTTTTACGATCAGTATCCCAAGCTGACCTATAATTTAATGATTGCACTCATCGATGCGGTCGATCAGCATAAGGGAACCAGAGAAATCCAGGAAGCGGTGGGAGCCAATGCGCTGATGCCGGCGACCCAGCGGCAGTACGATCCTGTTCGTGAAATGGCTAAAGCTTTGGATTTAAAACCTTAGGAGTTTTTTTGCTGACGGTTAAAGACCTCAACAAATCATTTCAAGCGCACTTTTACACACCAAGACAGCAGGTTTTGAACCAGCTTTCTTTTTCCGTTCGATCAGGAAAAACCACAGGTTTTGTCGGCGTTAACGGAGCTGGAAAAACCACAACTTTAAAATGTGTATTGGGTTTTATTAAGCCTGAAAAAGGAGAAATAGACTTTTTTGGCAAAGGTCCCCTGACTTCAGAACTCAAACAGAAAATCGGTTATTTACCTGAGCGTCCTTATTACTATGATTTTTTAACAGCTCTTGAGTTTCTCAAATTTCATTGGGATCTCTCAGGCGGTGGCGAAGGTTTTTTACGAAGAGCCGACCAGGTTCTCGCCAAAGTGAATCTTCCTCATGTTAAAAACAAAGCTCTGCGCAGTTTTTCTAAAGGAATGCTCCAAAGAATTGGGATTGCACAAGCGATTCTAAAGAAGCCTGAGTTTCTGATTCTTGATGAGCCCATGTCAGGGCTAGATCCCGATGGTCGGATTTTGATCAAAGATATCATTAGCGACGAGAGAAAGAATGGAACGACTCTATTTTTCTCAAGTCATCTTTTGGGAGATATGGATGAGCTTTGTGATGATCTCGTCGTGATTCATAGCGGCTCCCTGGTTTATCAAGGAAGCCTCGCCAATTTTTCAAAGGGTCAAGGTGTAGAAAAGTCCTTCCGAGATGTGCGATCTCAGTTAGGAGAACGCAAATGACAGCTTTGAGAGCGCTCATCCGAATTTCTTTTCTCGAGTTCATTCGCGATCGTATCGTTTGGGTCAGTGTTTTTGTTGCTATTGCTCTTTTTGGCTTGAGCTTGCTATTAGGGTCGCTGTCTTTCAAAGAACAGCAAAGAATATTGGCCCATTTTGGATGGATGGCTATTCAACTTTCGGGAATTGGGATCAGTCTTTTTCTTGGAGCCAATTGGCTACATAAGGAAATGGATCGTCAGACTTGCTTATTGGTTCTGGCTCGGCCGATCACCCGCGCTCAGCTTTATCTTGGGAAATTTTTAGGAATTTTTATTCTCATCGCTCTCGTTCAAAGTGTTTTGACCCTCGCTCTCGCGGCCTTATTGAAATTCAGCTTACCTATGAATTTCTTTATGCAGGCCTATCTAGGAACCCTGCTTGAGGTCACGATTATTTTTGCGATCACTTTCTTTGCGGCGACTTTTATGCAGCCTGCTTTTTCATTCTTTCTCGGTATTGCTGTCTTTTTGACAGGACATTGGATGCAAGAAATCGAATTTTTTGGTCAAAAAGTCAAAAGCGTATTTTATGTGAGTCTTGCTCAAACCATGAGCTGGATTTGTCCGAATCTCTTTCAAATGAATTGGCGAAGTATCTATTTCCTCGAAAACGGAGTTTCTTCTGAGCAAGTTCTCTGGGTTCTTTTTCACGCAAGCGCGTGGATTCTCTTCAGCATCACGGCGGGGCAGCTCATTTTTCGGAGAAAAGATCTTGTTTGAGATGAATGCTTTTTCTTTTGAGCTGTGGGCTTATGGCACTCTTTTTCTTTTTGGTGCCATTTTTGGCAGTTTTGCCAATGTGGTGATTCTTCGTTTGCCAAAAGGCGAGAGCATTGCTTTTCCCGCAAGCCACTGCACATCTTGTAGCAAAAACATCAAATGGTATGACAATATCCCGATCCTTTCTTGGTTTATTTTGAGAGGTCAATGCCGAAGTTGTCAGGTTCCCTTTTCTTTTCGATATCCATTCGTTGAGTTATTGATGGGATTGGCTTTTGCTCTTTCATTTTATTTTATTGGCTGGAATTGGTATTTGCTCGAAGTCCTCATTTTTCTTTTTGGACTAATCACAGTGAGCTTTATTGATATTGATCATTTTATTTTGCCTGATGTTTTTACTCTTTCCGGAATTGTCATCGGACTTGTTGGGGGCGTTTTAAATCCTGAAAGAAGTTTTTGGGATGCCCTATTAGGATGTTTTTTAGGTGGTGGATTCTTGTGGGCCGTTGCTTACTTTTATTTTGTTTTTCGCAAAGAAGAAGGCATGGGCGGCGGAGATATTAAATTGCTTGCTTGGATGGGCGCAGTTTTGGGATGGAAAGCGGTTCCCTTTATTATTATTTCCGCCAGCCTTGTTGGAACTATGGGTGGAGCGTTTGCAGCTATTCAAAGTAAAAAAGGAATCAAGACGGTCATTCCCTTCGGGCCCTACCTAGCCTTTGGTGCAGTTCTTTACCTCTTTGGAGGAGATCAAATTGCTCAGTGGTATATCGAATTTTTTATTCCGGGCTTGTCTCAATAAGAACCTAGACTTTTCAAGACCTTGCTCGTTTGACAACTTAAGTCGAGTCGCTAACAATTGATATTGGGCAATTAAGAGGAAATTTTTTCCCAACCCAAAGATGGGTTGTAAGCAGGATGCTTTATGTTGTTTGGTTCCAAAAAAGTTATTGGGCTTGATATTGGTACAAGCTCAATCAAGGTCGCTGAGCTTGAAGTGAGCCGCAATAGCGTGCAGCTCACTTCCTTTGGCTTTGCGCCGACTCCTGCCAATTCTCTTAATGGCGGCGAAGTCAGCGATGCGGCAGCTCTTTCCCAAGCGATTCGTCTGCTCGTCGCTGATATGAAATCTAAAAGAAAATATGTCTCTACCGGAATGTGGGGAACAGCTGTCATCGTAAAAAAAATCACGATTCCAAAAATTGAAAAAAAACTCATTGATCAACAAATCAAGTGGGAAGCGGAACAGTATATTCCTTTCGACATTAATAATATTTCTCTCGATTACCATGTTATTAATACAGGCGGTGGGGGCGAGACGATGGACATTCTTTTGATTGCAGCTCAAAATGAGCTTGTCTCTCAATATGTTCAATCTGTTCAGGGCTCGGGTCTCCAAGTCGGAGTTCTTGATGTCAGTGGCTTTGCTTTAGCAAATATTTTTGAAGCTAATTACGGGAAAATCGGTGGTCAAAGTGTCGCCCTCTTGAATATCGGTGCAGGCATCACCAATTTCGTCGTTGTTCATAATGGCGAAGTCATTTTCTCACGAGATGTCCCTGTGGGTGGATTTACCTATACC
>JACCDR010727507.1_pt1 | contig 36179 bp, 51 predicted proteins | sample 7446431 | NCBI WGS metagenome assembly JACCDR01 (sample SAMN15323443, study PRJNA562643) | freshwater metagenome | isolation source: river surface water | place: USA:Blue River Watershed | collected 2017-08-17 | reverse complement strand
GTTGAACGGCCGCGAGTATGCGCCAGATCCCACGCGCGCCGGAACCATGACGGTTTCGGATATTGCCGCGCGGGTTTCCGGCCTAGGTAACGACGCGCAACGGATCATGATTGAGGCCGAGTTTCAGAAGTCGGCCGCGCCTGGTGCTTTCGTGGATGAATTCCGCCGCCAGGTGTATGCGGGCAAATCGCCGCTCGGTGCCGGTGAAAGCCTGGAGTTGCTGGCAAGCCTGGAGAGCCGCGCCAGGGCGACCGAGAGCGCACGGCGCACGGCCGCCAATGCCGAGCGCGAGCGCCTGACAAAAGAGACTGAGGCCGCGATCAACCCCTATGTGGAAATGACGGAGCAAGGGGTGCCGGTGGCGATCCCCCAGGCCGAGCGCGCCGCGATCCTCGCCAACCTCTCCCCGTTCCCGGATCTCCAGCGCCAGGCGCAAGTAGAGTTCGCGGTGGCGGATGCGGCCGTGGCAACCCACAATCTGCGCGGGCCGGAGCTGATGGCCTATACCGACAGGATCCGCCAGGATATCGCGGATGCCGCCGCGCGGGGCGAGCTGGACCTGGAGGGGGTTGCGGTGCTGCAATCCCTGGAGGATCGGGTAAAGAAGATCTCCGATGCTGTCACAGCGGAACAGATCGGCCTCCCCCTGGTGGAACAGCTCGCCCTTGATGGCGCTCGGCCGGATCAGATTGATTGGGACGCCATGCGCGCCCAGGCGGCCGGTAAGCCGGAGGTTCTGGATCAGATCGCGGTGACGGAGGCTTTCTATAACGAGGTTGCCAACCTGGACGGAATGACCGCAAACGAGCGGGATGCGGTGCTGTCCGAGGCGCGGGCGATGCAGCGCGAGCTTGCGGCCCAAGGCCAAGGCTATGGCGCGGCCGCGCTCCTGCAAACCCAGGTGATCGAAAAGCTGGAAAACTGGAGTAGCAAGCGCCGCGAGCTGGCCGCAAACGACACCATGAAATTCGCCCAGGCTGTCGGTATACCGATGCCTTCCATGCAGGACGTGCAAACCCTGGCCGATGCCGGATCCATCATTCAAGAGCGCATGCGCCGCATTGCCCCGCTCGCGGTGACGGAAGGGGTTCAGAACCCCGTGCCGCTCACGGCCGAGGAGGTGGAGCTGATCGCGGAAACCTTCAGCTCGCCAAACACCACGCGCCAGCAACAGGCCGCATTCCTCGGCTCGGTGGTGGGTATGGGCAAGGAGCGCGCCCAGGCGCTTTTCGCCAAGATCGGCCGCTCGGAGCCGCAACTGTATTCGGCCGGTATGGTCTACGCGATGGGCAACCAGGATGCCGCAATGACGATCCTCCGGGGCGCTGGGGAGCAAAAGGTGCCGGTTGCCGCCCAGGCCGAGCCAGCCGCTCGCGCAACCGCCTTGGCCGGGATCTCGCCCTATCTCTCGGATAACGATGTGGTGGCCTTGGACAGCGTTGCGATGGCCTATGCTCGCGGCCTGGCGATCAAGGACGGACAGCGCGAGATCACCTCGGATGATCTGATTGAAGGCTACAGAGTGGCAACGGGGTTGCAACCCGATGGCACGGGCGGGGTTGGGGCCACGCAATACGGGGAAACGATCCTCCCGCCTGGATACGATCCAGACCGCTTCGCCGCCACCATCGACATGATAGACGATGGCGCTCTGGTGCGCCTGGTGCCTGGTGGCGTCTACGACGAGGCCGGGGATTATGTGTGGAGCGGCCCGCTGAAATCCTCCATCGAAGGCATGCAACCAACGGCGGATCCTTATGTGTTCATGCCCCTGGACGCAGAGGGCGCGCGGTTCGTCACGATAAACAACGGGGTTCCCGGTTTCGTTACCATAGATCTTCGCCAGGTGGAGAAAGCCCGCGCTGCAAGCGATGTTGACAAGCGCCGCCAGCAAGAGGCCGAGCGCCGCGAGGATAGCGCGAGCGGGGCCGAATTGTCGGCGGTGCAGAAGGCAACCGAGCGCGCGAGGCTGGAAAAGGATCTCCAGATCCAGGAGCGCATGCTGGAAAGCTGGGAGCGAAATGGGCAGAGTGACGACATGCTTACGCGCCAAAGGGCGAAGATCGCAGAGATCATGCAGCAGATTGAGGGGCTGGAATGAACGGCTTTCTTGAGTTCAAGGATGATCGGATCGACATTGCCAAAGGCCCGCGCGTAGGGCTGGGCGAGGGTTTCGATGCCGCGTTTCAGCGCGCCCAGCTCGTCGGGGAAGTCACCTCCAGATCGCAACTGGAGGCACGGGCGCGCAAGCCCCTGGAGGAGTTCCTGCCTTCGCTGTCGCGATACTATGACGGATCCGATCCGGCCGCCCCCCAGCTTTCGGAAAACATGAAATGGCGGCTGGAGAACGAGGGTTCCGAGATCTCCGAGGGGACGATCCGCGAGCTGATCGAATTCATGGATGCCAACGGGGTTGAATATCCCGACGCGATCCGGCCGGAAAACCTCTCGGCCGCGCTCCAGGAGGAGCGGGCCAGGACGGTTTCCAAGGTGCGGGAGTTTGATCGCACCCTCTCCCGCGCTGGCTTTGCCGGTAACGTGGGGGCCTTTGCCGGTGAGCTGGGGGCATCGGTTGACGATATCGAAACCATTGCCACCATGCCTTTCGGAGCCTCGGCCCGCGCCGGGATCCTGGCAACGGCGCTGATCGAAGGCGGGATCAACGCGGCGGCCGTGACCGTGACCCAGGGCGACAAGAACGCCTTTCTTTCGGATCTCGGCCTGGAGCCGGAAAGCGCCGCCTGGAATGCGGCCGTGGCCTTCCTCGGCGGTGCCGCCATCGGTGGCGGGATCAAGAGCCTGGAGCGTTTCGCTGGCCCAGCGATCACCGCCGGTTTGCGCGGTGCCGCCGACCTGGGCCGCTCGCTTCGTGGGACCGCTTCCAGAAGGGCGCTGGCTCGCGCCGGTAGTCAGGCCGCCGAACCACTGACAAGGGGCCTGGCGCAAGCTGTCCGCCGCGATCTGGAGGATTTTGAAGCGGCTGTTACGGTGGAGGATCCCGCCGCCTCCCGCGAATTCCAGGAACGGGCCACCATTGCGGCCGAGGCGGGGCATGGCCTGGTGGATCTGGATATCCCGGATCGGCCCGCCTTTGCGGCCGCGCGCCGGAGCATAATCAACGGCGAGATTGAGGAGGTCGATCCCCGCACCCTCGCGGTGCAACCTGACGTTTTCCAGTTCAAGAGCGAGATCGTGGCCGAGGGCGGGGTGACGCCCAAGCTCCTCAAGGTGACAAACTGGATGCCGGAGCGCGCCGGGGTTGTGCTGGTTTACCAGTATGCGGATGGGACGCGGGCCATTGCAGACGGGCATCAGCGCACCGCTCTTGCCAACCGCATTATGGCCCAGGATCCCAGCCAGCAGATCACGATGGCGGCGAAGGTGTTCAAGGAGGAGGACGGTTTCACGCCGGAGGATATCCGGGTTCTGGCCGCGCTCAAGAACATTTCCGAGGCGGCCGATGGCATGACGAGCCGCATGGCGCTGGACGCGGCCAAGGTTCTGCGGATCCGGCCGGAGGCTGTTCGCGAGCTGCCGGCAGGGCCGGGAATTGTCCGCGCCAGGGAGCTTTCCAGCCTTTCCGATGATGCCTTCGACATGGTGATTAATCGGGTGGTGCGCGAGGACTTCGCCGCCCTGGTGGGGCGCATGGTCAAAGATCAAAGCCTGCATGGGCCGATCATGAAGGTTCTGGCAAAGGCGGATCCTGATAGCTCTTTCCAGGCCGAAAGCATTATCTCCCAGGCGATGGAGGCCCCAACGGCCGAGAATGCCGTGGCGGATCTCTTTGGCGAGCAAACGGTGGTGGAGAGCCTTTACCTGGAGCGGGCCAAGGTCCTGGAGCGCGCCATGCGGATGCTCCGCGAGGATCGCCAGGTGTTCCGCACCCTGACTGACAGGACAGCGAAGATCGAAGGGGCGGGCAACCGGCTGGACGGGGCGACAAACAAACAGGTGCGCGAGACGGTGGAAAAGGCCCTTGCGGCAATGAAGGCCCTGGCGCACAGATCTGGACCAATATCGGAGGCTTTGAACGATGCGGCGAAATCCTACCGCGACAACGGAAAACTTGGCGTTGCCGCCGAACAAGTCGCAAGAATTGTCCGAGACGAGATTTCTCGAAATGGCCTTGCTGGCTCAGGAGTTGGCGCTACTCGACGCGACACAAAATCTGCGGGTGCGGGCGCAACGGCACTTGATCCCAACATAGGGTTTGATGAACCCGATGGGCCTGGCGCTGTCGCCCAGGTAGAGGCCACCAGGATCTCGCCAGGAACGCCGCGCGAGGTGGATGATACGATAGAGGGCTTGCAAGCCCTGATCGTCCAGGGCGCAACGCCGGAGGTGATCGAAGCTCACCCTTTGATCGTCAAGACCCTGGCAGACATGGAGGAGCGGGCCGCCCGCGCCACCGATGGCGAGGAGGGCTATGGTTCCCCGGAGTGGCATGCCTCGCGGCGCTATGTGTTTGACGGGGAGGAAGTGACCGGCACGGATGCCGCGCTCGCGCGCTGGGTAGCCCAGGCCGAGGGCTTTGCTGGTTCGGATGGAGTTGCATACCAGAAAACCGCAACGATCCTCCTGGGGCCGCCTGCGGCCGGGAAATCGACCATTGCCGAGGAGCTTGCGATCACGGGGCGCGCCGCGATCATTGACAGCGACGAGATCAAGAAAACCCTCCCGGAGTATGAGCGCGGCCTGGGCGCGGCGCGGGTGCATGAGGAAAGCTCGGAGCTGGCTGATCGGCTGGAGGCTGTATTGCGCCGCCAGGGCGCGAATGTCATGATCCCCAAGGTGGGAGGAAACCCCAAATCCATCCGCAAGGTGATCGACCGTTTCAAGGCCGAGGGCTATTCGGTGCGGGTGGTGAATATGGCGGTGACAGCCGATGAGGCTTACCGCCGGATGATCGGGCGGTTTATCTCAACAGGGCGGATCATTCCGCCGGATTATGTGCGCGAGGTAGGGGAAACCCCCAGCGCCACATTCCGCACACTCAAGGAGGAAGGCAAAGCAGATGGCTACGCGGAAATCGACAACAACGGCGGGTTCACAGACCCCAAGCCGATCCGGGAAGTCTCCGGGGAAAACCCCTTTGCAGGGAGCAAGTTTGATATACCAGAAGGCCGAGGCGAAGGACTTTCGGATCTCGCCGGAGGAGGAGGAGCGCCTGGCGAAACTGTTCCCACGCCGCGCCTGAGTGAGCGCACCCTGGCGGGCGATCAAACGCTGATCGACGGGGTGGCCCCGATCACCGACCGCGACCGGCTCCAGGCGCGAGCCGCGAAGCCGCTCCAGGCTCGGCCTCGCGGATCCGATACCGAGATTGGCGGGCTGTTCGATCCCCAGGATCCGGCGCGGTTCGATCTGTTCGACGCGGTGCCGGTGGGCCGGGGCTTTGACGAGGACGGAAACGAGGTTTCGGTGGTAAAGACGCGGGAGGAGATCGCGGCCGAGCTTGACGAGGACGATGCTTTCGTGGCCGAGATTGAAAACTGCCTGATCGCTGGGGGTGTGGAATGAGCTTCAACAAATGTGTGGCGCGCAAGGTTTCGGCCGGGAAGATCTCCACCCAGCGCGCCCAGGCGCTCTTGGCTCAATACTCTGGGATCTTCCAGCAGCACCAGAAAAGCATGGGGATAACCCAGGCCCAGATCCTCGCGGCGCAACAGGTGGTTTCCCAGGCGAAGGCGGCCGCGTTTCAGAAGCGCCGCAAGGTTCAGCTCCAGGCGGCCGCCACACAGAACCAGGTGCAGCGCATGCTTTCGCACCGCAACATCAAGGGCGAGCTGTCTCCTGGTGACTACCTCCAAGATATGATTAGCAACAAGCGCGGCGCGGGCGGCTCCACCCTGGCCGGGAAGTATGAGGCGGTGCGCCGTGGCTTCCGCTCGGAAATGACCGAGGCGATCAAGACCTTTCGCGCAAACCTGGTAGGATCTCGGCGGCGCAAGGATACCCTGGATAATGTGGTGCGCGAGCGTTTCGGGCAGGACACGGGCGATGCTCTGGCAAAGCGGATCTCCGACAGCTTCGGGGCGGTGGCAGAAAAGGCCCGCACCAGGTTCAACGCGGCCGGTGGCGAGATCAAGAAGCTGGACAAATGGGGGCTACCCCAGGCGCATGACAGCGCGAAGATCCGCAAGGCGGGCTTTGACGAGTGGCGGGATTATGTGATCGGCAAGCTCGACCTGGATGAAATGGGGATCCGCTTCAACAACGGGATGCCATACACGCGGGCCACGATTGAGCCGGTTCTGAAAGAGGTGTTTGAGGGGATCCGCACCGATGGCTATTCGCGGCGCGGGCCTTCGGCAAATGCTGGGCGCGGGGCTACGGCCAATCAGCGCAACGATGCGCGGTTTCTCCAGTTCAAAGATGCCGATGCCTGGATGGAATATTCGGAGCGGTTCGGCCAGGGCCGCGATGCCTTCCGCCTTATGCTCGGCCACCTGGATAGCATGGCCCAGGATATCGCCATGATGGAGGAGCTGGGGCCGAACCCCATGCACGGCTATCGCTACCTGGTGGACGCGGCAAAGCTGACAGCCGCGCGCTCCCAGGATCCGGCGGCCGTTGAAAAAGCCGCGTCCAAGGCCAAGGTGGCCGAGGATATGATGGATCTCTTTACCGGCCGCACCAACATTCCCGACCGGCCGAGGATCGCGCGGGGCGCGGCCGCGCTGCGGAATTACCTCACCTCGGCGCACCTCGGATCTGCGATCCTCTCCAGCGTCACGGACTTCAACACCCAACGGATCGCCGCGAGCTTCGTGGGCATGAACCAACTCGGTTTCATGAAACAGCTATTCCGGCTGGCGACGAGCAAAGGCATGCGCGAGGCCGCTAACGACGCGGGCCTGATCTTTGAAAACGCGGTTGATGTGGGCAACGCGGTGGCGCGCTACGAGCTGGAGGATCTGCACGTAGAGGCGGCCGCTCGGCTGGCTGACTTCACGATCCGCGCCTCTGGCCTGGGCTATCTGACCGAGATCCAGCGCCAAGCCTTTGGCCTGGAGTTCATGAACCAGGCGGCAAAGGTATGGCACGGGAAAGCCTTTGCGGATCTCGACGCGCGCACCCAGCGCATGTTCAAGAGCTATGGGATCTCCGAGGTGGATTGGCAGGCGATCCGACAGGCCAAGATCCACACGACCAAGAACGGGTTGCGGCTTTTGCGCGCCCAGGAGATCGAAGATGTGGCAGGGGCCGCGATTGCAGATCGCTACATGGAGGCGGTGACGAGCCTTACTGACTTCGCTATCCCGTCAACCGACCTGTTCGGCCGAGCTGCGATCTTGGGAAAGACGCGGCCGGGATCCATCGGTGGCGAGTTCGTAAGGTTTGGCCTTCAATTCAAATCGTTCCCCATTACGATCCTGGTTACACAGTTTTCCCGGATCATGGCCGAGGCTTACCAGGGCCGCCGCAATTCCGCGATGGGATATGCCGCTGGGCTGTTCATCGGTAATACCATCCTCGGCGCGCTGGCGATCCAGCTCAAGGAGGCCAGCAAAGGGCGCGATCCCCGCGACACGACCACGAAAGAGTTCTGGGCGGCCGCCGTTCTCCAGGGTGGTGGCCTTGGGATTTTCGGTGACTTCTTCTTCTCCGATGTGAACCGCTTCGGATCCTCCTTTGCCGAAACCCTGGCGGGGCCTGGGATCGGGTTCGTTGACGACATGCTGCGCTTTACCGTTGGCAATGCGCGCGAGCTGGCGATGGGCGAGGAAACCAAGATCGGCCGGGAGTTCACCAACCTCCTGAGATCCTACACTCCAGGCGGATCTCTCTGGTATTTGCGCGCGGCATACGAGCGGGAGATCCTGGACCGAATGCAGCGCCTCATGGATCCCGACGCCGAGGCGGCGTTTCGTCGCAAGGTGAAAGCGGCGCAAGATATGGACACGCGCTATTTCTACGGGCCGGGGCAATCTGCTATTGTCGGCCGCAACGGGATCCGAGCGCCGGATCTTCCCAACGCATTCGGAGGCTGACATGGCGGCGAGCGAAAACGATATGGTGGTGGGGCCGGTTGTCCCCGCAAACGGCGTCACGGTTATCTCGCTGGATTTCTTTTTTGAAAGCGACGATCAGCTCAGGGTTTTCCAGGGGGCCGATCCTCTCCCGTTGACGCTTGGGGTTGACTACACGGTGGCGGGCGCTGGGTCTGGATCCGGCACAATTACGCTCGCGGTGGCGGCCAATGGGACGGATGCCTATTCGGTTTTCTATGTGCCGCAGATCGCCAGAACCTCGGATCTCCCGTTGCGGGGGGATCTCCAGACCGCGCCGGTCAATGCCGAGCTGGATCGCCTGGTGCGGGCCATCCAATATCTGCGCTCCCAGGTGGCGCGCTCTTTCCGCGTCTCGGAAACCTCGCCGGTGGTGGGGGCGCTGTTTTCGCAAACCGCTCTGGGCCGCGCTGGGCGGCCGTTGATCTTCGGGCCAGGCGGTGACAGTCTGACCGTTGGCCCGCTCCTGGATGATCTGGTGGCGCTGGAGGAGGCGGCTGAACAGGCAGGGCTTGACGCCGCCGCCGCCGCCCTCTCGGCTGGCTCGGCCAGCTCGGCCGCTGGAAGCGCCGCCGCCGCCGCTGGAAGCGCCGCCGCCTCGGCCGCCGCTGCGGCCGCCACCCTCGCGGGCGCGGCTCTGAAAAACCAGAACCTCGCGGATCTCGCGAGCATTCCCACGGCGCGCACCAACCTGGGCCTTGGCGCTCTAGCCACGCAAAACGCTGTCACTTTCGCCTTGCTCGCGGCCGCGCTTGTTGTCCTGGAAGGTGAAGGCATTTCGGGCAACGACAACGACAGCACGATCCCAACCTGTGCGGCTGTGAAAGATTACGTTGACAGCCGAACCGTTGTGCCTGTCCGCGCGGCCGCAAACTTCAATGCCATAGCTCTTACCGGGACATACACCAGGACCGGGAACCTCGTCACGGTGACGATGGCGGGGCATGGCATGACGACAAGCCAGGTTTGCCTTTTCACGGTCCAATCCGGCGCGGCGACGAATAATTATTCGGCGGTTGTGACTGTCATTGACGCCAACACATTCACCTATGTTGACGGGGCATCCGGCACAACTTCCGGGAATATCACGCGCCGACTTTGGATCCGGGGTTTCGCGAACATCAGCCGGATCATTTACAACGCGGTGGGTGATTATACGATTGAATTCTTCACCGCCTTGCCATCGGCAAACTATGTCGTTTCGCTGTCCGTTGTAGGTAACAGCCTGACAAACGTCGCTCATACTGCGGTGGTTGCTGGGACTGTCGCGGGCGGGCCTGCATTGAAAACCACAACCCAGCTTCGGATCCTCACGGGGACGACAAACGTAGGGACGCTCACAGACTTCTCAGAAGTCAATGTCATGGTTGCCATTTAATGGCCCGCCCTGAAACCAAAACCGCGACGACAAGAGAAAGAGGAAATCCGAGAATGACGCCACGGCAGGAGAGCAACCTGGAGCGCACGGTGGGGCGGATAGAGGCCCAGCTTGAGCATTTCATGAACCACCTTGCATCCATCAATGAGAAGCTCGACCATGCCGACGATTGGCGGCAGGAGGTGAAGCAACGCCTTGAGCGGGTGGAGCAGCACAACAAGAACCTGGGCCATGTGGCCGATGCCTTCCAATCTCTCCAGCAGAGCATTCGGGACGGGAAAATGCAGGCGCGCGGGGTGGTAATCGGGGTTGGCCTGGCGGCTGGTGCCGGTGGGGCCACAATGACAGCTCTCGCGCAAAAAGTCTGGTCTGCCCTGGTGGGGTCGTGACATGGATCGGTTGAAATTCGACAGCCCCGCCTATGCGGATCTTCCCAAGGTTTTCGGGCCAGCCGGGGGGAAGGACGCAACGGCGGGCCGCGTCAACCTCCCCTTTGCCTTTCCGCTTGCCTGGGACACAACCCAGCGCGCAACCTCCTATGCCTGCCACAAGATCGCCGCGCCGATCTTCACTTCGATTTTCGCCCAGGCCGCGCGGCACTATGGGGAAAAGGAGTTCCGGCGCTTGCGTCTGGATCTGTTCGGCGGGTGCTTCAACTATCGGCCTATGCGCGGGGGATCCCAGCTTTCAACCCATGCCTGGGGAATTGCCTGGGATATCGACCCGACGCGGAACAAGCTGAAATGGGGCCGGGATCGGGCCGCCCTGGCGGCCGAGGTGTATGTGCCATTTTGGAATATCGTTGAGGCACATGGTGCGGTATCGTTGGGCCGCGCCAGAAACTACGACTGGATGCACTTTCAACTCTGCAAACTGTGAGAGGAATAACCATGTTCACGACGATTGATAAGGCATTGGCCGCCCTGGTCATGGCCGTTCTCTACCTCCTCAACACGTTCCTGGGTATTGACCTGGGTTGGAGCGCCGAGACGGTCAACACGATCATTGCGGCCGTAACGCCGTTGCTGGTGTGGCTGGTGCCGAACAAGCCCGCCTCCGTCAATAAGCCGCCTTCCTGATGTGGGCGGCGATCATTGGCGTCCTCGGCCGGATCTTGGCCGTGATCCTCGGCCGGTGGATCACGCGCGGGGATGCAGGCAAGGACGCGGCCGATAAGGTTGTGGCCGAGGTTGAGCGGGAAGATCGGAGGAAGGCCAATGAGATCCGTGATCGCGTTGATGGCGCTCGCCTGGGTGGTGGCTTGCAATCCAAGCCTACCGATACCAGAGGCTACCGAGACTGAACGCGAGCTGTGCATTCAATGGCGCGACAGCCTACCATCGCGCTCGCGCCAGGACACGCCCAGGACGCAAGAGGAGATCGGGGCGGCTTACGATGTGCAGGCGCTTGCCTGCCCAGGGTTTGCGCGCTACAACTAGGACACTCCTCCCTGGAGATCTGGTTTCCTCCCAGATAGAAAGGCGGCCGATTAACCCCGGCCGCCTTTCGCTTTTTGGATCTCGGCCTTCCTGGCCCGATCCTCCTCCAGCATTGCATCAACCCTGGAGGCAACCGCGCCGATCATGCCCTCCCCTGGGGTGCCTTTGCCGCCGCGATACTTTCGCCAGATCTTGAGCTGTTGCATGATCGCCTTGCCCTGGCGGGCGAGGAGGTTGTTATAGGCCACCCTGCACTCGGCCGAGCAATAGGCGCGTGTCTTTGGGCATGCCCCGCCACACCAATCGCAGAGGCCGCGCTGTAGCAGGGTTGCTTCTCTTGGCTCCATGTGGTGCCGCATCTTCTAAACCCTTCTCCCTGGCGATCCTACGGGGCGCAAGTGACTTGCCTTGCGCCCCTTCGGGATCAGAAATTGAACGTATCGGTTTGCACCTCGGCCGGAGGTGCGAAGGCCATGCGCTGCGGCCCCACAAGGAGGATCTTGCGCTTGGTGGTGCGGGCCAGCTCGGCCCCGCGCTCGGTGGCCTTGGCGAGCGCATCCGGCCCCTGGATGATCTCCATGCTGTTCCGCGTTTCCGTCTGCCACAGCACTATGTAAAACGGCTGGCTTGCATCAATCGGCGTGACCGGCTTGTGCTTGTTGGTTTCAGTTTCGGCCATTGGATTTCCTCTCATATGGCAAAGTTGCCCCGCGCCGGGATTGACGCGGGGAATTCTCAATCATGTTCGGCTGCGGCCGCCTTCAATCGTTCATGCTCGCCCTGGTCCACAAGCCAGCCGCGTTGCATGTTGGTGCAGCTCTTGAAAAACGCCCCGTAAGCCTCGGTGCCTTTCGTCGCCGCCATCCTGGCACGGTCCAGGAGATCCCCTGTCCAGCCCTCCCCGGTAACGGCCGTGACGCTGGAGGAGGTGGATCGGCCATCATCATCCGCGCCCTCGGTGACGATATTCAGCGCGGCGCAGAGGGTGTATCGCTTGCCGTAGGAAACGGCCGATCCCGCGCCCTGGGTGGCGTTTTTTGCGCCGGAGCTGTCCAGGGTGAGAGGCATCGGGCCATACCTTTCGACGTGGCCGGAGACGTGAGCCAGCTCGCATGTCACGGTGATCTGATTTCCCGACTGCCCAGGTATGAAGGAATAGACCAGGCCAGCCGCGTTGCAGATCGGGCGCACGATCTTGTCAATCGCCTCAAAGGTGGCGAAGCGAGATTGCACCTTGCCCTCCTTGTTCTTGATCGCGCCATCCTTGGAGATCCTGGGCATTTCCAGCATGACCTTGGACTTTGCCGCGAAAAATTCCGCCTTCGCCTGCCGGTCGATCATCCGCTCCTGGAGATCCAGGAGGGCGGCCGCCTTCTCGACCGAGAGCGCGGGATCCTTCACCGCGTCCATGATGGACTGAAACATGCTTGCGGCTGTCATGCTCGCGGTAGTGGGGGGCGGTGCCTCGCCCTGGTGGGTGGTCAGTTCATTTGCCATCGGTTTCCTCCTGCGGCGGTGGTGCGGCGGCCGCCTTGGCCGCGCGCTCTTTTGCGATCTCCTCCTCCCAGGCTTTGAAACGCCGGTTGCGCTTGCAAAGGGCTGGGAAGCTGTGCCGGTGCTTGGCCTCGGCGCTCATGCTGCGGAAGGTTTTCCCGCATGCGATACAGGACATGTTCACCGATCACTCTCCAGCCAGTTCAGCGGATAGCTTTCATCTTCGATCCGGCCGAGCATGTTGATCGGGAACCACGGATCCGATCCGTAGATCTCCAGGTGCTTGAGGTATTGCTGTTTGCTCCACTGGATTTCCAGATCGGCCTTGCGGTGGAGCATCGACGGGTTGCCGAATTTCTCGGCCGCCTCGGCATAGGCTTCATCGCTGGGGGCGGCCGCGCGCAACGAGGCATCGCCATGCCACAGGCCATACTCGCGGGCCAGGATATTCGGGATCCCATTCTTTTCCTGGAACACATAGAAGCACCGCATGCGGGCCTTGTTCGCCTTGATCGCGGCGATCAGATCCCCTTGGGCCTCGGTGAAGTCACCGAGGATATTGAGCGCGCCGGAGCGGATCACCTCGGCCGCCTGCCAGTAGAGCGCGCCCTGGATATAGTAGCGGTTGAAGCGGAAGGCGTTGAGGATCGCATCCTCCAGAGCGCGGCCCATGCTGTTGTCGAAGGTTTTGAAATCCACGATCCGATCCGGCTTGAGGTAGTCAAGGCGGGCCTTCATCGGGATCCCCGTAACCTCGCACGTCCAGAGGATCGAAACCTCGGCCGCGCCGCCGGAAAGCAGCTCGACCACCTCCGGGTTCTGGCGCAGGCGCTTCATGTCGCGCATGATCTCTTTCCAGGCTTTCACCGGGATCCCCTGGCGGGTGCCGCGCTCATGCTCCCAGGCGGCTTGCTCCAGGTGCCAGATCGGGGCGAGGCATCCGGCATCCCGGAGGCGCTGGGCGCGCTCCAGGATTGTCTCGTTGGCCTGGGTTTGCGGCAACCCGAAATCCTTGAGGGCCGCCTTGATCCCGGCATCCGAGGTAATCAGATCCTCCCCGAAATCTTCCTTGTCGATCTCGCGACAGAAGCGGTTGAAAAACTCCTCCGGCTCCAGGCGGGCGCAATGATAGGCGCGGCCGATGATCTTGAACGAGCTTTCCTGTTCCTCCTCCTCAAGATCCGGGTTCATCCAGGACTTGGCCCAGAAGGTTGCGGGCGAGACGAGGATATTTTGGATCCCCGACGACGAGAGACGGGGGATCGCGCGATATTCCGCCTCCGGCATGTTGAAGTAAATTCCGTCACTGTGCTGCATTGATTTCCTCCAGCAGTTTGCGGCGCTCGCGGGCCAGGCCCTCGGCGTCCATGTCGATCAGCAAATCCACGAGGACAGATCCCCGCGTTTGCTTCCAGTTTTGCCGATCCTTCTTGCACCGCTCGCAACAGAAGGTTTGCAAGTGGTGGCTCGGCTCGAATTCGGCGCGGCATTTGTGCCATGCACAGATCTTAGCCTGCATCGGGTTTAACCTCCTCTCCGCTGAGTGCCGCCTGGGCGGCCTTCAAAGCCTTCTCCAGCCGCTCGGCCTGGGCCGCCGCCTGGAGGTGTGTCTGGTTGTCCCGGCGCTTCACGATCATATCCAGGCGGCCCAGCTCGAAAGCCACCGCATGGGAGAGGGTGGTGAACGCCTGGACGAGATCACCCCGTCCAGCCATCGCCATCCTCCTCCGCATCGAACAGGGCATCCAGGAACGCGGCCGCGCCGGGATATCTGGCCTCCAGTTGATCGCGGCTGTAGGTGAAGCCGCCCGCATGGATCGTCTCCACGCGGATCTCCTCCAGATCCTCGCCGCCGCCGGTGCCTGCCAGGACCGGGACGGAGCGCGCACTGAGGCGCACCCCGATCTCCAGGGTTGTATCTTTTAGGGGCATTCGGTTTCCTCCCGTTACCGCCAGTAGATCAGGGTTTTCCCGATCACCTTCGATTTATACTCCGTCCCCAGCAAACTGGAAACGAAAAACGCCTCCAGCTCGTCTAAGGTTGCAAATTCCAGGCGCTTGTAGGTTTTGCCGTGGATCTGGAATTCGCTGGACTTACCTCCCGCCTTCATGTGGCGCTCGGCAAGGGTTGCATCGCGGATCGTTTGCAGCTGATCCCGGAGATCCGAGATCACCTCAAGGGCGGCCGTTGCCACAATAGCCTCGGCAACGGACCCCTCCATCTTGACCTTTACCAAGAGGTGGATCCGATCCTGGATTGTGGCGGTGCGGGGCAGTCTTTGCATCACGCCCCCCCGAAATGCAGGAAGATGAACAGGCACACGAACAATAGGACCACGCCCAAGGCATCGTCCCAGCTCGGTTGCGGGATCTTAATTCGCTTCATCGCCACCCTCCTCAAGAGCTTCCTCGGCCGCCCTTGCGCGCTCGCCGTCCAGGATCTCGGCCGCCGCGCGGCGCTCGTCCCATTCAAGGAACCGCTCGCGGCCCACGGCATCCGCGTTTTCGCCATTGGTCACGATCCAGGTTTCCGCGTCCGCCATTTTGCGGGCAACTTCCAAAGCCTCGCTGGCGCTGGACATGAACAGCGTAAGATCTGCGATCACGTCTCCGATCTTGTATTGCAGAACCAGGCAATTGGAATTGCTGGGGTTCAGGTGGCTCAAGCGAAACCCCGAAATATCGTGCTGCATGCTGGTAATCGTTGCCATGTGGTTTCCTCCTACTTGGCGGGTTTGTTCAGAGAGGCGAGCCATTCCAGGATCGGAACGGCTCGGAACCTCGGTTCATTCACGGCGCGGGCCATACCTTCCGAAAAGGTTTCCATCACCGCCTGGCCGGTTTCGCTGTCGACGATCACCCAGCTCGCGCTTTTCACGTTCACAGCTTGCCCTCCTCTTTGGCGGCTACGGCCATATCGGCGGCCTCGGCCATACGCTCCAGCTCCTCGCGGGCCATCATCTTGCCTTTGGCGGTGCCGTTCTCCAGCACCACCAGGAGCCAGGGCAAGATCTTCGACCAGGTAACTTTTGCACTCACAACGGACATTCGGTTTTCCTCCTTTCAGAAAGGGATCTCCACTTCGGGATCGGCGGGGCCGGTCCAGCGGTGCAGATAGGTTTCCGGGCATTCCCCATAGGGGAACCCAGCGGGGCGGGCATAGAAAGCGCCATCGCCGCAATTCTCATTTTCAGCCTGGCTCAGCCGACTAGCGAGCTTGCGCGCCAGGCGCTCGGATCTGTAGAGCATCGGGAGCGCGGTGATCCGGCTTCCAATGATCCCGTCCGTGATCCCGCAATGGATCGGATCGGTTCGGTAGATCTGAAACATCAGGTTTCCTCCTCTGGTGTTTGGGATGGGAGCGGCGCACCGCTCCACACCGAACAGTCAGAATTCCCGGAACAGGCGGCCGGTGGCCGTCTTGATTTCCGTTCCGGGGAGCATCGCGGCGAAATGCTCGCGCATGACCTTCGGCATTTTCATGCCCAGGTGTTCCGGCCTGGTGGCCTCGGTGGCCTCCCCTTTGAGATCATCCCAGCCGATGAATTCGTGTCCCTCGCATCCGGCCGGGATCGTGCCGCTTGCCGTGTAACGTGCCATGTCAGGCTCCTTTCTTTTCCAGGCCCACGATCAGGCCCTTTCCATCAACCCAGATCTCAAACGAGCTGAAAACCTCCAGCGCGCCGATGGATCCGCCCTCCCACATCATCGTGTTGCGCTCATAGCCCAGCGCCTCACACACGCCCCAGGCTCCCAGGAAACGCTTTCCGATTGCCAGGCTTTCCTCGGCCTTCTTTTTTCCGGCGTGGTAGCCGCCAACGATATTCCGCACGTCGATATCCATGATTTCCTCCTTGCGAATGTTCATGAAGGCGGCAACCCACAGTTGCCGCTAACAAAAACATTCAAATTTATAATTACGGTTATGCCTGCCACGCTGGGAGCATCTGACCCTGGCGATCCATCGCGCTTCTGGGCTGGGCCTTATCGGCGGTGGGTCTGGAAAGCGACCCGACAGAGCAACGACCAAAGAGCGGAACCCGAACCCAAGCAACCCCTTACAACCTGTAATCTAAGGATGCCCCTAGCCTTAGTCAATAACTTTTTTTATGGTTAACCGATAAATTTTTGCAGGAGGGCTAAATGACTGAAAACAAAGAAGAAACCGCACCGATCGCCAAGGATCGGGACACGCGGATCCTGGAGCGCGCCATGAAAATCAAGGAGGATCGGGGGGTTCCTTTGGTGGAGGCGATGCTGATTGCAGAGGAGGAGATCATGGCCTCGGTGGAGGCTTCCGCGATCCCTACCAGGTTCACGATCACGATTGAGGTGAAACCCAGGATCGGCCGGTGGATTGTCGCGACCTTTGGCGGGCATGCCAAATTCACGCTGGAGGATCGGCTGGCGGCTTACCTGGTCACGGTTCTCAACCGCTCTCGGATCCAGGCTATTCGCCGCTCCGAGCCTGCGCCGGAGATCCCCAAGGGGGGCGAGGCTGTGACGCTTCGGCGCGAGCATATGGCCTCGCTTGGGCTTTAACCCTGGGGGGGAAACCATGATGCAGGATCTCGCAACCCGCATGAAACTTTTCACGCCTGGGCAATTCACCTGGCCAGATCTCAACAGCACGGCGCGATGCAGCGCATGCCGCTTTGCCGATGCCTCTGATACGCCCAGGGGAAAGGTCAGGTGCGCCCTGGTGAAAGCTCGCCTCAAAACCAAGGGTGTGGCCTTCGTCGCGAGCGAGGCCCGCGCCTGCACTCAATTCGACAAGGCAGGGGTGCCGCTATGATTATCAACCTGGAGCCGTTGCGCTCTCGCCTTGCTGTCACGAAACCCTCGGTGATCGGTGCGGCCATCCGTATCGTCGCCCTGGGCGGTGGCAGTCTTACCGAAAAGGAAATGGCTCGCGCCATTGGCTCGGCCTATCTCATGAACGCCGAGGGCGACGAGATCCGCGCTCTTGTGCAGGAGCTTGAGGGGAAATGAGACAGTTCGGGATCGTCGCAAGCTCCGTCTGGCGCTCCAGGAAATTCCGCTCCCTGGAAACCAACGCGGCGCGGCTGGCCTATTTCTACCTCCACACCACAACCCACGGAAACAGCGCCGGGGTTTTCGTCCTCCCGCCGGAAATGGCGGCGCTCGAAATGAAGATCCCAGGCGACGAGGTGCGATCCGCATATCGCGAGTTGGCCGAGGTGGAGCTGATCCGATACGATCCGGCCGAGGAGCTGGTGCAGATCGTCAACTTCTACCGCTTCAACGGGATTACCTCGCGCAAGCACCTGGCGGGGCCGCTCCGGGTGATCCATTCCCTGCCGCAATCCCCTGTCAGATCCTCGGCCGCCCTGGAGCTGGTCCTGGCGATTTTCGAGCGGGCGCGGGCATGGGATAAGACGGTGGAAGCTCGCGGCCCATTCATGCAGGAAGCGGCAAACCTGGTGCGGATCTTCGACCTGATGCACCTCATTATTGCCCTACCGATAGAGCTACAGATAGCCCTATCGGATGATCTATTGATAGCTCTACCGATACAAGGAAAAGGAAAAGACCACGGACAATATCAAGACCACGGACAATATCACGGACAAGACCACGATCACGGACAAGATCACAGAAACGGGGGAAAGGCGGATCGCGCGCTGGCCGACCCGCGACTTGAAAGCTCTCGGCCAGCGCGCTCGGTGCCGGAAGATATCCAGCGCACCATTTCCGACCTGGGCAAAGGCAAGAGGATCTGAGCATGGCCGATCCATTCAAATTCGCGCTCAGCTCGCCGGAGGAAACGCGGGAAAAGTGCCAGGCGTATTTCGACAGCTTGGCCCGCACCAAATGGGTGGAAACCTACGATCCAGAAGCTCCTAACGCGGATGGATCCCCTGGCCGAATGGTCTGGAAGGAAGTTCCCGACGATCCCCGAATTCCTGGCCTCGCTGGGCTTGCGGTGTTCCTCGGCATGGATCGACGGAGCCTCATAAACTGGCTCAGGAGGGGGGATAGCGAGGATCCTAACCTCCGTGCCATTTCTCACGTCCTACGCGCGGCGAAGGCTCAGATTGAGGCGGCCCAGGAGGCGGCGCTGTTCAACAAGGAAGCACACCGAGGGGCGGCCTTCTCCCTCACGGTCAATTATGGGTGGGGCCAGCCTGGTAACGACGAGGACGCAAAGCCGTTTGAACGAAACATCATTCCTCCGGCTGCGGCCGAGGATCTGAAAGCAATTCCGAAATGGGAGCCTGAGACATGACTGACTGTGAATGCGGCGGGGGAAAGTGCATCCTCTGCAAAGTGGTCGACCTCCTGGATCATGCGGCCGAGCTGCAAGGCGGAGATCACGACCAGGGCCTTGAGCTGATCCTGTTCGCGGCCGGATCTCTCCCCGCCACGGTGGAGGGGTATGCCTGGCAACGGGTGGAGGCATCGGTGCGGCGCGCGTATACCTTGACCTACCGGGATATCCAGGCCGCCGCTGGAAACGCGCCAGGAGAGGGCGTAGCACGGCACTAAGCGCCTGGGGGCTATCCAGGGTGCCGAGAAACGGTAAGGCCATTTCTCGGCCCGCTCACGAGGAGCAAGTGACTTGCGCTGAACGGAGGGATTGATGCGCGGAAATCATGAAGGCGACGAGGCGGGAAGGTGTGGCGGGTGCGGATCGCGCCGGTTGCTGCAAACATGCGATGGCCAGCATGCGGTTTGCCTGGATTGCGACAGGCTCCAGGAGCCAGAGCGTAGGGCCTGGCCTGAAAGCAAAATGTGCGACAACTGCGCTTTTCGGAAGGGATCCCCGGAGCGCGCGGATCCTTACCGATGGGCCGAGCTGCAAGAGGTGGTTAAGGCTGGGCGGCCGTTCTATTGCCACAAGGGGCTTGAAATGACCTTGCATCCAGGCGGCTTTGGCGCGAGCTTTGCGCCTCCAGGGGAGGGCGAGGCCAAGGTGTGCGCGGGCTGGGTTTCTCACAGGCTGGCGCTACTTGCTGGGGAATAGCGCGGCGCGGATCCGTGTGGTAGCATCCCGGCAACGCAACACATGGACGGAGAGGCGCGATGCCCCGTAACGAAACCGTTTTGATCCCCAAGGACACTTGGACCCAGCTCACGGCCAATGACGTTACGGCCATCACGTTCCAGATCAAGCGCGGGGTAGTGGAGATCGCGGTGGCCGTGGGCGCGGTTGCGCCTACCAACTTCGATGATGCGATCACCTATCACGCCAGGGAGGGCGAAATGGCTCGGCCGATTGCTGAAATGGCCCCAGGGATCGCCGGAACCCGCGTCTACGCATACAGCGCCGGTGAAGGGGCCTCGGTCTATGTCAGTCACGCGTAAGGCCAGCCCCTTCGGTCAGATCTGGACGCTGTTTGGCGTGGACGAGGGATCGCAGGCGGCCCCAGCATTTTCGCCGGAAACCCTATTTGCCTCTGGCGAGCTGGGTGATTTCTTCGATCCTTGGAAGCCGGTGTCATTTACTGATCTGGCGGGGACCGTTCCCGCAACTACAGGCAAGCGGGTGGCGGCGCTGCGTGGTGAGCGCAACAGCATGATGCTGACCTCTGGCGTCGGCAATCAGCCATACCTTGCGGGCGTCCCCTTGTCTTACGGGCCGGAGCTGGTGTCCAACCCGCGCTTTGACAGCGCGACGGGCTGGACGCTCGGAACGGGCTGGACGATTTCCGGGGGGCGGGCTGGGAAAACAGCCGGAACGCTGGGAGCGATTTCCCTGCCGATCAGCCTCACGGCGGAAAAGATCTACCTCGTGCAGTTCAATTGCACGATCACGGCGGGCAGTCTGAACGCGCGCTTTAACGGCGGCAGCATTGTGAACGGCCTTACGCGCACCCAGAACGGCAGCTATGCCGGACTTTTGCGCGCGGTGACGGGCAACAACGCCATCGAAATGTTTGGCAACGCCGCCTTTGCTGGGACCGTGGACAATGTGAGCGTCCGCGAGGTCACGGAATTTGCCATCCCCGGCCTTGTCTTCGATGGCGTTGTTGAGCGGATGGGTAGCGCGCTGAACCTGTCGGGCGGGTCGGTTATCACGATCATCGCCAGCTTCTACAATTTCGAGGGCCAGGGCGCGCGGGTCTTTGCAGAATATGGAAACTTCGCAGGCAATCAGGTCGGCTCGATGCACATGCGTGTTAACGCGGGTATCCAGCTAAACGCCCGAGGGGCCTCTGGCATCGCCAGCGTCACTAACGGCGCAGAAGGGCAGTCAACCGTTGAGGACCGCCATTTCGTGATGGTGGGCGAGGTTGATCTAAACGCGCCGCTTGCCGAACAGGTGCGGGCGGGGCAGCGCGAGGTCTTCCCGACGACACCCACCAACACAGCCGCCAGCGGTGGCGGAAACTTGTCTTCAGGCCCGTTCACGATCATGTCTTCCGGCAACGGGGTGTGGCCGTGTCCCGGCATTATGTCTCGCTTCCTCGTTATTAACCGAAAGCTGACGGCAGACGAACGGCAGAATGCGGTTCGCTGGGCGGCGCGCGGCTGCGTCTTCGGCGCGGTTCTGGGGGACAGCGTTGTTGCAACAAACGACTTCCCGTCTGGCATGAATGCCAACATCAAATCTCTCGCAAGCTACGTGCCTGGTCTGGTGACAGGCCCTAACTTCCTCGCCTACCCTGGCGATCAGATTTCGATGCAGCGCACCAAATGGATCTCGCTTACAGACAAGAACCTCCTGCGGGCGGTGATCGTGCAAGTCGGGCTGAACGACTGCAACACCTTTGCCATAACCAAGACGGCCGCGCAGATCATCGCGGACTATCAATCGCTGATCGACCTTATCAGGACCGACGTTCCTAACGCTAAGATCCTCGTGGCAGAAATGACGCCTGCACGGGTATGGCTGGGCAACTCGACCGATGCGGCCCTTGCCTATGCTCACTGGCAGGCGCTTAACCAAGCTATCAGGGGCGAAGGGCCAACCCCGATCACCGGGGTTGATTTTCGGATCACGGCGCACAAAGCGGCGCTGGCAGACGTGAACGACAACCTGGCGCAACCGTATGACTACCGCAGCGATGGGGTTCACCCTGGATCGGAAGGCAAAATCATCATCGCGCAGGCTTGGAGGGATGCGCTGATCGCGCAAAATCTCCTCATCGCGTAAAGGACAATGCAGACCTGGACCTACGAAACCTCGCCGGTCGCCTGGGCATACAAGCAGGATCGGAACCTGGCGGCTTTCATCCTGGGGCCGGTGGGATCCGGGAAGTCTGTTCCCAGCCTCCAGCGGATCGAAGATCTCGCAAGAGAGCAAGCGCCCTCCCCTGATGGGAAGCGGCGCTCGCGCTTTGCCGTGATCCGAAACACCATGCCGGAATTGCGCGCCACAACCGCGATCACCTACGGCCAGATCTACCCCGCCGATCCTTACGGCGAAATCGTCTGGAGATCTCCGGCAACCCACATGCTTTGCCCTCCTGGATCCGATGTGGAGTGCGAGGTGAACCTGATCGCCCTGGACAGGCCCAAGGACGTGAAAAAGCTCCTCTCCCTGGAGCTGACAGGGGCCTTTGCAAACGAGGTGCGCGAGCTTCCTCGGTCGATCCTGGCCCGCCTGACCGAGCGGGTTGGGCGCTACGGCCTGAACGAGCGCCCCTCAACCTGGTCTGGGATCTGGGCCGACAGCAACCCGCCAGACGTGGATCATTGGCTCTACACCTGGGACCAGATCGACCGGCCGCTTGGCTATGAGTTCTACCGGCAACCGCCTGGAGTGCTGGAGGTGGTGCCTTTCGGCGGTGGCGCTGAGATCGTAGACGAGAATTTCCCGCAATACCGGGGGGTGCGCCTCACCTCGGCCGAGGTGCTGATTTACTACCGTGGCAGGGTGCGGCGGGTGGACTGCCCCATTGAAATCATCCGCTCGGCTGAACGTCATTGGATCGTCAATCCCTGGATGGAGAACCTGGTGGCGCTGTCCAAGGTGGATGCGGGATCCAATCCTCTCGGCGCGAAATCCTACTACGGCCGCGCCCTGGCCGGGAAAACCCTGGACGAGATCCGATCCTATCTCCAGGGGGTTTATACCTTCGTCTCCGATGGGCGGCGGTGTGTGCCGCAATACGATAACCAGGTGCATGCTGTCGATCACCTCCCGATCCTGGAGGACCAGCCGATCCTTGGCGGCATGGATATCGGCGGCGGCACGTTGCAACCCTCCTGCCTGTTCTTCCAGAAGCACCCTCGCGGCCCCTACCTCCTGCACCGCGAGCTGGTTTGCTTCGACCTGGGCGTGAAACGCTTTGGCGAGCTAATCATGGAAACCCTGGCGCGGCATTTCCCCTCGCACCTGGAGCGCGGCAAGATCGGAACCTTCTGGGGAGATCCGGCCGGGGAAAAGCGCGACGAGATCTTTGAAACCGCGAGCTTCGACTATCTCCGCACCACCCACGGCCTAACGACGATGGCCGCCCCTTCCCAGGATCCGCGCATGAGGATCGCCGCTCTGGCCTCGCCATGTGAACGGATGATCGACGGAAAGCCGGGGCTGTTGCTCAACAAGAGCGGATGCCCGACGCTGCACCGAGGCTTGAGCGGGGCCTGGCATTTCAAGCGCCTCCAGATCTCCGGCGAGGAGCGATACCAGGACACGCCGAGCAAGAACGACGAAAGCCATATCTGCGATGGCGCGGGCTATGGCCTCCTCGGCGCGGGCGAGTTCCTGCACCTCGGCGGCCGCAACAAAGAGACGCGCACCCCGGCTATGGCCGATGGATCCTTCGACGTTTTCCGTTGATGTGCAGCGCCCCCAGGTGTATGTGTTTTCAACAAAACAAGGAGGAACCCATGCCGAAAAAAGGCGATGTGCAGCAAGCCGAGGTTGATGCCTCCTGGCGGGCCTGGACGAATGCCGAGGAAGATCAAAGACTTAGCGCCCTGGAGGCGCGGATCTCGCTGAAAACAGCAACCTTGAAAGAGACACACAACGAAAGGCGCAAGATCATGATGCGAGCTATTCGCCGGATGCGCCGAGCTGGAGGGAAAACCTGATGGACCTGAGAGAGAAAAGCGCGGGCTGGTGGTATGCGGCCCATGAGGATGATGAAATGTGGCAGGGGCCGCACCCGACGCGGGAGGCGGCAATCCAGGCGGCGCGCGATGAAGCGCCGGCATGGGACAGCTTTTGGATCTGCCAGGCATTCACCCAGCCGCTCGACCTGGCGAATTATGCCGGTGTGGATTGCATCCTGGAACGGGCCGAGGAGGCGATCTCCGAGAGCGAGCGGATCAATTACGAGTTTGAGGAGGGGCCTTTCTTTGAGGTGACGCCGGAGCAGGAAAAGGATCTGGAGGGCCACCTTCGCCATGCGATCTATCTCTGGCAGGCAAAGCACGGCCTCCAGTTTGAATGCCGCACGTTTTCCGCCATGCGGGATTATGAGGAGGTGAAGCAATGACCTTCCCGGTATTGCAAGGCGGCGCGGCTCCCGCCTTTCCGATTGAGAGCCACGGCACACCCTTTGCCTATGGCATGACGCTGCGCCAGTATTACGCGGCAAAGGTGGTGGAGGCGCTGGTGGCGGCGAGCTGCAACCCGCACCTCCCAGGGGATCCGGCCGTGGGGAAAACCTGGCCCTCGCCGGAGGAGCTGGCGATCCGTCGCGCTCGCGCCGCTTGGCTCCAGGCCGATGCCCTGATTATGACGGAGAAAGAGTAATGGATTTCCTGACCTGGTTTTACAAGCTGGTGGGCGCTATCGCGATCATCTGGTTTTCGGCGGGCCTCGGTGTGTGTGGCGCGATCCTTCTCAACTTCGGCAACCCCAACGCGATGCCCTGGATGGCGGTGGGCGCTATGTCTGGGATCCTGTTCGGGGTGGTGATCGCGGCCAAGGCGATCTATGGGGTGGAGGTGTTCCCCTTCCTGTAGTGCAGCGCAACCGGCTGCACAAAAACGCTTGCAACGCAATGTTGCGCGCGTATATTCACCAAAGCCCCGGAGCGGTTCCGGGGAGATCTGAGAGGAAAACATGAACCACGTAATGACTTCTGCGGCCGCGCTTATGCTGTCCGCTTCCTTTGCCCTTGCTGGCCCGCTGGGCCTGCCCGATCATGAGCAAGACGGATATCGCGACACGGGTTGCGATCCGGCCTTTCAGGTTGATATGGGCGGCTATTGGAACAACCCGACCTGTCCGATGGTGGGCGGATCGGCCGCCCCGCTTGCGGATCTCGCGGCCGCCTTCCCCGCCCCCAAGCCGGATGAAGAGGAGCCGGAGGATCCGCCGGAGGAGGAGCCAGAGGATCCCGTCGATCCTCCCACGGACCCGGAGGATCCGCCCGTGGAATGCAAGGGCGATTGCACCAAGTAATCGGCAACGACCGAGGGACAGTTGGGGGAGCCACGCGCTCCCCCTTTTCACAGGAGGAACCCATGTTCTACTTTGAGGAAAAGAAGCTCGGCCGGTGGCGGCCCAGGTGGACGCCGGAGCGGCCCGAAAAGAAGGGGGCCGAGGGCGCGAGGCGCGAGATCCGCGCGGTGGCCGAGGTGATGCCCACGCTCCGGCATTTGACCCTGGATCAGCTCCAGGAGCTTTATGGGCCGGATGGCCGGTTTCAGGCGGGGGTGCGGTGATGGAGGATCGACCGATCTTCGCTGTCCTGATCGGAGAGCGGTGGTATATCGCCACCCAGGCCGATCCCTCGGAATATGGGCTGATCGCCCTGGAGCCTGGCCGCAAGGTGTGGAGCGAGGATCGCACCACGGCGCTTCTGTGCGCGGTGGGCGAGGAGCGCAAGCGGATCTGCCTGGATATGGGGGTGCGAGGATGAACCGTAAAAAGATCGCCGTTGCCAGCCTGAAAGATCGCCTCAACCTGGATCTGCGGATCGAAACCCTGGCCCGCGCCTGCAAGGGGAACGTCAAGGCGCTTCCCTCCTTCATGGTGCATGACAACAGCAAGTGGCCCTGGAACAAGGCTCAACTGGACAGCAAGAACAGGATCCACCTCCGGCGCTCCACCTTCCTCGCGGTGGTGGCGGCTGAGTTGCCGGTGCGAGCTGGCCTCTGGCTGGGCAAGGATGTGCAAGAGTTCTTCCTGGATCTGAAACCGCACCACCTCCAGGGATCCGAGGATGCGCCGGATCCGGCTGGATACAAGCACTCTCGCGAGATCACGAAAACCGACGCACAAGGCCGCAACCCTGGGGATGATGGATATGGCGAGCGAAATGCACCCCTCTCTCTGGCCCGCCTCAAAGAGCTTCGATTGGATCTTGAACGAGCTAAGGCCGAGGGCCAAAGCCTTAGTGTCCGTTCATCCGTCCTTGACGGTCCAGGCTCGGAATGAAGCCAAATGGCAATGGTGCCTGACTGATGATTACGGCCGCCTGATCGCCTCGGCCGCCATTGTGGCGGATGGATACCGGCGCGGCTGGATTGTTGGATACCCAGGTCAGGCGCTCCGCTCGGCCGCCCAGCTCCGGCCCCTGATCGTGGCCTTTGAGCCTCTGCGGTGTTATGGGATCTACGACGAGATCCGCGCCTGGATAGATGCCGATGATCCCGTGGCGATACGGTTTGCCGAGGCTTTCGGTTTTCGCTACGATTGCGGCCCAGCGAGAGATCTTTTCCAACCGGGGCTGAATTCCAGCCTCTACCTCTGGAGGCGTTAAAAATGACCAGCATATTTGGTGGCGGGCAGAAGGGCGCGCAAGCCCAGGCTGCGAAGCAGGCGGCCGATGCCAGGATCCAGACCCGTGAGGCAAACGAGGGGACGATGCGGAACCAACAGCAAGGCGAGCGCGCGGCTGGCGCTCGTTACGGCCGAGGCTCGCGGGCGCTGTTGACCGGCAACCTTTCGACGGCGGCCGATCTCAAGTCGAAGATGGGGGCCTGACATGCCGCAATGGAGCGAGGCCGATGCGCGGCGGCGGATCAACAAAGCTCGCTCCGACAAAGAGCAGAGCGATGATATATACCGCGAGGCAATGGAGCTGACTTTCCCTGACCGGGAAAACTTCACCAAGCGCAACGAGGGCCAGCAACGCGCGACCTACAATTGGGACAGCGCCAGCACGGTTTCCGTGATCCGCGCCGCAAACCGGCTATCCTCGGACTTCACGCCGCAATTCCAGAATTGGCTAGAGGTCAAGATGGGGCCTGCGGCCGAGCTGATGCCGGATGAAATGTTTCAATCCACGCTGGGCAAGAGCAAGGCAGATGCCAAGCTGGAGCTGGAGGGAACAACCGCAATCGTGCAGGCGGTTTTCAACGGCCCTGGCTTCCCGACCGCCAGCAATGAGCTTTACATTGATTGGCACTATGGGCAGGGCGGCATGTCGATCATGCCCAACGACGATATCCTTGGCGAGCCGGTGATTTTCACGGCCATGCCAATGAGCCATTTCTACGCTTACGAGGGGCCGAATGGCCGCCTGGATCAGTGGTTTTTCTGGCATGAGGTGCGCTGCGATACGATCAGCGCGCAATGGCCGGATGCGAAGATCACCGAGAAGCTGGCGCGGGAAATGCAAAAGCCGACCCCTGGCCTGGTGCAACTCGCCTCGGTGGTCTATCGGGATTACGATATCAAAAACGTGGATGGGAGACCCTATCGCTACGAGGTTTTCCACATGCACGGATCCTCGGCCGAGAGGATCGTGGCGCGCCAATATCGCACGTCGCCTTTCGTGACGCCGCGCTATTCCAAGCTCTCCGGGGAAAACCGAGGGCGCGGGCCGATCCTCTTTGCGTTGCCCGACATTCGCACGGCCAACAAGATCGTGGAGCTGACTTTGCGCGCGGCCGCCGTGGCGGTGGCTGGCGTCTACACGGCGACAGAGCAAGGCGTTACCGGCGCGGTTCAGATCAAGCCCTATTCGATCATCCAGGTTCGGAGCAATGGCGGCCCCAACGGCCCCAGCCTGCAACGCCTGGACAGCCCCCAGCGCATAGACTTTGGCGAGATCCTTCTGGAAAAGCTCCAGGAGAACATCAAGAAGGTGATCGGTGATACAAGCCTCCCGCCGGAGGCTGGCCCGATCCGCACGGCAACGGAGTTCGTCCAGCGGGCGCGCGAGCTGATCTCGGATCAAGCCGGTGGCCTCGGCCGCCTGATGGCTGAATTCATCATCCCGGCAAGCCAGCGGGTGATCGACATTCTGGAGGGTAAGCAGATCCTCCCGACAAAGGGCCTTACCATTGACCAGTTCTTGGTTGAGGTCCGCATGACTTCGCCCCTGGCGCGGGGCGAGGCTATGGGCATGGTCGAAAACATTGTGCGGTTCATTGAGATCCTGATGAAGCTCGGCGGGCCGGAGGTTGCCATGCTGGAAATCAACATGGAGAAAACAGCGCCCAAGATTGCCGATCTGATGGATATTCCGATGGAGTTGCGGAATTCGCCGGAGGAGAAACAGAAGATCAAAACCGCGATGGCCCAAACGATGGCGGCGCAACAGGGCGGGGATCCGGCCGTGGCCGAGCAAGTGATGGCGCAAGAGGAGATCCCGCAACAATGACCGACCGCCTGGATGCCATGTTCGCAAGCGCCGACATGGAGAGCTTTCGCGCGATGATGGATAAGGGCGAGGCGGCCGCGCCGATCAAGCGCGGGCTGGACCCTGAGATCTACCTTGCGGCCTTCACGACCGATGCGGGCCGCCTGGTTCTTCAAGACATGTATGACCGATACGTGCATGTAACGCGGTGCGTCCCAGGCCAGGGCGCGGATGCCGCATTCTACCGCGAGGGCATGGCGCAAGTCGTGTTCGATATCGTGGATCAGATCACCAGGGCCGCAACAGGAGAATGAACCCATGACCAAAGAGAAAGACCTGGAAGCGAAAAAGGAGCCAGATGCGCCGATGGAAGGCGAGGGCGGCACGGTGAAGCGCGCCAAGCTCGGCCGTGGCAACATGCGCCGGATCCTGCGGGCGCGCGATGATCTGGACAAGGCCATGCTGGATTTCGTCAAGGCAATGGATCCGCTGGTGTTCCAGGCTGACGAGGAAGGCAAGCGGATCGGCCGGTGGCCGCTCGTTGATGCGGTGGCCGAGGCCCGCGAGAAGATCGTGGCCGAGATCTCGGCCGTGATGGAACAGCAGTAATTCCCGGCGATCAGGCAAAGGACTAAATCATGTGGAAGATCTGGAATAGGCATGCGCGCGTAATGGCCCCGGAGGGCGAGAGCGGTGGCGGCGCTGGAGCGGGTGCTGGGAGCGCAGATCCTGGCGCGGGTGGTGATGCCCAGGCCGGGGCTGGAGCGGCCCCGTCTGGCGGCGCTCCTGGGGCGGGCGAGGGCCAAAAGCCTGCGGGGCAATCTTCGATCCTGGATTTTGCCGCAAAGGGCCAGGCCCCGGCTGGTGACAAGCAAGGCCAGGGCGGCGATTGGAAGGCCCCCGATGGGATCCCCGATCACCTCAAGGGCGGCAATGCAGAGGAGACGATCAACAAGCTCCTCACGGCATACAACGGCGCTCGCAAAACACTGGCTCAGAAAGGGCAAGGCGATGGCGGCAAGGAGGAGGGTGTGCCGGAAACGCCGGAGGGCTACGAGATCAAGGCGGATGGCGATGATGATAAAATCGCGGCCGAGCTGAATTCGGAAGCCTCCAAGCCGATTGTGGACAGCTTCCGCAAGGCGGCGCATGAGCTGGGGATCTCGGCCGCCAAGTTTGAAGGGCTGATGAAAAAAGGCATGGCGGGCCTGGATCCCTCGCTCCTGGTGAATGACGAAAGCGCCATGCAGATCTCGGCCGAGAAGGAAATGGAGGCGCTGACAAAGCTCGCCGGGGATCCCGTCCTGGCATCGACTATCGTCAACACGGTTGAGAATTACGGCAAGCGCCAGTTGGATGCGGGCCTGTTCACGCAATCCGAGCTGCAAGAGTTTCGGATCATGTGCGGCACGGCCGAGAGCGCGGCGCTGTTCTACAAGATCATGACGGGCGAGCTTGGCGAAAAGCCGATCCCGCTGGGAGATCCTGGCGCGGGAGAGGTTTCGGCAACCGATGCCTATGCGCTCCAGGCCCAGGCACTCAAGATGCCGCCGGGATCCGAGCGGGATGCCGCGCTCCAGCGCGCCCAGCGCGCGATGGAAAAGGCATTCGGCCAGCAACCTACTGGCGCGGTTCGCTCCAACGTGCTTTGATATAGGGGCTGGGGTTCGTCCCTGGTTCCCTTCCGGGTGGCAAACTTGCCCAGGCTTCGGCCTGGGCTTTTTCTTGCAAGGTTCTTGGGTTTCTGAGATATTGCCTGCAAGACGCCAGACCCTAACGCTACGGCCCCCGGAAAACCGGCCCCGATGCGAGCGGCACTCGGTCCCTCCCTGTCAATTTCAACCTGGAGACAAACCATGTCCCGTTCCCTTAACGCGGCCGCTATCGCCTCCTTCGACGCCGAGGTGAAACACGCCTACCAGGACAGCGGCGCAAAGCTGCGTGAGCGTGTCCGCCTGAAATCCGGCGTGGTGGGTTCCACGCACCGCTTTCCGAAGCTCTCGGCCGGTATCGCCTCGCGGCGCACCCCGCAGGCTGACGTTGTGCCGATGAACCTCCAGCACACCAACGCGACCGTGACGCTGGAAGATTGGAACGCCGCCGAATACACCGATGTTTTCGACGAGGCCAAGACCAACATTTCCGAGCGCGCCGAGCTGGCGGCCGCCATCGCCAAGGCGATCAATCGCCGCGAGGATCAGCTGATCCTTGACGCCCTGGAAGCAAGCGCAACGACCCTGACCATTGCCGCCTCGGTGGGTGGCGCTGGCACGGATCTCAACGTGACCAAGCTGCGCCGGATCGGCCGCCTTCTGGGCGATAACGGTGTGGGCGAGGACGAGGAGATCACCTATGTCGGCTCGCACCAGGGCAAGGAAAGCCTCCTGGGCGATACCCAGGTTACGAGCGCCGATTTCAACTCGGTGCGCGCCCTGGTGAACGGCGAGGTGAATTCCTACCTGGGCATCATGTTCAAGTGGATCGCGACCCGCGCCGAGGGCGGCCTGGACAAGACCGGCAACGACCGGACTTCCTTCGCCTTTGCGCGCTCGGCCGTGGGCCACGCTGTCGGCATGGATCAGCGGATGGAGGTCAACTACATTCCGCAGAAAACCTCCTGGCTGGCAAACATGCTGTTCTCGGCCGGCGCGGTGGAGATCGACGCGGGCGGGGTTGTTGAGCTGACCACGACCGAACCGGCATAATCGGATGGGCCGGGATCTCCGGCCCTTCTTTAACCCTTCAACGGAAACAGGAGGCAAGCATGCCGTTTTCCATTCGCGGGCTTGAAAACCACGGCGGTTCCGGCGGCGGGATCAAGCTCTGGTCCTATCGCACCACGGCCGACAACAAGGCGGCGGTGAAAGCCGCAAACTACTTTAACCCGGCGGCCGATCTTCTCAACGTGGGTGATCGTATCGCCATTGAAAGCACCGACGCGGGCTTTGATGCGCGTGTTTCGGCCAAGTCGGCCGCCGGTGTGATTACCATTGCGGCGGTGGGAACCTTCGCCTGATCGCCGGGAAGTGATTGGCGAGGTGGGGCCGGGGCTGTCATGGCCTCGGCCTTTTTTCTTAGGAGCAAGCTATGTCGTCCAACATCATCATTGCATCCCGCGCTCTGGCCCGCCTGGGCGAGCCTCCGATCTCCTCCTTTGACGACGACAGCGACACGGCCGAGAAGGTGGCCCAGCTCTATGAGGCGACGATCCTCGGCCTTCTGTCGCGCCACCCCTGGCACTTTGCCAAGGCCAAGCGGTTGCTGTCCGAGGACGGGGCGGCCCCCCTGGTGAACGAGTGGCAACGCGGCTTCCTGATGCCTACCCTGGACACCGAGCGCGTGAGCGGCCCGACCCAGGTTTTCCCCTCGGCCCAGCGCGGGGCCTCGGTGACATTCGATTACGAGATCCAGGATCGTTGGATCATGACAAACCACACGGTTATCGTGATGGAATACACCTCGCGAGCGCCGGAAAGCCAATGGCCGGGATACTTCCGAAACCTTGCGGTGGAGGCTCTGGCGGCCGTTCTCGCTCTGCCTGTCACGGAAAACCAAACCAAGGAAACCTATCATCGCCAGGTTGCCTTTGGATCTCCCTCCGAGGGCGGCAATGGCGGGCTGTTCAAGATGGCGATTGAGGACGACACGCGATCAAACCCAACCCGCTCGCTGATTGACGATAGCGACCTTATGACTTCGGTTCGCTTTGGGGGATACCGCTGATGCCGACCGGCCGCCACATTCAAACCTCCTTCTCTGCGGGCGAGTTCGACCCTCTCCTCTGGAGCCGGGAGGATGTGACCTTTTTCTACAACTCGGCCCGCAAGGTTGAGAACGCGATCCCGCTTCCCCAGGGTGGGGCCAAGCGGCGCGAGGGCTTGCGCCTCCTGTATCCCCAGCGCGGGCCTCTGGATCCGATCAGCATGGCCGGGGCGACCGTCGCCGCGCCCAACGGCGGCACGGCCGGAAACGCCAAGGATGGGAACGATGCAACCCTGTTGACCACAACGACGCCGATAGGGGCGACAAACCCCTATGTGATCGCCTCGGTGGACTTCGGCGGATCGGTGGATCTCTCGGCCCTGGATATCGCGGGCCTCCGGCTGATCGGTGCCACGGCCGCTGCGCCGGTGGTCCTTCAATCTTCTCCCAACAACGCCACCTGGACAACGCGCGGTGTGATAAACGTAGGGACGAATGCCTACACGCGGCGCTTTGCGGCCCCGCCGGATCAGCTCCTCGGCTCGGCGCGCTATTGGCGCATTGCCGTTGCCTCGCCTGTCAACCTGGGGGCGGCAACGGCCGAGCTGGGCGAGATCCGCGCCTGGAACGAGGCAGGCTATACCACGGGCGGCACGGTGCCTGGAGAGGTGCAGATCTTCCGCCTTACCGCCTCCATTGCGGATGAATACGCCCTGATCCTTACGGCCGGGGTTGTGGACATTGTGCGCTATGATACCGGGGTTTGGGTTGCCTCCTTGCCGGTGCCGCACGGTGACGCAACGGTGCGGCGCACCAAGGCCACGCCTAACCTGGATACCGTGATTTTCTATCACCAGGACGTTCAGACCTGGCTTGTCCAGCGTCTCGGATCTGATGGGGATTGGCGCTCCGGCCCTGTCGAATTCGATACGGTGGCGCGCTTTGCCTTTGACGATGCAAACGTGTCTGGCGGGGTGAACGAAAAGCAGATCCTCAACTTCTCAAGCATGGCCGCCTCGGATCGTGTGGTGCTTGAGTATGAGGGCGAAACCTCGGCGGAAGTCGTCTGGAGTGCCACGGCCGCGACCAATGCAAGCGCCCTGGCGACCGCGCTCCAGGGGCTTTCGAGGATCACAAGCGTTACCGGCACAGTCTACAATGGGACCGGGGTAGACGCGGATCTTGCCCTGGAATTTACCGGGGCCGATGGCAAGCGGCCGTGGCCGATCATCATTGTAAACATTCTCACGGGATCCGGGACCGTCACGATTGACCGCCTCCAATTCGGTGCGCCTGACACTGACGATCTTTGGAGTGCATCGCGGGGCTGGCCTGGGTGCGGGGCATTCTACCAGGGGCGGCACTGGATGGGCGGCTTCAAGGCTCGGCCGGATATCCTGGTGGGATCCCGCGCCGGTGCGATCTTCGATTTCAAGGCGGACACGGATCCCGTGGCTGGATCTCCTATCGCGGTTGCTCCGAATGTGGATGATCGGGTGGAGATCATGAGCCTCTATCCTGGCCGCCACCTCCAGATCTTCACCACCTCAACAGAGTTCTACATTCCCAGCGAGCCGATCACGGTTGACAATATCGCCCTCAAGGCAACCTCGCGCCTGGGTGCCTCGGAATTCACCCAGCCGGTTGATGTGCAGGGCGGGACGCTGTTCGTTGACCGCAACGGCCGCGCGCTCCGGGAATATCTGTTCACCGATGCCGAGCAAAGCTATTCGGCCGAGCCGGTTTCGCTCCTGGCGGGCCACCTTCTGGCCCTCCCCCGCTCGGTGGCGCTGCGGCGCGGATCCGATGTAGACAAGCCGACCATGCTTTTCATGGCAAACACGGGCCGGGATCGCTTCGGCAACCTGGTGCCTGCGGCCGTGTGCGTGATCGACCGCGCGCAACAGGTGACAGCCTTTGTGCGGATCGACACAGAGGGGACGCCGCTTGCCTTCGGTGCCAGCCAGAACGGGCAGGCTCTTGCTGTTGTCGCGCGCCAGGTGGCCGGGATCCCCTGGAATTTCCTGGAGGCATTCGATGAAGATGCCATGTCGGACTGCACGGCATTCATATCAAACCCCGATGTGCAGGAGTTCACCGCCACGGCCGCGCAAACGGTCTTTACCTATGCCTTCGCCTCGCCGGTCCTGGCCACCGATATCGCCGCCTGGAGATATGACGGGATCCGATGGGAGAGGCTTGGCGGGTTCACGGTAAACCTCGGCGCGAAAACCGTCACGTTTGCACAGGGGCGCGCGGCTGGGGAGCTGATCCGCATAAACCGACGCCGCGACACGATCACCCTGGGATCCGGGGCCGCGCACCTCGCGGGAGTGGAGGTTTACGCGCACGGCGACGGTTTGCCTCTCGGCATGTTCACCTCGGCCGGTGGGATCATCGACCTGGGTGATGCGCGCTATGACTTCACGGCCGAGGTTGGGCTTTACCAGGTGCCGCGAATTGTCATGCACCCCTATAAGGGCAAGGGCGAGATCTCCCCGACGATGGCGAATATGCGGATCTTCCAGACCTTGATCGCGATGGAGCGCACGGGCGCGCTCAGCATTGGGACGGAAAGCACCAGGCAAAGGCCGGTGCCGCTTCGCAAGTTCGGATCTGGACAGGCAGATCCTACGCTGGAGGAAATGCTGTTCTCTGGCGTCAAACGCATTGCCGGGATAGGATCCTGGGAAAAGGAGCCTTGCCTGGTGATTTCACAGGATGCACCTATGCCCTGGCTTGTCCGCTCTCTAACCTATGATGTGAGGTTCTGACATGGCACAGGTTTTCATGGCGGTTGGGGCGGCTGTCTCCAAAGGGGCCTCATTCCTGTTCGGTGCGGGGCAAGCAGCTGGGGCCGCCTCGGCCGCCGCCACGGCCGGGAAAGGCGTCCTGACCTTCTCCCGCGTCCTCTCGGTTGGATCCGCGCTCTCGGCCGTTGGGCAGGGGTTTGCCGCGAATAGGATGGCAAAGACCGAGGCCGCGTTTGCCAATGCCCAGGCCGAGCAAGAAACGGCCCAGGGCGCAATGCGGGCGCGGGATCTGTCGCGCGAGTATTCGGAGCTGCGCTCGGAACAGGACGCAATCATGCTGGCAAACGGCCTGGATATCGGTGTGGGAACGCCGGTCAATGTGGCCGAGGCCACCAAGGCGACCGCCAATCGCAACCTGGACGTAACGCGCAAGAACGCGAGCTATCGGGCCGCCTCCTCCCGCCTTCGCGGCCGTGGCCTTCTGGCCGAGGGGCGGGCCTCGCTTCTCAATGCCGGTGTTCGCGCCGGAAATATCATGCTGGAAAACTATCAACTGACAGGCTGAAAACATGGCTCAGATCCGCCGCTACGGTCCCTCCAGCGTCATGCCGGAGGTGCAGCAAGCGCCCCAGCTCGGCAACGCGAGCGCCCAGGTTTTCGAGACGCTGGAGAAAGGTTTCTCGGCAGTCAACGAATTCATTCGGCCCGCCGTTACCAGGGTGCAGGAGGGCAAGGGCGAGGCCGAGGCGCTGGCCGCTCTGGAAGGATCTGGTCCACGGTATGAGGTGCGCCAGGCCGAGGGTGCCGCTCCGGCCGAGACTGCGGCCGCGCCAGGATCTCGCCGCGCTCCTGGCCCTCCTATCCAGCCTGGCCCGACGAGGGCGCGGGCCAACTGGCTGCGCTACAGCAACCAGGGTGCGATCCGCAACAAGCCGATTTCCGGCAAGCTGGAAAATGCGTTTTCATTCCTCCCTGAAATGGGGATTGAAATGGAGGTGTTTTCCGGCGGCGAAACCCCAGACCGAAAGGCGAGCGAAAGCGGCCGCCACATGCACGGCAATTCGGCCGATGTGTTTTTCTGGCAGAACGGCCGCAAGCTGGATTGGGCAAACGAGGAAGATATCCCGATCTTTCAGGAGATCGTCGCGCGGGCAAAGGCCAACGGGGCTACCGGCTTCGGCGCTGGGCCTGGCTATATGCAACCGGGATCTATGCACGTTGGGTTTGGCGCTCCTGCGGTGTGGGGTGCCGAGGGCAAGGGGGCCAATGCGCCTGAGTGGCTGGTGCGGGCCTATGGCGGCGCTCCTGGTGGCGCTCCTCCTGCGGCCGCCGAATATGAGCTTGAGGTGATTAACGATAGCAGCTTTGAGCCGCGCCTGCCTTTCACGGTTCGGGATGCCGCTTTCAACTCGGCCGCTGATCGGGTGATTGGCGCGCGAGCGAGCGAGGCCCTGGAAATGGGCATAACGATCGCCATGCAAAAGGCGGATGGGAACCTGGAAGTTCTCCAGAAGGAAATGAACAAGGTTCGGGGTGAGATCCTGGGATCCTTGCCGCAAAACCTCCCTGGCCTTCGCACCGATCTGGAGGCGTCTTTCACGCGCGCCCAGAAGGTGGCAACCCGCCAAGCGATGGAGCTTCAACAGCGCCGGTTGATCGCGCGCCAGACCGAGGCCCAGGCCCAGGCAGAGGGCGCGCTGAAATCCGAGGTGGAGCGGATCGCCCTTACCGGCGGAACCTCGGCCGATATCGCCGCCACGCTGGCCCAGGGCCAGGAGGCCCTTGTGAAGTTTGGCCCACGCGAGGGCTTTGTGTTGAACGGCCGCGAGTATGCGCCAGATCCCACGCGCGCCGGAACCATGACGGTTTCGGATATTGCCGCGCGGGTTTCCGGCCTAGGTAACGACGCGCAACGGATCATGATTGAGGCCGAGTTTCAG
>JACCDR011062441.1_pt1 | contig 36182 bp, 41 predicted proteins | sample 7446431 | NCBI WGS metagenome assembly JACCDR01 (sample SAMN15323443, study PRJNA562643) | freshwater metagenome | isolation source: river surface water | place: USA:Blue River Watershed | collected 2017-08-17 | reverse complement strand
GCCGGTCGCGCCGCCCGTCCCGACGGAGCTGGCGTTGCCGCCGTTGCCGCCGCCCGCGGGGGACCCGCCGCCGGTACCGCCGGTGTGCTGCGCCGGCGACGGGACACCCCCAGCGACCGCGGCAGCTGTGCCCGCGGCGCCGCCGGGACCGCCGGGGACCTGGATGTAGGAGCCGAACGTGCTGTTGCCGCCGTTGACGCCGGGGTTGCCGTCGGTGTTGTCGGTGGCGACCGCGGCGCCGCCGGTGCCGGCAGCGCCGATGGTGACGGTGACGGTGGCGGGCAGGTCGGCGGCGTCGAAGATCTGCCGGACCCGGTCACCGCCACCACCGCCACCCCCACCGGTGCGGACGGTCCCGGCGGCCCCCCGGCGCCCGGAGCCACCGCCGCCGCCGGAGCCGATGCCGTCGTGTTCGACGGTGACCGCCCACGCCGGCTTGACCCAGACACCGGAGGAGGTGAACTTGTCGATCTGCAGACGGCCGGCGCCGCCGCGGTCCTCGGACAGGATCTGGCGGCCCTGGATGGTGACGCCGTCGACCCAATGGAACTCGAACAGGTCGCTGGCGCCGGGGCTGGTGGACAGGACGGGGACGGCGCCGCTGGCCCACTTCAGGTTGCCGGGCCACAGGACCTTCCGGTTACCGGTGGTGTCCTGGGTGAGCAGGAGCAGGGCGCTGGAGCCGACCGGGGGGTAGGTGGTGGCCGGGTAGGCGGTCTGGCTGCCGCCGGCGGAGGTCCAACTGTTGGGGTCGGTCGGCAGCATGGTGGTCCCGGCGATGCCGGAACGGATGTCGACCTGGTGGACGTCGCCGACGTAGGGGTTGGTGTCGGTGACGGTCCGGGCGAGGTTGTAGACCTCGGCCGAGTTGTTGTAGATCGACGTGACCCCGGCGGTGACGACGGGGGCCCCGAGCTGGGTCCAGTTGATGCCGTCGCGGCTGGTGTAGAAGGTCACCGTGTAGCCGGAGGCGCCGTTGTCGACGTCGCAGACCACGCGGATCCAGCCGGTGGTGCCGTTGGCGAACGGGACCGCCGCGGTGGACGCCTTGGTCGCGACGTTGGTCCCGTCGGCGGAGGAGATGAACTGCAGGAGGCCGGCGCTGGTGAGGTTGATGGTCCAGCCGCGCCCGCCGGCGGGGTTGTCCTTGTCGACGAGACGGACCAGCGAGGCCGGTAGCCAGGATCCGGTCAGCTGGAGGCGGACGTCGAGGTCGCCGGTGATGGACGCGGCGGTGTAGGTGCGGCGGCCGGCGACGAAGTTGACGTGGCCGTTGGCGCCGGGGAGGCGGATCTGGCTGGTGGCCGAGGACAGGGTGAGCCGGGTGATGCCGTTGCCGGTGGAGGGGTCGTCGATGGTGTAGCTGGAGCCGGCGTTGGCCAGGCCGGAGACGTACCGGGCGGGCCGGTCGAGGTTGCGGGTGATCCCGTTGAGCCGGGCGAAGAGGCCTGTGGTGGTGGTCCAGCAGTCGCCGTTGGCCGGTGTGGTGGGGCTGCTGCCGGGGGGCAGGTTGAAGCCGGCGCTGGTGGTGGTCGGGGCGGTGCTGATGAGCTTCTTGTAGAAATCCCACGTGAACGGGGAGTCGCCGAACTCTCCGGGGCCCTGGTTGGCGACGCGGGCGGACAGGCCCTGCACCGAGCACAGGGTCAGCGACGTGGTGCCGCCGGTGAAGGTGGCCAGGATCGTGAGGCGCCAGTAGTCCTGGGTGCCGCCGTCGGCGAAGTCGAGGCCGACCCATCCGGCGCTGCAGGACATGCCGGCGCCGGAGTCGCAGCGGGTCAGCCAGGTGACTCCGTCGGCGGAGGTCTCCCAGATGACCTGCACGGTGGTGAGGTTGGAGAAGGCGAAACCCAGCAGCACCCGGGGCATGAAGACGCTGCCGATGCCCTGCCCGGTGAGGCGCAGGCCGGGCAGGGCGGTGGTGAGGGACGGGCCGGTGTTGGCCTTGCCGACGAAGACCTCCCGGACGGTCGCCGCGGTGGGGGCGCCGGTGGTGGTCCACGTCGGGGTGGTGATGTTGTCGGCGACTTCAACGATCGTTGGCGCCTTGAACCGCAGGGCGTCGCGGAACATCTTGCCGGCGCCGGCGATCTGCTGGGTGAGCACGGACGGCGAGACGGGGCTGACGTACCAGGCGGGGCCGGTGGTGGAGTTCTGTGCGGTGCCCGGTTGCGTGGTGAGGCGGCCGACTATGTTGATGCCGCCGTAGACGGGGATGGGCATCAGCTCACCGCCACGGCCGTGACTCGCAGGACGGAGGCGGCCAGCGACGTCGCGACGGTGATGGTGATGTTGGTGGCGTCGACGACGACGTCGGTCAGGACGACCGCGCCGGTGGCCTTGGCGCGGATCATGACGACGAGGTCGGCGGTGCCGAGGCCGTGGGGGATGGCCAGGCCGACGCCGGCGGTGAGGGCGCCGACGTCGGCGGCGAAGCCCTTCTGGGCAACTCCCAGGTTGGTGCGAGCGGTCGCGGCGTCGGTGGCGCCGGTGCCGCCGTGGGAGATGGGGACGGTGCCGAGCTGGATGTCGTTGCCGACCACGGAGATCGGGGAGCTGCCGGTGTAGCTGGTGCCGGCGCCGATCTGGGTCCAGACCAGGCCGGTGGTGCCCACGGTGATCGGGTCGTCGGTGGTCAGCAGCCAGACGGAGTTGCCGCCGGTGCCTTCGGTGACCGCGACCGCGGCGCCGGAGCTGAGGGCGTCGGCGTCGGCGTCGTCAGCGCGGACCAGCGCGGTGCCGTTGTAGGTCCAGATCCCGTTCTCGGCGGGGTCGGTCTGCCCGACCAGCAGGACCCGGTCGCCGGTGGTCAGGCTGACCCCGCCGACGCTGCCGGGGCCACCGGTGTTGATGTTGGTGGTGGCCAGGGCCCGCGCGGAGGCCTTCCAGTCCAGGCCGCTGACCATGCCGGCGGCGGCGACCTGGACGGCCGCGTCGAAGTCGCTGATCGTGCTCGCGGTCTGGGTGCCGGTGTGGTTGGCCCGGTCCAGGGGGTCGGTGGCGAGCTTGGCCAGGGGGATGGACCCGTCGGCCAGGGCGGCGGCGTCGGTGGCGCTGACGTCTTCCCAGGTGGTGCCGTTCCAGGTCCGGGCGTGGTTGAGGACGGTGTCGAAGTAGGTGTCGCCGGGCTGGGGGCTGGACGGCGGCGTGGCCAGGTTCTCCAGGCGCAGGCCCTGGACGGGGATGCGCTGGAAGTTCTGGGCGCTGTAGTGGAGCGTGGCCATCGGTGCCTCTCAGCTCAGGTGGGCCTTGCCGGCGAAGGCGATGTCCGCGGTCACGGTCACCACCCCGTCGGCGTGCTGGACGTCGGCGGTGACTTGCCGGCCGGCGGAGTCGGTGAGGGCGACGGCGGGCCAGTAGGGGAAGGTGTGCGGGATGGTCCAGGTGGTCTCGGGGGTGTCCTGGGCGAAGATCACGACTTCGCCACTGCCGCCGCCCCCGGCGACGGGGACCCACCCAGCGTTGCCACGGATGTGCAGCTGCCCGGCGTAGACCAGGGGATACCCGACGGGGTACTCCAGGTACGGGGGCAGGGTCGCGACGGTGTCGAAGGTGTACGGGGTCAGCTGCAGCGACTGCGACGTCATCGGGGGGACGCCGTCGATCAGGACGTCGCCTTCGTCGACCCAGGCCACGACCAGGGGCAGGTCGGGGTCGCCGCTGTCGAGGGGGTCGTCGAGGTCGACCACGTGGTGCACGAGCGACGCGGCGGGGTAGGCGCCGGAGGTCTCGGTCCGGTACAGCCGCCACGCGGTGATCTTCTTGTCGGTGACCAGGTGCTGGTCGGCGACGGCGAGGGTGACGGTGACGGAGTAGACGTCTTCGCCGCTGTTGCTGATCGGCGGCTGCTGGGCCGGGTCGTCGGCGTTGGGGTTGGCCGGCACGCTGCCGTCGTCGTCGAAGTGGTTGGACTCCACGAACGGGATCTGTCCGACGCGGGTCCAGCCGATGTCGTCGGCGCTCATCCGCCACACCTGGGCCGTGACCGCGCCGGGTGGTGGGGCGGGCAGGGTGACGCGGATCCCGCCGGTGTCCAGGGTGGTGAGGGAGATCTGGGTGCCCAGGCCGGACTCCTCACCGCCGCGCAGGGCGGTGAGGGCGTAGAAGTACAGGCCGGCCGGCAGGGTGCCGGTCAGGGACAGGCCGAGTTCGTCTTCGTCGTCGAGGGCCGGCTCGTCGGGCTCGACCAGGACATCGGGGGTGGTGACGGTGGCCTCTTCGGACGGCAGGGACTCCAGGCCGTCCTCGTCGAAGTACGTGACGACGTAGTGGTAGGTGCTGCCGCCGGGCAGGCCGCCGTCGGTGCCGACAACGGCCGTTGGCGCGTCGGGGTCGCTGATCGAGTCGTAGTCGCGGACGTGGCGGCTGCCCGTGGCCAGGGCGTGGAGCATCCGGTCGAGCAGGATCCGGTCGGACCCGGTGAACTTGCTGCCGTCGTCGGTCAGGGCGCCAGGCGTGTTCCCGCCGAAGTAGCTGAGGCCGTAGAACGGCGTGAGCGCCATGGCGTAGCGCTCGTCATGCCCTGCGCCAGAAGTTAAAGACGACGGCCAGGAGATCGAACGTGTCGGCGCTGGAGGGGAAGCTGCCCCGCACGATCAGCCGGATGTAGCCGTGGGGTGGCGTCCCTCCCTCGAAGGGTCGGGCGTTGACCTTGATGGTGCTGCGGAACTGCGCGTCACCCCAGTAGAAACCGCTGGCCGGGTCGTGGATGGCCACCTGCCAGTCCCCGTAGGGGTCGCCGAGGGAGTCCGGGTAGGGACTGACGTAGGCGCGACCCTGGACCTGGAAGTCAGGTGGCAGGCCACCGCCGGTGGAGCGGGCCACGAGGCTGAACCCGAACCCGGCCAGGGTGGTGGGGGTGTCCAGCGGGAACCCCTCGAAGTCCCCCAGCGGCGGCAGGACATACCCCTCAAACGGGGAGGTCACCCGGTGCAGGGGGGCGGGGTACCCCTCGACGTCGGGGTAGTAGGCCTGCAGCTCGCCGAGGATCAGATGGCCGGGGGCGGTGACAGGGCGCATGGCGAGGGTCCGGTCGGCGAACCGGACGATGCGCTGCCGGCCGGCCGTGGCGGTATGGACGTTGATGGCGGCCATGGCGATGTCGTCAGACGTCGCCGTCGGGCGGCACGACGACGGCAACGACCATTGCCAGCGTCTTGGTCGAGAACCGGACGATCTGGGTCACCATCTGGCTGGTGTCGGTCACGACGGTCTGGGCCATGACAGTCTCCGTCTCCGTTCAGGGCAGGTTCAGAGCAGCCCGGAGGCGGCCTGCTTGAGGGTCTGCAAGGCCAGGCTGCTGTCGGCCCTGCTGCGGGCCGAGGCCGGGCCGGTGAAGGTGAAGTGGTGGGACACCTCGGGGTTGACGTCGGCGGCGTTGCCGGGGGTGGTGCCGCCGAACTTGAAGCCGGCCGCTTCGACGGTCTGGACGTGGGCGGCCAGCAGGACGCCGTCGAAACGGCCGTTGCGGTCGCGGATCCAGCGGGTCACGATCGCGTTGCCCAGCGGCAGGTGGCCGGCGACGTTGACCCGGACCAGGGCGCTGCCGTAGGTGAAGACCGGCTCACCGCTGAAGGACACGTCGAACACGAAACCCATCTGCCGCCAGCCGCTGCCGCGGGTCGACTGGATGAAGGTGAACGAGGTGATCTTGGGGGCGGCGCGTTGCTGGCGGGTGCTCTCGGCCTTGCGCTGGGCCTGCCCGACGGTGATGTCGTCACCGGCTAGCACGGGTCACCGCCTTGGGACCGAAGCCGGGGCGGACGTGGCGGCGGGTGACCTGCTGCAGGACGTAGGCCGGCGGGGTGGGGATGGCCCACTTGGTGCGGGGGTTGTCACCGAGCCACTGGGTGTCGAGGGTGTAGGTCCACTCGCCGGTCTCCAGGTCGTTGGAGGACTGGATGGCCTTGACGTAGTGGATGTTCCCCTCCGAGGTGACGCGCTCCCAGAGTCGGACCTGGTCGTCGATCTGGATGCCGGGGAAGCCGGGGATGACGGCCCGGTCGGTGCGGTACAGCCACAGCGCGGCAGCGGCGGTCATGTCGGCGGTGCGCTGCAGCTCGGTGTCCTTGAACCGGTCTTCGTTCCACAGGCCGACGCGGCGCAGACCGATCGGGTTGGGGTTGTAGGTGGAGGCGACGCCTTCCTTGACGTCGGGGTTGAGGTTGCTGACCCGGATGTACTCGAAGACGTTGCGGGAGTTGAGGGTGGAGTCGAGGGAGACCAGGATCTGCTTCTCGTCGATGTTGAGGATCCGGCTGGTCCGCCCGACGGTCCGGTCGTTGTTGGCGACCCAGTTGCCCAGGTCGTAGCAGTTGGGCAGGCGCCACTGGGCGGCGCCGTGCTCGTCGATGAAGAACGCGTAGCCGATGATGTTGCGGATGTAGGTGACGACGTCCATCAGTGACTTGTTCACCAGCGGGTCGTCGATCGGGACGAAGCCGGTGGTGCCGGTCTGTTCGAAGTCGCCCCAGACACGGCCGTTGACGGCCCCCAGGACTCCGTCGTCGTTGCGCTTGAACCGGATCGGGGTGGTGGTGGCGTCGCTGTTGCGGTGGTAGGCGGTGGCCGGCCAGAACAGCCCGGCCCACGCGCAGGCCAGCTTGACGATGTCGGTGTAGTCGCTGTACCGGCCGGGGTTGGACCCGGCCGGGCCGGGGGTCAGCTTGGTGGTGGTGGAGTACGGGGCGGCGTTGATGTAGATCTGGCGCACGGCGACCCGGAAGCTGTTCTTGTTCGGGGTCACCCCGGGGATGTGCTGCAGGTTCCGGAACGAGAACCGGACCTTGGTGACCTTCGGCAGCGGCTTGGGGGACACGATGAACTGCAGCCGGCGGGCCCAGTCGGCGTTCAGGGGACCGGAGAACGTGTAGGGGATGCGGGCCTGCTGGTCGCGGTAGTTCGGGTACGGCGGCGACTCGGGGTTGTACTGCCAGGGGACGCGGGGCGTCGAGGCGGTGGCCGGCTTCAGGTCGGGGCCCAGCCAGGCGCCGTCGGAGTAGACGCTGGTGTACATGGTGTAGCCGTGGCCGATGAGCCAGATCCCGATCTGGTCAATGGTCGTTGGCTTGCACTTGACCTCGATCCACTCCACTCCCCACCGCCAGTTCGGCTTGATGTGGGAGAAGGACATCCACCAGGTCGCCGGGTTGTCGTCCAGGACGTCGGTGGGGCGGTGGCCGCGGTACAGGTCGGGGCTGGGGTTGGTGTCGGAGTAGGTGCCGTCGGGCTGCTTGAACGGCCCGTACCGGTTGGAGTGGTCGGAGATCTGCAGCGGGACCCGGCTGCGGGCCGGGTTGGACACGACGTCGGTCTGCCAGTCGGAGAACCGCAGCGGGTCGAAGTCCTTGGGGATGACCGGCTCGCTGCTCTGCTGGTCCAGCAGGAGCCGGGCCAGGTCGCGGGCGTTGACGGTGATGGTCCCGAGCGCGTTCATCCGGATCGAATCGATCATCCAGACGCCGGTCTGGACGAGGTTGGGGTCCTTCTCGGGTGCCACCGACGGGTCGAATCCGTAGCCCTCGTAGGTGCGGATGATGTTGTCGGGCAACAGCATCCCGTACCAGTCGTTCTTGGTGTGGCCCCACCGCTTGGAGTTGGCCGACGTGCCCCGGGTCGGGGTGTACCAGCCGGGGTGGTCGAGGTCGCGGCGGGACTCAGGCACGACCCTGCCGGCCATGGGGATCGGATCGTCGATGTCACGGGGCTTGGTGTTGTACAGCTCGACGGTCAGCTGGGCGGCGTCGGAGTCCAGGGACCGGGTCCAGTTGACCGACTTGATGTTCGGGATCTCCTTGGGGACTCCCGTGTTGGAGAACAGGATGTCGGCGTAGGTGTTGGAGACCTTGCGGCCGTGGGTGGGGTCGATGACGCCGTTGAGGATGGACCCGGTGGTGGTCTGCACCCCCGACGGCGGCGGGGTGGAGATGTAGGAGAACGTCGACATCAGCCCGAACGTCCGCAGGGCGACCTTGGGTCGCTGCACGGTGAGGCGGGCCATGGGCCGGGTCGGGCCGGTGTAGATCCCGCGGCGCCAGATGGCCTCCATGGCCGGCAGTCGCCTCACGCCGGCACCTCCCCGATGGTGGGGCTGCCGACGGAGATGACGATCGCGGCGATGGTGTAGGTGTGACGCCAGTACCGCCCGACGGCTCGCTGCGGGGTCGGGTCGAAGCGGCGCAGGATGCAGGTGATGCCCCGGCCGAAGTGGTCGGTGACCGTGACGCGCCGCCCGATCCGGTCATACACCCACGACCGCAGCGCCTCGTAGTGGACCGCGTCGAGGATGTCCCCGGAGAACGTCCACTCGACGGGCTGGCGGGCCCCCTCGAACAGCAGGACCTGCCCGTCAACGGCCGTTGTGGTCTTCCAGGCGATGTTGCGCTCCCCGAACGGGGACGTCATCGCGTTGGGGTTGTTCGGGAACAGGTAGGAGCCGTTGGCGTCGTAGAACGTCCACCGCTTGAACGCCGGCATCAGCCCACCCACCTGTCGATCAGGCCCCGGGTCCGGGGCGAACTGCGGCCGATCAGCTGGTCGAGGTAGCTGACGACGCGGGCGAAGTCCGCGCCGTTGATCTCGACATTGTTGGTGGTGGTGACGACCTGGGATGCGCGGCCGGTCATGTCGCCGCCCATGGACCGGCGGATCTCGTACACCGTCGGCAGCTTGATGTCGCGCAGGTTGAACTGGCCGGAGTAGCTCTCCGACGCCGCCTTGATCGACTTCGCGAGGGAGTCCGACTGGTCCTTCAGGGCACGGTAGCCGTTGGTCTGGGTGGTCATGCCGGCCAGCTGGGCGTCCACGCGGGCCTTCTCCGCGACCAGCGCCTTCTGCGCCTCCTCCTTGGTGATCCGGTCCAGCGCCTCGGCGGTCTCGATGTCCTTGACCCGCTGCTGCGACGCCGAGACCTGCTGGTCGATGGAGCGGTCCTCGATCTGAAGCTGCAGCAGCTTCTTCGCGCCCGGGTCGGTCGCGGCGGCGAGCTTCTGGTTCAGGGCATCGATCTCGGCCTGGGCTCGCTGGACGGGATCGGTGCGGTCGTAGTCGTCCCGCAGCTGGGCGGCCAGGTCGATCTCCGCCATCGACATGTCGTAGAGGGCCTTGTTGTAGGCCAGCTGGGCCTGCTTGCGGTCCAGCAGCCCTCTGTTGGCCAACTGCAGGTTGCGGGTCGCCAGGTCCAGCTGCGTCCGTGTCGAAGCCAGCGGATCGTCGACGTTCAACGACAGTTGGTACGACAGGTTGCCCTGGTTGGCGCGCTCCTGCTGATACCTGGCGCTGGCCTCGCGGAGCTTCAGCTCCTGCTGACGCAGAAACAGGTCGCCCTTGAGGGTGCCGGCTTTCTTGCGTGCGCGGGCGTCCGCGACGGCCTCCTGTGCCTCCTGGACGTCCAGGGCGGCCAGGCCGACGGCGTCGGCGGGAGCTAGGCGTAGCTGCGCCGCCAGCTTGCGGGCCTCCCGTTCGCCGGCGGCGATCTGCAGCTCCGCGGCGTTGCGGGCCGCCTGAAGCTCACGGGCCTCGTCGCTGTTGGGGTCGACATACTTCGGCTTCTCCGGCGCTGCCGGTTTCGGCTTGGGTGTCGGCTTGGGCAGGACGTCGGCGTCGGCCATCGCCCGGCGGTCCTCCTCGGGGAGGTTCCGCATCGTCTTCTTGCGCTGCTCTTCGGTGAGGAGGCTGCGAGGCTTCTTCTCCCGCTCGGGGCCCTCCCCGCGGCGCCGGCGACGGTCGACGAGCCGATCTCCCCGGCCGTCGCGGCGGTAGGCCTCGTCGGCCGCCTCGATCTCGGCGGCTTCCGCCGCCTTCTGCGCTGCGACGGCGTCGTCGTACTCCTTGAGCGACTTGGCGTACTGTTCCTGCGTGACGCCGTTGATGGGCGTGCCCAGCAGCAGTTCCTGCTTGCGCTTGATGCCCTCCAGCTCTGCGACCTGCCGGCTGAAGTCATCGCCCAGCGCGAACTGGGACTGGTTCAGCTTGGTGATGGAGTCGATGGACTTGAACCGGGCGTCAAACTGGGCGCTGAGAGCGACCCGCAACTGGCCGTCGATGGAGGCCATCGAATCTTCGATGAAGCGCAACTTGGCTTCGCGCTGGTACTCGGTGTCCTCCGGCATCCTCGAGGCGTAGGCCAGGATATTGGCGCGGGCCGTCTCCATCTCCGCGACCAGCGCGTCGGGGCCGGCGGTCGGGTTGTTCGTGAACAGGGCGAGGTTGCCGGCCGCTTCAGCGGACTCCTGGGCTTTCGCCAGGGCGTTCTGGGCGTAGGCGGTGGCGGTCTCGATCGTGGCGGGCTTGGTGATGTACGGGGCGAGGGACTCCATGAGAGTCCCCATGGTGATCGAAACCAGCTGGTCGACCAGCTCCTGGTCCGCGGCGCGCTCGGGCCCGAGCCCTTCGCGGACCCTTCCTCGGGCGCTGTCCTGCAGGGCCTGGATGTCCTTCTCGCTCAGTAGTACCCGGCCGCTGCGGTCCCGCGTGGCGCCATTCAGGACGCCCTGGGCGTCAGACGCGACTGCATCCTGAATCGGCTTGATGTTGATATTGTCGAGGAAGTCGAGGGCGGCCTGCGCCTGATCGCGCTTACCCTTGCGAATCTCGTAGTCGGAGTTGAAGGCCATGTTCCAGAAGCCTTCGCCGCCGCTTGGCGTGTTCTGGCTGACGAGGTCGCTGAACCAGTCCGCGTCGTTCTCGCCGAATTGTTCGCGCTCGGACTGGTAGCGGCGCCGTATGGCATCAAGCGCCTTGCCTGGGGCTGCCCCCACGCTAGTTGAGAACTCCTCCCCGGCCCCCGCGTTGACGACGCCCTTCGCCCCGCCGGTCTCCCCCAGCTCGATCATCGTCTCGAACGCCTCATTCAGGGCGTCGAGCTGACGCTTCGCCGAATAGCCTTGTGTCGCAAGGGTTCCCAGCGAGTCAGAGACGGACTGCACGGACGCGAACGACTGGAAGGCGTTGGCGGGGTTGGCTTGGATGGCGTCCTGGCGCGCCTTCTCGATGCGGTCGGAGCGCTCGTCGAGTTCCGCGGCGGCCCGGTCGGCTTCCCGGGCGCGCCGTGCGGAGACGTTGTTCTCCGGATTCAGCATGTACTGGATGAACGGAACCAGGCCCTGCTGCAGGAAGTTCTCAGCCGACAGCGCGCCCTGGGCCCGAGCCTCCTCGCCGGCCTGGGCGAACCGGGCGGCGGCATCACGCAACTCTTCGGCCGTCCCGGCCGCGCCGGCCGCGTTGCGGGCCGCCTCGAATGCGTTGCGGGTGTCCCGCTCGGCCTGGCTGGCCCCGTACAGCGAGGCAGCTGCTGCCCCCACGAAGGCGATGCCGGCGACGCCACCCTGCGTGATGCGCTCCCGGCGCCTCTCGGAACGGGTGTCGTCCTCGGTGAGCGGGCCTTCCCTCCTGCCGAGGGAACCGCGGGTGCCCCGCCCGAACCCGGCCGCAGCACCCTTCAGGCCACCCCCGGCGGCCTGGCCGGCGGCGGACAGGCCCAGCGCCCCGGCGAGGGTGTCCAGGAGGCGCGTGGCGCCGGCAGTGGCCCGGGTCGAGACCTGTGCGGCGGCGGCCAACTTCAGCAGCTTCATCACCACCACGACCTCAGTGGCGGTGGTGATGAAGTCCCGCAACGGCGCCGGCAGGTCCCCGTACAGGGACACCAGCCGGTCGACGAAGGCGATCATGGCGCCGAACAGGGTGGCGAGGCGCTGCAGGTGGGTCAGCAGCCCGGCGTTGGCGATCTCCACCCCGATGTGGGCGAACAGCGCCCCGATCTTGCGCAGCTGTCCCGTGAGGGACTCCAAGGTCTGCGCGAACGCTTCTTCGCCGGCGCCCTCCGGGGCGTTGCGGGCCTCCTGGGCCAGACCCTGGATGCTGCCCTGCTGGGAGAGCAGGATGTCGAACACGGCCCCGGAGCGGGACCGGCCGACCGACTGCACGACCCGCTTGTAGGTGTCGGGGTCGAGGGTGTCCCGCTTGGTGGCCAGCTCGGCGACCTGCTGGGCGTAGGTGGTGCCGGTGACGTTGACCCCGACGGAGGCGAACGCGGCCTGGGTGGCGGGGTCACCGGCCTTGCTGAGAGCCTGCGACAGCTGTCCGGCGACGGCGTTGGCGGTCTGGCCGGTCAGCCGCTGCGCCTGGGAGATCATCGCGAAGGTGTCGGCGAGGTCGTAGCCGGCCTCGGAGGCGATGGTGCCCAGCTGGGTCGCGGCGTCCAGCAGGTCGCCGGCGGAGGTGCCGGTCTGCCGCTGGATGACGGTGGCCATGTCCTCGACGCGGCCCTGCTCGTAGGAGGACATGCCGAAGCTGCGGACCAGGCCGGCGATGTTGGACTGGACAGCGCCCATGTCCTTGCCGGAGATGATCGACAGGCGTCCCGCAACGGCCGTTGACTGCTCGGCGATGGCTTGCCGGTCGTAGGCGTTGGCGTTGTTGAGGTCGTACAGGCCGATGGCCTGGGCGGCGGCCTGGACGCCGGCCTGCGGCACTAGGCCGAGGTCGGTGGCGATCCGGGCAGTGGACTGGGCGAGGCGCTCGTTGGACTCGCTGGCCTCGCCGGTCGCCAGGTTCAGCGCGATGAGGGCCTGCTCGTATTGAGCGGCGCCCGTTGCGGCAGCGGCGAAGCCGCGGGTGATGGCGTTCTGGATCTGGTAGAGCCCGCCGTACAGGACGCTGAACTTGACGGCCTGGCCGAGAGAGTGCTCAAGGGACCCGTCGCGGCCGAACAGGCCCTGCAGGAAGTCGCCGCCGAACGGGCCCCGGCTGCCCTTGTCGCCCGGGGCGTAGCCGCGCACACCGGCCTGGAACCGGTCGAAGAACGACACGTTGGAGTCGTTGAGGTAGTCCCGGGTCCGGCGGCGCCGCTCGGCGTTCTGCTCCTCAATCTGCGCCTGCCGGTGAGCGGCCTGCTCCTGCTCCAGCAGACCGGGACGGTTCTGCCGCAACAGATCCCGGGTGGCCGCATCCAACGTTCCCGGGGCTTCCGCCTCGGCCCGGGCCGCGTCCTGGTAGGCACGATTCTTGCGGTCCTGGGCCCTCTTGCGGGCCTGGGCATAGCGGATCGAGTCCTCCAGGGGACCGATCTCCTGGTCGATGGCCTCCTTCTCCTGCCGCAGCTTCTCGGTCCGCTCACGGCGGGCGACCTTGCGCTGCTCCTGGCCCCGGAGGTCGCCCGGGATCTGGCTGGCGACACTGGGGTCTAGCTGCCCGCCGGCGGCGGCGTAGGCGGCGAGGGTTCGCAGGTCGCGCCGTTGGGCGTTGCCGGCCTTGACCAGCTCGGCCGCCAGCTGCACCTCGTCGGGCAGGACGCCGGCCAGCATCTGCCCGGACGTACGGAAGGCCTGGCGGCGGGAGCGGAGCTGGGCTTGGTCCTGGGCGTACTGGAACGCGGTGGCCGCGTCGTTGCCCTCGTAGTAGCTGCCCTGACGGCCGAGGATGGTCCCGACCCGACCGCCGACGATGGCGTACTGCTGACGCTGACCTACCGCCAGTTCGTCGGCGCCCCCCTGTAGCCCGGCGCTCTTGAGACGTGCGGCGCCCATCTGCTCGGAGGCCCGGCGGGCCTGGCGGGCCGCGTGCTCCATCTGGACCGCAAGGTCCTGGGCGGCGAGCTGAGCGCGCTTGAACGCGGTTGCCACGTCGAACAGTGGCTGTCCGGTCCGCTGCGACTCGGCCGCGATGACACGGGCCTCGGCGGGGCCGATGGGCGTTACGACGGCGCTTTCGGCCATCTGGCGCAGGTCCTGCTCGAACTTGCGCCTGGACTGCTCGTCGAGCTGGACGGTGATGTCGATGGGGAGCTCGTTGTCTGTCAACTTCATGCCCCCTCAGTCGCGCAGGCCGACCGCCAGTTCGTTGGTGACGGTGTCCTCGTCATCGGTGGCGTCGGGGACGGATTCGACGCCGCGGAACTTGTCCTTGCGCTGCTGCTCTACCGCGGCCCACCACTCGTCGAGGCGTTCGTCGTGGTGCCAGATGTGCTCGGGCGGGACCTCGTCCTTGGGTAGTTCGAACATGCCCAGGACGGCGGTTGCGGCGGCGATGGCCTCCGACAGGTCCCACCCGGCACGGGTTACGTCTCCGTGGGGGTAGAGGGCGGCGAGTCCTCCGCAGAGCTTGCTTGCCCCGACGATTCGGAGGAACTCGCCGGAGCGTCCGAGTTTCCCGCTTCGCCCGGAGTCATCGTCATGTCCGCTAGGACCTGTTTGAACCGTTCGAGGAGTTCCTCGGGGAGGCTGGACAGGGCCGCCTTCGACGGCAACAGCCGTTGGTGCGTACACGTGGCGTGGTCGTAGCCGGCACCGTTCTTGCGCCGGCGTCCGTCGCAGTCGCGCAGGGCGAAGTACAGCTCGGAGCGGTTGTACTCCTCGAAGAACGCGTTGGACCCCAGGTTCTGCCGGGCCACGTCCAGGTACTTGGCGTCCAGCTCCTCCTCCGGGATGCCCTCCAGCTCCGCCACCAGGTCCTTCTTGCGGACCTCCAAGGCCGCCTCGACGGCCGCCTCATAGTCAGCACGGATCTTGGCGATGGCGTCGCGTTCGTCGTCGGAAGGTGGGCTACCGCCGGCCTCCAGGGCGTCATGGCGCTCCAGCAGCTCCAGGTTGGCCTTCCACTCCGGGTCGGCGCGGACGTCGTCCTGGGCGGCGAAGAACGCCTGGGTGACCTGCGGGGCCACGATGAACTCGACCTTCTGGTCGCGGGGCTTGGCGCGCAGCTGGACCACGATCGCGCGGATCTCGTCGGAGTCGTCGGTGAGGCCGGCGACGCGCCGCGCCCGGGCGGCACTGGCGTCACGCTGGGTGTCGCCGCGCTCGAAGGTGTTCAGCTTGGAGATCCAGACCAGGACCGGCTCAGCGTCGTTGTCGGCCAGGACCAGTTCGCGGCCGGTCTCGAACAGGTCGGTGACCCGTCGTAGACGCAGCAGGGCCTTGTCGGCCATGGGTGTTCCTCGTTTCGTCAGATCCAGTTCCTGTTCCAGTCAACAGCTCAGTTCCAGCCGGCCCGTACACTGGGCCGGCGCCCGGGGCGGGGTGGGGGATCATCCGCCCCGGGCGACCATGTGTCCCCCCGGGATAGGGGACGGCGCAGTGCCCGCTGCGCCCCTCAACGGTCGTTGTCGCCGTCGAGTGTGGATCGGTTGCCTACTCCGGGTAGACGAACAGCTGCCCGCCGTCGGAGTCGAACGGCAGCTCGACGGTCAGCTTCTGCTGGACCCGCGGGCTGAACCCGGGCAGCGTGAACCGGGCGTCGGGGACGTTGAGCCGCTTCAGGGTGGCCCCGTCGGCGGGGTTCTTGATGACGATGTCCAGGGCCAGCAGGGCGGCCAGGTTCGGGCCGATGGCCTGGGTGGTGGTGGCAACGCCCGTCGCGGTGCGCAGCTTGGCGTAGAACTCGCTGACGCTGCGGGGCTTGATGGTGATCGAGCCGGTGACCTCAGGGACGTCGAAGTCCTGCCCGGTGCGGTAGTAGTTGCCGAACTCCTCGTCCGGGTCGAGGGTGACCCGCCAGTCGACGTTGGCCGACTGCACGGTGCCCCACTTCTGCCCGGTGCTGGCCGCGGGGTCGGCCGGGTCGTAGCCGCCGACCCACACCTCGATGTCGCGACCGCGGATCGCGGCCGGCTTGACGGTGGCAGAGGTGTGCACCGACTGCGGGTAATCGCGGGTGACGTTGCTGAAGTACATGATCCGCACGAGGGTCCCGACCGTGACCGCGTCGCGGAAGGTCACGGTCGCGACCTCGTAGGGGGTCGAGCCGGAAGAGCTGACGGTGTAGTCGCTGCCGTAGGCCAGCCGGTCGGACCCGACCGTGACCGACAGGATCCGCCGGCTGCCGCTGGAGTCGGTGTACAGCCCGGCCGGGTTGGCGGTGACGACCGTGCCGCCGGCGGCGATCGCGGTGGTCTGCTCCTGGACGTAGACCGGGCCGGGGCAGTAGAAGATCGAGTCGCCGCGGAGGCTGACGGTCTGGGTGGCGTTGTCCCGCAGCCCGAACCGGTAGCTGATGCTCTCCGGGTACAGGTAGGGGATCCCGACCGCCTGGGTGATGGTGAACGGGGCAGCGGCGTCCTTGCCGGGCTTGAACGGGGCGGCCAGGTCCAGCGGCTTGCACGTCGACAGGTCGAAGCTGGTCGCGGCCGGCGCGGTGCGGGTCAGCAGCGCTTCCAGCGAGACCGTGGTGTCGAGGGACTCCAGCGAGTAGGTCAGGTCCGGGACGTCGCGGATGGTGGCGACGCTGCGGTAGTTGCCCAGCTCGTAGATCTTCTCTTTCGGGATGTTCAGCGCGCCCGGACCGCCGGTCTGGAGGCGCTCGATCACTGCCACGTCGTTCCCGACGTGCAGGATCTGGCCGCTCTTGATTGCCATCGTCCGTCCCTCCGGCTTGTGCGCGTCGCCAGACGTCTCGACCAACGGCCGTTAGCAACACATCAGGCCTGGCGGGCCTAGCGGCGGCGGATGACGAACTGGTCGCGGATGCCCCGGAAGATGGCTTCGGCGTCCTGCCGCTTGAACTCTTCCCGGGCGGCGGTGCTGTACCGCACCCCGATGATGCCTTTGGAGACGCGGGTGGAGACCCGGCTGCTTTCGTATCCCGCTGCGTCCAGCAGACGGCGGGCTTCAGAGCCGGCGCGGCCCCGGCCGAAATGGCGGGGCCCGAGGAAGTCTTCACCGCCGGCGCCCTTGATGAACGGACCAACTTCGCCCTCGGTGGTGAAGACACCCACGAGGCGGCGACCGACAAAGTGTCGGGAACCCTGGTCGATGGCCCGCCAGTAGGGAACCTCCTTGTACAGGAACTCGGGGATCATGACGCGCAGGTGGCTGCCTCTTACCTCAATGTTCCGCTCGTCGAGGAGGGCGGCTTCCAACCGGCCGGTGGAGGCGTCCTTGCGCTTGATCTTGCGGTGCAGTTCGGCGGCGGCGGCCTGGTTCATCCGCCGGCCGATGATGGTGGCCAACTGTGCGGGCATGTCGATTTCGCGGCCGAACTTCTTGGTGACGATCGTGCCGCGGACCTTGAAGCTGATTTTGACCTTGAGGCCGCTGCGGTCGACCGGATAGTTCTTGGCCATCAGCCGGCCCTGCGGTGCTGGGCCCGCAGTTCATCGCGGACGTCGCGCAACAACTCCATCGCCTCCACGTTGATCAGCTCGGTGCCGTCGTTGGCGGCGCCGAGGATGTCCAGCATCAACGCGTGGTAGGCCGACACCGAATCCAGGACCTTGCCGCGGAACACCCGCTGCTGATGCTCGGTGAGGTCCGGGTACAGCTCTCTCTCCGCGTACCCGAGGATGGCCGCCAGGAGCCTTTTCCGCTGGGTCTCCAGCAGCCGCCGCAGGGACTCCGAGGCCATCAGGGGTCCCCCATCAGTCTTCGCCGGGGAAGGTCAGTTCGATGTCCGCGGTGATGACCTGCCAGAACAGGGTGCGGGCTTCGGACTCCGAGGGGCGGCGGCGCTGCACGTCGACGAACTCAATGACGTGGTCGGGCAGTTCAACCCCCGTGGGGTTGGCGGTGTAATCCCGCAGCCGGATGATCCGCGGCCAGCCGATCACCCGGCCGGACAGGCAGTCCTTGATGTCGCTGGCCAGGGCCAGGCCGACACCGTCGTTGACGGCGATGACGTCGGCGTACAGCGTGGTGGCGTTACGCAGGAGGCCGCCGCCCAGCTCGGCCGGCTGGTCGTTCGACTCTTCGCTGTAGAACAGGCCCACCTTGTTGCCGGTCATGGACTGCAGCTCGGACTCACGGATGCGCCGGGTGATGATCTCGACGGGCGTTGTCCCGAACGGCGGGGCGGCCAGCCATCCGCAGCCGCTCAGGAAGTCCCTGATCCGGTCGTTGACGGTTTGCGCGAGATGCCGTGAGGAGTGCCGCAGGTAGGTCACTTGTCGTCCTCCGCCCGGCAGTGGATCCGCCATATCTGCGAGTCCGCCAGGCCGATGGTGGGCTCGGTCCGGCGGTAGAAGTACCGGTCGCCGGCGATCTCCACGTAGTCGAAACCCTCGACCTGCCGGTACTCGTCGTCCAGGAGGGTCACGACGATCTGGCTGGGGGTGATGACGCCGAGGTTGACCAGTTGCCCGGCGGCGTCCTGGTATTCGATCGCGCAGTAGATTCCGGCGACGCGGCGGCCGGGGGTGACCGCGGGGGTGGCGGCCGGGTCGAAGGGGACGTGCTCGGCGTCGGCGGGGGCGGTGTTGACGGTGGAGTTGGTGAAGACGAACACGGGCCGCTCGGCCTCGATCGGGGGCAGACCGACGGCCATGGCGAGGCGGATACCGTCCTCAAATGCGGCCTGGTTGAACGGGACGGAATGCATGGCTCACGCTCACCTCAATCAGCCGTAGATTGACGGCCGGTACTGCGGCACCAGAAACCGCGTCCCCCAACGACCGTTGTAGGCGTCAAGCATCACGTCGAGCGCGATGCCGGTCCGCAACGCCCGCAACAGTTCGCCTTTCCGCTCGGTCAGTTCCTTCAGCATCTGGACCAGGCCCGTGGCGGATTTCTGGGTCTCGTACTCAACGGGTCCGGCCTTGTACCGGGTCACCGTGTTGGCGGCCCGGATCTCGGCCCGGATGAGCCGCATGCCGGCGTAGATGACGACGAGTGCCTGCAGGGCGACGTCCAGGCCCGGCTCAACGTCGTAGGTGTTCAGGTCCAGGACCTGGTCGCCCAGGAACCCGTCAAGGCGGACCTCGGCGAACGCGTCGGCCAGGGCCCCGAGGATCTGCGCCTCGGAAGTGTCCGGGTACACGGCGTCGAATGTCCCGGGGATGGCCACTTCCCGGCGAAACGACTCCACCATGTCAGCCAGGTTCGTGGTCATCGCATTCTCCCTTTTAGGAGGCGGGCCGGTCCATGTACGCCCGGTAGGACGGGGTGTCGCCCTCCTGCCGGTACTTCATCTTGATGACCTCGTCGAGGTGGCTGATCTGGGCGACGGTGGCGTCCACGGAGTCGGCCATGCTCCGCATGCGGCGGGTGTTCATCTCGTTCAGGCCGGCCACGAACGAGTGGAAGGCGCGGCCGGACTTGCTGAACCCCAGCAGCAGCTGATCGGTCGACAGGGCATCGGGAACGTTGGCGGTGACGTCGTCGATGCGGCGCAGCATGCCGTTGGTGAACGGGTCGCCGTAGACGGCGCGGTCCTGGCAGATCTCGCGGTCCACGGTCATGATCCGCAGGCGGGAGCCGGCCTTGCCGCCGACGCTGGTCTGGCGCTCCCGGCCTCGCTCGTCGGTCAGATTCACCCACACCACGCCATCCGTGGTGGTCTCCCAGATCTCCTCGCCCGGGCGGGCCTTCGGTTCACGGCTGGTCACGGCGACCTCCCAATTCCTGGCGCTACATCAGGTCCGCCAATGGGCTCGGCGGGGCGCGCAGGGCATCTGAGGGGCCAGCGGCGAAGACACGAGAGGGACTCCCCGCGGGTGGCAGGAAGTCCCTCTCGTTGGTCCCGACATGACCGTCGTCCGCCACCGTCACAGGGCGAACTGTGTCGAGCCTAGCTCAGGCGATGCGGATCCGTCGAGCCTGCTCCGGGTGGTGGATGAGGCCACCGATATCGCGGCGGTGACGGTAGTGGACATAGTCCACCGAGTTCTCCGACCACTGCTTGGTAACCGGCCCGCCGTAGGTGACGAACAGACCCACGGTGCCACCGAAAACCCACACCTCGTTGTCAGGGATGTAGCTGATTCCCGACTCGTCGGTGTAGTTGGTGATCCGCACGACGTTCGCGCCGCGGTAGACGCCGATCCGGCCCCGCGCCCGGACTTCCGCGACCGCTTCCGGGTCGAAGATTCCAGGGGCGGTGACGATGTCGGTGATCTGCTCCACGGCCGCGGCGCGGCCGAGAATGGTCACCGGCACGGGGCCGAGCCCATTGGGCTTGATGGCGTCCTGAACGACCCGCAGGGCGGTGTTCAGGACGGGCGCCGTCAGGCCCGTGGCGGAGGCGTCCACGTAGTACGGGGAGCTGCTGGGAATGGCCTCCTGGAGCAGGAGGAACATCCGCCGGTTCTGCTCCGCCTGCATCCGCTGCTGACCGAGGGCCACGAGGGCCTCGATGGTGTCGGCGAAATTGGCGCGGAGCTTGTCCTCGTGCTCGCTGACGTGGAAGCCGAGAGTGTCCCGGGGGACCTCCCAGTCTTCCGTGCGGAGCTGGCTTTCCTCGATGTATCCACCGCGGTGGGTGAAAAACACCTTGAGGCCGGTCCGCTCCCGCAGGTACACCCGCTCGAACTCGGGGACCTGCCGGGTCAGGAAGTACGACGAGAACAGGTTCTCGAAGGTGAATCCGTAGTCCAGCTGCGACTGCAGGATGGCGGCCTGCTGCCGGTGCCACTGCGGGTTCTCCCAGTTTTCGAGGGCCTCCTTGTTCAGGCTGGCCTTCGCGGCCTCGTACTCCTTGGCCGCGACAGCGTCCTTCGGCCGGAACATCTCGACCTGACCGCCCATGGCGAGGAGGTCAGACAACACGTTGGTAGGCATTCGGTCTTCCCTCCTTACCGAAGAAGAACGGCTTCGATGTAGTTCGAGCCGTTGGTCAGAGTCACGCGGGCCACAGCGGTGGCCTCGCCGGCGACCTCGACGTACTTGGTGCCGTCCCAGCCCAGGTAGTCACCGATCACCAGGCCGGAAACGGTCACCTTCGTGACCGCCGCCCGGGCCCGCTGGCCACGGTTGGCGGTGGCGGAGGTGTTCTGCAGCCAGATCTTGAGACCACCGCCGGTCCAGATGGCGGCGAGCTGGCTGTTGTAGACGACGTCCAGGTCCTGGGTGGAGAGAACCTGGTTGTCGTGGATCGGCAGGTCCCACGCGTTCTCCTGGATCAGGAGGCCGGTGTATCCCGGAGCGATCGGGGCGTTGGCGGCGGCCTTCGTCAGGAATCCCGGGTTGGCCGGGTCGAAGGTCACCAGGTCGCCCTGCCGGTAGGTGCCGGTCGCGGGAACCGTGAGGCGGCCCTCGGTACCGGACCGCATGTGCTCATCCGAGCGGCGGAAACCGAAGTTCGGCCCGTAGTTGGAAGCCACTAGACGGTCACCCCCTTACGGAGCCGGAACATCGTCTCCATCGCGCCGCCGGCGGCGGGCGAAGTGATGACCGGGTCGCCGGACATTGCGGTTTCACGGGGTGGGCCGCCGGCGGGGGCGACCCCACCACCGAGGGCAGCGATCTCGGCGACGTACTCGCCGAATACCGCGTCGTCCATGGCCGCCCACCGGTCGATCCGCTCGGTGGTGAACCAGTCGTCCTTCATGTGCCGGGCGACCTCGCGGACCTTCTTCTCCCGCTCGCCGCGGCGGGCAGCCACCTCGCGGTGCTGCTCCACCTCGGCCTTGTAGTCAGCCAGCGCCTTCTCGGCCGTTTCCTTCGCCGCCTTCTCCGTGGCGAGTGCAGCGTCGGACACGTCGAGCTTTGCCTTCAGCTCCGCGACTTCACTGGTGAGGGCTTCCGCCTTCTGGGTCAGGTCCGCGGTCTCGCGGACAACCCGGTCGGCGGCGATTGCATACGCCTCGTCCTCGGTGAAGGGTCGCGGAGTGCCGGCGGGCTCGTCAGCCATGCCTACTCTCCGATCCCAGTAGTGCGGCCGACGTGATCTCGACCGTTCCCATCGAGGGCAGGGATCGGGAGTGGCTAGCGGGAAACGAAAGCGTCAACGACCGTTGGCGCCGGCGACGAACTTCAGGATCTGCGCGGTGATGACCTCGTCGTCGGTGAACCGGCTGATCTGCTGGCCCTCGCGGCTGGCCGCGGCGCGCATCAGTTCAGCGTTGGAGTCGGCCCAGCCGGGAGTGACCGGGGGGACGATGACGGCCGAGCCCTGGAAGACCGGCTTGATGAACCGGCGGGCGGAGGCCTGCTGGCGGATGTGGTCGCAGGCGTTGTCGTTCTTGGCGTGGGCGTCCTGGTAGGCCATGACGGCGCCGCAGCCGTTGGGGCCGACGCATTCGACCTGCCGGGAGATGCACTCCATCGAGTAGTAGAGCTTGTTGCGGGCGGCGGCCTCGCGGATGACGTAGGTCTCGCCGGGGAACAGGTAGGACCACACCACCGACTCGGCCCGGATGTAAGGGTGGGCCTCGCCGGCGGCGGCGGTCTGCGGAGGCGTGATCAGGTCGGCGCTGGTGAGGGTGCCGATGATCCGCTTCTCCTCGTGGAGCCAGTTGAGGGGACCGAATGCGACACTGCCAACCCCGAAGGCGAGGTCGCCGGAGGTCCAGAACTGGCCGTTGCTGTTGGCTTTCTCGGCGCCGACCAGCCGGCCGGTGATCCGGGTCCGGTAGTCCTCGAAGTTCAGGCCGGCCGTCTCCACCGGGACCGTCACGAACGTCGACTGCGGGCCGTCGACGACGAGGCTGCGGGCTTCCTGCCGCGGTATTTCCACAGGCTGCCGCACAGGCTGTGGGGCAGCCGCGCCAACGGTCGTTACGGGCGTCGCTACGGGCAGCCGCGGCTTGATGCGGTCCAGGATCTCGAAGTAGTTCATCACTTCCCCTTGCCGCTGCTGGACTTGCCCGTGGTGGTGGGCTTCGTGGCCGGACCGGACTTACTGGGTTGGCCGCCCCCGGTGGGTCGGCCGCCGGTGGCGCCGAATGCGCCCGGGGGTAGGCCGCCGGAGTTGTTCAGGGGCGAGTTGAACGGCACGGCGGTCTCGAAGATGTCGTCGTACATCTGGGCCTCGACGATCCGCCGGTTGGCCTCCACCGCCTCGTCCAGGCCGGCGTATTCGAGGGCGGTCTGACGGGAGATCTCGTTGCTCTGACGCAGGGCCAGGATCATCTGGGAGATCTCCTGATCGACGTCCAGCTGCACCCGCCGCGGCGTGAACGCCATGTTCGGCTCGTCGTTCCAGTCCTGCTCGGGGTTGGCCTCGATGATCCGGCGGGCGAAGTGGCGTTCCATCGCCCGCTTCAGCATGTGCCGGCGCGACTCCAGCAGCCGGGCGACCATCCGGGCCACGGTGATGGTCGACTCGTTGCGTTGGCCGGTGCCGGACAGGGTGAGGGCGCCGAACAGGCGGCTGATCAGGCGGGCGTCGAGGACGTCGTACTTCTCGCGGTTGAGGGTCCAGTCCTGCTTCGGCGTGATGATCTCGATCTCAAGACGGTGGTCGGAGATGATGATCGGGAGCCGGGCGAGGGTCTGGAACTGCCGGCCCAGGGCCTCCAGCTCCGACTGGTGAGCGGCCTCGTCCTTCAAGCCCTTGCGTACCAACAGGATGTAGTTGGCGGCGCCGACGAGGTGGACGCGGTCGGCGTCCTTCAGCTGCTGCTTGAGGTCCAGCAGGGGGAAGATCGAACGGAGCCGGACGTCGGGCCAGCGCTCGTAGGAGGACCGGGTCAGGGTGTGCCGCCACACCCGCATCGGGTTCAGCTCCAGCAGCCGCGACGGGTCGATCCCGAGGCTGGACAGGTACGTGGACTCGTCCCGGTCGGGGGTGTACTTGCCCAGGACCAGTTGCTGCATGGTGGGGTCGCCGCCGGAGGGCCGGTCCAGGCCGGCGTCCCAGATCTCGATCTCCTCGACGGTGCCGTGCCAGGCCAGCCGGTCGCCGCCCCACAGCCGGTTGCCGACGGGGATGACCCGCAGCGGGTCCAGGATCGTCAGCTGCGTCGGGGCGTACAGCTTGTACTCCCGCTTGCGCTTGACGCCCTTCTTCGGCGGCTCGGGCTTCGGGGTGATCCCGGTCAGGGGATCCGGGGCCGGCGGGTCGGGCCGCTCGGTCGGGGGGTTACGGCCGCGGACCTTGTACGTCTTGCGTTCCCACCAGCTGGTCACCACCACCTGGGAGCAGGTGAACAGCTCCCGGTGGGCCGAGCGCAGGAAGTCGTCGAGGTCGACGTCGGTGGAGATCTGGTTGAAGATGTCGGCGTCGTCTGGGTCCTCGCCTTCCCAGGTGACGCCCTGGAACATCAAGCCTTCGGTGACGTCGGCGGCGCCGCCGACGACGTCGTCGTTCTGGACGGCCTGGCGGGCCATGTACATCTGGTGCAGCGGGTTGTCGGGGACGACGAACTGGTCGCGGGCCAGCGGGTCACGGCGCCGGCCCAGACCGGAGGCCGCCCACTGCGACAGCTGGGAGGCGATCTGGCGGACCGCCGGCTCGACGTCCTGGTCGGGGAAGTCGGTGGTGTTGATGTAGCGGACGCCGTCGGTGGTGGTGGCGACCTCGGTGTCGAAGGGGTTCACGACATGCCTCCCAGCAGGGCCAGGTCCTGGCGCTGCACCTCCACCAGGCGGCTGGCGACCTTGAACTGGCGGTCCAGCTCGGCCAACCACCGCTCGACCTGTTGGGTACGGACCCGGGTGTACTGGCGGTCCAGGGACTCCACCCGGTGCAGCAGGACGCACAGCTCCGTCAGGCGGGCCCCGTAGGCGGCGACCTGCTTCATCACCTGGTCCGGCTGCTGGGTGTGGAAAGCGCGGACCGCCGCGGCGATGTCGTCCAGCTCGTCCTGGATCTGCTGGCGGGTGCCGAGCCCGACGTGCCGCGCGCCGAGCCAGGCGGTCTCGCGGCCAACAACGGTCGTTGGCGGCGGCGTCCCCGGTTCAGACAGGATGACCGGCTCGGGCCGTAGCGAGGTCCCGTCATGCATGCTGGTTGTCGGCACAGCAGTTCGTCGGGCTTGGTTGGAGCAGAATCCAGTTCGTTGAGGCAGTCATGGGCAGGCCTCCGACGACGGGTCGACGGAACAACCGATCGGTACTGGAGCACGACTGGACCTACGACGTGTGGTCGGACGTGAACTCGGCCGGCCGGCTGGGCCTGACGATGCGCCGGGCGTCTTCGACGGTGGCCATGGTGGTCAAGGCGGCCCTGGAGCGGGAGGGCTGGACGGTGCAGCTGCGGGGCGGCACGCCGGGGCCGCGGGCCAAGGATGAGCAGTTGGGCCGCTGATCTTGCGCCTCCTACACTCCTGCGCATGTCTACGTCCAAGGAGCAGCAGCGCGAGTACGAGGTGGCCCTCATGGAGACCATCGATGGGCCTCTCTACCCCGACCTGGAAGGCATGCACGACAGGATCAGGTACTGCCCGTGCTGCGGCAGCGCCCTGGACCCTCAGATGAAGACTTCGTAGACCGGTGCCTGCTGGCGCGGTGCGAGCGTCTGCTCGATCACCTGCAGCTGTTTGGCGGCGATCAGCATTCGGGCCGCGTCGAGGGTGTGGCAGCTGCCCCCCGAGTAGCGTCGCCGGATACCGGCGGCATTGCCCATATCCTTGGCCACCGACACCGACTGGCCCTGGAACTCCGTGAGCTGCTCCACGTCGTACGGCAATTCCAGCGAGCCGGAGTCGACCAGCTTCCGCAGCTCGTCACTGGCGAAGTCGACGACGTTGCGTTCGATCACCAGGTCCTTCTGCTTCTCCCCGCCGACCGGTTCCCGGTCGTCAAACTCGACCGGCAACTTCTCCGAGAATCCGTAGCCGGCCAGACGGGAATTGACGCCCAGGGCGATGGCGGCGGGGTCGTCACGGAGGAACTGGAACAGCGGCAGGCCGTTTCCGGTCTTGTCCATCCCCCACCGCTGCAGCCGGTCCCCGTACCGGATGAAGAGGGCCTTGACGACGTCGGCCTGGTCGCTGGCGGAGATGCGCTGCAGCTGGACGCGCAGCAACTGCCGCATCAGGTCGGGCTTGCCCTTCTGCGGGACGACGCCCCAGATGAGGATCTCCGTGGGGTCGGCGGTGAACCCGACGTCCATGCCGGCCCAGTACGAGGTGTACTCCTCGCTGAGGTGGCTGAACGGGATGTCTTCCAGGAACGCCTCGATGGGGGCGCCGGACCGCCTGTGCAGCTCGTCGTTGACCTTCACCTTGCAGTAGATCTGGTCGTTGTACATGGTGGCCCACGCGGATTCCTGGACGCGGACGCAGGCCATCAGCCGGGCCAGCACGAACAGCGGGTTGTGGGCGTCACCGTGCTCTCCGAAGATGTTCCGCCGGTAGTCGGGGTTGTCTTCTGTTCCGCCGTATAGGGCAATCTTGGAGCGGCGTTCTTCCGTGGACCAGGACGGCCGGTGCGGGGCGATGTACCGGTGCACGGTAAACGGCAGGTCGGGGTTCTCGCCCATGGTCAGCTTGTAGTACATGTCCCGGACGCCCTTGGACACCCCGTGGACCCGCCATTGCGCTCCCGGGGTGCCCGCCTTCATCGTCTCGATAAGTTCGATCCAGCCGGGCTCGGGGAAATCCTGCGCCTCATCCAATTCGATCTTGAGGGGGTGCATGCCCTTCACACCCTTGCCGTCCTTATTGGGCAGACGACTGATGATCCGGGCGTTGTTGCGGAACCTGGCCTGGAACTGGGGCTGGTGGTTGATCCCGCCGCCCTTGACGTTCGGCAGCATCTCCCGGCCCAGACGACTGGACAGGAACAATGTTTCGACCTTGTCCGTCACCGGCCGCAAATGATTCAACTCCGGCGCGGTTATCAGCATTTCCTGGCCGGGGGAGTGGAACGGGAACGCGAACGCCCGCATGATGATTCCCTGGGTCTTGCCCAGGGATCGGCCGCACTGGTCGATCTGGTGGATGTCCGAGCAATGGTAGAGCGGCCACTGGAAATCCCAGATGCGGAAGATCCGGTCGGGCTGCTCCTCGTCAACCCACGTCAGTTCGGCCAGCTCAATACCGGACGGGTCGTCCAGCAACGCGGCGAGATAGCACTCTTCTTCGGTCAGCGGCAGAGGTTTCGGGACTGCTGTCACACTGCGGCTATCGGCTCCCGGCGCCGTGATTTGCGGGCGGCGCGGGTCGGCTGCGGCGAGCCGGCGACCTTCGCCATGAACTTGGCGTACCGGATGGTCAGGTTGGGCTGCTGGTCGAGCAGCTCCGACACGACGGTCAGGACGTAGTCGGTCCGCCATTCCCGGAAGTACGCCGGGGAGACGCCCAGGCCCCGGGCGACGACCTCGATCCGCCACATGTCGAGGGCTTCACCGCGCATCATCTTGCGGTAGGTGTCGGGGGACAGGGTGGTCTTGTGGGCGAACTCCGCGGGGGAGATGTCGCCGAGGGCCCGCAGCGCCTCGGGGAACGGCACGGTGGCGTACCGGGGCGTGATCATGTCCCACAGTTCCGACAGAGACCCGTCGATGACCCGTGGCCGGCGCCCGATCTTCGCCTGGCCGGCGAGGCGCTCCTTCTCGGCGCGGGTCTCCCGGACCAGGTCCGACAACAGGTGGGTGAAGACGCTGGGGTCGGTCCGCATCTTTTCCAGCCACCCGTTGATGCCGGGGTCGGCGAAGTATTGCCGGGCGTTGTCGAAGTCGGCGCCCCGGCCGCGGGGGCGGGTGGAGGGCCGGTACTTGGTGCCGTGCTGGGAGACCTCGTAGGGGCCCTCATCCGGGCCATCGTCAGGGCCATCGTGGGGACCCCCCGCCGGTGGCGTGCTGGCGACCTGCGGCCGCGTCCTGGCCACCTCGGACCTGCCGGCGGCCGGGCGGGCCTTGGCTGGGCGGGGCTGTACGGGCGCTGCTGGGGTGACGACGGGCCGGGGTGCCGGCGGGACATCCCGCCTCACAGGGTTCCCACCCAGTACCGCTGGGAGTTGGCCCTGAAGTACTGGTCGATCCGCTCGAACTCCGGCCTCAGCTTCACCCGGACCCATTCCAGGAAGTCCTCAGGCCCCTCGAATCCGATCTTCCGCCGCTCGATCTCGTTGGACCGGTCATACGTGCCGACCAGTGAGATCAGCTCGTGGATGAGCACCAGCGCCGCCGACAGCTCCTTCTCCCGCTTCACACCCTGCTCATGGGCGCGGCGCCGCAACTCCACCAGATACGCCCCCACCGACTCCGCCTCCGCCTTTTCCCGGGCGCTGCGGGTCAGACCCAGGTCGCGCTTCACGTCGGAGATCAGCTCGGCCAGGACCTTCGTCTGCCGGCGCAGGTCGATCAGGCTGGTCTGGGTCAGGTCGTGCCCGTCGTAGTCGCGCATGCTGGACAAGTACTGGCCGGTGCGGAACATCTGCAGCTCCAGCATCAACAGCCTGTCCAGGTCGGTCAGGTCCGAGACCGCGGTGAACGTGTTCTCGCTGGTGTACCGGTCTTTCTGCCGCTGGTAGAACTCGGCCTCCACCTGGGTCGGCAGCTCCAGGTCATGTCCATTGAGCTGTGTGACGCGGTAGACCATGGTCACGGCGACTCCCAGGGGGCGGTTTCCGGGTGTGCGTGACTGGGGGGGCGCTGGATGGGCGCGCAGCCGCCATCGTAAACCACGGCAACCGGGCCCGGTGTTAGCTGACCGGCCAGCGGCTGGGGTGCGCCTCGACTTCCAGCCACAGCCGATTCCCGGCCTGACGCTGCGGCCCCTTGCTGGTGATCACCGGCATCACGCTGGTGTGGAAGAACCCGGAGTCGTCGGGGATCACGCCGGCGTCGACCAGGCCGTCTTCGCAGGGTTTCAACGCCGCCACCAGATTGAGGGGATCGCGGCGACGGTTATCAGGCGGGGTGTACATCAGCTGGACGGTGATCCGCGCGCACGCCGGGATGCCGGCCGCCTTCGCCAGCCAGTACGTCGCCTCCCGCCACGCCTTCGCCGACTGCGCCTTGCGGGCCCAGTGCTGGCGCTGGTTGAGGTTGAGAGGCTTGACGAACGGCAACTCAAGGACCCACTGGCCCTGCGTCACAACGTCCGTTGGGGAACCATCACGCTTGATCGGATCGCCGGCCATGACGTCAAGCTCGGCTTCGCGCGGTTGGTTTTGAACGTAGGCAGTCCTATCCATTTCCTGCCAGGGTTCTTTTCGGCGGACCGTGGCCCCCCTCGTCGCCCGCGCTACCGCTACACGGGCTCCTCTGCCCCCCGACCCCCCACTGAACTCGGATCCGCCGCGGTTGTCAAATCGCGGTCGTCGCCTTGGCGTGTCGAGCGGGTTGACGAGGAAGCAGTGGTTGATGTCAACGTTCGTTGGAAACGACAAGCCGTCGATGGGCCTTGACGTGGACGAGATCGAAAAGCAGAGTGGGCGGATCCCAAGCGGACAGCCGGCGCGACTTGACGGATGGGTCTGCGAGGGGCAGATGGCGTTCGACGACCTGATCGAAGACGCCGACCCGGCCAAAACGCCGGAGTGCGCCGGTAGTCCCCCGACCCGGCGCACTCCGGCTTCCAGCGGCTAGCCCTGGTTGCTGTCGGCCTTCTCCTGCGTCTTGTCCTGCTGCGGCGGCAGGGCCCGGGAGGGTCCCGCGACCTCGGCGCCGGCGGCGTCCCAGGCCTCCTTGTCCTCCTTGGTGCCCGGCCACTCCGAGCCGGCCTTCTCGGCCTCGGTGTGGAGGACCTCGGGCTTCAGGTCCTTAGGGTAGAACGCGGGGTTGGTGACGCTGGCGGGGATCCCGTCGCCCTGGGCACCCACGGGGACGTCGCGGGTGTTGTCGAGGCGGGCGTAATCGCCGCCGGCCTGCTTCTCCTGTGCGGTCAGGCCGTCGGGGTTGTCGGCGTCGTCCTTCTTGTTGTCGTCCTTCTTCGTCACTTGGGCACCTCCGTGCCGGTCTCGCGGGTGTTGGTGGCCAGCTCGGCGGTCTCGCGGACGATCTGCTCCACCTCGTCCTCCGGGACGTTGGTGGCGTGGGCTCGTTCGCGGGCGGCCTCGGCGTACGCCTTGGCCCGGATGTCCTCGGACACCTTCTCGTCGAGGAACGTGATGGAGCCGTCGGGCTCGATCACGTAGTTTGCCTTCGCCATGGAAGGGCTCCTTCCCTGCAGGGGTCTGTCGGTTAGTCGGCCGACCCCGCACAGCATCAGCGCCGAATGCTGAATGACAGATATCCATTTCCGCCGACGACATTCGCGGCATGAACTCGAAGGAGCCCCGCGGGTCGATGGATGCATGCAACGCCTTGACGAAGGTGGGGTCGGCGTCGTACGTGTGCGAGCTGCCGCTGCACCACCACGGTCCGCACCAGTGGCAGGGCGCCGGCACGGTGTCCTTGACGTGGAGCGACGACTGGGACTCCTTCAGGCCCTCCAGCGGCGGTTGACGTGGTTCGCGCCGGCCGTTGAAAGAACGCCGGCGGCAGCCGAGGACTGGCGGGTGGCGAACAAGACCCCCGAAGAGCACGCGTCCGACAAGGCGATGGCCGAGCAGCTGATGGCCATGGGGCGGATCCGCACCTGGGCCCAGCTCGGCAAGGCGTTCGGCATCTCCGGCCAGGCCGCGCACGCCCGGTTCGGGCCGAAGGGCTACGGCCTGAGCATGCCCAAGCGTGGCCGCCAGAAACGGCGGATGGTGTCGGTGTCGCTGGGCCAGCAGCTGCACGAGCTGGTCGAGCAGATCCGCACCGACTGGCCGACGGAGGACGCGCCCAGCCGGGCGCGGATCGTCCGGCTGGTCCTGGACGCGGAGCTGGAGCGGTACGCCCAGGACCCGGAGCGGTTCGTCCGTGGGTAGGCGGGCGAAGGTCCCCTTCGACCTGCTGGCGGCCACGTACATCCAGGCCGTAGCTGACCGCCGCCCACCGGGGGCGGTCTGCCGGGCGAAGTTCGGCCTCTCGGAGAAGCAGTGGGAGCACCGCCGGCAGCACATGTCGGTGTACCGGTGGCTTCCGGCCGGGGACCCGGTCCGCGACGGGCGGATGACCGGCATCTACGACGACGCCTGGATCGAGCACGCCCAGGAGTTGGTGCGGCGCAAGCTGGCCGACCGGGCCGAGGTGCTGCGGGCGCGGGCCGCGGCGGAGGAGGACCGGGCGTTGGCCCGGGCGTCCCGTGAACACATGGCCCGGCTGAGGCGGGAGGTCCGCCAGGCCCGGCAGGCCCGGCGGGCGCCGGCTGAGCCGGCGCAGACGTTGTTCCTGTAGACGCTGTAGACGCTGTAGACGCTGTAGCCGTACATCTAGAGGATGGCCACTCCCGGGTTGGAAGCCGCGGTCGCTGCCAGATCCCGACCGGCGGTGGTGGTGACCCGCAGCGCGCCCCTGTTCCGCACCGCCCAGCAGGTGATGACCGCGGTCGGGGCGGCCCGCGTGGTCCACATGTCCCCCAACCAGTTGCTGGCCCTGAGGACGGACGCGTTCTGGGTGGTCGACGCGCAGGCGCCGGGGGCGGTGGACCTGGTCAAGACGCTGTTGGACAGCGAGCGGCGCTCGGGCATGGTGCTGTCCAGCAGGTCGATGTCGGCGTTCAACGCGATGTGTGTCCGCGAGGGGGTGCCGGCGATGGTGGTCAGTTCGCTGGTGGAGGCTCCGCCGGCCGAGAACGGCGACCGGATGCATCTGCTGTCACCCCGGGAGATCCACATAACGCAGCTGATTGCACGGGGGATGACCAAGGAGCAGATGGGTCAGGAGCTGGGGATCTCGCCGCTGACCGCCAAGAGCCACATCGCGCGGATCATGCGCAAGTGCGGGGCCCGGGACCGGGCCAACCTGGTGTTGCTGGCGATGCGCGCCGGCTTGATCGACTAAAGCTTGATCGACGGACGCGGGCCCGGCCCCGTCACCGAGGCCGGGCCCTGTTGCACCACCGCCAGGCAGGCGAACTCGTCGAGCATCTCACGCCCGGGTCGGCGTCCAGTGGAGGCTGGCCCACTGGTGGGTCCGGCACGGCCAGGTCTGCCGGCACTCCATGCAGCGGCAGTCGGGGGTCGGCTGGTGGGCGTCGAGGATGGCGTCGAGGGCGTCGCGGTAGATGCCGTGGCCGTGCAGCTGGAGGTCGGCGGGGTCGCAACGGTCGTTGTCGCCGGTGCGGCATGGGGTGCAGCGGAAGCTGTCGTCGAGGTCGTCGCGGGTGGCGCCGCACCGGAGGCAGACCGTTCTCACGTTCAGTAGCGTAGCGCTGCTTGACAGTAACGACACGTCCGTAGCAAGCTGTCGCGTCATCACCCGACAATGAACCGTCTGTCCACCAGCGAGACTGCTCTGTGCGACCGTCCGCACGGGTTGTCCGCATGACCGTCCGCATGAAGGGCTTTCATTGATTCCAACGACCGTTGAGACTGATCGGCACGCGTGGGCCCCTCGCAGGAGGTGACACTCTGTGCCGCAGCAGGTAGTTCGGGTCTGTGATCCACACGACGACGACACGACGATCGCCACCGCGACCATCAGGTTCATCCTGCAGGGCCGCTGGTACAGCGTCGACGTCTGCCGGGCCCACGAAGAGACCTGGAATCACGTCGTAGGGGAGTGGGCGAAGTACGCCACGGCCCTGAACCGCCAACCCGTGGAGCTGTCGCACGAGCTGGCCTCGACCGAGGAGGACCTGGTCAAGCCGGCCAAGCCTGACTCGGTCACGATGAGAGACCTTGCGGCGCAACGCGCAGCGCGAGCCAGGATCCCTATCCCGGTGTTCCAGACCGGCGAAGTCATCAACCATGACGAGACGCTGGGCGCCGACGAGGCCGACATGCGCGTCGTGCGCAGCTGGGGCTTCAGCCACCACGCCCAGGAACGCATGGTCGAACGCAAGATCCGGCCGCAGGAGGTGTGGCTGCTGCTGCAGAACAGCCACCTCGCCGACCGCATCTCCGACGCTCGCAGGCCGGAAGTCGAAGAGTGGACGCTCGGCAACCTGAGTGTCGTCGTCAATCCCCACGACCGAACCGTATTGACCGTCTACCGTCCCGGCGTCGAGGCTGACGCGGCGTCCGAGGTCGGATCCGTCACCGCATGAAAGGCGCGAACACATGGCTCTGAAAACCTTGGACTCCCGGAGCGGAGCTGGCCCCGGTGCGGCCGGCAACCGCAATGCGCAGACCGAGCAGTGGCTGACCGACATGGGGGTGGAGTGGGAGTTCCTCTCCGCCGTCCCCACCATCAACTTCGACATCGAGCGCAGTCTGGCCAACCAGGCCCGGCTGAGCAGCCCGGTGAACGAGGAGACCGTCTCCCGGTACCGGGAGGGGCTGCGCAACGGCGCGAAGTTCCCGCCGGTCTTGGTCCAGCGGCTCCGCAGCGGCTTGTACTTGGTGTTGGACGGCAACCACCGGGTGGCCGCGCACCACGCGGAAGGCAAGTCGATCGACGTCTACGTGCTGTCGTCTCCACGGCCTGAGATCCTCACGATGATCATGCATGAGGCGAACACGCGGCACGGGCTGCCCACCAGCCAGGAGGACCGCCTGCACGCCGCCCTCTTCCTGGTCGACCAGGGATTCAGCCAGGAGGAGGCCGCCCGGCGTCTGCTGCTGCCGGTGTCGACCCTGCGCCGACGGATGCTCGACCAACTGGCCTCCCGCCGCGCCGCCAAGGTCCAGATCGACCCCCGGGCGTGGGAGATGCTGGCTGAGGGCGCCCGGGTACGCCTGGCCAGCCTCGGGACCGACGAGGTGTTCGAGGCGGCGGCCCGGCTGGCCGTCGACGCCCGCATGAAGACCGACGCGATCTTCAAGTTCGTGACCGAGGTCAACAAGCAGACCAGCCAGTCCGAGCAGCTGGCGCTGATCGCGCTGCACCGCGAAGAGTCGGAAGACGCGATCCGTGGCGCTGTCGTCGACGGCGGCAGGGGCAAGATGGGTGCCCGCTCCCCGAAGACCCGCTTCAACATCGTCATGGGGCAGGCGGCGACCATGCCGGACACCGCGACGCTGGTGGCGTCGATCCCCGTCCCGGAGCGGGAGGCCGCCCTGGAGAAGGTGCAGACGGCCATGGCCCGCCTGAAGGAACTGGAGGAAGCGCTCGTTGACTAAGTCGACACTGCCGGAGACGAAGGCCGGCTCGGAAGCCCTGAAGCACGGGGACTGGATGTCGGGGCCGGAGCTGGTCCAGGCGATGATGGCCGCGATCCCTCCCGGCGAGGCCATGCGCCATGCCAAGACCTACATCGCCAATCCTGACAAGTCGACCCCGGCGGAGTTGGTGGCGTCCGGCCGGCGACGCCGGGCCGTCCGCAAGATCAACGAGATGGTGCGCGCCGGCTCATGGGTCACTGAGCCGGCGACGATGACCCGGGCGCACTGGCGCGGCGAGCAGCGGTGGATGGTGAAGGACCTCTACCCGGACCACGTCACGACCTCGGCCGTGTCGGAACTGGTCGGCGTACGGGTGCCTGTCCTCGACTACTGGATCAGCCGGGGCTGGGCCCCCGACGGACAGCGGTTGACTAGCGCCCCGAAGTCCCTGCGCGTCTTCAGCCGTGCCGACGTGGAGGTGTTCCGCAGGCTGGCCGACCTGAAGACGCCCGAAGGGCGCTGGCGCAGCGACCCTCGGGCGGTTTGGATGATGAACTCCCACAACACCGTTGTCTGCCCGCACTGCCACAGCAGGCTGGTGTTCGAGGTCGGTCTGGCGGCACCGCCCGCGGTGGGTGATGACCCCGCCGACCAGGACGCGAAGGACGAGGAGGAGGCGTCGCTTCAGTACGAGGAGGCGGTCGTCGTCGACGTTGACGTCGACGTTGAGGTCGACGATGACGACGATGACGATGACGACGATGACGACGATGACGACGATGAGGGCCAGGACGAGGGTCAGGACGAGGCTGCGGGCGACCCGGGCCGGGCCAGCCGCAGCAGGCGCCGGCGGGAACGACGACGCCGGCAGGAATCCGCAGCCTCGGCGCCGGCGGAGGCGTGGTCGCGGGCGACCGGCTAGCGGATGTTCTTCTGGATCTCCACCTGGAGGTACTGCTGACCGGGGAAGGTCTGGGGGGCCGCGTTGGGCCAGATGATCCGGATCTCGGCGTCGTAGGTTCCGACGGTGTCGGTGTCGCCGGCGGTCCAGTCGTAGTGCACGACTCCCTTGCGGGAGTTCTGGTCAGGGATGACCATCGGCGCGTTGACCTTGACGCCGGCGCGGTTTCGCATCAGGAACTGCGCCGAGACGGCGGATGTGAGGTCAACGACCGTTGAACCTTCCAGCAGTTCGATCTCAAGAGCAGGGGCGAGGTCGCCCTGCTTCATGTGGACCTTCGCGACCGCCATGGAGGGCCGATCGGATCCCGCCCCTGCGGATCTGACTCGGATGGCGCGGCAACGTCGGCCACGTGGGGCGGGGGCACGCTTTGCCGAGCGTGCGGCTGCTGGCGGGACGGCCTGCAGGTCGCCACGTTCCCGGGGGTACGCCGATGTCCTTCCGGCGTGCCGCAGGCGACCTGCAGGCCGCTTCCTCGGATCGCCTTCACGGCGTGTCCCCCTGGGAGTCGGGGTAGACGGCGGGGACGGCCCGGGCGGCGCCGGTGAGGGTGCGTGCGGAGGCGTCGAGGGTGATGACCCGGGCGTCGCCGGCGGCGCTGAGGGGCCGGCAGCTCGCGGCCCCGGGCATGACGGCGAGGGACCCGGCGGCGGTGAGGATCCGCACGTGGGGGTTGGTGATGGTCGGCCAGGGGCCGTAGAGGCGGCCTCCGCCGGGCAGGGTCCAGGTGCCGGTGGCGGACTTGGCCGGGTACGCGGTGGCCGCGCCGCCGCCGGACAGCTGGACGCCGCCGGCCTTGAGCGTGGTGGCGGACAGCGTTGCGGGGGAGTCGCCGGTGGTGAGAGTGATCGCGGCCTGGCCGATGTGGACGCCGGTCAGGTTGAGCAGACCGCCGGCCGTCATAGCAATGGCGCTGTGGCGGCCGGTGCCGCCAGTGGCACCGGTAGCACCGCCGCTGACGTCGAGGAGGGCCCCAGTGGTCGCCTTGGCGGCGGTGACGCGCAGGACGCCGGCGCCAGGCAACTGGACGGCCTGGTAGCCGCGGTGGAAGGCGCCGGCGTACATCGCGCCGGCGCCTCCGCTGAGCTGGGCCTGGACCTTGGCGGACCGGCGACCGGCCGCCGACATCCCGCCGCCACCGGTGATGAGCAGGATGCCGCTGATGTTGCGCAGCACCTCGGCGTGGGCGTCGCCGCCGCCGTGCACGCTGATGTCGTCGCCGTGGCCGGGCCGGCCGGTCGCGTCCAGGTCGCCGGAGCCGTCGGTGGCGAAGTCGGCGGTGGAGGACTTCAGTGCCTGCGCGGCCAGGTCACCGCCGCTGCCCAGCAGCAACTGCGTGGCCGACGGTGCGGGTGCGCCCTTGGCGGCGGTGACCTCGTCAAAGCCACCGCCGGGCAGGTCGGTCTCGGCGGTGGTGGCCTTGCTGGCCTCGCCGGTGGTCTCACCACCGCCGTTGAGGTCCAGGTCGGTGGCGGCATCCCGGCGACCGACGCCAACAAGGGTACCTCCGGTGGGTATGGTCCCGGCGGGGCCGCGGCTGGCCTTGGCCGCCGCGACCGGGTTGGGCTGGGCGTCGTCGCCGCCGGTCAGGCGGAACGCGCCGGCCGCCGCGG
>JACCDR011651868.1_pt1 | contig 36198 bp, 35 predicted proteins | sample 7446431 | NCBI WGS metagenome assembly JACCDR01 (sample SAMN15323443, study PRJNA562643) | freshwater metagenome | isolation source: river surface water | place: USA:Blue River Watershed | collected 2017-08-17 | reverse complement strand
CGCGGGTACAACCAGAGCAACGGCGTAGGCGTATCTACAACAGTCGACTTCGGTCAGATACTGCTTGTCAGTGAAGCGTTCGCGCGCGTAAGTCGCATTCAGTGGCGCAACTTGTCGACGAGTGGTCGCGTTGCGGTGTGGGGCGGAAACAGCGGCGTTCTTACGCAGTCAATCGCCGACTCGGCGGGGTCTTACTGCGTCCAGTTCGACGGAACGCCGGTCACTGTCGAGAACTCTCTGTTCGTCCTGCGCAAGGCGGCGCAGTCGTGGGTGATCCGGTTCCTCACGAATGCGACGGTGTCCAACGTCACCGTTGTCGTGCCGTCGGACCTGACCAAAGCGACGGCGGCGATTCAGCGCTTCTACAGCAGTGGATGTACGCTGACCAACGTCGCGGCGTTCGGCTGTACTAGCGCGCTCAGCAACTCGACCGGCTTTACCAGCACCAACTGCTACACGGACGCCAGCAGCCCGCCCAGTGGTTGGACAACGGTCGCGTACGACACAAGCACCGGCTCCGGCTTCGAAGGCATCACCGATTCCGCCGGCGATTGGCGGATCAAGGCTACGTCGGCGCTGAAAGAGTCCGGCACCAGCACGGGCGCACCGTCGGTCGACATCGTCGGAACGTCCAGGCCGCAAAGTTCCAACTTCGACGTCGGCGCCTGGGAGCTTGCCGGCGCGTCCGGAATCTCTGGCACGGCGTCGATCACCCTCGCCGGGGCCACGGTCGCGTCGACGTCGACGCTCCTGAACAGGGGCGCTTCCGCCGTCGCTCTCGGCGGCGCCACGGTCTCAGCGACTGGCACTGTCGTGTCCGGGATCTCCGGCACGGCGGCGATCACCCTCGCCGGGGCCGCGGTCGCGTCGACGTCGAACATCACGCTGCGTGCTACCGCGGCGGTTACGCTGGCGGACGCCACTTCCGCGTCGACGGCGACGCTTCTCAACCGAGGGTCGCTGGCCGTCACCCTGGCGGATGCGACGGTCTCCTCGACTGGCTCCGGTCAGGTCGTCACGACCGGCACGGCGTCGGTCACGCTGACTGGCTCCACGGTCTCGTCTACCTCCCGGGTCGCCATCGCGGCCACCGCCAGCAACACCCTGGCCGGCGCATCGGTAGCGGCGACGAGCGCCATCACTGTCCGTGCTGCGGCGACGGTTGGCCTGGACGGGGCTTCTGTTTCGGCGGCGGCTTCTGTAGCCGTCCGCGCAGCGCTTGCGCAGGCCCTGGCTGGAGCGTCGGTATCGGCTACGGGCATCCTGGTCGCGCCCAACTTCGGCGCCCTGGCGCGCACCCTGGCGGGCACTTCACTGGTTGCAACAGGCCAACAAGGCGAACTGGAGTTCGGGGACGCCGATGCCGTGTTCATGGTGCCGCCGGACGAGCGCGTGTACATGGTGCCGCCCGATGACCGCACGTACGTCGTCCCGACCTAAAATGCTTACGCGTAAGCGAGAACGTCATGCCCACGATCATCGGCCGCGACACCAAGCAACCTGACGAAGTCCTGGACTACGACGTCGACTTCACGGACTGGTTCGCCAACCGGGAGGACGTGTACTCGTCTTTCACCGCAACGGCGGACACCGGCATCACCGTCGTCTCGTCCGCCAAGCTGGCCGGGGTCAACAAGATCCGCGTCGTCCTCAGCGGCGGCGCCAACGGCTCCCAGTACAAGGTCACGGTCCTCCTGACGACCAGCAGTGGGGTTGTCAAGGAAGCGGACTTCATCGTCAAGATCAAGGCGGTCTGATGGCGAAGATCCGACTGGAGTTCGGCGGGATCGCACCCAGTGTCGACCCGCGTCGACTGGGCCCTGCCGGCGCCCAGGTTGCGGAGAACCTCGACCTCCGCTTCGGTGACTTCCGCCCCCTGAAGGGGCCGGGCGCATCGGTGCAGACGGTGTCCAGTGGCACCAAGTCGCTGCACCGCACGCCGTCTGGCGTCTGGCTCCACTCCACCAACGACGTCAACTACGTCAACGGTCAGGTCAACGACGCCGCGTCGGAGCGCGTGTACCTCACTGGCCGCGTGGGTTACCCGGAAGCGTGGCAGAGCGGGACGTACCGGAGGCTGGGCGTACCCAAGCCGGCCGCGAAGCCGACCGTTGTCCAGAACGTGGTCGACGAGTACACCGGCGAGGAGAACCAAGCCGCTTTCGAGTCCATCGTCTCCAGCCTCGTCAACCAGATCGTCTCTCTCCGGACCCCCGCGCTTGTCGGCAACGCCATGCCGACCACGGGCTATCTCGGCGGCGTCTGGCTGGCGAACGGGGCAGTAGCGGGGCTGCCCTCGACGTCGAACCAGCAAGTCAACTACGCCATCCCGCTGTCGGCGGTGGCACCTACCCTGACCGCGACGAACGTCGTCAACGCGTACCTGCTGGACCCGTCGCTGGGAGGCAAGCTCATCACCTACACGTCGGCCGACTACTGGGCCGTGACGGGACGGTGGCGGTCGCAGGGCTACACGGTAGACCAGACGGCGCTGGCGACGTGGATCAAGACGGTCAAGAAGCCTCCCGAGAACGTCGACCAACTGGTGCCTGACGCCACCGCCGACGAGATCGCCGCGCGTCTTGTGGCGCTGTTCTCCGTCGCGTCGGACCCCGTCATGACGATGGTCAACGACATCAACCTCAACCAGTACGCCGTCATCGCGCAACTGTCGCGGACGGACAGTTCTCCTGGCCGGGCGAACGCCCTGGCGGCTGCGGCGACGAACCTCGCCAACAGCGTCATGCGCCTGGACGACTACTACGCGAACCTGAACGCGAACCTGCGCCTGAAGGTGGACGAGGTCCTGGCACCGTACTCGTATCTCGTGCCGCCGACCGTGACGCGCATCGAGGAGACGCGCGGGTACATCTACACCTACGTCACCGACTGGTACGAGGAATCCCAGCCGTCCGATCCATCCGATCTGCTGACCGTTGACCAGAACGACACCGTCGGCATCACGGTCACGGCGCCCCCGTCGGGGCGAAACGTCGTCGGCTGGCGGCTGTACCGAGGTAGCACCACTGACGAAGGAGCGGAGTACCAACTCATCTCGGATCCCGCCGTTGGTTCCGCTGTCCTGGTTGACGGCGCGTTCAGCCACTTCGCCATCGGGACCCTGACCTACACCGACTCCAAGAAGCAGGAGGAGTTGCAGGAGGTCTGCCCGTCCACGATCTGGGCGGAGCCCCGCGCCGACATGTTCGGCCTCATCGGGATGCCCAACGGGATCATGGTCGGTCTCGCCAACGGCGGGAAGACGTTGTGCTTCTGCGAGGCGTACCGCCCGTTCGCATGGCCGCGCGACTTCGAGATCGCCCTGGAACATGACGGCGTCGGTATCGGCGTGTTCGGGCAGACGGCTGTCGTGCTGACGGAGGGCAAGCCGTACTACGTGTCGGGCGCCGACCCGGCCAGCATGTCGTCGCAGCAGATCGAGTCTTCGCAGTCCTGCCTGTCCAAGCGGTCCATCGTCAGCAGCGAAGGCGGCGTGATGTTCGCGTCCCCCGACGGGCTGTGTCTGGCGTCGGCCGCTGGCGTCGAGATCATGACGCTCGGCGTGTACGACAAGGAAGACTGGCAGGCGCTCGGCCTCACGAACAGCTTCGGTGCGCTCACGGAAGGCGTGTACCGGCTCGTCGTCGGCAGCGGAACGCTGTCCGTGCTATCGCTGGATGTGGTTGCCAGGAAGCTGGGGAAGTCTCCCGCGACGACGGAGTCGGCGCTGTACACGGATCTGCTGACAGACACGCTGTACGCATCCATCGGAACCACGGTTGTTCCGCTCCTGGTCGGCTCGGCTCTCACCGCCGAGTACCGCAGCGGCATCTACACGACGAACGACCAGCCCACGTTCGGCTGGGTGCGGGTAGCAGGCAGTAGCGGCGCTGCGGTTGTACGCGTGTACGCCAATGGATCTCTGGTCCACACGACACCGTCGCTCTCGATGAACACCCCCGCTCGACTGCCTGCCGTCCGCGGGCGAGAGTGGGAGGTCCGCGTTGACTCCTCGGTCCACATCACGGACGTGGTGATGGCGTCCACCGCTGCGGAGCTTGTGTCGTGAGCCTGACGAACCGAGGACCCAACGCGACGTCCCCGGCGCGGCTGCCTGCGTTGCAGGCGTCGCGTGCTACCGACCCGGATGTCCGACGCTCTATCGAGGCGTTGCGGGAGTGGATCGAAGTCCGGCTTGGCTCTCGCGGCGACTACTGGGAGCGCGCGGTCACGTTCCGTGATCTCAAGCCGCTGCTGGACGACCTCCAAGCCAAGATCGCAGCCATCGACCCCGAAGCGGCAACGGTCGAAGAAGACACCGGGTTGCAATCGCAGCTTCGGTCCCTGACGCTCCAGTTCGCGTCATTGAACCGCGCGCTGACGCTGACGGCCGAACAGCTACGCACGCAGATCACTACGGTCAACGACCGCATCCGGGAAACGTCTGTCGACGACGTGTTCGTCATGGCCGTGGACATGCGCCCGACGGCGGTCAACGGCTGCAACGCCATCACGACAGTGGACTTTGGTGCGACCAAGCCGAACTTCCACGCGTTGATGTTCCCGCACACGGCGGATACGTCCTGCGACTTCCACACGATGCTGCCGGCGTCGTGGGCCGGCAAGCAGTTCAAGGTGCGGATCTACTGGGGCCACGATGTCGGCGCGACGGCGTTCGGTGTGGCGTGGGAAGTCGTCGCCAACACCACGTTCGACAACGAGACGGTCATCCTGGACTTCGTGCCCGGGACGGTCGTGACGGACGCCGGTGGCGTTGGCGGCAACCTCTACATCGCGGAGTCGGAGCCGGTCCCCATGGTGTCGGAAGGCAACGAGGAGGGCAGCCTTGTCAGCCTGCGGGTCTACCGCAGGACCGGGAACGCCGCCGACACGCTCGACATCCACGCTGCACTCCTGGCGGCCCGGTTCACGCTGGTCGACGACGTGCTGCGGGACGACGTGGAGGAACTGACGTGCGACCCGTACTGGACCCAGGTTTCGCTGCTGCTGGATGGCGACGGGACTGACGGGGCGACCTCGTTCACGGACGACTCGACCTTCGCTCGGACGGTATCCAACTTCGGCACGGCCCAGTTCGATACGGCGTTCAAGCCGTTTGGGGGCGCGTCGATCTATCTACCGAACTCGTCGGCGTACCTCACTGTGCCGAACGGATCACACTTTGCCTTCACGGGGGATTTCACGGTCGAGGCTATGGTCCGGTTTTCCACCGTATCCACGTTTCAGAACGTCGCCATCCAGGGCGACAACGGCGGCGCGTGGTGGCTTCGTGTGACCAACGCGGGTCAGCTTGGATACGGCGTCATCGGTGGGTCGGATCTGGCGGTGACAGCCTCTGGCTTGCTTGCCGCCAACACATGGCACCACGTCGCCATGACCAGGGCGGGCACCACGTTTCGCATGTTTGTCGACGGCGTGCTGCGCCACACTTCGACGCGCTCCGGGACTATCGGCGTCACTGCCCCCAGCAGCCCGCTGTACGTCGGCGGCGGGTCCTACCCTATCAACAACGGGCACGTTCGCTCGCTGCGGATCACCAACGCTTGCCGCTACGCGGCGGATTTTGACGCTCCGACCGCGCCGTTCCCGACGACGCAGTGCGCAGTTACCGGGCCGACGTTCTACGAGGGCCTGACGCCCACGCCGGACACGGCGGCGCACGCATCCTTCCCGAGCCTGACGTACCCGACTCCAAGCGGCCCGGCCCTGACGGCGCGCAACGACTTCGTTGCCAACATCCAGGCGCCGTTCAGCGCGCAGACGTGGGACGACGACGGGTGGTTGAACGGCGACTTCATCTCGTCGTTCAGCATCAACGGGAACTCTGTCACCGCGCTGTCCGAGTCCGGCGGCCCTGGCGGGGTGGAGATTCGCGCAGCCATTTCGTCGGGCGGCGTTGTGAACTCATCGCTGCCCGGCCGATGGAACACGACGCCCGGCGGGCGATTCATCGTGGACCTTCAAACGAATGGAAGTGGGGCCTATCTACAGTTCGCCAGCCCCATTGCCGCCTTTGGCTGCTACATCACTGACGCCGGCGATTTCTCGGCCGAGTGGTCATTGGTGCTCGTGCCCACGAGCGGCCCTGAAATTGTGAGGCCGCTAACGCTCTCGATCAGCAACCAAGCGCTGGTGTTTGTTGGCTTTGTGGATCGGTCGGGATCCACGTATTCGGGGGTCAAGATCATCGGCACGTCGGTCAGCGACATCGACGGCGTTGGCATCGACGACCTCATCGCCGCCACCCCCGCCCAACTGACGTGATGCTACTAACTAACGCGTAAGCGTAGAATTCAGCAAGATACCGGAGATTTCATGGACTGGAAAAACCTGGAGCGCCTCGGCTTCACCTGTTCTGGCGGCGCCATCGACTACGACAATACCTATCTCGGCTACATGACGGAGAACGGTCCGTTCCTGTTCCCGGAAGGCGTCGACAAGTACAACGCCCTGGTCGAGTCCGCCGCACCGGCGCCCGCGCCGATTGTTGGTGAGACGGTTGTCGAACCCCCGCCGACGAAGCGAGGCCCTGGTCGGCCGCGCAAGGAACCGCAGGAGTAACGATGGCCGGCGCCTTCCCGTCGCTGGAAGAACAGATCCGTGCCCGGTGGGGCAGGTACGGCGACTGGAACTCGGCCGACCAGAATCAGGCTGCGGACCTTGCTCGGCTGTTGGAGGCCAACGGCGTCACGGACCTGACGCGGCTTCAACTCGCTATGCGGGAGTTTGAACGCCCCGCGCAGCAGAATGCCCTTCTCCGTACGTCGGAGGGCGGGGATGAGTACGGGGACGTTGCCGCATCGAAGTACACCGCTCCGGTCTTCACGTACGACGGACGCGACATCGGGTTCCTTGGCGATGTCAACCGCGACAGCAGCCTGAATCTGCGAGATGAGTACAAGCAGCATCTTGGCATCAACGGACAAGAGAACCTCGCTGCTTGGAGCGCGGCTGGTGGCGGGCATACCAACTTCAACATTGTCCCGGCCGACGACGGCGGATGGGCAATCGCCCCGGTGTGGGAGTCGTCGAAGGCTGACGATCTGTACGGCGCCAAGATGGCGGCGCTGTTTGCCGGCATCGCGCTTAGCGGCGGCGTGCTCGGCGGGATGGGAGGAACCATCGGAGCAGCCGGTACCGGTGCCGCGCAAGGCGCAATGGCCGGCATGGCGTCGTCGGTGCTGACTGGGGGAGACCCTCTTAAGGGCGGGTTTACTGGGCTGGTCGGCGGCGGTCTCACAGGCGGCATCGGCGCCTACGGCGCCGAACAAGGATGGAATCCTGCGGTCACTCGTGCGGTCACGTCCGGCGCCAACACGGCCCTTCGCGGCGGAGACGGCAGCGACATCCTGACCTCGATGGTCACGAGCGGTGCCAATGGGTTGACGAAGCAAGGGCACTTCACAGGCGATCCAAACATCGACCGTGCGGTGGTGCAAGGCGGCAGTACGTTGCTACGTGGCGGGAGTCTTCAGGACGCCGTCATCGGTGGCGGTATGTCGTATCTCAACAACTCGCTTCGGAGCGGCGCCAACTCGTTTGCTGGCAGCAACGCCACTGACATGCAACTCGACCCGTCGGTGCTTGCGTACGACACCGACAAAGGAAACACCGCTATGGACTTCGGCGACTACAACTGGGATACGGGCTCCGGCGGAGACTCTGGCAGCGACATCTTCGGCGGCGACGATCCGTTTGCCGACCTGGACCTGGGCGGCAGCTTCACGAACGATTCCGCGTTCACGGACACTGGCACAGGCTACACCGACGAGCAGACCGGCACCTACGATCCAGGCGCGGACAATCGAACCGGTGTTCGCGGCGCCGACGGCTACGGCAACGAAGGCATGACCGGGGACCAGACGGCGGTCTTCGACAAGGTGTTGGCGGCAACTGGAAGCAACGACCTTGCGGCGCGGCTGGCGTCCAATCCGACCATTGCGTCCGTACTGACCAGCATGACGGCGAACGGCGTCAGGTCGTTCCTCGGCTCGGACATGGGCAAGCTGCTCCTTAGCGGAGCCATGGCGACACAGATCGGTAACGCCAAGGTTGCGCCGAACGACCCGGCGCTCCAACGCTCCATGGACCAGATGAACTATCTGGGCCAGACGGCCATCGACCGGGCCACGAACAACGACGCGTACTTCCGGGACGTCATCCAACCCGAGTACATCAACATGGTTCGTCAGGGCTACGCGCAGGGGCAGCGCGGCTACGACATGAACATGAACGCCGCCCGTGAAGCGGCGGCGCAGCGCAACAAGTTCTACCAGGGCGTCGACGAACTCAACAGCGAGGACTACCAGGACCAACAGGCCGGTCGCGCGATGGCGACGGCGCGCCAGACGAATGAAGCCAACCGGGGCATGGCCCAGCGGCGGATGTTCGGCATGGGTATCAACCCAAACTCTGGTGCCTACGGCGCGATGCTGGGACAGATGGGTTCGCGCTCCGCGCTGAACGAGATGATGGCGGCGAACATGACGCGGCAGGCCATGAAGGACCAGGGCCTGAAGTACCGGGGCCAAGCGGCCAGCATGGTCGGCGCGGACGCGCAGTATTCCAACAACGCGCTGAACGCGGCCAACTTCGGCCGCACCGGGCTGAACACCGCCGTCGACGCGTGGAACAAGAACAACTCGCAGTGGAACACGACCATGGGCGGCGCGAAGGACGCGTTCGGTCAGCTTGGCAACTGGGGCATGGATGCCACGAAGTCGCAGACTGCCGTGAACATCGCCAACCAAGCCGGCAAGAACGAACTGGCGGGCTACGCCATCGGCAAGACTCTGTGGGGGTGATGAGATGCAGGGCGTACTGAGGGGCCTTCGGGCTGGCGTCGAAGACAGCGAACGCGCACGGGAAGCAGAACAGCAGCGCTTGTTCCGCGAGCAGCAGATGCTGCACGCCCGCAACCAGGAAGCACGGTTGCAGCAGGACTTCGATACCCGTGTCGCCAAGGAGAAGGCGACGGCGTCCGCGTTGCAGGAGATGCAGGACCTGGACACCCAAGACGCCCGGGTTCAGGGCGGAGACATCTCGGGCGCAACCGGTATCCCGATGCCGCGCCCTGTCGATGAACGGATGCGGAACAACGCCGCTCGCAAGTACGCCCTGTCGACCGGGAACATGCGGGACGCGGAGGTCTTCCGGGGCAAGAACCAGGACCTCGACATCAACGACGAAGTGGAACGTATCTCCAAGGATCCTGCGATGCAGGAGAGGATCATGGGGTACATCACCACCAAGGACAAGTTCCCGCTGAAGATCCGCGAAGGCAAGCGCAACGCCAAGGGGCTGATGGAGTCGCCCGACATCCTGGAGTTCGACAACGGCTACAAGCACGACCTGAAGGAAGGCGACCGGCAGCGCATCGCGCGCGGCATGGCCCTGATGAAGTTCGGCCGCTCCGAGGAAGGGTTGAAGGCCATCGGCGAGGTCAACAAGGAACTGGCTGCCGCCATCGACGAGGCGAACAAGCGCACGGTGTCGATGTACAACGCCCGGTCGCAGGCCGATGACCGGCTGGCCGACAACGAGGTTCGCCGAGAACAGATCCTCACGCAGCGCGCCGCGCGGGCAGCAGCGGGGTCCGGCAGGGCCCGCGAAATCTCCCCCGAGACCCGCGCAAAGCTGCGGGACCTGGAGCAAGCGTTCGTCAACGCCAAGACACCGACCGAGAAGATGGACATCCACCGCCAGTACCAGATGGTGATGTCGCAGGCGGGCTTTGAGATCGGGAAGCCGCTGGGTCTGCCCAGCATGAAGCCGGAACGCCAGGATTTTCCGATGAAGGACAAGCTGGCCGAAGCGCGACAACTGATGGAGCGCACTCCGGGGCTGTCGCTTCAAGGCGCCATGCAACAGATCGACGCCGCCACTGGAGCGGAGGGCGCGAAGGATCCGATGGAAGTCCTGAAGGAAACGCTGGCCAGAATGGCGGCGGAGAAGCAAGCGAAGAAGGCCGCCCCGAGCGGTGCTATCCCTTCGCAGCCGATGTCGTACGACCGCATGCCGCTAGAGGCGCTGCGGGGATACACGTCACCGGAGGCCAGGGCGATCTATCAGCGCCGCCTGGAGGAACAGCAAAATCTCGCGCGCCAACCTCGCTTCTGGATAAGCAACCAGGGCGATAATGCCGACGTTCCAATGGGTATGGATCGAGGGTACTAAGTGCCGACGCTCGCTCAACTCCGCCAACAACTAGGCTCGGCCGCTGATGGTTTCACCGACGAGGAACTGTACGTAGCAGCGTCTGCCGCGTTCGGCCCTCAGTACAGTGATCCGGCAGCGCTTCGCCGGGAATTGGTTGGAAACGTCGGCAAGTGGGGCCAGCGGGCGAGCGCGTCGGTAGACAACTACCAAGGAAGTCTGTACGGCGTCCTGGAATCCGCGTCGAAAGCGGCGGGTCTTGACGGCGTAAGTTCCTGGGCGCAGCGGGGCCGTGAGGCAAACGAAAACGCTGCCGGACTGTCGCGTCGACTGAACCAGGAACTGGGGGGTATCCAGTCCTACAAGGACGTCAACAGTATCTCGTCCGGACTTGACTACCTCGGCGGGCTGGCGGTCGACTCGGCGCCGTACTTCGGCGAAGCCCTTGCTGGCGGTCTCGCTGGCCGCGCCCTCATGACCGGTGTGGGCGGTCTCTCCCGCGCCGGTGCCGGCCGGCTCGGTGCTGTTGGCGCATCCTACCCATCCGCCGTTGGCGACATCCTCCAGAACCAGCGGGAGGCCGGCGACGGTCAGACGAACCTGGGCATGGCGGGCCTGGGCGGCATCCCGTACGCGGCACTCAACGCGGTCGGCCTGGAAGGCGCCATGGGCGCGGGTCGCGCGCTGTCTCGTGTCGGTACGTACGGCGATGACGTTGCCGGCATCCGCGGTGGGCTGGCCCGTACCGGGAAGAACTTCGCCATTCAAGGCGGCATCGAGGGCGCTACCGAAGTTGGTCAGGAGATGATCAACCAGGGCTTCGGCCGCATGGTGACGAACCCGAACGAGACGATGTTCTCGCCGGGGGCGATGGAGCGCTACGCCGAGTCGTTCGTTGGCGGCGGTCTGCTGGGCGGTGCGGGCTCGACGGTCACGGGCGGATGGCGTCGCAGTGATCAGTGGTACGAGCAACAGCGGCTGGCAGCGCTTAGGACGTATCAGGAAGAACAGTCGCGTACACCGGCCGACTTGCTGGCGCCTAACTGGACAACTTCTCAAGGGTTTGATCCGGCTCCGGCCATCCCGCCCACGACCTCACCGCTCGGTGATCTCACGCCCGAATGGGGGGCTACGCTTGGCGCTACGCCTCCCCGCGAACCCGGAATGCCGCCGACGGGGCTTGTACGGTCGTTCGACGAACTCCGAGACGGGTACGACACGTCCAAGGCGGAGCTACAGATTCCCGCAGTCTCCGGGCGTCCGGACTTTCCTGATGTCATGCGTGTTGGCGCCCCCGGCGAAGTTCTGCTGGACGACGCGGCCATTCAGGCGCGAGACGCGTACTTGGCGCGGCAAGCTGCTGCGCAGGCGGCTCCGAACTGGTCTACGGACCTTGGCGCTGCACCGCAACAAACCCAGGTCGACAACGCCCAGCGCGCTCGCGCCACGGCCCCCGCGTTCTGGAAGAAGGGCAAGCGCGCACAGATCGTCGGCAAGATCGTCGGCGACGGCGACCCGGAAGGCGTGGCGCAGCGGATCGTTGCGCAGTTCCAGTCCATCACCAACGACGCGACCAAGCAAGAACACCGCGACGAGCTTGCCAACTGGTACACGGCGTTTACCGGTAAGCGGATCGAAGACGCGCTGCCGAAGTCTCAACCCAAGGAGCCAACCAATGTCAGCGTGGGAACTGCCCCTGGACAGCCAACTGTCGGAGATGGTGGAGCAGGGAGTGTTGACACTCAAGGAAGCGTGGCTGTTCCAGGACCAGACGCTGCTGCAACAGTCGGAAGTGTTGGAACTGTCGGCGGAGTTCCTGCCGATGGTGCAGCGAATGTCGCTGCACAGCCTGCCCAGCAAGGGAATGACGCGGCAGTAGCGGCCAAGGGTGGCCGCAAGGTCACGCGCCAGGATGTTGCGCGAAAGATGAAGTCTGCCGGCTTCCAACCGGAACAGCTCCTGTCTCTGTGGCGCAGCGCTTCGCCGCGCGATCTTGCCATCATGAAGGTCGCTACCGGGCACGACCCTAATGAGAAGGGATGGGTCAGCACTGGCGCCCCCAGAGGCGGCCAACGCTTGATGGACGAACTTCGAGCCATCGGCATCAACGAGTCGTACGACAACGTACGAAAGATCCTTCAGAAGTACAAGATCACCCAGTCGTTCACGAACTTCGTGCAGCGCCAAGGCGGTCTGACCGGGCTTGATCTCAACAACGTATCTACGTCTAGGCGCCAGAACGACGCCTCGCCTTCCCAAGATCTGTCCGACGAGATTGCCGTCAATGATGCGGGAGACGCATTCGTCGACGGCAGTGACGTTGCTGACATCCGAGAGAGCCGACTCAGTTCGGAAGACGCCGGCGACGGCACCGAAGACATGGCCCGCGCAGGTGGGTTCGATGATGCCGACGTCGTTGCTGCCAAGGAAGGCGGCGCGTCCGACGATGAGATCGATGTTCAGCAATCCGAACAAACCGAGAACTTCTTCGGCACGGGGATGCGCGAGGGTAGCGAAGGAGAGATCAACAGCGAGAAGATCGCCGAGAAGAAGAAGGAACGAGAGGAGAAACAGAAGATGCGCGCGTTTCTGCGCGCGCAGGGGTTGAACCCTAAGCAAGTCGAACGCGCCCTGAAACAGCAGGGCAAGATCGGTAATGCCGAGGTCGACGCCCAGACGGAGAAGAAGCGGCAGGAGGCTGCCGCTGCTGAACGCGAGCGCGCTCTTGAGGATCAGAAGAAGCGTCTGCTGAAGATGCAGTCGGCTCCGACCACGGTTCGGGAAGCACTACCTGATACCATCGATGACGAGACGATCACGGAAGCGGCCGAGGACTGGGACAACAAGTCTGATTTCCCGTGGAGCGATCTGTCTGTCGACGAGCAGGCTGCCTGGGTTCGCACCTACGACCTGTACAGTTCTGCAAAGGATGAGAACGTCTATCGCGGAGCCATGCGCTCCCTCAAGAGGCAGCTAGATGAACGCAACCCCGAAGAGTCAGACGGTCAAGCTGTACGAAAAGCTGAAGCGGGTGGCGGCGAAGCCGCAGCCGGCGGAGGACGCACTGGAGTCGATGCGCAAGGCAATCGAGGAGAGCGCGCGGCAGCGGGCGGCGAAGAAGTCGGAGAAGTAAGCAAGCATCAGCGTCCTTCCGCCGGCACCGTCCCCGGCGCTCGCGTCGTCGACAAGGCGGAACTCCCGGACCACGACTGGTACGTCAAGGGCGCGTCGATCCTTCGCTCGCTCGGACTCGGTCATGTCGTCGACATGGTCGACCAGTGGGAACTGGCTAGCAACTTCAGCACGTACCACGTCGAGGACGATGGTCGAGTGGTGGTTGCCGTGAAGGCCGATCCGCAGCGGCCCGGCGCTGCTGTGTTCGACATGGTCCACGAGATCGGTCATGCGGTCGACGCTGCGGGTGTCGGCGGGATCTACTCCAGCCACCCGGACATGGCGTTCGTCCGCAAGGACGGTAGGATCGTGGCTGAAGGCGCCATCGCCAAGGAGATGGCCGGCGCTCGCCCGTTCTTCTCGGAAGGTCTGTCTGGCGTTCTGGCGTACCCGCTGGATCCGAACCAGTTCCGCAACGTCATCCGGACGCCTGACCGCGCCAGCCAGGAACTGTTCGCCCAGTTGTTCGCTCTACGCGGGAAGCCTTCCGCCTGGGCGGAGATCCAACGCTACGCGCCGAAGACGGCGTCCTTCATCCAGGCTGTCTACGATGACCTCCAAGCAAACCAAAGCGCCCCCATCCGCTCCCCGCGCCAAGCCGCGCGCCGCTCCGAAGCGTTTGCTGCCGCTCAAGGACAGTCCGGCTCCGGTGTACGACGACAAGGTCAAGGACTACTTGAACGACTGGGAAGCAAGCTCTTCTCCGCAGCGTCCGGTACCGCCTACCTCAACGACTACGGCAAAGTAACGAGTCTCCGTGATGCCATCCAGGCAGCCGCGCCGCAGCGCGCGTCCAACGCGTGGACCCGGGCCAAGGACGCGTTCAACCGCTACTTCCCGGCGGCGCTGACGAACTTCCAGCTTCAGGAGCAGTACGGCGACAAGGTCGAGGGTCTGTCCGACTACGTCCGCAACCAGCAACTCATGACCGTTCTTCGCAACGAGATGGTCATCGAGATCAACAAGGTTGCCGAAGCCTGGGACAAGCTCGCGCCCGCCATCAAGAACAACCTTCACAGCGTCATGCTGGACGCGACGATGAAGGAGATGCATGTCGACACGGACGACTTCGGCAAGGGCGTCAACGAACACCTGAAGCCAGAACAACGTACCGAGTTCAACGCGCTGCGCGCCCGGTACAAGGCTCTCCCGGATCCCGCCAAGAAGATCTACCAGGACGCGAAGGCTGCGCTGGAGAAGCAATGGGACATCCGTCGCAAGGCGTACATGGAACTGGTTGCTCAAACCATTTCCGACCGCATGACGGAGGCCGCCGACAAGGGCGAGATGGAGGAAGTCGAGCGTCTGAAAGCTCTTGGTGAGCGGCAAACCAAGGAGTACGAATCTCGTCTCCGGTCCATCAAGGGTCCGTACTTCCCGCTGATGCGCTTCGGCGAGTACATGGCGGTTGGCAAGTCGGCGGAGTTCGAAGCGGCGGAAGATGCCATCGACGGCAAGAAGGGCAAGGAACGCAAGGAGGCGGAAGCCCGGCTCGACGCGCTGAAGAAGGACCGCAAGCACTACGTCGTGTCGATGCACGAGGACCGGGCGTCGGCGGAAGCCGCGCGCAAGCAGTACGCGTCCGAGGGGTTGAGGTCCTACAACTCGCTCACGGCCCTGGCGTCGTCGCTGACCGGTGCTTCGCGTGACACGGTGGAAGGCGTCGTCAACCGCATCCGCAACGATTCCTCCATGACGGCGGCGGAGCAGACGCGGCTGATCGGCGCGCTGACGGAAGTGTTCCTGCAATCGCTGCCGGAGATGCACGCGCTGCGGCGTGAGGCCGAGCGCAAGGGTGTGGCGGGTGCCGAGACGGACATGCAGCGTTCGTTCGCTGCCGCCGGCCAGCAGGGCGCGTTCTACGCCTCGCGGCTGAAGTTCGCCAAGACGCAGGCCGACACGCTGGTGGCGATGGAGGCGGAGGCCAAGGAAGACATCGACGCGCTGCACATCGTGCGCGAGATGCAGAAGCGTGCCGTCCTCGACATGACCTACGTCGAGACCCCGGTGCAGGACTTCGTCGGTACGCTGTCGTGGGTGTATCACCTGGGCATCTCGCCGTCGTTCATGGTGATCAACTCGCTCCAGCCGATGCTGGTGTCGCTGCCGGTTCTGTCCGCCAAGTACAAGGGCGCGACTCCGGAACTCAAGCGCGCCTACCTCGATACGCTGCGTGTGCTGAAGAACATCCGGTACAAGAACGGCAAGTGGGACCCGTGGGCCGGCATCACGAACGAGACCGTCACCCAAGGCGACGAGCGGCTGGCGCTGCGTGAACTCCTCGGACGCGGGATCGTGGACGAATCGCAGACGTACGAACTGAACATGTATGCCGACGGTTCGAACCGGTTCATGTCCAAGGTCCAGCGTTGGATGGGTCTGCCCACGCAGCAGATCGAACTGGCGAACCGCATCAGCACGGCGCTGGCGACGTACCGCCTGGAGCGCAAGAAGGGCAGCGACCACAACACCGCCGTCGACGAAGCGTTCCGTACGACGCTGCTGACCCAGATGGACTACTCGCAGGAAGGTACTGCGCGGGTCATGCGGGAAGGTGGTGGCGTGCCGTTCGCCAAGCTGATCTTCCAGTTCCGCCGCTACCAGCAGGGCATGCTGTACGTCCTGATCGACAACATCAAGCGTGCCGGCCTGAAGGACGACGAGCAGAAGCAGGCTCTGGCGACGGTGGGGTACCTCTCCTTGGCAGCGGCGATGTCCGCTGGCGCGATGGGCCTGCCGTTCATGGGCGCCATGTTCCTGGCGTGGAACGCGTTCATCGACGACGATGACCCCGAGGGTGACGCCGAGACGCGCTTCCGCAACTACCTGCGGGACATGACGGGATCGAAGGACGTGGCGGACGTTCTAGCCAAGGGCATCCCGGCCATGTTCGGCGCGGACATCTCCAAGCGTATCGGTCTGGCTGACGTGGCGTCCCCGTTCCCGATGGCGAACTTCGACAAGAAGACCGGCAAGGAGCAAGTGGGTGAGGCTCTTGTGAACCTCTTCGGTCCCTCGGCGGGTCTGGCCGCGCAGTTCTACGACGGCGCGATGCGGTTCAGCCAAGGCGACTGGGCCAAGGGCGCGGAGAAGATGCTGCCCAAGGCAGCGGCCGACGTGATCCGTGCCGGCCGGTACACCAGCGACGGCATGACGGACACCAAGGGCGAACTGATCCCGGTGGACTTCAACGGCTGGGACATGTTCCTCCGTGGCGCCGGTATCGCTCCGACCAAGGAGTCGAACTACTACGAAGCCACGCGCGCTATCAACGAAGTTCGCAAGGCGCGCGACGAGCGCAAGGGTCAGATCGGCAACGCCTACAAGGCAGCGCTGAGGACCGGCGACATGGCGCGCGTGCGCGACATGATCGAGGAGTGGAACGAGGACCATCCGACCGACCGCATCACTGGCAAGACCGAGATCGAGTGGCGCCGAGCCGCGATGAAGTCTTCGGGGGTGCGCGATCAGGAGACCGGTGTTCGCCTCGATCCGAAGCGGGACGCGCAGTACATGTCGACAGCCCGGTTCGCCCAGTGATAGACTCGCTTACGCGTTAGGTTCTTCTGGTTGTCTCCTCATGGTGTGGCCCAACCGCACCTTCAGCCCCCGCCGGTCGGGGGCTTCTTTTTTCTGAGCCGCAAAAGGTAGCGCCCCTACAACCGCCACGCAGCGGTCTTCTCGCGTTCGTACTGCGCGTGGTTGTAGATCCCCGCAACGCCGGGGAGCTTGTGGTTGAGACAACGCTCGACGATGTGGGGCGCCACTCCGTTCTCCGCCATCCAGGTCACCATGGTCCTGCGTAGATCATGAGGCGTTGCCTTGGGCGTGAATCCGATGCGGTCCATGGCTCTGTTCAACACTTGCGGCGCCATGTCATCAAACGGTTTCGAACCGAGTAGCTTGAACGTCAGCCGGAGAATAAAAGTTAGTAAAACCCCCCCGTCTACCTGATGAGCTACACCGTTCTTTGTGAGATGACCGGGAAGTCGCCAGGACGTGCTTACGACGTATACATGTTCTAGTCCTCGGACCTCTCCGGACCGTTGCCCGGTCAGGAGGCACAGCGCCAACGCTAGTCGGGTGGCAGGCGCGAATCTTTCCGTGGAGAGTTCGGCCACAAGCCGCGTCAACTCCGATTCCGTCATGACGCGATCCCGGGACTTCTCCCTCCCGCCAGCAACCCTTCGGGTGAGTAGCTCGGCCGGTGAGCCATCAATCCATCCCCGCTCCACGCAGTAGCGGGACAGACCCTTGACGTCGGTGAGGAGCCGGTTGGCCTGGACGGGGGATGTCCGCGCCAAAGTTGTCAAAACTCCAGAAAGATCCGATCTGGACACGTCGGCTACGTTTTTCTTGAACACCCCCCTAAGGTGAAGGTTCACCCGCGCCATCGGCAGATCCGGCCGCTTGAGGCGCGACACGACAGCGGACTCCCACGCCGCCACGGCTTGCTCTACGGAGACACTTTGCGGAAGTTCCCTGCCGGCCAGCGATAGCACGGCGTTGCGGGCGGTCAATAGCCCCATCACTGGATACAAACCCAGTGTGCGCCACCGGGCCTTGCCGTTGACGCGACTGCGGAACACCCAGGTCTTGGCGCCAGACACGCTGACGCGGAGGTAGAGTCCGTGCCCGTCGGAGATGAACTGATCCTTCGCACCGGCCTTCAAGTTCCTGATCGTCCTGTCCGTCAACGCCGCCATCTGTGACCACTCCTGTGACCACTTCAGTGTAGCTTCAGGGTATCACATGAACACGGACGATGACGGCGCCACGAGCGAAACCGTGGACGTAGGAACGCCGCCCGTAGGCGGCGTAGACGCTTTGGGAGCAGTGGGTCGGACGTTCGAATCGTCTCACCCCGACCAATCAAATCAAGGACTTACAGTGGTGTCCTTGTCGGGAGTAGCGGAGGCTGTGACCGATCTTGTGACCAGTGTATGCGGCAGGTACGGCGGAATTGCCGCTCTGGCTTTCATGATCGCGCGCTTGCTTGGCGCTCGTATGTTCCCGCTTTCGTCCAGGCACGCGTCAACCAGATCGCTGATGTGCCTACTGAGTATGGTCGCAATCGCGACGTTCAGCCGCTTCTCGGCTTCGTACTGATCTTCAAGTCGCGGATTCGACATTGGTACTTCCTTCTACCGAAACGGTAAGCTCGTTGCCCTTGACCGGCAGCGCGATGACGTTGTCGGGCGTCTCCTCTTCCGCCTCCTTGCTTGTGACCAGCGGCGCGGCCTTCTCGTAGTCGAGCCGGTAGCACGGGCAGCGGGGGACCGAGTACGTGGTCGAGGCCGAGATCGACATGTTGTACGTGCCGTTCGGCTCGGGGCTGGCGAGGATGTAACCGGACGACATGCACGCCTGGATGAACCGGGTGAAGTCCACCCGCTCGTCGACGCACCAGCGTTTGACCGAGGCGACCGTCACGAAGAACAGCTTGTCGTCCGTGGCCCGTCGCGCGACGGGCGGGTTGAGCTTGCTCGTGGACAGGGGCTCCCGGGACATCTCCATGTTGACGGCGTGCCGCCGACCCGGGCCGATCTGGCACTTGTTGGTGACGATGGTCCGACCGTGCAGGCTCGCCACGTATGCCGAGAAGTGTTCGTCCCAGTTGCGCTCACGGACGGCGGCGACCAGCGACTGCACCTGGGCCTTGGCCCACTTCATCATGGCGGAAACGTTCCACTTGATGAACCCGCGCTTGTGCGCGAGGGTGGCGGCAGCCTCCACGGTCATGAGGAGATCGGCGTAGAACCGCACGTCGCTCTGGTCGTTGTCGGAGACCTTGTAGGTCCGGCGCGCTTCGCCCAGGTAGTTGGAGATCCGGGTCTGGTTGTTGACCACGAACTGGAGCCACTCGCGTCCGACGCAACCGTACTGCTTGGCGGTCAGGTCGCCGTCGATGATCCCCTTGTTGATGTCGGGGAAGACCCTCTTCATGTCGTCCTTGAGCAGCGTGATCTCAAAGCACCGGAGGGCGGTGGCGTCCTGCACATGCGCCGACTGAAGTTGTCGGACCTTGTCGTGCATCGACTCGTTGGACGTGATCAGCGGGATCGTCGACCACCAGTACGGGTTCGGGATCAGCCGTCCGTTCTGCGCCATGCGGTCCTTGGCCTTGCCGTTCGCCAGCATGTAGAGGATGTCGCGCACATGCTCCGGGTCCTGGCCGGTGAGTTCGTCGGCGACGAACGGCAGGTTCTTCAAGCTACCCATCTTGGCCGACAGGGCGTTGATCGTGTCGCCTTGGCCCTTCTGCGCCGTGAACAGCAGGGCGTCGGGCTTGCCGTACACCGTCATGGCGACCTTGGCCGTCGAGGTCTTGGCGGAGCCGGAGTCGCCACACAGCGCGATTGGGATGCCGTGCCACGTCGTGGCCCCCGGCGCCAGCCGCACGAGCGGCGCAGCGAACATCGCAGCGATGACGAACTGGTACGGTTCGGCACCCGGACGGTTGTAGATGTAGTCGATGAGGTTGACCCACTCACCGGTCGTGCCCTCGGTCTGGTACACGTCGCGCAGGTTGGCCGGGATCGAGTCATCCAGCATCACGTCCGTGGGCGCTTTCTTCGGTCGGATCAGGGTGTGGCCCAGGACGAACTCGCCGGTCATGCGACCGTAGGACCCGCCATCCGTGGCCCAGCCCATGGTCTCCGCGACGCGGTGTTCTTCCTGGTAGTCCGCCAGAAGTTCTTGGTTCTCTCGCAGTACGTGTTGAGCGACTTCCATGGCCTTCGGGCCTCCGTAGAAGTGAATCTCCCGTGCGCTGAACGCCTTCTTCAGCATGTCGGGGGCAGTGACGATCTCGCTGTCGATCAGGAACGTCTCGTGCGGATGACCGGGATAGGTCTGGTAGGCGATCTCCAGTTGCCACACGCCGTCCGTGTTGCGGAGTCTCCGCATGACTTGCCAATACTTGTCGCAGAACGGCCGGTGTTTGTAGGTCCCGTCCGGCTGGAGCATGGACATGGTCATGCGCCCGAGAGAGTCGAGACCGGTCCTGGTCTTTGCTTGTATCTCGGCCTTGATCCACGCGGCTCCGAACTCCCATGGGCCGGGCGATGTCCTCTTCGGGGCCGGCGGCGCAACTCCCGCAACGGGGACCGGCATGCTCACCGGTTGTTCGGGGTGTCCCAGCGACAGTGGCGTTCGGATCTTTCCCCAGTGCGGGCATTTCGCGCACGCGCCCGAGTGCTTGGACAGTTCTCCGCAAGTGACCGGGTCCGTGGACCACGAGTCCATCTGCTTCTTCCAGTCGTCTTGCTCGTGCCCGGTGGCGGACCGGTTCTTCGTCCAGCGTTCTGCCGTGGCTTCGGGGTCGACACAGAACTTGGCAACACCGCCGATCAACCGCCACCAGATTGCGAACTCATTGTCGCCGCCTGTCTCCTCGGCTTGCCGCACGATGGCGCAGTGCTTGGCGATGATGTCGCCGTGGGTTGGCGGGAAGTCCTTCGGCCCGATGAGTTCGTTGCTGACGCCCGGTTTCGCCCGGCGACCGTCTTCGACGATGATGTTGTTGGCGTCGATGTACGCCTTGATCTTCTCGTACAAGACGCGAACGGGAGCCTCGGCTCCCGCGCGAACGACCTTCACGTTCTTCGGTGGGTCGTACTTGTAGTTCTTCGTTGTCGGGATTCGGAGGACGGATGCCACGTCCGTGGTGCGACTCGGGTCATGCTTGACTCCCGCATGATCGAGACAGGCGGCGAACATGCCTGCGAGCTTCTTCCACTTCTCCGGCTCGACGGGCTTCTCGAAAGGGAAGTAGACGTGGACGCCGCCGCCGGACTGCACCAACCAGGACTGCGGAAGGTCGAGCGCAGTACGGAACGATTCGATGGCAGCAGCGGCGGCCTTGGCGGAGGCGTAGTCCTTGGTCGGACCAACATCCAGGTCGACCCACAGTGACTTGACCGCTGCGGCGTTCTCGCCCTTACGTGACGAAGCCTCCTTGAAGGAGGCGCATGCGTGGTAGACGTTCTTGCCGAGCGAGTCGTAGGCTACGGCGGCTTCGGTGAGGTCTTCATTCGTTGTGTAGTACGTGTGCGTCGGTGCTTGCCCGAGCCCGTTCATGAAGGTAGCGAGGACCCTCAACCCTCCTGCGGGGAGGATGCTGTCGTAGAAGGTAGTGTCCAAGGTCGCCCCGGAGATGGTGGTGTGTAAGCTGGACCAAGTAGCTTACTCGTGAACAGTGCCGGTTACTTTCTCCGGCGCCCTGGCGAGGGGCAGTCGACGCGAGTGCTTTGGGGAAGCAGCGATTCTTTGGCGCCGGCCGTAGGAGTTGAACCTACATCTGCCGAGCCCCCGTTCAATGAGGGCTCAACGGCTCTGCCTGTTGAGCTAGGCCGGCGTGGGTCTTAGTCGTCGAAGTCCAGGTCCGCCAGCATCGTCTTCACGTCTTCCGTGATGGCGACAGCCGGCGACGGGGCCGGAGCAGGGGCGGGCTTGGCGGCAGCCTTCACAGGGGCAGGGGCAGGGGCGGGAGCAGCAGCGACCGGAGCAGGCGGCGGAGCCGACACGACTTCCTCATCGTTCACCGCATCCTCGGTGTTCTCGGCCGGGGTCATCGGCGCAACACCGACGATCTTGTTCACCGTCTCGGTGACACGGGCACGCTCGATCTCCTCCAGGTGCGTCTCGTCCGCAATCAGACCGGCCGGCTTGAACGTCAGCGCCGGGAACGCCACCGTGTAGTCGAAGCCGATCTTGGTGATGACGGTGTACGGCTCCAGGCCACGAGCGGCCAGCATCTTGCCGTAGTCCTCCAGGTTCTTCATCGACGCGGCCGGAACACGCAGCAGCATCGCATCGGCAGGAGCCCCCGGCATGGCAATCGCCAGACGACGCGAGTCCTGGCACGCCTTGGCCTTCTTGCCGCCGTCGGTGATGCGGGAACCCCACTGGTTGTGCTGGCAGGTAGCGCACTTGGTCGACTGGCGCTCCTGGGCGTCCTTGTCCGGCGCGATGCCGTCATTGGAGAAGCACGTCGGCTTGGCCTGGGTGCCCTCGACGTAGCCAGTGGCGTAGAACACCTTGGACCGGTTCGGGTTGGCCTTGACCAGCACGACCTCGATGGCCGACGCGGGAGCGTCCTCACCCGGACGGGTGATCAGGGTCTTCTCGTCGCCACGGGTGACGTGGAACACCTTGCCCTTGATGGACACGACGGGGAAGCCCTCGCCAGCACTGTTGCCGACGATCTCGTTGCCGGCCTGCGCCTTGCGCTTGACGATGGCAGCCGGCAGTTGGGCGGGGGTGTTCTCGAAAGAAAACGGAACGATGTTCATGGTTTGGTCCTTGGTTGTTACTTGGCGCGGAACCCGACAGTCCGGGTCTCCGACCAGTTCACTCCGGGTGGAAGTTCGCCAGTTGCTTGCTTGTAAGCGACAACGGCATCCTTGCTAACGCGACGCTCGATGTACTGGTACGGGTCGTCCTGGCGCTCGCAGAACTCCCTGAACGAGTCCCAGTCGCCCATGGTGGCGGACGTTCTGATGGACTGGTAGGCAGTGCCTTTGGTCGTCTTGATCGACTCGACACCCATCTCAGCGAACTTGGCGAGCAGGATGTTCTCGATGCGGTCGGCTGCCTCGTTGTACTTGGCAACTTCTTCTTCGTACGCCGCCTTCAGCTTGGCCTTCTTCTCCCGGATCTTGATGAACGTCCCGACGAGGTCGTCGAGCTTCATGTCATCCGACAACAGTTTCTCCTTCAGGTGCCTTCTTTGGCGCAGCGCGGAGACGCACCCATGCCTCCACGTCGTCTTGAATCCATCGCTTGGCGCGCGTCTGTTGCTTGCCCTGACCGATGTCGATGGGCTTGGGGAAGTTCTCGTCTTCCCGTGCGAGCTTCCAGACGTAGCCGCGCGAGACGGTCAACATGTCAGCAACTTGCTGATCGGTAAGCAGCTTCATGGTTCGATGGTAACGCCTCCTTACGTGATGTCAAGTGAATGTGGGTCATCCATTTTTCGCCTCCTCGACCATCGACAGCAGGATCCCTTGCATCTTCTGCTTCGTCGCCAGCCGGGCGTACATCCGTTGCTCCACCGGTGAACCTTCGATGTTGACGATCAACTGCGCGAGCTTCTGACCAGGACGGGTGATCCGGGCGCAGGCTTGGTCGTAGATGTCGTTGGAGAAGATCGGCGCGTACCAGACGATGGTGTTGGCGGCGGTGAGCGTCAGGCCATGCGACATGGCAGCGGGTTGCGCCACCAGGACACGAGGATCGCTGCTGTGCTGGAACGCCTGGAAGATCCGGTCGCGCTCATGCTTGGGCACTTCCCCGTAGATGCACTCAACGGTGAGACCTTGGTTCTTCAGGTAGTCCGCGACGTACCCGACCGACGACACGAACGGCACGAACACGATGACCTTGCTGCCGGCCTGCATGACGATGTCGTGCGTGAGTTCCAGCCGGGGCTTGGCGCCAACGGTGACTTCGTTGCCGTCGCGGTCGTACGCGATGCCGCAGGCGATCTGCACGAGCTTGGAAGTCTTCACGGCTTCGTTCACCGCCAGGACTTCGCCGCCCGCGATCTGCGCGGCCAGCGTGTTGAACATCTCCTTGTAGACCTTCTGCTGTTGCGGAGTCATGGGGACATGCTCCGTCTTGAACGTGCAGTCGGGTAGGTCAACGCACTCCTTGCGACTGAACCGGATGGCCGGCGCCATCACCGAGTACACCTTGTCCATGGCGTCAGGGCGAGCGACCCACTTGTAGGGACCGGCCTGTCGCATGACCATGTCGCGGAACCGACCGTAGTAGTTCGGCACCGTGGACGGTGTGATCAACCTGCACTGCGCCCAGGCATCGGACGGCTCGTTCGGCACGGGCGTGCCGGTCATGCCCCAGCACCAGCGTGTACCGGCAAGCTGCTTGTTGACGACTTCGTTCTGCGCCCGCCACCGGTCCGTGTTGGCGTTGCGAGCGGACTGCGCTACTTCGTCGGAGATGACGAGATCGATGTCGGGGCGTGTGGCGAGATCCTCCTGGATGATGTCGAGCCCGTCGTGGTTGACGATGTAGACATCCGCTTGTTGCGCAAGCAACTTCTTCCGCCGGTCCCGTGTGCCGTGAAGCACCGCGAAGTCCAGGTGAGGGAAGTGTCGGAAGACCTCGTCCGCCCAAGTCCGCTCCATCGTAGACAGTGGACAGACTACAAGTAGACGGTGGAGGAAGCCCAGGCTGCGCAGGTAGTCGAACGACCACAACGACGCTAACGTCTTGCCGGTGTTGCCGGACATGAACACGCATCCGTTGCGGCGCAGCACTAAGTACGTTGACGGGACCATGAAGCAATACTTGAACCCGTCGGGAGAGGGTTCTTCCGTCATGACACGCCGCCGTTGGCCGTCGCTGGACTTGGACGCCAGCATCAAACCTTCGCCGTTGTTGCGGACCTGGACGGAGAACTCGGTCTTTCCTCGGCGCTGCGCTTCATGGACACGCGCTACACGGCAAGTACCGGCAAACGCGTACTGAACAAAGTCAGCGGACTCCCGTTGCAGGGTAGAGAACCGCGCGCCCGGCTTGTCGTCACTGACGCTGCCATCCCAGTGCATGACCTCGTCGCACACAACCCGGAGTTGCTCAGGCGTGCAATCCCACCACGGCCCCGAGAACGTCTTGTCTCGCGTGGGTGCTTCGAATGAGTAGACCGTGTAGCCGACCGCTGTACCAGACGTCACGTCACGTCGCTTGTATTCAACGCACGCGTCGGCCAGCAGCTTCTCCAGGCGCTCCTTCTTCCGTTGGCGCTTTAGCCGGATGACGCAGCGGTTCGTCCTGTTCGGGAAGTGAGCGTCGGCGATGACTGCAACCTGAAGACGGATCTTCTCGTCCGTCAGGGGCATACCGGCTCCGCCGGGTGACACGAACGACACGGGGATGAGCGCGTCAGTCCACCCAACAGCGGTCAGAGACTTCTTGCCGGTACCCGCCAACCATTGCTCTTGTCGGACCATCAGATCCGCCGCTTGCAACGTCTCCCGCTTGGACGGGTTCCCCCGTGATTGCAGCAGGACGCGATGCTCCGGCGATAGCAACTGGTCAAGGCCGTACTTGGTCTTGATGCGTAGCATCGTCGGGCACGGCAGCTTCACGTACTCGGTTGGTTGCACGAACTCCGCCGCGCCGGTATCCGGGTGGTACTGAGCTACGGGCCCGCCGTCGTACTGGTCGATACGCTTCCATCCTGTCGGAGACAGGTATTCAGTCGACGCATCGACGCACCCCATCTCGTTGAGAACGTACGCGCGCGGACGCAGCGACAGGAACTCCGCCGTGTCCATCTGCGCTTTGAACGGTGTCAGCGACCCGGACCAGTTGTAGTAGTACCGGATCGGCGAAGGCGCCTTGAAGCCCAGGTTGGACAGGACCCGTGTCTCGTCGAGCTTGTGCGGCACCGCGACGAACGTCTTGCCGTCGGAGTAGACCGGCTTCGCTGTCGGGATCAGCGCCAGTAGATGGTTCGGGTCCCGTGGCCGGACGACCAGGGCTTTCTTCTCAGGAACTACCAACATAGTAGATCACGGGTAAGCATCAAGCGACGAAGGCCCACCAGAAGAGAATGGGTGCTACGGAGTAGATGGTGTAGTTCACGATTCGTTGTCCTCAAAACTGCCAAGACGATCCGCCACGTTGATGACGGACTGCATCTGGGCGAACCTGGGCTTCCAGAACTTGTACTCGTGCGCAGACGGGAACGCTACTTCGATGCGGTGCTCTCGCTTGTTACCATCGGGAAGCGTTTCTGTGGCGATCAAAGAGAGCACCGGCTTACCGCCCTTGAACTGCATAGTCGGGTCACGCGTCTCGTCGACCATTGCTGTCCACCTTGTAGAACCCGGCGTACTCAACGTGATGCCCGTTGAGCCGGGCTTGGACTTGAACGACGGTAGCCAGTTGCTCCAGGTACGGTGCCCAGAACTCGGCCTCGGCGTTCTCGGGGAACATGAAGTTCAGGCGGTGAATGCCGCCGTGTTCATCCTTCAGCGCGACCGATAGTTCACGCCTCGGGGTTGGGACAGATTGTGCTTGCACGAGACTTCCTCGGGTTGTTCAGTCGTTGCTTCAACGGGATGCCCAGCATGAACACGCTGTTGAGCAAGCCCGCTACCTTCTTGCGCGACTCGGCACGGCGAGCCCGCTGGTACTCCTTGTTCTTGGTGTTGATCTTCTTGGCGTCGGGTAGGTTCCCCAGCGCGAACACTGGGCGCGGATAGCGCTTTTCCCCGCAGTGCGAGTCGAGGGTGTAGCGGCTGATGTACACGCGTTTCGGGCGTTTCGGGCCGTCCTTGCGCATCCGGCGAAGCGCCTTGTGTACGTCTCGCGCGTCCCAGCCGATGTCGTCCGCCAACTCCTTGCAAGTCATCCCGCCATGTTCAGACAGGTGCCGCGTGATGGCATCAACGAGAACCGGTGTCTTGAACATCTGCTTTGTCGAGTCGGTCAGAGACTTGAAGGACGGGGTGAGTGGAGATGTACTGGGTGAGATTGGCTAGGCCGTTCAACGAGTACCGAAGCGCGTCTTCGTATAGCTGAACCTTCTTGGGCGCCGACATCTCGTTGTTGCCGTTCAGGAACGCGTTCCAAGCAATCCGGACGTCGGAGACAGCCGCCTCAACGTCCACGGGGTTGTGCGGGGGTCGATGGTTCACGGGTTCATCCTCTTCGCTACTTGATGGGCCACGGGGTCATGGACGACGTAGTGAACGCGGTCTTCGCTTAGGCGGACGCCTTCGATGCGGCAGTCCTTCTCTTCGCTCTTTACTCGCTCGATGGCGTCTTCTGCGGTGAGTGCAAGGACTCCGCGTCGGTATAGCGGCGAGATTCGCTTCTTGCTCAGGTAAACACCCTCCGGTATCAGCTTTCGGAAATCCACGATCCACAACATCGGTTCTGCGAACTCCACGTCATCTCTCCTAGTAGTCGGTTAGCTTTCTCCAGGGGCACGCCAACGTATGGGACACCGTCCCGATGCAGAAACCTCCGCCGCAGGTCCAACACTTTGCGTCGACCCCTTCGCCAACGCACTCCATGCATTCACAATCCGGCAGCGTGTAGTCCGCAACTACCGTCGTCGTTACTTCTTCTTCCCGTACATCTCCGGATGCTTGTCTCTCCATGATCGGTTCTCCTTGGCTGGTACCACGCGGCGGTTGGACTTGTCGTTCGTTCCGCCCTTGTCGAGCGGCTTCTTGTGGTCGACCTCCGTACCGTCGCCCTTCTTGGCAACGCCATCTCGAATGGCTTCCCGGCGTGCCTTGTTGCGTGCAACGCGCTTCTCGACGTTCTCTGGCCGGGCTTGATACTCGGCCATGTAAGCAAGTTTGGCCTTGGACGACTTAGGCATGCTGCTTCTCCTGCGTTTGCCTAACGAACTCGTACATCAACTGTTCGGAGATCCACTGAATCGAGTACGCCTCAAACTCAGAACTAGGGGTCTTCTCTCCGAATTCGCGGCACCATTCTTGAAAAACGTGAACCGCTTCGTGAACGATCATGGACGCTACTTGGATTGGATCATGCCTGTCCCACCCGTTGACGCACACAACACATACAGGATCCCCGGTTTCGTTTGCTCCGTGGTGCGTTCTAGCCCCATTGGGCGGAGCCCATTCCCCCGCGTCCCAAGACAGTTTTCTTTTCAATTCGCGGAACTGTTCTTCCGTCACACACAGCGTGAAGTACGGGGCGGTAATCATTCCGCGATTAAGCCATCGCTCCTTATGCATACACCATCTCCCAGTCTGTAGCGAGTAGGTCGGCCTGGAGCGGGAACCACGGCAGCGGAGGTTCGGTGACATACACCATCTCGATATATCCGCCGTGCATCCGAAGCAGCCGGAACTCGCCCCATTCCTTGCGGCGAACGGAGTTGCCGTTGCGCAGTTCGATGACTGCGCGGTCGAACCCGAAGGTTCCGGTGATAGGGTCGTAGGTCATGCGTCGGTGGGTTCGAAGTAGTAGTGCGGACGGTCCATCCAGTCGAGGAACCCGCATACGCCCGTGTTGACGACGAGTTCGTTCTTGAAGAGGCGAATCTTGTGAGCCAGTTCGGGGGAAACATGCGTTTGTTCATGCATCCTGGCGTACACGTCCATGGAATCCAGCAGTGCCTTCACGCTCTCGGCGTCCGTCGCCACAACGGTCACTCCGCCGGCATCCCCAATCTCCTTGATACGCGCAAGTTGGTTAGGTGTAAGCGTGTTGAGCTTGCCTGGGGCCTTCGTCTCGATGGCGAAGAACTGGCCTTGGTAGCAGCCGATGAAGTCCGGGATACCGACGACGCCCATGCCGTTCTGGATCGGCATGTAGTACCACGCGCCGCGTTCCTGCAAGATCTTCTTGACCTGATCCTTTACGCGGGCTTCTGGACCTTTTGCCATGATCTTCCTTTCACGAACGTTCCCCAGTTTTTCAGCCGCCAATGCGCAAGAGCTTTTGATATTCCAAGATCTTTCGCCCAATCGGATTCCGTCATGATCCGAACCCCGTCAGACAACCAAACATTCCTTCGGGTGTTCTTCTGCTGTTCGCTCCGTGAAGCCCAGCGACAGTTGGTGGGAGAGTACGGACCGTAGTCACTTGTCTTTGACATTTTCTCGGTCCAGCGCCATCGACAGGCGTTGAGAAAGTTCAAGTTCAAGCGGCGTCAGGACACCGCTCTGGTTGTACGCGTGACGGAGAAGTTCTTCGTCGGTCAGGGAGTGAAGGTTGACTCCGTTCATGTCTTCCCCGAGTGTGGGCAAGATGACTTGGGAACCGGGCACCACTTGGAACATAGGCCAGAAGGTTTGGGTTGGAAACTTGCTGTGTTGTAAGCACGGTGAAGCCGAGCAACACGAGGCGCAAACTCCATCATGATGCTCTGTAGCTGGTCTCGCCGGAAGGTCTCCTTGTCGACCTTGCCTTCCTTCATCCAGATGAAGCCGGTCCTGGCCTCGTCGATCTCCGGGTAGTGGCAGAACACCATCGCCGCGAACAGCTTCAACTGATCGGACGCGGGCTTGCGCTTCCCGGTCTTCCAATCGAGGAGGACCGCCACCTTGCCAGACAGCTTGCCGATGTCAATGATGCCCCGGCACCACGCGTCGTCAGCCCCCCATTCACAGGGTTGGAACCCTGACGTGATGGCGAGTTCCTTCTCGACGAGCAGTTCCCCGGGAATATTCACAACGGCCGACAGTACCTGTTCGTATGAAGATAGGGCCTCGGGCAGCGGCGTCCCGTGAAGCGCCCGGTTCTCCAGGTGTTCATGGACGGTAGTGCCCCAGGTGGTGGCTTCGTGCTTCTCCTCGACGACGTCCTTCGCAACCTTGATGTGGAAGTAGCGCTTGGCGCAAGTCTCGAAAGACGTCAGCGACGAGTAGGACCAGGGCGGGATCTTGGGCGGTGTCATGTCAGATGTTTCAACAGTGCAGCGTAGTGGTCGGCTCCGCCCAACGGTGCCTTGCCGGCGTCCAACTGCCGGTCGATGTCTCGCCAGAACTCCTCCAACGTCAGCGCCCTCTCTTCGGAGGTCAGCCGATCTGCTCGGCGCAGCTTCCTTTCCTTCGCCATCCAGTTCAGGCGCATGGCGCCCCAGCGTTGTTCGATGAACCGAGATGCCAGCAGCAGTTCTTCGACTGTTGGTTCCCGCCCCATGTCCTTGGCGAGCGCCGGCTGGAGGTGGAGTACAGCTTGTCGTAGTCGGTGTCGTCGTCCTTGCTGGATGTATCGCAGGCTGATCGTTCGGTACAGGTCGTGAAGATCTTCCTTGGCGCCGCCGTCCGAAGCGTCTCGGATCGACTTGATGTAGTCAACGAAGCCTGCGCCGTCGGACGCGAACCGCGACACGAGCGGGCCGATCAACGCGTGTGCCTCTGGCAGTACGAACCCCTCGGGGAACTTGTTGTACGCCTGCATGTGGGTGTCAGCGATCTTCAGCCACTTGACCACGTTGGGGTCGCGCAGCAGCCGGTTCGTCGTGGACCGGATGTCCATGTTCTCTCCTGGTTAGCACACTCCCTAGGTCTACTCGTTGTGCTTTGTCGTATACATGGTAGCGCATCCGGACTCCTACTAGGCTGCGGCACTAGGTCACTTAGCCTCCCCGTAGGACGCGGCGATGTCCCCCTCGCTCCACAGCACGATGCCGGGCAGCCACGTTGGCGGAGTGCGGAGGATCGCGTTGACTTGGTCCAGCAACCGCTGGGCCCTGCCGTCCGGCGCGACGAACACAAGCTCGTCATGGACCGTGTGGCAAGGGCGGTACCCGGTCGCCTGCTCGATCTTCAGCGCCTGCTCGGCGACGACATCACGGGCGATGGCCTGGACTAAGTTCTCGCAGAACAGCCCGCCGTAGATGTACGACGTGCGCTGACCGTTGCCGTACTGGAACTGTAGCTTGCCGTCGACACCGCGCGTCTTCCGCAGGTTCGGGTAGTACAGCCAACGACCGGAGGGCAGCAGAACCTTGTCCCTGGCGGTCTTGCACAGCCCGCGAGAGTCCGCCTCTATATCCGCCCCCATGTGCATCGCGGCCAACGCCGTCATGCACCGCGTCCACCCCTGCACGATCCGCCAGTACGCGTCCCGCCACTTGGTGACGACTTCCCGCGCCTCGTTGGTGGTCAGGTCGATGCCGCCCATCAGCTTCGCCACACGCCTGAACGTCATGGCGCCGGCCCCGAAGCCCAGGCCAAGCTGGGCGACCTTCGCCAGTTGCCGCTGCTCCTTGGTGACTGCTGACTCCGGGACGCCGTACATCGTCGCGGCGAACGCGCGGTACAGATCTGCCTCCGGGTCAGCGGCGTACAGCGCCATGGACGACTCGACGTTCCACAGGTAGTGGTTGACGCGTAGCTCGATGCCGGACAAGTCCGACACTACAACCTTGTGTCCTGGCGGGGCAACCAGGGACTGACGCAGCGCGTTGGTCAGCTTCGGGACGATGTTCCCAGTCTTGTCTCTCGGGATGCGCGGTAGGTTCTGCGGGTTCCACACGCGACCGCCCCATCGCCCCGTCGTTGCTGAGTGGTAAGCAAGCGGCACTGGCATCGCGCCGCCCATCGCCTTCGCGCAGGCGGACATCTTCGCCAGACGAGTTTGCAGCAACGTTGACCGAGTGCCCAGGCGCGCCGACACCAGGAGTTGGACAGACTCGTTGTCGTGAGTCTGGAGGTTCGTGAACGCCTCGTCGGTCTTGGCAAACGCCCACGTTTCCTTGTTCGTCGTGGGCGAGATCTTCTTCGGGGGGTCCACACCAAAGGCGTTCAGGATCTCCGCGAACTTGTTGTTGGACCGCAGTTGCTTCTGCGCGTCTTCCCGAGTCGGCTCGCCCAGGAGGTCCGCCACCGAGTCCAGCATCTCGTCATGAGCCTTGTCGGCTTGCGCGAGGGTGTTGTCCAGGAGGTCAGCGTCGCACAACAGTTGCGGGTAGCACGCCATGCGTGCGGTCATGTCGGAGAGGCGCATCTCCCGCTGGTGGGCATGGGCGATCTTCACGGAGTCCCGAAGGTCGTCGGCTCCCTCCATGTCCGGCTGGCGGAAGATCTTGAACAGTTCGTAGCAGTTGTCGGTGTCACGAGTGTTGTACCGAGCCAGATCCCGGAGGTCTTCGACGCCAAGGTCGACGAAACGCTTTCCTTTCATCTTGACCAGGACGTCGGACTCCTTCGGGGGAAGGCCGTACGCATCCGAGAGCTTGGACAAAGACCCGCCAACCTCGGACTGGTGCTTGGCCCGCGACATCGCCAACGTGTCGAAGAACATCTTCGGATGGCAGTCGAAGACCCAGGCCAGTAGCGGGAAGTCGAACTCGTTGCCGTTGTGCGCCACCGCGATAGCGGTATCCCAGGGCAGGGTGCGTAGGTATTCCCCGACGTTCTTGTGTTCGAAGACCATCCTGGTCGGGGTATCTCCGATCTTCACCGCCACCGAGATAACTTCGAACCGTGGATCCTTGATGTACTCGATGAACGACATCTTCGACAGAGAGTATTCCGTGTCATAGTACGTCTCAAAGTCAAGGGTGATGGGCTTGAGTTTCATGACGGAATCAGAACCGGCGTACCTTGGCGATGAGTTTCTGAAGTATTTTGTTCTGCGCAGCGATCGAATCAGGTAATCCCAACTCCGCTAGCTTTTTCCGAAACTCGCCGGCTGCTCCGCTGTTAGCTTGCGCTGAGATAGAGGAGGTGCTGCTCGCCCCCCAAATCTGGTTGGGTTGCAGCGAACCAAGGCTCCTCGATGTAGCCGAAGAATCGTCTTCCATCTTCCCCGTGGTGATGGCGGCAGCGATGTACTTGGAAAGATCTTCCCCTTGAGGGACGACAAAGGTATGCGCCGCATACGCAACATACCCGGGGCCGTGCGGTGCCGGCCGATGGGTGACGATCCACCCGTTCTCTGCTTCCGTGATCTCTAGGGTGTATGTCTTCATGGGGTATTGCTTCCGTTGTTAGTCCGGGGGAAACGTAGATTCCCAGCCCCCGGGGTTCTGGGTATGGAGGTGTCCGTATGCTTGAAGAACGGCGTATGCAGCGCCGGAGGCGGGAACATACGGAACGCACAGGTTTCAGATCTACGAGCCTACTCGCCGTGCGCAAATGACCCCCCGCCTCTTGGTTAGATACTCGTGAACTCGCCCCGTAGAGCCTTTTCAAAATTGGCGATGTCCCTCGGATTCGGCGCCTTCACGAAGTTCTGCGGATTCGGAGTTAGTTTCCGTTCCGGCTTGTCAGGCTTGTTGGAATCATCGAGCCGCTTCGCCACAAGAATCGCATCGATAAGTTTCCCCGGGGAAGTATCTGCATCCCCCACCATGCGGCCGATGAGTTTCCCGGTGTGATTCCCTTGTCGTACTTCGACGAGCCAGCCGTTGTCGGCGCGATAGATTGATACGGAGTTTGCTGCATCCATGTGTTTCTCCTGGTCGCGTTCATACCTTGCGATGTTTTCAAGGAATTCCCGTCTCAGAGCATCGTCAATAGTTATCGCCATCGGAAGTTTTTCCTTTGGGTAGCTGACTCTTCTTCGCTTTCCCGACGACGACTTCCACCGTCGTGAAGGTGTGGCCCTGGTTGCAGCGACGAAGTCGTTTCGCCATGCGCGTCTCCAGGACGCGGCTTCCTCGGTTGCATTCAGGGCAGCGAATCAAGCGAACACCGTGAAGAAGAACCCGCCGACACCGACGGCGGTCATGAGGAAGACGACAACGCGGTCGCGCTTGGCGGAGGCGGACGTTGGCTTGGACAGGAGGACTTCCTGTACCCGGTCGCAGTCCCTGGTCATCGGACCACGGGTGGATTCGTACATGGTGGGGGACCGGTACTCGTGATTCGAACCGGGGTAGCGGATGCCGATGGGCACCTTGCAGGTGCCATGAAGGTTACGCGTAAGCATGGTGAGTGTCAACGGTCTGTGGGGATCTCGATGCGTGCGGGGAGGTTCAGTTCCTTGCGGACCTCGTCCGCTGCCTGCTGGAGCATGGCGTTCACAGCCGGCTTGACGGCATCGCGCATCGACCAGGACGACACGCGGTGGTGTAGATCATCCCTCACACTGGACTGGATGGCCTTCTTCGCGTCCGCGATGAACTTGGTCTTGGCTTCCTCGGTGAGAACTTCCTTGACGGCTTGGTTGACCCAGGACTTGATGACCGCATGGGCTTCGGTATCCAGAAGGTCCGTCACGAGCGACTTGTGGTTGCCCGGTGACTCGACTTCCCAGTTCCCCCACTTTTTGGTAATCCCCAACAACCGGAGCGTGACGGCGGTCTTCTCCTTCTCCAGGTCCTTGACGACTTCCTGGACGACGGCGGTAGCGTCGGCGCGATCCACCAGATCAGTAGCAGCATCGATGAATCGGCTGCGGAGACGCTCCGCGATCTCCTTCGGCGTCAGTTGAAGGACTTCTTCCTTGGTCACGGCGCCATTGCCGGTGATGGGCTTGGGGGCAGCGGCGGTAGTCTTCTTACGAGTCGCCATGTTGTGATCTCCTTGTTTGGTTACGCGTTGTCGATGCTGGCGCCGGCCATGCGGGCCAGGACAGTGCTGGCGTTGATGGTGTCCAGGTCGAGCTTCTTCAGCGCCTCCAACGCGGCGGACTCCTTGGTCCTCTGCGCTTCGGTCTTCTGGTCGAGTCGTTGCAGCGTGGAGTTCGGGACGTACCGCCGCAGATCAGGCCAGAGCTTGACGCCTTCGTTGAGGGACTTGAACTTGCGGAGGTACTCGACGACTTGGTTCTCAACGGAGGCCCATCGCTTCATGATCTCGGTACGGGCCTGATGCGCATCGGCGAACGCCACCAGCAGCGGGTGATCCGAAATGTCGAGCTTGAGTTCCGCGCGGGTGTAGTAGGAGTCCTCCTTGCGGCGGAAGACGGGGAAGGTCATGTTGTCGAAGCTGATGTCCATCTCGTGGAACATGACTGCTCCGTCGGACGCCACGACCTTGGTCTTGACCAGCACCGTCCCACGCTTGTCGAACTGTCCGAGCCGGCCACGGAGGTCATCGAACCCTTCCCACAACGCGACGTCGATGCGCTTGTGTAGGTCCTGGTCTTCGCAGAGCTTGGTCAAGTCTTCGGGGATGGATTCCAGTTCCCTGGCCTTCAAGCGGTGGATCGAGTCGCGGACGTCCGAGATGAGAGATTGGGTAACGGCAACGTAGGCCATAGCGTTCTCCTTGTGGGTTGGGGTTGGTTAGTTGTCCAGGCGGTCCGCCATGGCCGCCCAGGTGTCGAGTTCTTCGACGGTTGCGAAGTCGATGACTCCTGCGGTTCGTTCGGGGAGTTGTTGGAGACCCAACAACGTAGCAGCGTCTGCCTCCAACATCGTCCGTCGCCATTCCGGGTTCGCCACATGCACCGTGTAGGTGTATCGGTTCTCCCGGACGTCCATCTTCACGTCGATCTTGGCGATGATGCGCTGCCAGTGGCGGGGCCATGCGTACGACCCACGTTGGGCGGCGATGAAGATGTCAGTTACCTTGTTTCTCTCGGCGCGTTTCGCGCTCGCCATGAACTGCTGATGGGCTGGCGTGTTCGACCAATGCCTTGAGGACACGGATCTCTCCTTCCTGGTACTTCACGAGGGCGTCGAGCCTCGCTATCTCGTTAGCCGCTGCGCGTTGGAGTTCCAGCGATGGGGACATGGTGATCAGCGCTTCGCGGAGATTCATTCGGGATCGATTCCTTTCGGCTGCGGGGCGGCGGCGAGCATGGCGGTCCAGATCCTTGGCAAATAGGCATCGCCAAACGCGCTTGGGTGATGCGTCCATCCGGCTTTGACCATCTCCATCGTCGGCTCCGCCGGCACCAGCCGCCACCCCTCCGGGATCGCGGGCTGCGGGGCGGTGCAGACCCGCGTGATCGCCACGCAAGTGTCGGTGTATACCTCTGTCACGTCTTTGTGGAACTGGAACCGGAACGGGCCATTGGTCTTGTGCTCGGACACGAAGCCGAACGGCTCCCCCCGCGCCTCGCGCTCCGCCACCAGCGCCGCCGCACGCTCCGGCAGGTCGTGCCACCCGTCTGCCCGCGTAACGCCCAGCGCCTCGGCCGTGCGGCGCACAAGATCGCCGTACATCGCAGCGCGGCGCTGCTCGGCGGCCAGCTCGTCGGCGTAGCGCTGGGCGGCGGCGCGGGCGTAGTCGGTCATGTGTCTGCAAACAGTCGCGGCCGACAGCAGGGTACCGGCCGCTTCGTCGGCGGCCAAGAACTCCGGCAGCGGCGGTAGCTTGACTCCGTCATCTTCCTTCATGCAGCCTCCTTCTTCTCTCCGACGATTCGCTCGGTTTGGTTCCCGGACCACAGGTAGGCCCCACACTTGCCGCAACGGAAGAGGTT
>JACCDR010791549.1_pt1 | contig 36215 bp, 55 predicted proteins | sample 7446431 | NCBI WGS metagenome assembly JACCDR01 (sample SAMN15323443, study PRJNA562643) | freshwater metagenome | isolation source: river surface water | place: USA:Blue River Watershed | collected 2017-08-17 | reverse complement strand
TGATTTATTTGATGCTCAGATTCGCCTTTGTACCCGATTCCAGATCTCCCTTTAGTTTGCCAATCTTTTAGAGCACATAGAAGTATTGCATATAACAGTCTGACTTCTGGAAGCTCACTTTCTTTGACTGAGGCCATCTCTATGCGTTGATACCATCTAGCGCGCTTAGCCATCTTTAAATATCCCCTTCGTCTCAGGATTTATATAAGTAGTTACTGATAGTTTATTTAGCCCGTTTGGATTTTTTATAATGTGCTCTCGTATTGCCGCTGCTAAGTCTGCGCCGCGCTCTGATAGATAAGAGCAAGCGCCCTCTAGAGTAAATGCGCTATCACAATCTTGCTTACCGAATAGATAATTAAAGACCTCGTTAAAGTTATCCTCTTTTCTCTTTCTAATTTTCGGCGTGTCTGTTGTGACTTGTAGATCTCTTTTAAATCTAAAATAATCATCAACTGCCCTGGCAATTAAAGCGCATAGCATATTTTGCTCTGGGCTTGCTGACTTAGCCACATTTGGATCTGCTCTAAGCTCAAAAGTTGGATATCTTGCCATCAGTCTTTAACCCACCTTTCTAGAATATTAATTCCCTCCTGTGTGCTCTTAAAAACCTCTACTTTATATAGCTGCCATTCAAGCAGTGCCTTAAATTCTTCTTGTGCTGGTGTTAGTTTTCCTTTCGCCGCCTTGCACTCTAAGTATAACCCGTGAAATCCATGCCTAGCGCATGGTAAGAATAGATCCGGCACTCCTGCCTTAACGCCCTCTCTTTTTAGCCGCATAGCTTCAAAAGCATTTCTCTTGCCGCCGTTTGGTATTGCATGCAGTAGCTTAAGCTCTGGATGCTCGCCTTGCTTCCAGTGCGACCACTCGACTAAAGCTTGCTGTATTTTGGATTCTTCAAATTTCACTTACCACACAGCTCCTTTGCTTTCTCCAAAACTCTAGCGACTCCTTGTTTAAATCCGATTCTCTCTCTAAATTCTTCTGCTGTAATTAGATCTCCTGCGGGAATTCCAAAAAGGGGATAATCGCTTTTCTCCAACTGCTCAAGCAGCCATAGTGCGCCTTCAACCCTGCCTTGAATAATATTCAAGTCGTCGTAAAAAAAATGAATCCTCCCCTCTGGTGAGAGACTAGCACACGACTCTGCCCATTTTTGCAGCTCTGATTTATCGTCGGTCATATCTCACTCCTTTGTATTCCAGCCTCTTCTTCCATGTCTTGTATGATTAAATCATAAGCGCAAAATAAACTTTCCCATCTTTTAAATTCTTCAGCATCAGCACCTTCCATGTAGTCGTACATATTCGCTCTTTGTTCTCTCAGCTTTTCGTAAAAAGCTTTTTGTTCTGGTAACATTTCGGTCATTTGTCGCCCTCTGGTTCTCTTTTAAGTAACCCCTGGTATGCGCTAGTTACTTGATCTAAAACTTCTGGCGAGATTTCTACTTGCTTGCTTAATTGCTTGAGCATCCACTGCATACCAGCAGTCATGCCAGCTTCGTAGCCATTGAGGTAGGCTTTCCGTATCGCATCTTTATGACCTTCCGTGTAAGTGCTAATATCGGCAAACCATAAAATACTCTCACCATCTGCCCATTCTTTTGCCAATTCTTCTTTACTTTTCGTTGTCATAGTTTCTTTCCGCAATGTTTACAAAATACTATATGCTCAGCATAAGTGCAGGTATCACGCCACTGGCGCTTGACGGTCATAACTTCCTCTTGCACCTCTTGCATTCTAAGTAATATCCCATGCCAAACTTTTCATACGGAACTTTATACCATCCCCAATCTTTATTTGATTCTACAATAATGTGCTCAGTCATTTCCCCAAAAAATCCAGCAAGCCATAAGTCAGACTCATGCCCGAACAAAAAGCAGCGGATTTTGTTAAGAAGGTTTTTCACTTCGCCCCCTCCCTCGCCTTCTTGATTTTAGCGTCGACGGCATCGAGTAATGATTCCGCAAAGCCTGTCATGCAATCCTTTCCTGCTCGCCCTTTCTCGTATCTAAGCCAAGCTTGGTTTGCTATCTCCGCATTCGACTTTTCCTTCAGCTTAATAGGCCGAATACAATCCGCACCATTAGGCTCTTTATAAACGGTTTCATACTCCGCGCTCTCGTCGTCGTCTGCTACTTGTTTTAGCTTCATACTACCAACCTAATTCTCTACGAGTATTTTGAAAAATACACTCAAGTAGTTCATCATATTTAAAGCGTTCTTTATTTTGCCCTATAGAGCGATCTAGGCTTCCGTTTGCATGACGCTCGGTAGCGGCTTTCCAATCGCAGAACATCTCCACAACATCCAGTAATGACATCCCCCTTATTCCGTCTATATAGTGTTCGGGGTGATGAGAATTATTTGCATAGTGATGCTTTAAAGATTCCCCAAGTCCGACAAGGAATGATTTATATTCATCACTTCCATATGTCGATTCCTTTAATAAGGGTGTCCACTTATCGAATCCTGATTTTTCTGGCTCCTGTAATTTTGATTTATCATGTGCATGTGAACGCACGATCATTTTAGATATAAACAATCCTATTAACTCTCGGACTCTTTCAATGTGAGCTAGTGTGTCTTCAGTGCTATCGTATGTCATTGTTTTAGTTCCATGGGTTAGCCTTTATAAACTGCCCCTGTCTCTCCAGCGGCACTGTCACAATGTTATGGCGCACTGTCTCCTACGTGTTGTTCGATCCTGCACTACTCGTAACCTTATGCAGTCTAAGCGGCCTCTTACTAGTCACCCCACCGCAGGGTGTAAATCATTCAAATCAGCTTCGCTTTTTCTTCTCCAAAACTTTTTCTACTTGCTCTTTAAAATAATGAAACTCCGCGCACAGATCGTAAACTAAACTAGTTAGGTTAGTGAGCTTGTGTTCAATTATTGATATTTCCTTCTTCCTCGCGTTGTTGTTGATCAAAGTAGCGTCCTGTTTGTTACGTTTCTTTTTTGGTTTCATTTTAAGCATTTTCGTCTGCCTCGCTAATTTGTATCGTGTCCCACTTATTTACTGACCGAGTATAACGGTCGAATCCGTGTACATAATAATATTCTCTTCCTTTTTCCTCGTTGAAAGCAAAGTTAACTCTACACTCGATGCTAGTTATCTGGACTTTGTATTTCTTACACCACGAGACTAATTCATTTAATGCTGTTTTATGTTCTTCTTTCATTTGATTATTTCACCAGTAATTTTATAGCTGATTCAATCTGCTCTAGCGCTAACCTTTTCTCTTCACTCTCTGGAGCTAACCTAATAACTAGCGCCTGAAATTCCCTGCCAGAGCTTGAGATTCTAAACCTGATAGCATCATCCGGCGTCTGAGTCGTTTCAGCGCCTGGGTTGCAGTCTGGTGGTTGTGTCCATTGGTTGTGTCTATCCATCGCGGAACTCCCTGAACGTTAATTTCCACATCACTCGGCTGCCGTGACGGTCTAACAAAACGTGCTCTGGTTTTGCTACTATTCCCTCAGCTTGTACCCTATTGCCGTTTTCACTTTCGCCAACATAGGACCAAGGGATTAATGCCTCTAACTCACTTTTTGTTGTAGGTACCGTAGTGATGTGCCCTAGATGTGGCACCGTTGGAATATTGAGATCACCGCATACGCGCCGCATTTCAGAGTCATCAACCCACCAAAACTCACCCAACATTAAGTCAAAACACCTGAAACGTTTTTGTTTATTGTATATGCCGCCCTTTTGAATTCCTGCGCCGTAGCCCTCACCATAGAAGGTTACTGACCATTCGGGCGCTAAGTCCTTCCCGCGATAGCACCTGAAATAGTCTACGATTTTGGCATGCGGGAAAATCGCTGTGACATGAGCGATCAATTCCGGGTGCAAGTTTGCATTATCGGTGCGCCCTTTGATTTCCACACCGTTTAAGGTGCAAACCACTCTAACATTAGTTCCGTCAACTTTTTCCGATACGCTCCATTTGTTAATGCAAGCAACTTCAGGCTGCCTAATTTGTCCAAAGTGTAACTTGCGTGATGTTTCATCTCTTACGAATACAGTTTCTATGCTGGGGTACGCTTTCATTCGTCGCCCTTACACATTGGCGTGGTATACAACGGCCTCTTGCTCACACATCCGCAGGTTGGGCAGATAAAATCTGTGTTGCCGTAACCCCGAGATTCAGGCATTAGCTGCAATATCAGCTCTTTCAACTTCTCAAACTCCTTTCGCTCCACAAACTCCTTTCTCATCGCTTCTACGTCACTGTCTTTTGCGTTCATAATCTTGTCCTCACTTTACTTTTCCATCTATTTATTTGCCTTTTCGTAACATCCAAAATCGGGACAGTCTGTCCGACCTTCCAATGCCCATAAAACCACCGCGACATGATTGACGGTACAGTCTCAGGTTCGGTATGAGTTGCGCACATTGCGTGAAACATTTCGTGAGCGATTAAATCACCGTTTAAGTATTCTTTGGGCATATAAGTTATATCTCTGTCGTGCGCTGTACCGATTGCAGTTGTGCTGCAAATCGCTAGAGCTTCACCGCCAAAATAATAACCATTCTCTCCATACGTCCAGCCACCAACTAAAAAATAAGCTAGAGAGTTTTTCTTAAGCGCAAGCTTTTGACGCATCTTATGATAGCAGTGCACTTCTACGTTTCTGTAAGAAATATCAGTATTCTTGCAAGAATCATCGTCAATCTGTAAGTGCTGAATTCTTAAGCGAACGCCTACTTGCTGAAAATATTTCTGTGCTCTAGCAACTGAAGCTGGCATAGAATCGATGCTAGCCTTTGACACGCCCTGAACATGAATGATTGTTAGAACTAAGCCTAAAAGTATTTTCATTATTTATTCCTATAATCGTTTTCTCTAAAACCTGGATTAACTTTTCCAAAAACTTTATTGTCACCAACAAGTTCTACTGGTGCGCTAGCTATCTGATAACCAAACTTCGGGAAGTAATACCGCCAGCGTCCGTCCTCAAACGGCTGAGCATTGGAAGATTCAATCAAAACTTTTCCGTCTTGAACTAATTTGAATTTTGAAATCTTTAGCGGTGAAATCAGCACAGGTTTTAAAGCTCTTGGCTCAGGTGGTACTAAATGCTGGTCAGCATGCGATTTCCAAAGCCAATTTTTCGGTAAGTTCGCGTTACCTTTTGGCTTTGTAAGAGCTACTAGAGATTCTGACAATTCCCCAGTAAGCCAAGCTTTTCTTTCGGGCCTCGGCGTTTTATCGTTTGGATTTTTTCGACCGTTACACTGAGATGTCCACATGAAAAACACATCTGCATTAGCTCGCTCTGTTTTATATTTTTCCACATCAGCATCAACAGCCGGAACGCCATCAAAGCTAAAATTATATCTACCTTTTTTTGGTGGTGCTTTGTTGTTGTGGCATTCGTTAACCACATTTTCGTTAAAATAATATTTTCCTGTCCATGGGGAATTTACAACAGTAACATTCCTCACGCGCTCTAAGCATAGCAGCATTAATCTTTGTAGCTGTGTGCCGGATAGCATGTGCTCGCAGAACGGCGAGAATTGCCACACTACATCAGGATTCGCTTTTGCTTCTGCGTTAATTTTATCAATCTCTCTAATTATTATTGGATTATGCTTGTTCGGTCTATAGGTGTGGTCATCCTCCCAAATTGCATGGATTCTAATCAGTGGACATCTGCCACCATTTGCTAATTGCCTAACCAAAGGCCACACGTCACCGAAAGTATTCGCAAAAAAGCCAGCGGCTACCCCTGGCTTGTGATAATTCAAAACTGTTTTTGCATACTTCGCGCCGCCGAGGTAATCTATTCCGTAAATCATACTGCCTCTTTTGTTAATATTATCTACAACTAATTAGTAACTCTCGAATTCGAGAAAAAAGTGCGACCGCTTCATCTTCAGTAAAAAAGCGAAACACAAAATCATTCTCGCCAGAGCTATCCACATCAAGAGTTACTCTGAAAGGTTTAGCGTCTTGACTAGGAAATCTATCTAGTTCAATAGATAAAACCTTACTTAAATTTATCAATCTGTTATCAATTTCAATAAACATATTATGCCGCCTCCTTAGTTAATTCTCTAAACTCAAAAATATCTTTAAATAACGGATATTTTGCAGCCCACGCTCGTGCATAAAGGCTGTGCCAGTTATTATTTAGTGCGTACTGCATACCAGTATCTCTCTGAGCATTTTTTCTCATGCGCTCCCAGCACGCCTTTGCGCTAATTCTGTTTTTGTTTTCTGCGCGTTCTTCCTCTACTGCCACTTGAAACGCAGGCCAGATCCAGGGATGCTTTAAGTGCACACGCACAAACTCTAGTGCGCGTGCTTCGCTAACCCCACTACGTAAAAGCTCTTTTATTAAATCAGTTCCTTTCATACTGATTTCTCCCAAGACGGTATCCACTCTTGCCGATCTGCTCTAAGTCTGCTTTTTTCAAGATCTTCTTTTTCGGAATTTTTTGAAATTACTGCTTCAAAAATTATATTTTTATACCCTCTGGTGACTGAAAGCCTAACCGCTTTTGAAAAGATTTCTTGCCCGTAGCCGTCCGCGATTGACAGCAAAGCTTCAGCTTGAATTTCAGAAAATTTAAGTGCAGGAATGCTACCAGCCGCGTATTTTGCCCAAGCTTTCAGTGCTTTTTTCGTTCTAGTTTCGTCTAAATTTTTCGGAATCGGCAGCGAGTCAATCCATTCAAATTGTTTTTCTTCCCCCTGCCCCCCCTTCTTTTCTAAAGTATTCAGATCTTCAGTATTCAGATCTTCAGTATTCAGACTCTCTAGAGAGTCCTTAGAGATACTCTCTCTTTTCTTTCTCTTATTTTCCTTTTCTCTCCATATTTCTCTCTTTTGCGCTATATTTTCTTGATCTTCTGCTATGCGCTTTGCTGAGATTATCTCATCTAACCCATTCTCCTCTCCGCTGCCTAACAACATCCCTTCTGCGATGCAGTGAGTTATAATCTTGTTTGCTAACTCATCTTCGATTCTCAAAGAGTAAGCCACTCCCAGCGCCTGACGTTTGCTCATTTCCGCATTGGTTGATCGACCTAACGCCATATAAAGACGAATCAAAAAACAAACAGCCTCACAGCCGCCCAAATACATCACTGCTTGAATTTTCGGCTTATCAAAAAAATCGACATCAAACTGCACATAATCAAGTTGATCTCTTTTCATCGTCTCACCTGCCCCAAATTTTTACAGTGCTGCTTAAATGCGAGTCGAAATCGAGCTTCTTCTCTCGCGTCAAAAATTCGCTGTTTTTGTTGGTGTTTTTTAAGAATTTTACTTGCGATGAAACTTCGCAGTTTGTATAGTGTGTCTTGTAGTGCGATCATTAACTTTCCCTTTTGATCGCGCTCGTTAAAAGCCGAGGTAGTTTACTCGGCTTTTTTTTATTTTAGTTCTAGTTATTTTTATAAGTCGAAGTAGAATTCTGGTGATGTAGATAACCAGAACTAACTCGCAAATAACCAGAACTTGCGCGATTTTCATCATTCTTAAATCGTTTTTCGCTTTTTTGCAATATCTTTTTTACTATCGTGTAATGAGATAATTGCCATTCTTATTACGTCTGTGCGGCTAACTCCTATGCTGCTAGCTAAATTATCAAGCATTTTTAAGTGCTCAGCTGCGAGTCGTAGTGAGAAAATTGGGTTTAGGTTTTTAGATTTCATATTGCTTAATACTATTAATATTTTATACTAGATATCTACTCCAAAAAAGTAGCGGATTGAAACTTATTTTTACTTTGTAAAAAAAAATTAAAAATTTTAGAGCTAAACTAAAAACTTAGCTCTTTTTCTAAAACTGAAAATTCGCAAATTTTAACTTTATGCTTTGATTATGATCAAGTTCAAAGATAATAGTATCGCTTGCCTCTCCAGTAAGAAGACCATTTTCTAAGTAGTGAAAAAAGTGATCTGCCGCTTTTAGAATTTGAGTTTTTTTTAGCCAGACTCGATCTAAGTTATAAATTAAATTTTCAAATAAAGAGACTTCGGCTCTCTCGATTTTATCAAGCATAAAACCTTCTTCATCACTAAATCTGCATTCAGGAAATCTAGTGTAGCGATTCATTTTATGAATCGCTATGATTTCAAAAGTTTTTAAATGTGAATACTTTCTAATCAGAAAGTCATACTTTTTATTATATTTACTCTGCAAGTCTTCTATTGTTTTATTGTTTAATCGTTTCATACTTTCCCTTTTTTAATGATACAGCTCATCAACTACTACACTTACTACTATATATCTACTAGATGTCTACTGTCAATAACTATATTCACTTATTTTTATTATTTTTTATGTAGTAATTACTATAACTTAGCTTTAGCGCTGGATGATTAGCATGCTGCAATCTGCGCTTGTCGTACGTTTCAACCATGCTTATTGATTTATGCCGCGAAAATTCGCGGACATCTCGATGATTTAAGCCTTGATCTAGTAGCTGAGTAATAGCAGTAGCGCGCGCAGAGTGTGGACTCACGTTGTGTAATCCTACCTTTGCCGCCCAAAATTTGAATCTTTTATATAGTGTGCTACGCGCTGCGCGTCTGCCAGTGCTAGATCCGTACTTATTAAAATCAACTAATAGCGGACCATTTTCGATTGTTTTTAAGTATTTTTTTAGAATCTCTGATGCCCATTTTGGTAGTGGCTGCTCTATATCGTCGCCGTTTTTTGTGTCAATTAATTGTAATGTGTAAACCGATCCGGTTTCTAATATATTTTCTAAATTCAACTTTTGCGCCTCACCGATTCTTAATCCTGCGCCAAATAAAAGAGCAAAAAATGCTGCGTCTCTTAGTGCCGTAGCGCTCTGTGATTTCATCGGTGCATTAATTAGTTCTAAGACTTTCTCTTTTGCTACTGCATGAGTCGGACGCACTTGCTTGGTAAATACTCTTTTATAATTCTGAAATAGCGGCTCAAATGGATTTCTAATATTCAAATTTAATTCTGCAATGACTTGCTGATAAAGAGAATGCAGAATCATTATGCGTTTTTTGATTGTAGCTTTTGCCGGTAGCTCGCCCTTTCTATTTGTGCGGCCACTTAGTGCAGTCCTAGCAAATTTATCAATGTAAATATTAGCATCAATAACCGATGCTTTTAATGCTGATTTTTTAAGATGTAATTCCCAGTGCTCCCAAGCTTTTAAGTATGACTCTCTAGATGCAATCGCATATCTGAGCATAATTGAGTTTAATAGCTCACTAAATGAATTATCCTTCAGTCCCTTTGCGCTTTCAGCTTTCATTTGATCAAGCTAATCGCGCAGAATTTAGCGAAGTTGACTAGAAAGGGATATCATCATCATCAACTACTTGAGATGATGCAACTATTTCTTTTCCCTGGGCTATTTCTTCAGCTGAAACGTCTGCACTATTTTCTTTTTGAATCTTATTCAAGAATTGCACATTAGATGCAATTATTTCCGTTACGCTTTTTTCAATCTCGTTCTTATCTTTGTATTTACGAGTTTGTATTTTACCTTCAAGCAGCACCTGTGAACCTTTGGCTAAAAATTTATTACAGTTTTCAGCTAATGCATTCCAAGCAACAATTCTATGCCACTCCGTTTTGTCCTGCATCTCCCCTGCTGCGTTTTTAAACTTTTCAGATGTTGCAACAGAAAAGCTACACACGGCAACTTGATTCTGTGTTCGTTTTAATTCTGGATTTCTTCCCAAAAATCCTGCTAAAATTACTTTATTCATTTAATCACCATTACTTTTTTATTTTCTAATCTTGCACCTGTTACGACTGCGCCAGTTTTCAAAGCCTTTTTAATTTCTTCTTTATCCGGCACGAGCTCCCACACTTCTTTCTTATAGCAATTTTCTAGTAGTTGCTCATTCTCTACTATCACTGACTGCGACTCTCTAAAGTGTACGCTAAAAACTCCGTTACTCCATTTGCCTAGCGGCTCAATACAGTTCTTAATGTAGTCTCTAAAGTGTTGAACTTTACTAGCTGCGCTTAGTTTTTTTGCTTGCAATCGTTTGATTTCATAATCAATCGCATCTACGTCACTTTCAAGATTCCTAAGCCAAGACAAGCAAGCAATAACTTTCTCGTCTAAGTTTTTGTCTACTTTAGATACTAATTCTAACGCCGCTGCTTGTTCTTCGTCATTTTCCGCACGCTGATAAGCTTCTAATGCATTAAAATAGTCTTCACTAATTTCGTATAATTTCATCTTGCCCCTCTAGTTGAACTCTACATGCTGCAAGTTTTTTTGAGTCGATGATAGATTTATAAAATCCATCGCCTAAATGCTCAAACTTATTTGATTCACAAAATTGCCTTGCTTTCTCTCTTTTCGCTTCATCAAGCTTGTTGATATCGTACACAAACTCATCAAATTTTGGCGCAACAGGTGTAATATTTTCCGGCTCTGCTTTTGCAGTAGTCACGCCTATGGAATCCTCGATTTCTTCTCTTGCATGTAACCCTTTCAGAACGTCTGCGAACATATTGCGCCCCAAAACTGTGCTAGCTCTTGCATAGAGCATCTGTTTCGGATGATACTTCCAGTTATCTTTATCCAGTAGTCCTGCACGCTTCGCATCTTCTATTGTATATTCAAAATCTTCTATCCACTCGCCGCGGCTAAGTGAAAGGTGGCAGACGGTTTCGTCCCATTTTATCTTTTTATACTTTCCTCCTGCCGCGATTACTTTTGCTTTTATCCCTGCACTTGGTAGCGTGGGAATTCCGTTAACGATGTATAAAGTTTGTAGCGCATGCATCGGTGTTAATCCGTTTTCTTGACCATAAAGAATGCAAGCTAGAACGTCTTGAGGCGATTTAAAATGCTTCGGGCAAAGTGCGGAATCTTGCAAGTATTTGCAAAATTCTAGCTTTGCTTTTAAGTCACTTGCATAAGACTGCAAAGTAAATTCTGATTTAACTAATAATTCATTACTCATATATTCCCCATTAAAATAAAATATTTTCTGCCCAGGTTTTAGGCTTAATTTTGTACTCTCGTATGCCTCTGTAGCCCTCATTTGCGTGAAGCCACAAAGACATAATCAATACGGATACTGCTATGATTTTCATTTGTTCCTACTTTCGTATGCTTCTCTTACTGCTTCCTCATTTGCTTCGGCATCATCTAATGAATCGTGATGACAAAGCGGACAATAACCGAATGATAAATCTCTGTGATGAAAGATTTTGAAGCAGCGCTGACATTCATCATGCTCGCCTTCGCACAGCAAAATTATTTTTTTTAAGTAATCAATATATTCAACTCCGCGCATTTCGTTTCTGATGTACGCAGCATCAACGCTATTAAGCCACTTTTCTATCCTGTCCCTTTCTTCTCTTTCCATAGATTTATTTCCTCACTAAGTAGACCCCTGCTCTAGTTCTGCGCCTATCCTCTTGTATTAGCGTCCACACTCTAACCGCGTTTGAGATAGAGTTTTTAGCCCTAGCTCTGCGTAATTCTGAGTAGCTTCGAGCTACGTAGATAGCTGCAAGTCCCATTGCGATAAGTTCCGGTAGTATTTCAAGCATAATCATATCCTCAATTTTAATTGACTAGTGAACATTTATTCACTATTATTAATATATACGTCATATTTTCTTCACTAGTCAAGATATTTTTACTAGTGATCAAAAATAAATAAGGTGGGCATTATGTCAGGCATGAGACTTGCTAAAATCATTAGAGAATCCAAAGGCTTAAAGCCGTGGCAAATGCATAAGGTTCTTGGCCGCAAATCAGTGCAAAGCTATTTGCAGTTTGAACGCTCTGCAAAAAAAGTAACGCTATCAGAACTCATAAAGCTGTATGAATTATCTGAACTATCACTAGATGAATTTTGGAGAATTTTGATTAGCTCTATTGAGTCTGATAAAAAAGTAAAGAAAGGGAAAGAAATATGAAAAAAATATTTATTGTTTTATTTCTATTATGCACTTCTACGTCTTTAGCTCAAAAATACGAAGGATTTCTCGCTTTAGAGATTTTCAGGCGATCTGATGGAAAAAGCAAAGAAGAAGTAGGCATGCCAGAATCTTTATTTTTCTCATTTCTATTCAGCACAAAAAATAACAAAACTTATGTTACTAACCTCGAAACAGGTGGTCAATCTAAGCTTAAAAAAAGAGGCTTGAACCAGCTTTTTCAAACTATTGTTTATCCTGCGCCTTTTAATGTTAGACCAGGGGCCGCTTGTGAAGTCACTGAAAGCGTTTTCTTTACGCCGATCACCAGAAGAACAATCAAGACTCAAAACTCTATAGAGGTAATATGTTCAGACGGATATTCATCCTTCGTTATTTATCGAGGCAGTATTCGTAAAACTAGATAAACTACACCCACGAATTATCACCGCTGCCGCCGTTGTAGAGATCTGAAATCTCATCAAGAGTTAGCAGCCTTTTCCAGAAGGCTACTTCATCTACTCTAGCATTTGCTGCTTCTGTCGCGTTTCCACGTGCGCCAATTCTAAATTGTGCGGTACTTGTCGATGGCGTAGATGCTCCCATACTTGCAGTAGTCGCAGTCCCGCCATTAATAATCAATGCAATAATATTAAGTGAGGAATTATGACCAGCAATAATGTGATACCAAGTATTTATTGCGGGAGAACCCAAAACCGAATCGATCACTGTAATGAAAGTCGATCCTGTCGACACTCTAAAAAGAAATCTATCCGAAGAACTTGAGTAATATAGCTCATACTCAATATTAGCAAAGCTTACAGCATCTCCCTTTCCTAACAAGCAATACGGCCCTGCTTTGTCTTTTATCTGCACCCAGGCTTGAATAGTATAGTCTATATCGCCACATACTAAGCTAGAATTTGAATTAATACCTAAATACTGAGTTGACGCTGAGGCTAAATCTAGAGCATTTCCTATTCTGCCAGTCGTATTCCCTGGAGCATTTGTCGGTGTTAAGTCGTTTGAACTGATAGCATCGTCTCTAGTGCCGCTAGCTTCCTCTAGCTTCCAGTACGATATTAAACTATTTTTAAGAGGATTAGAAAGCGATTGCTTACTAGCGACTGGGAATTTAAAAAAATTATTTACCTTCATTCTACCACTTCCAAAGTGGGCCGCCGAATAATCTAGCGACCCTGTAATAAAAATATGCTTTTGCTTTTAGCTTCCAGCTATCCCCTGCAATTTCTAGCATCTGCTTAAGAAACTGCTCATCAACTCGTTTTCTTGAAAGGATAGATTTCTTATCTTCCTTTCTTCTGTATTGTAAATCGTGCCACTCACAAGCAGCACTGAAAGGATCATCTGAATCAGTAGAAAAACTACCGACGCCGCAGCGATCTTTATCATCTGCGACCAAGGCTAGATGATTCCTTTTATTTTTGTTTTTGCTTTCAATCTTCCGAAAATAGCTACTAGCCCACCTACTGCTCCAGTCACGATTGCTGTCGCTTCTGGTACTGCTGCAACTACTTCATTGATTAATGGTGCAAAGGCAAGTACCGCGCCCCAAATTGTAGTAGAACTAAGAACGCCTTTAGTATCAAAAAAGTTTTTCATCTATCCCCCTTAAAGGTTTGTTTTGTTAAATCGCAAATATGTGAGTGTCTATCATTAAAAGCTTCCGGCGTTTCATTGACCTTATCGCCAAGTCTTTCACCTGCTTTTGTAATAGCTTCTCTAAATTTTCTTAAAACCTCATCAGCCGTTTCAGCAAAAGTAAAGGGTAGTAACTTACCTCTTTGCTTTATGCCCAACATCTTCAAATCTCCTCTAATGATTAGGGCCAGTGATGCTAAAGCCTTCCTTACTTGCTCTAAACTCTTTTGGAGAATCTTTTAAAATTAAAATGCTCATCAATATTGCTTGAATAGCTAGCTCAATAATTAATGCGATTGTAAGTACCTTCATAACCACCACAAAGTTTTGTAAACTACCCTTTAAATCTGTATGCATATTTCTTACGCCCTCTAAGATGAATCCTTGAGAGCGAGAAATTTCCTCTATTCTCATTTCCACAATAGAGATCCTGCTATTATTGCTGTTGCCGTTTTCTCTCGCATTCATCATGATGGTGTGTAAGTAATATAAAAAACTTGAATTGTAGCTGCAGTCGTCGTGACATCAATAAATAATCCATCGCCTGTGTTGGTTTCGTGATAACCAGTATCTACGATAGGAAGGTGATCTATTACTCCTGCAGTGTTGGCTAAGATTAGGTGTGGCCCAAACAAAGCAGTACCACCAGATGCAGATCTAAAAATAAAAGTAGAAGTTCCTGCACCGTTAGACTGAATTAACCAGCCCATAATTCTATGTCTTTTTCCTGAAACTGCTGCAATTACTTGCTGATTGTTTGCTACTGTTGCTGCGAGTCTAGCGCAGAGCAAAGGACAAACTTCGCCAGACACCTCATACACTTTTAGAGGATTAATAATCAGAGGCGAACTCATACGGTAAGCCTTCCTAAAACTTTAGGCACATAAGCAACTGTTTCTTTGTATTTTTTATCTGCTGTTAATCCTTTTGAAATACTAGACCAACTTGCACCGTAGTCTCTTATCCATTTTTTTACTGCTCCAGGCCCTGCATTGTAAGCAGCTAACGCAAGTTCAACATCGCCGCCAAACATGTTAAGCATTTTATTTAGATAGTGTGTTCCAAACTTTGTATTTGTTTCTGGATCTTTAAGATTGTATTCTTTTATTCCTAGCTCTTTTGCTATTTCTGCTGCTGTTGCTGGCATTACTTGCATTAAGCCTTGTGCGCCCTTATTACTTACTGCATTAGGATTCCCCGCTGACTCAACGCTAGTAACTGCTTTAACTAGGTTGGGTATTAGCTTTTCTTTTTGTTTACTATCTTTTATTTGCATGCGTTCCTCTGCTTTATTGAGCACGTTGTCTAAAAACTGTGATTCATTTTTAGGCTTGGATACCGCAGCGGCTAGCGCTGGTGAAATTTTCGTAAGTGTTTCCATTGTTGGAATCTTATTTGCTATCTTTGTCACTACAGGAGCAAGCTTAGAGCTAGATCTTAATCCTCCTACGATAGCCCTCTGGCCTGCTGGAGATTTAGCAGCTAATAACCCTGCTGAAGTCAGAAGACCTGTAAGCGGCACACCGAATAAAGAACCTGCTATTAATGGTGCTGCCACCCCCCCTGAGGTTCTGATGTCTTGAAAGGCTTTTTTTAGTGGCGTTGCTCCTGCTTCTCTCGCTACTTCTCTCATTAATATTGGATTCAAATCTAAATGAGGCTGCATCTTTTGGTTTAGTTGACTGACTGTCGCCCCTAGCTGAGATTTTCCACTTACAGCTTGCGCGCTAGCTTCAATTGCTTGCTTCAAATCTTGCGCTATAGCTGCGCCTAAAGGGCTTTTTATAGCCCCATCTTGTGAATATACTTTCTGATAAAGCGCTCTTTTAGCGTTTTGCATTGAGGAAATAGAACCGTCTAGTTCTTGTCTTACCGCTACTTTTGCGGCTAATAATTCTTTTTCAAGGGCTGCCTTCTCTAAAGGATTAGCTCTCTTTACAAACTTTTCTGCATTTTTAAATTGTGGATAAAACTTTTGTGAACCTCTAATTTCATCTATGGAATTTAGCACGGTGCTTAATCCATCATCTAATGCCTCAACTGCTCCACGATTCGCTAAAAATCTTTCTTCGGCTGTCTTGGCTTCTTTAAAAATTCCGGTTTTGCTTACCTTTTGCGAAGACTTAAGCAAATTAGGAGATAATTCTCCAGCTTCTCCAACTAACCCCTTACTCCTAGCACTTTTTGTCAAATCTGCTGTTGTTATTCCAGTAGATGCCGCCTCCATCTTGTCTGCTGTTTTTTCTGCTTTTGCAAGAATATTAGAAACAATAGGGCTTGCTGCTTTTATAGATCCTGCTACTGCTGGGATGACTGAACTAGCCCCTAAATTATATGCAAACTCTTTTTTCCTTTCTGGAAAATCTCTCGGTGCATCAGATCCTGTTAATTCATTAACATAATCAAAAGCACTTTTGCCTGTTGCGCTACCGGAAGCACCACCCAACAAAGATCCTAAAGGAATTGTGATCGGTGATAGTGGGCCACCTAATGCGCCGAGCAAAGCACCGCCGCCTGCACCAAGCACCCCACCTGCTGTCATAGCTCCCCCAGCTCCTACAAATCTTGCAGCGTCTTCAGCAACATCCTTGGCAACCTCTGATGTCATGCCAGGGGTTGCTAACATTTTTTCTACATAATCTAAATTTTCAGGAAGGTCTGCGACAGCATTATATGCAGAGCTGGCAACAGTTACGGGAAGTTTTACTACTGCCTTTGCTCCCTCTAAAGTATTCTGCAAAAATGACGGCTGATCCAGCTCACTTTCAGAAATAAATCTTCCTGCGCTCGTTTGAGGCAGATCATTATCTAAATCAGACTCACTTATAAAGCCCATTAGTCAGCTACCCACAATTTACCGTTTACACTATAAACAGGACGGCCCTTTGAAGTTTTTCCAGTTGGCACAGCACCAGCGGGAATACCAAAGATTTTTTCTGTCGGTGCAGATTCCCCTGCATAAGAAATATCACTAGGATTGACACCGCGTTTTTCGGCCTGTTTTCTATAAAAGTCTAAAGTCCTATCATACTGCTGCTTATTCCCCTCATAAGATCTAAGAGCTAATCTTTTCATTCCTTCTCTGACTTCTTCGCCAAGGGCAGCACCCCCACTTAGAGACTTAGATAGTGCACCTCTCCAAGCTTCGGGAATAGAAGCACTAGAAGCTATCGCTGCTTGCTCCCCTTCTCTTACCGCCATGCCAGGCTCTATCAATAGAATAGAATATCTTGTTAATTCTTGATCTGAAACTGCGCTTGGATCTTTTATCGCTTCTAATATTATTTTTGCGCTTTTTTCAACATTAGCAAAGTTTTTCACTTCTGGAAGACTGCTAAATTCCTTTCGTAATTTGTCTGTTTCTTCTGCCACTTTAGGATTATATCCCAATGCGTCAGACTGTGCTTTTATATCTGCTAGCGCAGCTGTGGATTTTTTCTTTGCCTCTGCCTGCGCTTCAATCTCCGCTAGCCCAGGAATAGCGACGGCCTCACCTGAGTTTGTGAATAGTGCACCTTTAGGAATAAGTAGTTTTTGAATATCATCTCTAAAGGCTGCTTTTCTCTTTTCATCTTCATACGCTAGCGACTGGCCGAGTATAGCTGTTTGTAAATCGTTTTTTCCTTTCCTTATCGTCCAATCTTCTGGTGCTGATTCTGCTTTATAAGTTTCACCTGCTAATGCTGCTAGTAGCGGATTACTTGAGTAATCTTCAAACGCTTGCTGTCTCGCTTGCTCTTTTCCGTATCCTGAAAGACTACCTGCTAATAAGCCTTGCAGTGCTGGCATCCACATCGCCTCTGCATTAGTAGTCGGCTGATACTGCCAGCCAGAAACAGAACGCCCTGCATTAAAAAACGGATCTTGTGATAAGTAATAAGCTTCATCACCTAAACCGCCTGCTAAAGAACTAAATAAATCAGTTGGTGCCATATTCTAAAATAAAGAATGTCCTAAAATTCCTAGCCCCGTGCCTAACGCTTGCCCAAATAATTGAGATCCTGCGCTCGGCCCTTTTTGCTGCCTATACTGCGGATTATTTTGCCATTCCCACATTTTGTTCGCTTGCGCTCTAGCATCTTGCGCTGCCCATAAAGCTTCCTGAGAACCATAACCACCGTAAGGATCGCCACCGCCCCCACCGCCGCCGCCTCTTGGTTGATTTCTCATCATCCATCTATCGTGGCCTTGCTGATCCTGTTGCATATTCCACTGCTGAGAATATCCAAGATTCTGCATTCCCATTGGCGACTGTGAAGCCATGATCTGATTGTACTCATTCAGCGGCATGTTGCGCCGCATTAGTCCTTCATTTAGAGCATTGCCACGCGCATCTGTGCCGATATTGTAAAACTGCTGTGCATTCTGTCCTGCTAAACCCATTGCTTGAGTTAGTGCAGAATCTCTTGAATCCTGCTGCTGTTGTAGCATTGCTTTTTTCTGCTGCTCATAAAGCTGGCTACCCATAGGGATGCCACGACTTGCCATTTGCTGCTCAAAGTCTTCAGCTTGCTGCTTAAATTGAGGCTCCATGCGCTTATTAAAATCTTGATAAGTCGCATCAATCTGAGATTGTCTCCACTGATTAAAATCCCCCTGCACTGGTGCATTAGGTAACGCATTCCAGTCAAAAGGATTTCCGTAGGCTGCCCCGATATCATCGATCATCTGACCGCCGATATTGCCCACATCAAAATCTTGCTCTTGCCTTTGATTTATTAATACATTCTGTCCTGGTGTAAGTCCTGCTAAATACTGATCTGGCAACTCTCCACCAGCCATTTGCTGCTGACGAAACTTTATCATCTGAGGACGAGTTTCTGCTTGTTCAGGAGTAAACTTCTTGCCGTTAGGATTAACAAGCATTCCGTTTTTCCCCTCTCTCCATCCTGGAGGTAGATTCGGGTTTTGTGGCGCTACTGCTTGCTTAGGAGATTCTTTTCTCGACTCCCTTCTTTCTTCCCTAGCTTTAGGCGGTGGGCTTGTTATCCCTTTTGCCGGTTGTTGTCTTCTCGCCATCGTTACCCTCGATTATAAAACTGGTTTGCTGGAAGCAACTGTCTAGGGCCCGAAAAACTCGGTGCTGAATCAAAGCCTTGAATGCTTGGCCCACCTAGCTGTTGCATCGGCTGCTGATATTGTAATGGAGTGCTTGTCGATATCGAAGAATTTTGTTGATTAACTCTAGCACCTAGTTGATCTTGCATTAATGGTTGCTGTCCTAAATTTCCAAACCAGTTTTGCTGTGGCGCAGTGCTAGGCCCGAACGGCTGAAGCTGCGGCCCTTGTGGCTGAAATCCCATCCAAGGTGCTTGTTGCTGTGGCATCGGCTGAGCTGGTGGTGGTGGCATTTGCTGCCTTTGAAATCGTTGCTGCTGCTGTGGCATGACTCCACGCCTCGGCATGAATGTTTGCCCTCTAGCGTTTTGATAAACTCCAGGGCTAACTCTCTGCATCTGAGATCCGCGCATTCTGCCTGAGTTTGTATCTGATGGAACACCGCCCAAGCTGCGAGAATCCATGCCAGGATTTGCCCTTTGTGGGAGTCTCTGCATTGGTGGTTTGCTCATTATACCTTTAGCCATAAAAATACTCCTTAAATAATGTCTGCATCTTCCCAAAGTACTTGGAAGTTTTTAAAACTTGTTTCTTGTGATGTGTTTGTGCGCTCAAAGTGAATAGCTGCTGAGTTCCCGATGCCTATAACACCCACCCTTGGCTTATAAACTTTTGAAGATAATACCGCATTATTAGTCACATTTGATGTAGGTGGAATTTCATTATAATCAACATCTACGCCCAGGGTAATATTTAATCCATTATTTTGCTCTACTGTTGGACGCACTTCTTTGAATTGTTTTTCTTGGTTTGGCACACCCAGATCATTGTATGATGTTCTTAGCACCTCAGTACGCGAAACTTGAGATCCCGTTGCATTTACATCTGCTACTGTATCAACAGATCTAAAAACATCAGTTCCTGATGTAATAAAATGGAGTCTATCCTTATAAACTGCAAAGGCTAAAGCATTCCATCCTGAGAACTTGCACCACGCACCAGTAACAGTATTCATTACATACTGGTGTGCTGTTGTGCTAGATTCTGCAATATTTAATAATAACTGATTGTTTAGTGGGTAGTGTATGCCTGTCCAAATACGATCAAAAAAAACATCGATTTCACCAGCAACACCAAAGCTAGAAGATTTATAATCTGCTGCAAAGGAAGGCCGAATTATATCGGTAATTGCTCCATTTAGAATTGCACTCCCACTTTCTTGAAAGCCGCCCCCCATAACAGAACGCATAGAAAAAGCACCTTCTATTGTCATGATTATTAAGTCAGACCCAAAATAGAAAAAGGCTTTTACTCCTAGCGGCCTAGGAACAAAATATTTACCAATAATAGACCAGGAAGCAGAACCAGGGTATTCTCCCTGATAAACAAGCACTTCGCCAGAAGATGAAACAACACAGAATAATTCATCTTCACTAAAATCTTTAGCGCGAGTAACAGACCCGATAAACATTATATATCCACCCTGCCTAAGCACAGAGGCAAAAGAGAATTGAGTAAGAGCTCCTGTAACTGCATCTACTCCACCATACCAAATCTCAGGAAGTGCTGTTCTAGGATTAACTGCTAAAGTAGATCGATAAGCAAAGTACAATCTATTTTTATATACATGCATTGGCCCTAATAAAGTGTCGCCACCTGTAGGACCAGCAAAGCCACTTGCTACAATATTGCCTGTCCCTGTCCAGTGATACACTGGATGTTGTCCGCTATCATCTTTCATGAAGATGCGATCTCGAAACTGCTGGAAATAAATAAATGGGTATGATGCTAGTGCGGCACCACCTTCTATGTCTGTTAGTGTTGTGCCATTCCAAGACCAAATAGCGCCATCAGCACTAATTAGTAAAAAATTACTTGTATTGTATTTAAAGACCCCTAGCCCAGCATTAGTTAAGCTGCCCGTATCAGTAGCATTAGTAATGCCAGTTCTATTGTCGATAGTGCCAAAACCTGGGAATAGATTTTCTAATTCCTGTGCATACATCGGCCCCATGAGAGCTGGATCGTCTCTTGTGTTCAGCCCACCAATCGGAACGGGAACAGAAGTTAATTGTGCGCTACTTCTTTTTGGCACTATTCCCCCCTTTAAAAACTTCGCTAACTCCCTGCTTGTAGACATTCGCTACTTGTTGATCGATAGCTCCGCTATTTTTTAAACTATCAATAGCTGAATGAACAGAAGCTGCATCCGAGAATCCAGCTTTATTGTAGAAAGTTCTAGCATCTGCATTGGCATCTTTGCTTTGTAGCAATGCATTAGTTAAAAATCCTGCTGTATCTGTAGTTTGCTTATCTAAGTGCCCCTTACCAGATAGTAAGCTTGCTAGTGCATTTACTTTGCTTACTGTGCTCCCTGCCTTTGAATTGGAAAAATCTACATTATAAGTTTTTTTAGAACCATCACCGCCGATATCCACGCCATTAATAGAATAGTTAGAATCTGCAATACCGTAATCTTGGAGTCTGCTTCTTATTTTATCACGCGCTAACTGCTCTTTACTTTTACCGCCCATTAATCCGCGAGCAAGTTCAGATAAACCACCTGTAGCAATTCCTAAAGAAGCTCTGCCGATATACCCAGGGATACTTTTATCTTCTCTACCTTTTATTAAATCATAAGCAGATTTACCGCCTAAGTAGGTGGCCCCTGCTATTGCTGCAAGTGGCCCCACCCCTACACCTAGCAAGGGCTCTGCTGCTGCTACTGTTTCCGGTGCTAAGCTTGCAGGTACTACTTCCCCTGTGCTCATTAGTGTGCCGCCGTTCAGCGCTGTGCCAACTGGCACGCCTGCGCTTGTTGTTGCTCCTGTTGTTGCAGCCGCACTACCTGCGCCAGAAAGTTTTTTTAATAATGCTACTTTTGCTAAAGAGTTTAGCCCTTGAGATGCTGCTTGTGTCAGACCTGCAGTATATTGACCTGCTTGATTTGCTGCATTTTCTGTTAGTGTAACCGGATCTATTCCTCTAGCAGCCATTAGCTTTGCTAGATTATTTTGTACCATTTGTGCATAGCTTGAAGCATCAAAGGTATTAGTCATTAGTAATTACCCTCTGGATAACTCCACGGCCCGATCATAGGAGCACTTAACTGCCAGCCATTAATAGTAACTATGGATGTGCCTTGTAACTTTGTTTTTGTAATTTCCTTTCTGTTTTCAGCTTGCGCTCTGAAGTCTTCAAAATCTAATCCGCGCTCTTGTTTAAATCGCCACACAGCACGATCTGTAACCATAGAATTATCTAAGATAATGTTATCAGAATCGTCTTGAAAAGTTTCAAACTTGGAAGTGTAAAGAGTCCAGGTGATCGACCCATCATTTAAACTGCTTGGCGTTGGTGCACTCGCTCCTGTTGTTGCAGCTCCTGTCCCACCCCTATCAAATATGTAGCCGTTGTAGCTGCAGTATCTCAGCCCTGTCCATGATGTTGATGCCACCCAAGTTTTGGGCTTAATCACTGTACCTGTAATATATTCAAAAACGCACTCTTGCCCGTTTTCTGAACTACTTGGAGTAGGATCAATAAAGAACTGTTTAAGCGCCCATCCTTTAACTCTAAATCTTTGACGTGGTAAGGTTGTAACTAATCCAGATTGATACTGCTGCCATAGCACGGCATCAATCGGGCCAATTAACGGCCAGTGCTGCGTGCTATTCCACCAGGTCTGATTCATCCATCTGTCAAAATCAGAAGGTAGAGCATAGGACGCTGTATTTGTTGCTAGTGTGAATGTGTACTGAGTTTGTAATTCAGGCCAGGGGAACTCATCTTTTAAATCTGTGCAGGCTTCCTCGATCAATTGCTTGAGCAAGATCATATTCTGATCTGTAGCCGTGACAAAGCCACCAGTCGTTGGAAACGTAATCTGTAATCTGTTTGAGCACGTTTCTGCGATAGTTGCTACTGTCATGACTTAAAGAAATCCTCACAAAAAAACTATGCGCCCTGCACAGGACTAAAATACACAGTCGCTGTGCCTGTATCTAAAATCACAGCTACATAGATTGCGTCCTTTGGCTTAGTAAGCAGCACTTGAGAACCAGGAACAACAGGAAAATCTGTTGTCACTGCTGTCGGTGCTGCTGTACTTGAAAACCTAACGAATGCAACGCTAGTAGTGGATGGATTGCTAACCACAATATTTTCAGTCTGTGCCGCTAGTGTGCCTGTTGCACTAGTTGTAGATGCTGAAACTGAAACTGTTTTTGCTTGAAATGGAGATGCTGAAACTCTCATTCTGTTATGATTCCTTTGCTGTTACATTTACGAGCCAATCTGTAGCAGAAAGCCTCGTACAAGATGCTCCTGCTGCTGCGGCTGTCGTTACTGCTGCACCGGCAGATCCACCGTTTAGTGTTCCTGTTGATGTTGGCGGAAATAAATTGATTGCATTCGCTCCGTTATTCTGCACGATTATTGTGCTTCCGATTTGAGTTAACGGTGGTAACTTTACTCCTGTACTAGCTGCAGCTGTGCTGATTACATTAACTTGTCTTGTCAGTTGCAAAGCATCTGTAATAGTTGTGCCTGTAGCAGTCAGCCCTGTTGCCACCGTTTTTGTTGGTGCTCTATCTACTGTCTGTGTTCCTATATACGTAGCTGCTTGGCCGTTAATGCCTGCACCGCCCATTAAGTCTGAAACTAAACTCATAAAATTATTCTCCTATTCCTTCAATGCCTGTAACTGGCTCTTGTATTTCTTTTTTAACTTTTTGCTTTTTGACTGGACTAGCTTGAGCTGCTTCTAACTGATGCGCTAAAACTTCTTTTAGCTTTTCCATTAAGTCAGAAACTTGAGCTTTTAAGCTTGAGTTTTCTCGCCTTAAGTCTTCCATTCCTGAAACTATCTCAACGGATGCCGCGCCTTGTTTCGCTTTTTCTATGAATCTTCTAGCACGCTCGACATCATCCCTGCCGCCCATACCTAAATTTTCTGCGTCAGTGTTGTTTAAGTTAGCTAGCTGCTCAATCACAACAATGTGTCTGAATTTATAGGCTTCAACTTTAGATGGATCGTTTTTGAATAACACTTCTAATGGTGTACCTTCTACTGCATTGGAAGATCCTTTATAGAAAGCATTCCAAGCATCGGGAAATCGTCTTATATAAGACTGCTTGCCGTCTAATAACTTTACGATTCTCCATTTACCAGTAACTTCATCAAAGACTACGTGATCGCGCACTCTGTGTACTTGCTCTGTTCTGCCTAACTCTTGAGTAATACGAACACATAAGAAATTTTTCCTTATTATCCTATTCTGCTTTGCAGTTTCATGGGGCATTTCTTCAGACTTAACGAAGAATTTAACAAACACACCGCCTGGGTTAGTGTCATTAGATAATTCATGATCTTCATGAGCATCTAAGCCCTCAATATGCGTTACACGTTCCAACATAAAATCTTATCCTATAAAAAATAACTTAGGGGCCAGAACAGCACCCTAAGTTAAAACTCATTAATCCTGTGCATTCGTTACGAGCTTGCACGCTGCATAACACTCTACTGCAGCGGTAGAACCGCCGTTCGTAGTAACTATTGTTAAGCCTTGGATTAAATCGGTTGCTGTATCATCGATAGCTCCAGCTGTACCAGTTGTGTACATCTTAGAATCAGCAACAGCACTTGCTAGCGTGTTAACTTTGATTCCAGATCCTAAACCACCGCCTGGGCCTTCAAATACAAAACCATACTCGTTATCTGAAAATGCTACTTGAGCAATTCCTACGTTAGTAGGCTCAGATCCTGAAACAGTTGTGGTTAACTGAACAGCTTGAAAATCGTTATCAATTTTCACAGCGTCATAAATAGTAAGAGCGCCGTTCGCTTGAACGTAACGCCATCTTCCACCCTCGTTATCAACGCTTACAGTGCCCAAAGCAAAGAGCGCAGTTGTGCTAGTTTCTTCATATCTAGCGCCCACGAGGTCAGAAGGAAAAATCCCTGATAAAGCCATGTTAATTTCTCCTTGTATTAATCGTTGTTTAAAACACCCAAGCGCCTAAAGTTCTTGCAAGTCAGGTTGCCCATCCATGCTAGGTACTCAATTTGTGCGTCTTGGTTAAAGCTTTCACGCTTTGGAAGTCTCGCTAAGTTGCGGCTTGAATGTGGATTCAACTCGACAACTTCAGGATCAATAAAATACATCGTGCTAGATGGCATACCTGCGAGCGTAGGCTCATAAGTAACTTCTGCATTTTTATATCTGTAAGTATTAAATCCTAGCTTCGCTAGTGTGCCGTCTGGCTGATTGAGTCTCTGAAGTGGATGAACTGCTGCTTCATAAAGAGCAAAAGTCGCATCATCAGCAAGAATCAATTTAGTCTTTCCACGATATGCCTGGATCGAAAGATCTAAGGCATCCATATAAGTAACTATATTCGATGCTGTAAGTGCTGCACCTCCGTCAGTAGTAGCCCTGTATCTCTGATTTCTAGCAAATGTATAGCTAGATCTAGAAACACCGCCTACTGTACCAGTCGTGGGATCATCGGCTATTAAAAGCTGAAAACCACCAACTTGAAGGCCACTATCAGCTGTACCGTCAGAAAGTAAATCTTCGTTAAAGTTATTTTCAAACGAATTTTTTGCATTCTTAACTCTGGATTTTAACAAATCACGATTCTGAGATGGTCCCATATTCTGGAGTATCTCGCGCCCGTGAGCTTGTATATTTATTGCAATCTGTTTCCAGTCGTATTGAAACGCTGTAAAAGTATCATTGCTTGTAGTGTTAAGGGTTTGTCTTCCGCTATATCTTTGATACGATCCGTTTTCGGCATATTCAATTGGTATAACGATGGAAGGGCCGCCATCTTTTGGCACAACCATTCCGTGCTCTTTTAAGCATGCAGTTGTAGCATTCTTAACAAGAATCTGGTCAAACAATTCGTCTTCCAGCTCTTGAACAGTCAGCGACAACAGCTCTGTAAAGCTACTGTTTGGACTTGGCATATATTTTAATCTCTATAATTTAATGAGGGAATGACTAGCGAAGCCCTAAAGCTTCTTCTGCTCGATCAATCGCCTCGTCTATTGTTTTTGCGCGAGGACGAGACTTAGCCGAACCACTTGACGGTGCACCTGTCACTGAACTTGCTGCAGCTTTTGCTTTTTGTGCTTCTGCTGCTATCTGCTCTGGTGATTTTTGTGCTGGTACAACTTTGCCATTTATCCCAAATTGAGATCTGGCTTGAGTCATTACCTTTTCATACGCTTCGTTTAGCGCTTCAGGTAATGATTTTTCAGGTTGTACTTTCAAGATGCGATCTACTTCTTGTGTTATGCCGAGGGAAAACATTTCAGCGTAAGGCTTCCTAACTTGCCCAAAGGAATCTTTGCCATTTTTAAAAGCATCAATTTCTCTAGCTAGTGCGGCTTGCTGCTGCGCTTCCTGTTGTTGCTTAAGCGATTGCTTAAGTTCTTCGACTTGATTTAAAGCTTGATCTACTCTTGGATCGTTAGTGGCTTGTGGCGCATCTGCGTCCTCAAGAAAGTTATGCGGTGAAAGACCGTTCTTTATCATTAAATCAGCGATTGCCGTCTTAGCATCAGACTTAAACAGTCGATCCCAAGCTCGGTAACGATGCAGTTCTTCAACTTCATCCTTAACGCCATTCAATGCAAGCTCAGCTCTGTGTCTTTGAACCATTTCAGGTGATTCAAAATCAGAATTAAGCCTATTCAAAAACGCTTTTCCGCGCTCCGATTCGTTAGCCAACCTGTTTGCCCACTCTGATCGCTGTGCTTCTTTTTGAGCTATAATCGCTTGTAGCTCTCTAGGGGCCTTGGCGAGGGCTGCTTTTTCTTCGGCTGACCAGAATGCCGGTAGCTCGATTGGCGGCTCGGCGGCTTGTGCTTGCTCGTCGATTTCTTGTACCGCTTCGGGCTCTTTAGCATTCGCTAACTGGTCATTTAAATCTGTTTTTTGCTCTTTTACGGCTTTTGTAAATTTGCCACTGCTATCTCTCTTAGGACTCTCTTTAGCTTCTTTAGACTCTTTAGACTCTTTAGACTCTTGTTTCTTGGTGATAGCTTCTTGAAGTGCAATATCCTCTTCAGCATTTGAATTTTGTTCTGAGTTTTCATTAGAGTAACCTTGAGATTCTGATTCTGCACTTACACTTTCAGCATTAGCGTCCATATTCGCTTCTGCCGCATCAATGGCCCTATCTATTACGTCGTCAGTGATTGCCATATAGAAGTCTTTGTCTTCGCTCTAATCTTTCTCTTGATTCGTTTTGTGCTGCCCTAAACTTACTAGGATCACTATAAGTAGCTTCCGCTTTTTCTATTGCATTCATAATCCGAGAATCTGTTATTTTCTCTTGCAATTGATGCTTTTTCTTTGAAAGTAAATCGTTTCCTACTACTTCTAATCCGTGCGCTTTGTTAATGGCATTCCACTTGCTACGACTATCTATAATTTCACCCGTCACAGGATGTTTTAAGTCAGGAATAGAATCACCTCTTACATAAGCAGATTTTTGCTCTGCTGGTGCAGTAGTAGGATCGCCAACTTTCATTAGCTGCCCATTTCTAATTACGTAAAGTGTACCTCTTAGCACATCTTATATTGTCTGGTTTTTTTGAGTGATACGCACGAAGAATTTTACATGAGTAAGAATATCGCAATTTCTTCTTCCTCATTCATTTCTTCTATTTGCTGAGCAAGCTTTAGCTGTATTTTTTGTATGTGTTCTAATAGCTGATTATCCCTAATCGTAGCTTCTACTTGTGAGAATTTATTAAAATCTTCTATTTTCTTTTCTAGTTCTGGAGTTATTGCTGTTTTTTCTAACTGCTCTATCTCTTTTACTTTCTTCTTTCTTTTTTTATGCGAGTCTGGATTAGCATCAATTAAAGCCCCCCAGTTGCAAAATTTAGGGTTTAGAAGAAGCAGAAGGCTCATTTTAAAGCTAAAAATTGTGATAATTTTAAAAGTTTCTGTACTCTTTCCCCGAATGTATCAGGATCGTTGTTGTCAGCTAGTAGCGCTGCCCACGGATTCCCTGCGCTTCCAGCATCGTTAAGTTTTTCGCCCATGCTGCCAGGTAGGTTATGATCTGTTCCTAGTGCATCCCACACTGCTGACGCTAATGCTGCTGCACTAAACTCTGTTTCATTCGTTGATATTCCTGCCAAATAGCCAACGGCCCTAATCGTAGCTGCTGGTGATAAGGTAATATTAGTGCTGCCGGACATACCAGCAAGGGCACCGATCAATGCAGATCCAGAAAGAGTAACAGAGGCAGAACCAGAACCAGCGGCGATAGAAATTAATGTTCCATCAGCATCAAATGTAATAGAGGCAGTACCAGATCCAGAAACTATCAGACCGCCTGTTGCTGTGGGGCTAAATGTTATCGTTGCTTGCCCCGATCCAGGCAAACCACCGGCTAAGCTAGCTGTTGGTGTCAGTTCAATTACTGCATTATTTCTAGAGGAAAGGCCGCCAGATTTTGGAGCAAATGAAAATGTATAGTGAACTGCGGATGAAACAAAGAACGATGATTTTTCTGTCTGCCCACTAACTGCTGATTCACCATAATAAAACATAGGAAACGATCCAGCTTTGAAATTCAAAGCTGGATCGGTAGGCCCCCCGATTGCGTGCCCTGGGTTAGCGTTCCAGTTATTATAATTACCCAGTAGCATTTAATTAGTTCCAAACAAATTCTAAGTGTCCAGAGAATGCACTATTAGCTGGAGTTGCAACACCACTACCAACTAAGAAATATAATGCTGCACCGTCGTAAATTCTTGGCAAGCTCGGCATTTCAAATACTAAATTTCTTTCTGCTGCAAGTCCAAGTGTTGATAGCGGGAATCTTGCGATCTCCTTCAAAAGAGCGACAGAATATTCACCGGATACATAAGATGTAGCATTCTGAATTGTATTAACTTCTGCAATACCGGCATCCCCAGATTGCAGTGGTACTTGATAATTATACTTCCCTGCTCCAGTTGCTCCGGTATAAATTATGTGACTATTTGAGGCTGCTGTTTTTCCAACTGGTAATACTGTTGGTGTAGCTCTAGATGTTGCCTGTGCGCTGTTAGTGTACCCTAAACTTAAGTTTGGTGTTGCTGCACCTAGCGCCGTAGCGTTTGAGTTAAAAAATATAGCGCCCACACCTGCCCCATTTGTGTATCTCGGTAATAGCCATGTGATTGTGTGCGTTCCTGTTCCTGCATCAGTAATGTTAATTGCTGTTGCTGCTATAGCATTAGCGTACGATGTTGCTAGCTTGAACGTTCCATCTGTTACCTTGATTACATAGTAATCTGTTGCTGTTGCTAGTCCTGCCGGTAAAGTTCCTGATGTGGTGAGCCTTACTCTAGTACCGACTAAAATATTGCTCGGAAAGTTTGCAGTACTTGTATAAGTGCAAATATCCGTACCAGCATCAGCGGTAAACGTGTCAGACTGCCCTAGTGTATTTGTTGTTGCTTGTGCTGTCGTAGTAGTTACTGATGTGACTCTATAAAATCCAATCACATCAACTAATGTTACTGTGCATGGCACTACTGTAGCCGCTGCGCTAACAGCGGATCCTGATAGCAAATACTTATAATAAGTAGTTTGCACGTTACCGCCGTGCTGAATAGTTGCGGCGTTAGATGTGTTATCTTTTACTGCTTGAAAGGTTAAGTTAGTGCCTGTGTTAAATAGTGCATCTGCCCCTGGATTTCCACCGCCTCTAAATAGAGTGTGCCACTCGTTAGCTACTGCCGCCGCTGTTGGATTAAAATTCTTATTCCAATTAGCTCTAAATGTTTGACCATTGCTGAGTGCTGCTATTATTTGATCCTGGCTCGAAAATCCTGGCATAAATTCCTTAATTCCAAATTACTTTTAAATCTCCTACTAATACAGTAGTGCTCATGCTGCTATTAGGTAGGCATAAAAAACTTAAATATGCATCATCTTCAACTTTAGGAAGACTTGCACCGTGAATAAAGAAATCTTTTTCATACGGCACAGTAATTTCTTTGATTGCAGTCTGCGCTAAAGGTTTAACTAAGATAAGAGAAAATAAGCCCACATCTGCGCCTAGCATAGTGACTGATTCAATGCTTCTAACTCCAGAATCATTCCCCTGTAATCCGATGAAGGGATTTCCTGACGCTGCTGTCGTGGTTGCTGATGTAACTATCGTTCCCACTGCTGCTGCTGAATTCTGAGTTACTATCTGTGAAGTTCTTCCGCTTACTCCGTCACTATTTGTATATGTTACATAAAACTGCTGACCGCCAGTCCTACCAGCAACAGAAACGGCTATCATCTGCACGCCCTTACCGTCTGTATATCTCGGTAGTGTCACAGTATTATCTAATACTTGCGTGTCTGTGGTTGAGTCGTCACACGATGGATAGTATAAAAGATAATCACATAAATAAAAATTTATAGGTAATGCTGTAACTGTAGGTGTTCCTGCTGTTATCAATCTTATATATTTTTCTTGCGGCGAGACATTTGCGCCATGAAACAATCCGCCATCTACTGACTGACTAACTGCCTTGGCTATTAACGGCGGGGCATCAAACCAATACTTAGGCGGTGGATTTCCTGGCGACATTGACAAATCAAACCAAATAGCGGCAATTGTTGATTGTGATGGAGTTTTGCGCCAAGTGTAGCGCCTAACTCGGCCCTCAAGCTCTGCATCAACAAGCTGCTTAATATTAGCTATCGCCATTAGTCAATTACTACGTCTAATTCACCAGTGTTAAACTGCGGCTGAATTCCGTTTGATATAGAAAGTGATGCGGTCAAAGCTCCGCTAACTATAATCGTGCCAGCTCCATTTTGAGTAGTGCACACACTAAAATAAGTTGCTGTAGCCGTGCCGCCTGTGCAAAGCGGAAATTGCACAAGTGCTGCATTGCTCGCAGTATTGCCAGATACAGAAAAACCAGTAGTTCTACTTACCGCAACGCCATCGTAGCCAGTATAGCTTATTTCATTCGTTGTTGCTGTTCCTGCTTCTCCAGGATCTGCTGAATGCAATCTAATATAAAAGTTAGCAGCACCGTGCCAAGACGGATTAGTATCATCAAAGATATAAAGTGCTAACGCATTTTCAGTATCATTACTTGCTGACATAAATATTACCTATGAATAAGTTAAACTTGCTCTATCATCATAAATATTATCAAAATTAGAGTTACCATCTGCAAACAAAACCGTTGTATCTGCATTCGTAATTCTCTTTATCTGCCACACAGCATCTGCTGTACTACTTCCTGGCGCTGCATTGCCCACGTAGGTGTATGTTGCCCCTTCATCGAGTCGCACAGATAACGCTAGGGCCTCTGTCGTTCCTGTGCCTAGATCCATTCTAAAATGCTGTATAATTTTACCTGTAGCATTGGCAGTGCCCCTTACTGGAATGTCAGGGTTATTACTAACGTAAGAATTGCTTACAATAGGATTATCACTCACGGCCTAACCTCATCAGAAATTGGCTTTGACTCTCCTATTAGCTCACCAGTCGGCGACCTTTTTAGAGTAATAGCCTTAGCCCCGCTGTTATGGATATGAATAACTGGTGGTGGTTGGGTCGCACTTTCTTTAGGTGTTTCTTGCAGCGCTTTTACATTCTCCTGTAGCATTTGCTGCTGTAGTCTCGCTTCTTCTAAAAACTTTTCTTTCTGATCTAATACTACTCTATACTTTTCAATTTCTATCTTCTGCGCTTCCATCGCTTGCATAAACTCAGTTTTAAATGCTTCAAGCGTTTGATATGTTTTTTCTATCTCTTGTTTATTGCCTGTCTTGATAGCTTCAATCTGAATCTTTTGAGACTCTAGATTAAAGTTCATTTGCTGAGTTTGAGATTCTAACTTAAACTTTTCTGTTTCTATCCACTGGTCAAAGGCTTCAGTATTTTGCTTGAACTGTATTTCAAATCCAGCTTGTTGCTGTTTTGTAAGCATTTCTTGATTCTGAAGCTGAATTCTTTGCGCTTCGTTCTGAAGCTTGAGCATTTCGTAATCTGGTGGCGGCGGTGATTGTGCTGCTCTTTCTGCTGCAGCTTTATCATTCTGTTCGATGCTATCAAATGCTTGCTCCCATGCGCCCTCGACCTGTCTACCAGTTCTTAGTGTCCTTACTGCTGCTAGCGCAGATTGTACTATTGGCTTCATTAGCTCTGGTCTAAACTGTGTAATGTTCTGCACTTCTCCAACTACCTGTTGAACTGTTTGCATGTAGTTCATCCATCTTTGGATATTCTGATCTTCATCAAGTGCGATAGTTGAATCTGTTTCGATATCTACTCTGAATGTTCTTAGTCTATCATTTCTTAATAGTGCCAATGCCTGTGGATATAGCTGCTGATCCTCTGGCGATAACTGATCGAATCCGCACATCAAATAAATAGTTTCATCTGAAAAAAGCCCAGGTTCAAAGATTAGCTCCGCAACCTTGCTAATTGTCTGCCTGCAGAACCTTTGTACCTCTTGCTGTTTTTCTGTGAGTTTTATCACAGTCCAATGCTGCTTAGCTTGCTGTGTGTAAACCGGATCGTTAGGATCTGAGCTGCCGCGCACAATGTCCGGCATTCCTGTAATCTCATTAATCTGCGCTAGTAAGTTGGCTTGATATGCCATAAGTGGCTGTATTGCTGCTACACACTGATCAAACGGCATCCAATCAATAACGCCACGTAGACCGCCTTTTTCTGCAAAGCTTCCCCATTGTTCTGACGGCTTTAACTGACCATCTTGCAGCTTGAGCATGTTAACAATTTCAGTGTTTAAAGATGCTGCGCAAATACCAACTAGCCTAACGCAATCTGCCATTGCAGCTAGGCGTTTAGTTACATAATCTAACTCGTCTGCTAATCTTTCATAAATTTTAAAGTCGGCTGTCGGGTACATGCTATCTGTTGTAGTAGTAGCAAGAAGCGGCATTGGACACGGCCAGAAATCATCTAACCGATAAGGATCGTCTTTTACATCAAGCGGCTGCTCTTTTAGTCCTTCTGATATCCAAAATACTTTTTTACTTTCAGAGTCCCATATCTCATACACTTCTGCTTGCTTTAAGTACTGAGCATCAGTGTTGTCATCTCTCGATTTCTTACTTATTCCCTCCGGTGAGAAAGTTAGCTCAACTTGTCTGCCTATTTCCTCGCCGAACCTCTGAACTAACTTCTCTCGCGTCATGTAAACACGTCTAGCCATCCAGCGGATTTCAAACGGGTTTCTTGCTGCTGAGTGAAAGTAATCTTCCCAACATACAGGATCTATAAGAATCTTTTCAGAGTTTGGTTTTATTGCATCAACTTCACTACCATCTTCTGCTTGTACTTTATGAAAATCTGCATCATAGCGTAGCCAAGTGATGCCGCGCCCAGGTAGTAATCTATCCATTACCGCACCGCGAAAAGCACAATTGGCTCTATCTTGTTGCGTTGAGATCATAAAGTGCGTAGCTCTTTCAGCCATTCTACTAGCTAATCTACCAACTGGATCTGAATCTTTGAATCTTCTCTCTACTACAACTTTAGGAAGCCTTGCATACAGCGAAGGGCTAAGAACCTGAACATTGGACCAAAGAATATTAAACATTACTCTCGATGGTGCTGGCGTAGCTCGTGAGTAATCTTGCAGAGCTGAATGATTACGGTAGTTCTTTACTACCTGCTCACCTATTCTTTCAAAGTTCTTTTGACTTTTTGAATTCTTTACGGTGTCGAGCTCTTTTAACCATCGCGTAACGATAGCTTCTGGATGCTCTGCTGTTTTTTTATCTGCTATCTGTGCGTTAGTATCTTCGGTTTGCATTGATTAATTGCTCTCGTTGCTCCCATAGCTGATCCAAAGTCGGGGCATTGTACTCCTTCCACGGATCTTTTTTCGGTACTTGCTCCCTCACCCAAGGCCGCGCCATGCACATATAGCGGACCATATCAGGGAAATGATCGTCTCCAGGTGCCGCATCGTTGGCATCTGAAGGATCGTGCTGAAGCTGCATGAGTGTCTCAAATTCTGCGACGATATCGAAGAAGAAAATAGCAGGAACACCCTTTTTCCCTACTAGTCTTTCTCTAACCTGCTGCCAGCCTGAAACGCGCCTCATATCTGCTCGTGTGAAGTGTATTCCTTCTTGTGCGAAAGTCTCAAACACATTAGGCCCTGCGCCTCCACGCTCTTGTGAGATGTCGCCACCTGCTACCCTAACTATTATTTGCGGATCTTGCCTTTCACGCATCTGTATTCCTGCTGCAACTTGAGTAGCTGTGATTTTTTGTAGCCCTCTGCCGTAGTAGCTGCGGTAACAAATAAGAGCACCCCTTGGATATAAAGGGATTGAACCATCAGATACAGCCCACCATCCTATTGAAAACGGATCTCCATCTCCACATGCACCCCAATCCATAGCCATAATGCGAGGCCACCACTCAGGAATTTGAAACGGTTTAATAACGTGTAAGTCTGGATTAGCTTCAGGGAAAAACGCGCCTATTACAGCATTCCAATTGCCATTTAACATCGCATCAACTAGCACAGGCGGTAATCCTGCAAGGTTAGCTTTTACATCCTCTCTGTTTACCGACGGATTATCATCAACTCTTGCAGGGATGAACTGTCTTACATGTCCACCGTCACTCGCCGGTGCTGCATGCAGTTGATAAGGCTTAAATCCATCTAAAAAAGCACGCTTAAGATACCCATGCCCCACGCCGCCAGGATTACTAGTATAAATAGCTCTTGGAAAATAATAATCTGGCTCATCTGGATTCTTCCACTCTGATTTAGGCTTTTTGTACTTCTCTGGAATCTTCAGAGCCTTCGGTATACGCATACGAGACCGCAGGAATCTAAGCATGTACTCTGTAAACTGCGTAGCTTCCTCAATGAAAAGCACATGAAACTCAGGCCCGTAATACTTAGTTAAGTCTTTTTGATGCTGTAAGTGGCAAAGGAATATCTTGCTACCATTCCAGAATCTAATCTCGCCATCCACCACATCAGCTAGCTTCTTACCTATTAGTGGGCTTTTGGGATGTTTTGAGTTTATCCAGGGATTGAGCATAGCCCTAAATCCAGTTGGACCCTCTAAATGATTTTTAACCAAGTCGTCATATAGACGACGAAAGAAATATACCTGCAGCCCTGGGATTTCTAAGGCCCAAAGGATAGCTAAGACTCTACTTAAATGAGACTTACCGCCCGATGCTGCACCGCCATACAGAAGCTCAGTAGCAATAGATGCATAAGCATCACCTTGTCTCGGATGCAACTCAAAGCTAATTTCATTCTTGCTTTTTGATTGTGACATTGATCGTAGGTATAAGAGAGGCTCCGTCTGCGCCTGTATGTTCTACTGTTTCCCTCCAGCCTAGCCGCGTTTTGCACCAAAATATTTGCGCTGCTACATTGCCCTTTCTGCAATTCTCATACAGCCCTTTAACTACGTTGCTATTGGCCGCAGTCATTCCGTCCTGCATTTCTTCTTTGAAATACTTTTCTAAAGTGCTGTGATTTATTCTTAAATGATTCGCTATCTCCCTCTGCGGAATCCCAAAGCCCGATAAGCTTTTAACTATCTGTTTTTGCTGCTCTGATGGTACAAATGCCTTGCGTCCCATTTTTATAAGTCCGGTTTATTTAATTAAGTTCTCATTCGCATAAAAAATATGCTCACAGGACGGGCACTTAACTTGTTTTTGTGTTGCCTCGCCTCCCTGTCCCTCTCCTTCGTCAGAGTCTTTATCTTCTAATCTTGTAGAAATAATCAGATCCAACCCCCACGGCTCAAGCTCAAATCCTTCATCCTCTAATGCTCCTAGCTCTAGCTCTAAGTTATTGAACTGCCATGCAGAATCATTCTGTAGCTTGTTGTCGAGAATTCTGTATGCCCTCTTCTGCGTTTCTGTTAATCCCTCTTTTACTAATACTGGAACCTTATCAAGCCCTAGCTTCTGCGCTGCTAGCCAGCGGCCATGGCCTACTAGTATTATATTGTTTTCATCCACTACTATCGGCTGATTAAAACCAAATTGCTGAATAGAGTTAGCAATTCTATTTACCTGTTCCTCTGGATGAGTGCGGTTATTGAATTCGTAAGGAATTATTTTAGATGGCGACTGTAAACTAACTTCCATAAAAGAAGGGGCCATGTATGAAAGTCGTCAAGGATGGCCCCGAGAACTACGCTAATGTATGAAAAGAACTCTATCAACGCGAGTATACATGTCTCTGAATTGATATTAAACGGTTTTTTTGATTTTTATCTTTATAACCATGAGGCATGTAGCGAAAGTCAGGAACTTGCCTTTGCTCTATCAGCATTTTTTGAATAGCTTGAATTAGTGCGTTAGGATCTTGAGGGTATATGTGGTTAGCGATGTGATTTAAAGATCCGTATTCATCAATATCGCCAGGCTTAAAGAAATATTGCTCAAGCTGTCTCATGTGCCTAGATCTTCTTTGATTTATTTGATGCTCAGATTCGCCTTTGTACCCGATTCCAGATCTCCCTTTAGTTTGCCAATCTTTTAGAGCACATAGAAGTATTGCATATAACAGTCTGACTTCTGGAAGCTCACTTTCTTTGA
>JACCDR012223690.1_pt1 | contig 36238 bp, 32 predicted proteins | sample 7446431 | NCBI WGS metagenome assembly JACCDR01 (sample SAMN15323443, study PRJNA562643) | freshwater metagenome | isolation source: river surface water | place: USA:Blue River Watershed | collected 2017-08-17 | reverse complement strand
TAAAAGTCTGAATAAACACAAAGTCCGAGAAAAGTACAAGATCTGCGGGATCAATATCTACCCGGCAAGGGTTGTTCGTTAAAACGGTGACACTACGCTTGAATTCCTACATGAACATGATTTCGTCGGATCGATTTCGATTTCGAATGTGCGAAACGTGTTCAAAAATGTGATCGATAAATTTCTTTACCCCGCCCCGCTTCCTTGAAAACAGCCCGCACATGCGGGCTTTTATATATCCAAAGCCAATTTCTCCAATTCCGTTTCAAAATCAACTTCACCGCGATGTGCCCTGTGATACATATGAACGAGTTTTGAAACCAAAGCATCGATCTCTCCTTTCTTAAAATTAGATACATATCGTTTCGCTTTTCCGTACACGAAAGGATTGAGTCCTGCTTCAGTGGCGGTCGAAGTTTTCGCAGCCAAAGCAAGTGACTTCGCCTGCCAAAACAATATTCCATGAACCTCCTCGGCAACAGCATCATTATCAAAAGCCTCTCGAAGACCTACCCACAAACTCTTTTTGTCGCGAGAGCCGAGAGCATCCGCTAAATGAAAAAAACTACCACTCTCTTTTTTCTTTTCTTCTGATGCTTCGTATTCAGTTATCTTCTCCGCCTTCTTCTCGAGCTTCTTTAAAATCTCTTTAGTGAGCTTTCCTTCAAAGAAGATGAAGATATTTGGGGATTCAGCGACGGCGTCGATCTTCTCAAGCATCACTTCGCGAATATCTTTATTCTCGAGAGTTCGATCCATAAAAATGATCTGCTTGTTCTCGAAGAGACCCTGCGTCTGCGTTAGCTCATCGAGCTTTTCAAGCGTAACCTCCTCCCCGCGCAACATTCCCGCAGAAGCGTCCGGCTTCTTTTCCTTAAGTGCTTCAAAGAGTGCGCGAGATTTCTCGTGAGCTTTTTCAATATCGGTTCCGTAGATGACGTATAGCATTAGTAATATTATATCTCCTTCATCTCTCCCCAATTGTCCCCTACCTTCGCCTCTGCGGTACAAACGATACCATGAATCTCTTTAGGATCGATGATTGATTCCATAATCTTCTTTATGTGTGGCTCAATCTTCTCTACCATACCCTCTTTTACCTCACAGACGATTTCGTCATGAACTTGCATGAGGATTTTTACATCCTTCTCAAGTTTATTCGCCGCGATATATTCATCAATCTTTATCATCGCGATCTTGGCGATATCAGCCTCGGTACCCTGGATAGGCGCATTGATAGCCATGCGCTCTGCAGCAGCTCGAATGAATGGAATCTTTGAATTTATTCCTTCGAAATAGCGGCGGCGCCCGAAGAATGTCTCGGTAAAGCCTTTTCGCACAGTCTCAGCTTTGACTCGTTCAAGATAGTCTCGAAGACCTGCGAATTTTTCAAAGTAATCATTATAAAATTTCTGCGCAGATTTTCGATCGACGCCCATGTTTTTCTGAAGCGAGGTAACACCCATACCGTACATTACGCCGAAGTTGATCACTTTTGCCTGTGTTCTCATCGCTTTGGTAATTTTATCAGTTGGCACTCCAAAAACCTGTGATGCAACCGCCGCGTGAACATCTTCTCCCCTCCTAAAGATTTCTATAAATTTCTCGTCGCCAGAAAGAAATGCCGCGATACGAAGCTCGATCTGAGAATAATCAAAAGCAACAAGCTTCCAGCCCTTATCAGCAATGAATGCATTACGAATTTTTCGGCCAAGCTCGCTTTTGTTTGGAATATTCTGAATCGAAGGATTCTCGGTCGCCATTCGTCCTGTGACCGCGCCTGACTGGATGAACGTCGGATGAATGCGATCTTTGTCGTCGAGGAGTGTTGGAATGACGTCTATATATGTACCTAAAAGCTTTGAAAGCTCACGATATTTAAGGATCTCTTCGATGATCGGGTGCTCTTCTCGCAATTTTTCAAGCTCTGATTCTTTTGTTGAAGGAGCGCCACCCGCCGTTTTTTTACCACCCTTCAAACCGAGCTTTACGAACAGCACTTCACCGAGCTGTTTTGGTGATGCGATGTTAAATTCCATATCCGCCATCTTCCAAATAGATTTCTCGATGATAGAAAGTTCTTTGTGATATTCCTTTGCGAGAGTCTCGAGATATTTCTTGTCGATCTTGATTCCACATTCTTTCATCTTGTCGACAATCGGAATGAGGGGTTTTTCGATATCGTACCAAATGCGAGTGAGACCGCGTTTCTTTATTTCAGCTTCAAGTGATTGATACGCTTCATCAAATGACTTAGCCTTCGTAAACTCCATGATGTCTTCGGGAGTGGGATTAGAGTTGTTCGAGTCGATTACCCAATACATAAGCACAGCCTCGCGAAATCGAACTCCTTCTTTAGCTACGTCGATTGTAGGTGTATCTTTCTTCACTTCTTCAACAGCAGGCTCAGCTCCCTGATCGCGACCTAAAACCTGCTTGAGTTTTGCTGTCATAGCGCGAAATTCAAGTTCAGTGAAAAGCTTTGATGCGCGGTCAACATCTATCCCCTCTTTCCATGTTTTTTCTGGAAGTTTCCAATCTATTGGAGCATCGCGACGAATCGTTGCGAGGACTTTTGAAAATTCAGCATCTTCTTTTCCATTCTCAAGAAGCTCGATAATTCGAGGCGTTATACCAGCCTCTATAAATTGCCCCTTATCCTTTTTAAGTGCTTTATATATGCCATCAATACCGCCAAAGTTTGTAATGAGGGTTGTTGCCGTCTTCTCACCAATACCTTTGATACCAATAATGTTATCTGATGGATCTCCACGAAGACCTTTATAGTCGGGCAAAAGTTCTGGGCCAAATCCGAAACGCTCACGCACACCTTTTTCGTCGTAAATGATCGTATCTTTAATTCCCTTCTTCAACGTATAGACGCGAACCTTTTCGCCGATGACGAGTTGAAGCGTGTCCATATCGCCTGACGCGATAATCACTTCGAGATCTTTATCATTTCTAGTGAGCTCGACAATGGTGCCAAGGATGTCGTCAGCCTCGAAGCCTTCTTTGTCATACACAGGAATACCGAGTGCCGCGAACACTTCACGCGAACGAATAAGTTGTGAGACGAGAGCATCGTCGGTTTTAGCTCGCCCTGCTTTATAGTCTTTATATGCAGTGTGTCGGTGAGTTGGTTTTGGAAGGTCGTATGCCGCTACGACGTAATCGGGTTTTAGCTTTTCTATCGCACTAAAAAGCATGGTGCAGAGGCCATACATACCGCCCGTCGGCTCACCTTTAGACGTAGCAAAGTCTGGAATCGCGTGATATGCGCGGTGAATAATTGCGTGAGAGTCGAGAAGAATAAGGCGTTTCATTGCCTAATTAAACACTATTTCCCGAGTATTCTCATCTATGTACTTTAAAGAAATCCTTATTGCATCAGATGGCAATGCCTTACCTATATTTTCCGGCCATTCGATTAAGACGAGATTACCTTTGTCAGCAATGGTTTCCTTCCATCCAAGCCTCTCTATTTCTTCAGATTTTTCGAGGCGATATGCGTCTATGTGTATTAGCGTATGAAAATGCGGGTTATTTTTGAGAGCAAAACGTTTTTCAATTACGAATGTTGGACTTGTCACCTCTTCGGCAGGAATACCGAAATATGCCGCCAATGATTTAGTAAAGGTTGTTTTGCCTGAGCCGAGATCGCCAGAGAGTGCGATGATGGCCGCGCCCTTCGGGCGCGGCCTGACACCTTCTGCAAACTGAAATGCAATATTTTCTGTATCTTTGAGATTCCTTGAAATCATGAGGGCAGAATAACACAACTATACTTACAATAAAAAAGACCCGCGTGTGAGGCGGGCCTTCGAGGTTGGCGCTTAGCGTTTTGCCTGAGCGCGAACCGGAGTGAAACTCTCAATCATCCAAACCTGGTCAGTGCCGTAACCTCGATTTTCATCGATAGAGTCACGGTAATTTTTATAGCCTAGGTATTCCCCTGTCTGGGAATAAACCTTGGCCATAAGAGTAACCCTTCGGGTTTGAGGATCAACGCCGATGGGCATATTCTTTGACTGCCCCGTCGCAAGCTCCAGACGCATAACGTTATCCTCGCTCGAGGTAACAATTACTTTCACGTCAGAGATGTTGTTGATCACCTGTAGACTTCCGACAGGCCGGGGTGCTGGAGGTGTCTGAGGCACTTCCGAAACAACAGGAGCCGGAGTAGTAGCCGCACTCCAATCTTTCGTGATTGGAGTATATCCAGTAATGACCCAGGTGCGACCATATCGACCACTCGAGTCAAAACTAATATAGTCGTGATACTCGGCTATTCCGAGGTATTTGCCATCAAACGCATACACCTTGGCGCTCACAACGAACTGGTTGCCTCCCGGGAAACCGCTGATGGGAACAAATGCCTTGTCCCCGGTCTTAATCCGTGGATTAAGAACACCTCCCCGCGTCGACTCGATCACCATCGTGACATTGTCGACATTGTTGGTGACATAGACCCCCGCCGTTGCGACTCCGGTGCTCATGCACCCGGACGTGATTGCAGTAACAATGATTGAAAGAACAAGAATAAGGAATTTCATGAGTTAAGGTATTTTCTGATGTTTACTGAACTCTCATAATTATACATCCAAAATACCTAAAAGTCAATATATACTCAAATGGCTAAAATGGCTCTATGACGCTACAATACATCGCATGACAGTTACTTTTGATGAGGAAAAGCAGGACAAAAAAATAGAAGAATATAAGCGCCGTGAACAAGAAGACGTGGCACAGATAGTCGCCTCTCGCTATGGACTCGAGTATGTAGATCTCGCACCTGTTCCTATCAACATGGATGCATTACGGCTTGTTACCGAAGCCGAGGCTCGCGAATCAAAAATCGCTCCGTTCTCCCTCGTGGGCAAACGCGTAAAAATCGCCGTGGTTTCACCAGTATTCGAAAAGACCATCACCGCTCTCGATAAAATAAAATCAGCCGGCTATGAAATTACCGTCACTGTTGCATCGGCGATGAGCCTAGAGAAAGTGTGGTCTCGCTATACTGACCTCTCCTTCTCCACTGTTACCAAAGCAGGAGCACTCGATATTTCAAGTGAAGAAATCGGCACCTTCGTCGGCTCACTTAGAACAATTGAAGATGTACGCGCGTCTATCGCCGAGGTTCTTAAGCTTAAAAAAGGTTTTCGTATTTCTAAAATTCTTGAAATCGTCCTCGCTGGAGCGCTCGCCCTTAAAGCATCCGACGTTCACGTTGAACCTGAAGCTGAATATGTGAGACTCCGATATCGTCTCGACGGCGTACTTACTAACATTATCGAGTTTGATATGGAGACATTTAAACTCCTTCTTTCTCGAATTAAGCTGCTTTCAGGATTAAAGCTCAATGTAAATGCAGAGGCTCAGGACGGCCGTTTTAGTGTAAAAGTCGGCGAAGATGAGATCGAAATCCGAACCTCTATGCTTCCTGGCGCATACAGCGAGTCAGTTGTATTGCGACTTCTCAATCCAAAATCCATCCAAGTCCCCCTCGAAGAATTGGGTATACCAAAAAAACTTCTTTCTGTTCTTCTTGAACAAATCGCAAAACCAAATGGTCTTTTGCTTACAACAGGTCCTACAGGATCTGGAAAGACAACGACCCTTTATGCATTCTTGCGAAAGATTCATACGCCAGACGTGAAAATCATTACCATCGAAGATCCAATCGAGTACCACCTCCCCGGCATCGTGCAGACCCAGATTAATAATGAAAAGCATTACACCTTTGCGCTTGGACTCCGCTCTGCACTTCGACAAGACCCTGACGTAATCATGGTGGGAGAAATTCGAGACGAAGAGACCGCAAAGATCGCTGTAGACTCGGCGCTCACAGGTCACCTCGTGTTCTCTACGCTCCACACCAATAGCGCAGCAGGCTCATTCCCTCGCCTCATTGAGCTCGGTGTAAATCCTCGCGTCATTTCATCTGCAACAAATATCGCCCTCGCTCAGCGACTCGTGCGAAAGCTCTGTAAAGAATGTAAAAAAGAAGAACCTGTTTCAGGTAAGGATAAAATCATCATCGATCGCGTAGTAGCAAGCGTCGTCGACAAGACCGAAATACCGCCTAACACAGGCACGTATTACAAAGCTATGGGCTGCCCTGCATGCAACGGCACTGGATATCGAGGTCGAATGGGAATATATGAGGGTATTGTCATCACCAATGAAGTCGACGCTGCTCTCAAACAGGAAATGAGCGAGCAAGACGTACAAAAAATCGCAGACAAGCAGCCGATACTTACCATGATCCAAGATGGTGTGCTCAAAACCCTTAGCGGAATCACAACACTCGATGAACTATCACGAGTTATTGATCTCGAGGAATAAAAAAATCGTGACTCTGAACAGAGTCACGATTTTTTATTTTTAAGAAATACATTTGTCTCGCCGTCGAGCCTGTGTTCTCTTGAAAATTTGCTATTGCCGACCCATATCGGAAGTGTAGTATGACAAAAGAAAAGCCCACCAATGAAGGTGGACTCGTTCCAGAACATAAATCTCTAAGCAATACATAAAGGTGTGCACCTAATGCTAGGCAGAGTTCTTCGGATGGCACCAGTAGGAAGACCGGAGTCTAACCAGAACGTCCCAAGAATATCAACCAGTAAACCGTAAGGTTCAATTGCTTAGAGATTTATACGCTGGAGCGACGTGATACAATATCACTAGTTCACAAGCATCGTAGCATAAAGAATACTCAATGTCAAGTAGCCCACAGACACCTCACAAAGATTCAGAAGATAAGGCTTTAAATAAAGCTATTTTAGGAGGTGACGAAATGTTTCTGGACACCACCCTACGACCTTCTTCGTGGGATGAATACGTGGGACAAAAATCAATTAAGGATAATTTGAAAATCCTTCTTCGAGCCGCAGCAGAGCGAAAACATCCACCAGAACATATTCTTTTTTACGGTCCTCCAGGCCTCGGCAAGCCAACTCTTGCACACTTGATTGCTAAAGAGACGTCATCGCAACTCAAAGCAACATCAGGGCCTGCAATTGAGAAAGTTGGTGACCTCGCATCAATCCTCACCAACCTTGCTCCAGGCGACATGCTTTTTATCGACGAGATTCATCGTCTCAACAAAGCGATTGAAGAAGTCCTCTACCCTGCGATGGAATCGGGTTCTCTCGATATCATTATTGGTAAAGGGCCGTCAGCAAGAACTATTCAGCTCGAGCTTCCTCCATTTACTCTTTTAGCAGCAACGACTCGCATCGCACTTCTATCGGCACCACTTCGTTCCCGATTTTCTGGAGGAACTTTTAGGCTCGAATTTTATACAGACAAAGAAATCCAACAGATCATCCATCGCTCGGCAAAATTGCTCAAGATCGATATAGATGCACAATCATCTGAAAAGATCGCTCAACGAAGCCGTTTTACTCCTCGAACTGCAAACTTTCTCCTCAAGCGCGTCCGTGATCTCGCTCAGGTAGACAAGGTGCCTGTCTCACCAGAGATCGTGGATCGAGCTCTTTCAATGCTTGGAATCGACGAACTCGGCCTCACCCAATCAGACCGCGACCTTTTACGAACACTTATAGATAAATTCAAAGGTGGACCAGTAGGACTCAACACTCTCGCCGCGTCGCTCGCCGAAGAAGAAGCAACGGTAGAAGAAGTTCACAAACCGTATCTTCTCCAGCTCGGCCTTCTAGAGCGAACTCCACGAGGACGAAAGGCAACAGATAAGGCGTGGGAGCATCTTAATATAAAGAAATAAATGAAACATAAAATTATTGCAGCGGTGTCAGTTTTATATGCGTGGTTTGCTTACGGCACATCATGGATGATTGCGAGCGGCAACGGGAGTGCCTTCTATGTCGCGGGGATTGCCGTAATTATAGGGCTACTTCTTTTTGGTTACGCACTCAGTAATATAATTAGTTCCTCCAGCAATAAAACGTTATTTATCATTAACCTTTTATCTTCACTAGTGGCGATTTATTTCTTTGGAATGGCGGGCATAGCGATATTACTGCAATAAATAATAAATTATGGCAGGACATAATAAATGGAAGCAGATCAAAGACAAGAAAGCTAAAACTGATGGGGCAAAATCGAAGCTCTATTCCAAATATTCAAAACTCATCTCTGCAGAGGCTCAGAAAGTTAAAGGAGATAAAAACGCCCCTTCCCTTCGAGCCCTCATTGAACGCGCAAAGACAGAGAACGTTACGAATGAAGTTATCGAACGAGCAGTAAAGAAAGCGTCAGATGGTGGAGCTGCTCTTGAGGCGATTACCTATGAAGCGTATGGCCCGGGTGGATGTGCGATGATTATCGAAGCTCTCACTACCAACAAAAACAAAGCAGCGCAGGAGGTAAAGCACATCCTTACCGACAACGGCTTCTCTCTCGCCTCTATCGGCAGCGCCACATGGGCGTTTAAACGAGAAGGAACAACGTGGACACCTATGACCACAGTTGCCCTTGAAGATGCTGACATCGCTATCCTCGAAAAGCTTGTAAGTGATCTAGAGGCAAATGACGAGGTGCAAGATGTGTATACGAATGTAGAGTAACCAAAAGCGGCCCACGGCCGCTTTTGCTATTATTAGCACATGAGAATCATCTCTATCGATCCAGGATACGAAAGACTTGGTATTGCCGTAATCGAAAAGAATCCTCGCACAAAGGAAATTCTTTTATATTCAGATTGCTTTAAGACAGATCCAAAACTCCCCCATTGCGAACGACTCAACCTTATCGGTACAGAAATCAGTCGCGTGATCTCTGAGTTTAAACCCAGTGCACTCTCTCTCGAAGATTTGTTTTTCACTAACAATGCCAAGACTGCAATCACCGTAGCAGAAGCTCGTGGCGTTATTTTATATGAAGCTGCAAAAAACGGTTTGAAAGTTTTTGAGTATGGTCCAGGCCAAATTAAAGTAGCAGTTACAGGTTACGGAAAGAGCGACAAGGATGCTGTCATTGCCATGGTTAATCGCCTCATTCAGATTGATAAAAAAATAAAGCACGACGATGAATACGATGCGATTGCTGTAGGGCTCACATGTTTTGCAACCGAGCGGTTCTAAGAAATTTTCTATAGATAAACACGTCTTCATCTAATATTTCTTGCATTATTCTTATGATTTGCTATTAATTGTAGTCTTCGGTGACAGCGGCTCATTCATTCTCAAAGAAAATCGCATTAGAAGGCTTTTCCACAGGGAGTGATGTTTGCAAAAAGATATCCATTTGATACAAATAGTGAAATTCTAGAAAAATCAAAGAAATGCCACGAAAAAAAATAGCAGCTGAAGAGACGGTTGAAATAAAACCAAAGCACAAGGAAGAAGAGGAAGAAGAAAAAGAATCTGACGAGGATGATGATCCGAGCCCTAAAAAAGTAGCATCTGATGATGACGAAATTGAAGCAGAAGAACTTGCAGCAGATGTAGACGGCGGAGAAGAAGATGAAGATGATCCAATCTCCGACTTCCTCACAGACGAAGAAGAGAGCTGGTAAAAGAAAAATCCCCTTAATCAGGGGATTTTTCTTTTATGGCGAACAAACCCTATTTAACCTTTATTTTTATGAATCTGTGCTTGCCGACTTTCAAATCAATATCGTTTTGAACAACTACATCATATTTGCTGATTTTCTCGTTTGTTTTCATATCTGTAATTGCACCCGCATCTGCAAGCCTTCTGAATTCAGTCTTTGAGGCAACAACCCCCGCTGAAATCAGCACATCAACAAGCAACGTCCCCTTCAGAGCCTCTGTAACCGGAGCGTCTGTTTTCATAGTTCCTTGAGAAAAGGCAGCTACAAACGATTCCTTTGCCCTCTGCGCTGCTTCTTTGCCGTGATACACCTCTACAACAGCCGAGGCGAGCCGCATCTTTGAATCGCGAGGATTTGCACCAGAATCAAGAGCCACCTTTTCTTTCTCTATCTCATCTGCAGAATTTCGAGTACAGAGTTCAAAACCGGAAATGATAAGTCCGTCAGGCCAGCTCATGACTTTGCCGAACATATTCTCGGCACTATCGAGCATAGTGATCATGTTTCCTTCCGACTTACCCATTTTCTTGCCGGATGGATCAACGAGGAGTTTTGTTGAGAGCACAAACTTCTCTTTATTCTTCATCGAGCGCATGAGGTCGCGACCGGTAAGCATATTAAACGTCTGATCATTGCCTCCCACCTCGGCATCCACATCCATAGCCACAGAATCGTACCCTTGCATGAGTGGGTACAAAAATTCATGTATAGAAATCGGCTTCTTCTCGCTCATTCTTTTCTCAAACATATCTCGTTCAAGCATCTGCTGAACAGTCATCTGAGAGGCAAGAGAAATCACATCTCCAAACGACATTGCACCGAGCCATTTGCTGTTGAATTTAAACTCAGCGGCATTTGATCCACTAAAAGAAAGGAATTTCGAGGCCTGCTTTTTATATAGCTTAAGATTCTGAAGTACCTCTTCTCGGGTAAGCACTTTTCGAGTCGCGGCCTTGTCGGTAGGATCGCCAATCATCGCTGTAAAATCTCCCATAAGAAGAATTACCTTGTGCCCCATCTTCTGGAGCGCGGAAAGCTTCATAAGAGGAATAGCGTGCCCCATGTGAAGGGTGGGTCCTGTCGGGTCGATGCCTAAATATATAGACAACCTTTTTCCACTTGAAAGCGCTTTTTTAAATGCCTCCTTTGAAGGAAACACGTTTTCAACGCCACGAATGAGAAATTCATCGATTTGCGTCGTATTAGTATTAATGACACTTTTTTTGCCAAATAAATTCATAAGAACAATGTATCATGGCGCTTTTTTCTTGTCTTGTGACGCCTATTAATAGGTGTTATCGTAAGGAATATTCTATGAAATTAAGCATGTACAGACGGTTTGCAAAGCACTTTAAAGCACACACCAAGAAAGACATTATTCTTATCTTGGCGACATTCTTATTTCTCGTTGCGGGAGCGGGACTTTTCTGGGTTTCGTCATTTCGCCTACCCGACCTTTCATCCTTTGAACAGAGAAAAGTAACTGAATCAACGAAAGTCTATGACCGTACCGGAACAATCCTCCTTCACGACTTTCACGACAACGTAAAGCGAACGATTGTTCCGTCGGAAGAGATTTCTCCGTTTATAAAAAATGCGATGGTTGCTATCGAGGACGAAGATTTCTATAACCATCGAGGTATCAAAGTGACTTCGATCTTTCGCGCAATACTCGCAAATGTCATGGACGGTGATCTTCTTGGAGGCCAAGGAGGCTCGACCATTACTCAACAAGTTGTAAAAAACACTCTTCTTACGCAAGAAAAAAAGCTCTCACGAAAGCTTAAAGAGTGGGTACTTGCGATCAAGCTCGATAAAATTCTCCCTAAAGACACAATTCTTACCGTCTATCTCAATGAAAACCCATACGGTGGCTCTATCTATGGAGTTGAAGAAGCTTCGCGACAGTTCTTTTCAAAGAGCGCCAAGGATGTGACGCTTGCTGAGGCGGCGTACCTTGCGGCGATTCCACAGGCAACCACATTCTATTCGCCGTACGGTAAAAATCTCGACAAACTCGAAGCTCGAAAAAATCTCGTTCTCGATCGAATGCTAAAGAATGGATATATCACTGAAGCTGAATTCAATGCAGCTAAAGAAGAAAAAGTGGTATTCCAACCACAGAGTCAGTTCGGCATAAAGGCGCCTCATTTCGTATTCTTTGTTAAAGATTACGTAGAAGAACTTCTTGGTCAGGGAGTACTTGATGAAGGTGGGTACAAAATAATTACGACTCTCGATTTTGATCTTCAGGAAAAAGCTGAGGCTCTCGTCAAAGAAACGGCGATGTATAACACAGAGAGTTTCAATGCCACAAACGCAGCTCTTATCGCTCTCGATCCTAAAACAGGAGGGATACTGACTATGGTGGGTTCGCGCGATTACTTCGACAAAGAGATTGACGGTAAATTTAACGTATCCACTTCCCCAAATCGCCAGCCAGGTTCAACAATGAAGCCAATCATCTACGCTCGAGCTTTCATGGAAGGATACACTCCTGAAACCGTTGTTTTTGACCTTAAAACAGAATTTTCGAGTCAGTGTACGGTTGAAAGCAAGCCAATTAATCCCGATGCAGATCCAAAAACCTGCTACAGCCCTCAAAATTACGACGAGATCTTCCGTGGTCCAATCAGTCTTCGCGATGCTCTCGCACAATCAATCAACGTACCCGCAATTAAAACACTATATCTCGCAGGTATAAGGGATTCACTCTCTCTTGCAAAAGATATGGGTATCACAAGCCTTAAAAATCCTGACACCTATGGACTCACCCTCGTTTTAGGAGGTGGAGAAGTGTCGCTTCTTGAGATGTCGAGTGCATATGGAGTGTTTGCTAATGAGGGTGTTCGTGTGCCGTATCGGCCAGTCGTACAAATATTTGACGCAGATGGTAATGAGATAAAACTTCCCGATCAAAGACCAAATCGTGTCCTCTCGGAAAACTCCGCTCGACAGATTTCAGACATTCTTTCAGATAATACCGCTCGAACCCCTGCGTACGGAGCAAACTCTGTTCTCTATATCTCCAATCGTGATGTTGCGGTTAAAACAGGTACCACAAACGACTCTCGCGACGCATGGACGGTAGGCTACTCCCCTAATATCGTCGTAGGAGTATGGGCAGGAAACAATGACAACACGCCGATGGTAAAGAAAGTGGCGGGCCAAATCGTTGCGCCAATGTGGAACAAATTTATGAGACAGGCCCTCGCTTCTGTACCTGATGAACGATTTACTCCTCCAACCTCACCTGATCCAAGCACACTAAAACCAGTTCTCCGAGGTATTTGGCAAGGTGGAACGACATACACAATTGATACAGTCTCAGGAAAGCTTGCAACCTCATTTACACCTCAAGAAACACGAAAAGAAATCGCTGTGAATTCAGTTCATTCTATCCTTTATTGGCTCGATAAGAATAATCCGCTCGGCCCTGCCCCACTCAACCCTTCAAGTGATCCTCAATTTGAGAAATGGGAAACACCTGTACGAGCCTGGGCTCTTGCAAATGGATATGAAGATCAAACAAATTCTGTTATCCCGACACAGACAGATGATGTTCACACGGAAAACGCACTTTCAGTGAATATTCAAAACTTCAATTCAAGCACGGTGTATGGTTTAAACGATACCGTTTCTCTTATCGTTGGATCTTCGGGAAGGAGACCTATGACTCGAGCAACGCTCTATGTTAACGACACATTTATTGCAACGCTTTCAAATGGTCCGTTTGTATTCCGCTTTAATCCAAGGGATGTGGCTGGGATAAGAGAGAATAATACTCTACGAGTTGTAGGATTCGACTCGATATATAACAAAGGAGAAGCTACAGGGATATTTAATGTAAAGCTCGATTAACAAAAACCCCGTCCTAGGACGGGGTTTTTGTTACAGATTTAACCTTTTGAAATAGATCTAGCGGCCTGTATACCGGTAAGATATGCAGACTCCAGCCCAGGAAAATGATAATCGCCAATTACATATAATCGTTCTGATCTTTTAGCCTCAATCAATCTGTCACCAAAAAAACCAGCAGGATCCCAATTTTTCCTCTCCACCACCTCAAAGGTCTCAAAATACTTCTCTAAATTATACTTTTCCTGCGTCGAGCAAAAAAGATATGTACCATCTTCGTTCTGGACAACCACAACATCTTTTTCCTCTGCAGGCAGAACATTGTACCGTCCTTGAGAATATATCGCTCGTGGTTTTCCTTTAACTATTGAAGAGAAAACTTTTGTGGCTTTTTGCTCGGGAAGCGAAGAATCTCCCAAAAGCATTTTTGTGATATTGATCGGGGTCGCCATAACCAAAACATCACACTCGATATCTCCATTTACAAGCCACCCATTGCCTGTATCTATGATCGACCGAGCCTCATCATCAATAATACTCGGCAAAAAACCTTCCACCATTTTTCTAATATCAATCGTGCACTCACGACCATTCTTAACAAGAATAAGCCAGATCCATAACATAAGAAAAGCATTAGCTTCCTCAATACGAATAAATCGAGTAACCCTCACAAGCGTACCGATAAGTTCATTCTGAAGCTCAACAAGGCTGTTTTTGCGTAGAAAATCAGTTGCACTCTGCTTATACAGATCGAGCAAATACGGATCAGCCTCCATAGCTTGTTTCTGAGACATGGTCTCGCATCTGCTCATGAATCTGGTATGGCATGCATCGAATCGTCTTGTAATAAAATAGAACCTGACAGAAAGTACTGGATGTCGAAATGCGATGAAAAGTGGCCGCCAGATTTTTTCTTTCGTAACTAATCTTCCTTTCCATATATCTGCTTTGCGACCAAGCTTTAAAAATGGCCACATATTCTTGTATTCTGTCCGAGCATAAAAAGTAGCCCTTGGAATAGTTCTATCACTTCGCGGCGCACGCCCTCCCAGATCTTTCGATAGAAGAATAAAATTCTTCTCTCCAAGAATATTCAACTCGCGGGCACAGCCGATACCCGCCAAACCTCCACCAACAATTAAAATCTTTGGATGCTTCATTACCGAATATCAAAAATATTACTAAGTGGAGATTCTTTCCGCACAGCTTCGAGCAGCTTCGCTTTTTTGGTAAAAAGCGCCATCCGAACCCCAGGAGAGCCTTTAATATATAAAATCCCTTTCTTTACTTCGTGCTTCACATTATCCATCCCACACACATCCTTAACAGCCTTGGCTATTCCCTGCTTTTGAGCGATTGAATCCCCTTCTATCTTGGAGAACTTCTTGAAGTAGTCGGCGATGTTGAACATGTGTGTATAGTAACAAAAACTCCGCCGAAGCGAAGATTTGTTTACCTGTTCATCGGCATCACAAGGTATGTAAACGATTTATCTGAGACCCCTCGCATCACAAGCGGCTTATTTGAACCACTTATAGATAGCACCAAACTATCTGAATCAATTGACTGGAAGCAATCAGCTACGTACTTATGGTTAAAGTTAATATCAACATCCTGACCAGTCACGCTTGAATCGATAGAGTTTACATATTCACCCACATCACTGTTCTTAGTCGAAATGACGAAAGATTTCTTTGATGGGAGCGCTTTAACGTTTACCTGATTGAACTTATCCGAGAAAACATGCGAAGTTTTAAGAGAATCGATAAAATCCTGCTTGAGAACAATAACTTCGGTGACAAACGTCTTGGGGATAATCTGTTTATAGTCAGGGAATGTGGCGTCGATAACTCGGGACATCAAATAGATATCTTTTCCTTCAAACGCAATCTGATTCTTATCGAAAAGAATCTTTACATCATCAGTAATATTTTCGAGAGTTCTAATTATATCGTTAACGTTCTTTGCTGGGATGATAACAGGAGGGAAATCGAGAGTGTCTTTAATTTTCACCCTTTTCTCTGCGAGCCTAAATGAATCTGTTGAAACAAACACGAGTTCCGACTCATCTTTGTACACATACACACTCGAAAGCTCTGGCTTAACCGTTGAAACAGAAGCGCTATATACAACAGATTTAAAGCCTTTGACGAGAAGTTTTGGACTTATCTCAACCACTTTCTGGGTATCGAGCTTTGGAATGGTTGGAAAATCATCCGGTGAGAATGTCTTGATAAGGGTGGTGTTTGTAGAAGTTGAAATAACTACGTTTCCCTCTTTAGATTCAAGGGTGATGTTCTTTTCCTTTGGAAGTCCAGCTAAGAGAGAGTTCATAACGCCTCCGTGGAGCGCAATTTCGCCCTCTACATCGACTTTAGCTGCAATCTTGATCTCTATGCCGCAATCGAGGTTCGTCGCCCGTATAACGAGGGAATTCTTTGTTGCCTTGAGATTGATGCAAGAGAGAATTGGTAACGAAAGATTCTTTCCGGTGAGTCGGTCGGCTTTTGCGATTCCCTCCATGAGTTTATCTTTGATGCATTCAATTTTCATATTCAGTGTTTTGTTATCCCAGTATACCCTCTTAGATATCCTTATATAAGACTATTACTATTAATATGGGTGTGGATATGTGGATATCCTTAAATACCTTTATTTTTCTAAGACTATTCAGAATTTTGAGAATAGCAATGTGTGAATAAGTTGTATATGAAATAGAACAAGTTTCTAGTTTCAGAGTCTATCCCTTTTTTATCAACAGTATCCACAGATAGATTCAGTCAATTATCACTCTTTATCCCCAACCAATTCACAGACTTATCCTGACTGTTATCCCCAAACTTAAGATATGAGAGAGCGAATATGATTAAGCTCCTGAAGAAGGATCTGGTTTGATTTGATGTCTTCTTTTATTTTCTCGCATGAGTGAATGACGGTAGTGTGATCGCGACCCCCTAGTTTTTCGCCGATAGATGGATATGAGATGTTCATATCTTCTCGTAAAAGGTACATGATGACCTGGCGTGGCTTAACCACTTCCTTTTTTCGGGTTTTCTCGTAGATATTGTTCTCCTCGATGTTGTAGAAGTCAGAGACAATCTTTACGACATCTTTAATAGAGACTTGCTTCTTTGGTTTCGCGCTGTTCTTTATAAGATTCTTTATGTCGAGAATGTTAAGCTCCCTTCCCCTCACTTGGGTCTGCATGACGATAGAGTTGATGACACCTTCGAGTTCTCGGATATTTCCATCGAGAGACGTGGCGAGGAAGTCGATAGTCTCGTTTGGAAGGTTAACTCCCTGTTTGGTGAGCTTTGTTTTAAGAATCGTGTGGCGAGATTCATAGTCAGGCGCCGCAACATCAACAATCATTCCCGATCCAAAACGTGATTTGAGCCTGTCCTCGAGATCAGCCATGTGATTTGGATGCTGATCAGACGAACATATGAGTTGTTTGTTGTTTTCTTTGAGCGCATTGAAGAGATGGAAGAATTCTTCTTGTGATTTTTCGGTCTGAGAGAAGAACTGTACGTCATCCATGATCAAAACATCGTACTTTCGGTACTTTTCTTTGAATTGATTAGCTTTTCCGACCTGGAGCGAGTTCATATAGTCGACCGCAAAACGCTCTGATGTTACGTAGAATACTTTTTTCTGAGGGTGATTTTGTTTGATGTGATTACCCACTGCCTGCATAAGGTGAGTCTTCCCTCGCCCGGTGCCTCCGTAAATATAAAGCGGATTATAGGCGATTCCAGGATTCTTTATAACTGCTTGAGCTGCGGCATGAGCGAGTTCGTTGAAAGGGCCGATAACAAACGTATCAAAGGTGTACTTTGGATTGAGATTGTCATCTTTAGAGACATAGTGCTCTTGAAGCGGCAATTCAAATACCGGAGTTGCCTTTCGTGGCTCATCAAGAGGCTCTTTTCGCTCCTGTGTCTTTGAAATAACGTACTCAAGAGATCGAATATCGTTCCCGAAGTCTCGGAGATACTTAAGAATTGTCTTGTGAAATTTGGATGAAAGCCATTCTTTTGCAAATACTGATGGAACGGCGAGATAAATTGAGCCGTCGTCTTGTTTATGGATATATGTGTCGCGAAACCACATATTGAAATTCGCTTTCGACACTTGAAGCTCTATGTTGCCGAGCACGTTGTCCCACAATTTTTTATTATCCATGATGAAAAGTTAAGCCCGAGTGAAACTAAGTATATAGGCTTATGAAGATTGTAGTAGTTGTGTGCGATTCGTAAATGTGTTAATAATATGTGAACAAATTGTTAATAACCTTTCTGTCTTCCCTCTCGACATTATTGAGAAGGTAGGATAGATTATTACCCTTATGGCAATCGTATACAAAACAAAAAATAGGAAGCGCGCTCGAGCCCACGGGTTTCTTGCGAGGAAGTCGAGCCGAAATGGTCGAAACGTCATCACGAGGCGACGACACAAGGGTCGAAAAAACCTCATAAACCCTTAATCTAGGCCACGCATGCTCCCAAAGTCCAAAAGACTTACAACTGAGGAGATAGAAAGCCTATCGAATGGAAAAAGCGTCTTTGGGACGCTTATTTCTATTCGGGCTATAAAAAGCGATACGCTCAAGTTCGCTGTCTCTGTCTCAAAGAAGGTCGCACCGCTCGCTGTCGAACGAAATCGTCTGCGTCGAAAGGTGTATAACTCCCTTCCCTCCCTTATGGGAGAGATTAAATCCCCAGCTTTTGTGATGATCATGCCAAAGAAAGAGATTCTTAACATTTCAATGGATACCCTCAAGTCAGAAATTGGTGCACTTTTAAAGAAATCGGGATTGATGTAGGACGTCCTTCTTGATACTTATCCCTTTTTAACCGATACTTATCCGCATGGGTTACATTTACACGAATTTTATTTACGAGCCCCTTTATAACGGGCTTATTCTTTTAGCCGATTTTCTACCGTTTTTCGATTCTGGTGTCCTTATTATTATCTTTACCATTATTGTTAAGCTCGTCCTCTTCCCTCTTTCGAAGAAAGCGGTGAGGACTCAGGCAATGATGAAGCTTGTGGAGCCTGAATTGCGTTCAATCAAAGAGAAATATAAGGATGATAGGCAAAAGCAGGCAATGGAGACCATGAAGCTCTATAAGGACAAGCAAATCAATCCTTTTTCTAGTATTTTCCTTCTCTTTATTCAGCTTCCGATTCTCTGGGCGCTATACAGGATCTTCTATACAACCGGCTTTAATTCAGTAGACGCTACGATTCTCTATTCGTTTGTTGCAGTTCCTCCGACTATAAGTACGCTTTTCCTTGGTCTCATTGAGGTAGCAGATAAGAGTTGGATATTAGCTCTTTGTGCGGCTGTGTCGCAGTACTTCCAGATCAAGTTCTCTGCACCTAGTATTCCTCCAAAGTCAGCAAATGGTGGGTTTCAGGAAGATTTTGCTCGAAACATGCATCTGCAGATGAAATATGTGTTCCCGATTATAATTTTCTTTATTTCATATCATGTGGCGGCGGCGCTTGCGATCTACTGGACCACTTCGAACCTCTTTATGATCGGACAAGAGCTCTACATCCGAAAGCAGCTCAAACAAGAAGGTGTTATCAAGACTGCTTAAGTAAGAAACAAAAAACTCCTTAAAAAGGAGTTTTTTGTTTATTTCGTTAAGGTAAGGAGCCAAAGGCTTAAATCTTTCTTGTTTGTGATGGCAATTTCTTTGTCTTGTGGCCCTATAACGAGTTTTGAGACATCAAATATCTGTCCTTCAAGCACTGGATCAAGTAGAAGCTCCATCTCCCCTGTTTCCACATTAATCCCCCAAATGCCATCCGAGAAACTAACAAGACCTTTATACCAGTCATCGGGGTATGTTCCAGGATTTATATCTTTAGGTATTGCACAGTAGATTTTTTTCGAATCAGCTTGGCTCCATGCGCATTTTGAAGCTAACGTTCCGGGAGTAATCCCTGTGTAGGTTTTATTCTTTATTGAATAAATACTCGAGCCAATGGTTGAACCGTCTGTATAAGATACAAACACATGCTCGGCAGAAGGGCTTATTGTACCTTCAAGACCTAGGGCTGTTCCGCTCATTTTTGTGGCGACTCCACTTGTGATATCTAAGATAAAGCCCGTACCTTCTACAAGACCACTTGGTTTGGTATAGATGAATGCCGTCTTTTGATTTTCAAATGAAAGTGCCCAGTCGGTAAATGTTGAGTTGAACACCTCCGTCCTTTTGTTTCCGGTTATATCTGCTAGATAGATACTACCTGAAACTCTTCCTGGGTTGGCATAGAGGACTTTGGTATCTGACACGCCAATAGCTTTAATTTCAGAGGGCAAGAATGATCCTGATATAGCAGTCGATATAGACGAGGTTGAGACTGTTGCGCCAAATGACTGGATAGAAGCGTCTTCTTTGAGGTATCTAAGTACAAGATTTTTTCCATCTTTGCCCCACAATGCTTCCTTAATTTGAGGAATCGTTACGTTCGATATTTTGCTCGGAGTCTCCCCTTTTCGCACGTCATAGATGTGGGCTGTTGCGCTGTCTACGAATCGTAATAGAGGGGTAGAGCTCGCTTGGGATACAAATACTGCACCAGCTTGTGGATCTGCCCAGACTAGGGCGAGCTTTGTTTCCGAGACATTTGTTTCCGAGAGTTCAATAATCTCTTGAATTTCTTCAGGAGTCATTCCGTCTGTGGTTACTGGAAGGTTTCCATTCCCTGCTGTGAATGGAAAGAGATTTGGATCATCGGTTCCAATTTCAACTTCTGGTCCTGCACCACTTTCTCTAAAAAAGAAGTACCAGGTCGCCGTAAAGATGGCGATGAGAACAAGTAGAATGATGAATAGTCGCGTTTTGTTCATATTAGTTTCCACAAAGGTTAGCTCCACATAGTGAGGATATTCTCGTCTGAGCCCTTTCTTCATACTGCTTCGCTTCGTTCACAAGCCCAACATCACGTAGTTTTTTGCTGTGGGTTTCTGCATCAGCTCTGATGTCGGCAATGAGCCTTGTTGCGCTTGCTTGTCTGGCAGTAGGATTGGTTCCTTCAAAAGGAAGAAGTGCTCTTTCAAGTAGTAACTGCTGACCGAATTCCTCTGCGGTCGCATCTCTTCGCGCTGTTACCTGCTCTATTGCCCTTTTGACTTCGGGATTATTCTGATCGAGGGCTCGAAGTTCAGTGAGTTGGCTATTAAAGTAATTAATTGCACTCGTCTGGCTTGCTGGTAGGTTCCTTGTGACTGTTGTAAGGCCGGCTGCGCGTTGGTATATGTTTTCATCGATACTTGTTGTGACTGTCCCTACATTAGCTTGGGTTCGGAGTTGGGTATCTTGAGTTTTCTTGCTAAGAATAGATGCGCGCAAGGCATTAAGTTTTGCGACATTTGCATCGTGTTCCCCAGGATCCTCATCAGGTGTTCCTATGAGATTAGTGAGGTTCTCAACTTCTTTTTCGAGGGCCGATATTTCACTACGGAGGGTCGCTGATTGATTGAGGGCGATGAGTGTCTGTTGATTGGCGGCGTTCGATAGATTCTGAGCAATTGAAAGATGAGCGACTCTGCCACCCCCGCTTGGAAGGTTCACATTAAAATTAACTAGTGCGGGATTAATGGTTCTTAGCAACAAATAAGAGCCAAGAATAACAGCGAGTCCTAAAAAAACATCGGTGATTCTTTTCTTGGCATCAGATTTCCCAGAGATGGATTCGACATACATGTATTCAAACCCTGCGTAAATAATCATCACCACCCCAATTACGCTTCCTATTCCAATGGCAAATCCATAAAGGTTCTTCAAGATAGCAACTGGATTTGTTGCTGTCCCCTGCTGGAATACGCCAGGGACTGTTGTAAGAGGTACATAGTCAGTGCTGACAGGTGATAAAGACTGAGGTGGACCAGGTATTAAAGCGGCTTCGATGTGGTCTGTAAATAGCAGGGAGATGACTATTAGAAGCCCTATTGAAAGAAGTTTTATGTGTTTATTCATGGCGGATAGTTAGGTTTCTAGAAGCGCCCTGAAGTATATGGGTGCCATTTGAAAGATTTAACTCGATATTTGAAGTACCGCTTTCTCCCTCTATTTTACGCAAGATGAGGGTGCTTTTGTTATCAAAGTTGAATACGCTCTGATCGTTTAAAGACCACTGGTATTCGAGATTGAGTACCTTGGAGTTACTTGAAAAGAAATACGGCTCTGCTTCGACCGCTATTTCTTCTCGATCAAGGTTTAGGATCGAAGGGAGCGCGTTTTCGAGCCAAATTCCATAGAGGGGGTTTTTCTCGTAGAAAATTATTTCCGGATCGACAGGTGAAAGTGTAACCGATTCCGAGAAAGAAAAATTTTCGTTCGGAGTTTGTACGGTGACGCTTATATCATCACCGCTTCTTACAAAGCTTGATTGAATGCTTACATACGAAGTCTTGCCGTAGCCAGAAGCAGTGTCATCGAGAGTTCCATTTTTACTCCATCTGTATACTAGTGTCTTTGGGTCGAGGCGTTTGCCTGATCGATCAGTTATATGAGGAAAGGCTGTGATCTTATAGCTGCCGCCGTATGAAAACAAAGCTTTCCCTTTATAGAAAGCCGGAACATACGATGCTGATTCCCAGAGTAGATCGATGTTTGCAGGGCGAATCTCCACTGTTTGTGCAAACGGTCCTTCTGGCGTGATTGCTGTTACTTCTACGGTTTTTATTGTTCCCACCTCCCCTGCTACTACCTCGACACGTTTTATTCCATTTCCGCTTGCTACTGTTTTTCCATCCACTTTCCATGTAATGGCAGCAGAATCGATGTCAAAGCTGTAGCTTTGAGCTGATAGAAATACAGTCTCACCGGGGCGAGGATTTTCAGGTGATACAAGAATCGTTACGGGTGTACCTACTCCAGGGATGCCCTGAGCGAAGACAGTTGAAAAGAAGAAAAGTGAGAGAGAAAGGAGAAAAAATGTGCTTTTTAACACGCTAAACATGGAATTATTGTATCACAGTAAGTGGGTCTAAAAAGACCCTTCAAGGAGGATAAAGAAAACCTGCCGTGTATTGGCAGGTTTTCTTTTGTTAGAGATTTCTTTTGGCTTCTTTGATGGCGAGGACTTGAGAAGGGTCTGAGGTGATTATTTGGTCCTCAGTGTAGGAAGCGATGATTTTTATAGCTACGTGCTTTAGTCCTACGAAGAATATGCCTTCACCGACGTCCGATTCAAGGAGAAGATACTTTTCCTCGTCTGTCAGGTTAAACACGGTTTGGAGCTTATCTATCGATGATGGGGACTGTTTAAGGAGAACCTGTATGGATGAGTTGGTAATAATCGGTAATCCATAAGGAGATTTGAGGAAGTCGTCGACGTCTTGTGTGATTGTCGCCACTCCGAGGTAGTATTTTCGACCTCGCTTAGCCAAACCGAGAAGGAATGAGGCCGTGTCATCAGATTTCATCATCCACCAGGCCTCATCGATCACAAGGAGGCGCTTTTTAAGGTTTTTTCGGATAGCGTTCCAGATGTAGTGAGTAACGATATACATTGCTACCGGCTTGAGCTCTTCTTCCATGTCTCGAAGTGAGAAGACGATGAACTTTGCACCGATATCCACATTCGTTGGCCTGTTGATAAAGCCGGACCACGTTCCTTTGGTGTACTTGGTGAGCCTCTGAACGAGCGACTCCCCTCCTTCCATGCCGGCAAGTACAAGCTCGAAGTCAGAAAGTAGTGGCGGTTCTGTGTTTCGGAAATCAGAATCAGGGGTGATGTCTTTGAGGGCGTAAGTTTCGCTGATGGCGCGGTCGATGATCGCGTCTTCTTCAGGGGTGAGTCCTCCCATCATGATGCGGAAGAGTCCTACAAGGTTGATGATGTTTGAACGAAGGATGTCTGCGCTCGATTCATCTTCTCGAGGGATTGGAAGATCGAATGGGTTGATATGGTGCTCTGAGTTAAGAGAGATGTTGAAATACTTTCCTCCGGTCGATTCCGCGAGAAATTCGTATTCCTTTTCAGGGTCGATGACGATAACGTCGGTGTCGAACATGAGCGTTCGCAAGATCTCGAGTTTGGTTGCATATGACTTACCCGAACCTGACTTTGCAAACGTAATCGAATTGTAGTTTTCGAGGCTAAAGCGATCGAAAAGAACGAGCGACGAGTTGTGTCGGTTGATACCGTAGAGAATTCCCTTGTCAGAAGTGAGGTCGAATGAAATGAACGGGAAAAGAGATGAAAGTGGAGATGAGTTAAGTTTTGAGTGAACGAGAAGCTCGTCTGACGCAGTTGGAAGATTTGATTTATATCCCTGCTCTTGCTGGAAGAGTGCAGGTTTTACGTACACGAGTTTAGACTCGAGAATCGATTTGATTTCAGATTCTGTCTTGTCGAGTTCTTGCGCGCTGTCACCATAGATAGAGATGTAAACTCCTACATCAAAAAGTTTTTCCTGAGCTTGCTGGAGCTGCTCTCGCAACTGTTCGAGGTCTTGATATGCGGTATCAAGCATTGGGTCGCGAACGAGACCTTTACTCTCTCGGATGGAGATCTGGCTTTGTACCTCCGCTACCTTCTTTTTGAATTGACCTAGCACCTTGGCCGTATCTACAGGATGAATGAAAATAGAAATATTGAAAACTTTATCGAGATTGATGATAGGTGCGAACCAGCTTTCACCAAGGAATCGTGGATATGAGATGACGAAAAAGCTTCGGACGATCTTGTCACCGAGGGAGAGTTCTCGCGGAGAAACTTTAAGAGCTGAAGGTGCAATAACATCTTTAAGCTCAAGTACGCCGGCCTCGTAGATTTCCTGAGGAAGGATTGGTGCGATGTTTACCTTCTTATTGCCGCCTTTGAGAAAATCAAATAGTCCCATGGTATTAATTTAGTGGAATAGGCTTTTCGGTATCCCCGGGATTAAATATTTTATAGAAGAGTTCGACAATTTCTTCTGTTCCTAGCTCAACAGTTCTGATACCGCAACGGACAAGGCCTTGCGTCACCACCCCTACCCTTTGCTCGAGCTGACTGCGATGCTCTTCAAACGAAGCGATTTTTTTCTCGGCAGTTTCAGCTGCGGTTTTTTTCTTGCCGAGAAAATCAGACACGCCTCCTGAGCCTATGATTGCGGGAGAATACGGCACAACGATAAAGAATGTTTTTGTCATGATGTTCTGATTCTCCGTAAAGTTTTTTACGAATGCGATGTACTCGCGGGTTTGGATCTTTAGAAGATCAGAGACTTGTTCTTTAAGACGATTTTCGAGGAGTGCGATATACGGCCTTATATCAAGTCTCCGTGACTGAATGAAAATTTGTACCGAAAAGTCGAGGGAGTTCACAAAATTTTGGAACTGCATGATGATCGATTGCTGCTCATCGGCCGATTTAAGAGCGAAGTTTAGAGAAGACGCCATGACAATAGCACGCATGGAATCGTCTTTGAGTACGATTACTCCTTGGCGGATCTCTTTTATCGGAACGAACTCTTGAGTGGTTTTTGCGTTAACAGCCATGCAATTTTATTAGCCCAATCATTATACTAGAACGTTTGCTTGCCCGCTTTATTTTGTGCCGGATTCTGACTCTGTTTTATATCAAGCGACCAGGTGAGGTCTTTGAGTTTAGAGTCGGAAAGCTTTGGAACGTAGAAATCAGATACAGGTTTATTTTCCTCGATCTCCCTTGCTTTAATTGGCTTTTCTACCTTCTTCCAGATATAAAGCTTGCTTCCGAGATAGTAATTGAAAGCCGCTTCGACGGTGTTTATAAGGGGCTTTTTGTTTATTTTTACAAATGCCAGAGCTAGGGCGAAACCAACAATCGGCAATGAGATGAGTGCGCTTATAAAAAAGTTACCGACGATCTGATAGATGATAAAAGATGCTCCTGCCCCACCGAGGAGATATATGAATTGTTTGAGGGTGAGGATGTTGCCAAAAGGCTTGTCTTCTACTTCTATGAATTGAGGAACTTGGAATCGCATGTGGATATTATAGCGCACATTAAAACCGTCCCTAAGCGAGGGACGGTTTTAATTACATAATTGGTTCTCTGTAGGGGTCTGCTGTGTAGGTTTTAGGCTTTTCTGGGACTTTCTTTTTTTCAAATACTGCTTTTTGAGGAGGTTGAGTCATTGTTTCAGTAAGTTTTCCGGCGATAAAACTTGTTGCGGCTGCTTTATCTGCTGGAGTGATCTCGGCTCGCATCGCTGGGCCAGGGATTGTTTGGTCTACGGCTGATATTGGGTGAATCGCAGGTTCTGGGTTCTCGATACCTGCGAGAATGTCTTCGCGAGAGCCCATTGGTTCCTCTACAGCTGGTTTGGAGGGTATTGGGGACGATGCAGGGGTTGGGGCTGGTGTGGGTGCCGCTGATTCTTCAGCTGATGTTTCTGCTGCTTCGTGCATAGACATTAGGGATTGGCGGATGGATAGGAATATTTCAGTATTAATCTCAACCGTGATTGCCATGGCCTCGTCTGTAGATACTCCTAGAGCGCTCTCGATCGTGTCGACCAGGTTGTCTGGGTGGTTGATACCGAGCATTACAGCCGCCACTTCTCCTTCTAGGATTCCAATCTTGTCGATCTGAAGGTTGTGGCGCTTCGCGATTACCTGCAGTTTAAGGGGGACGTCGCTCGAGTCGATCGCTTTCTTCACGTCCTCCGGCAACCTATCGTATTTTGCTTGTAGTTCTGGGTTCATGCTTATTTCTTCTTTCCTTTATCGTCGTCTCCATCGTCATTATCGTCATCCTTACTTCCGCCTCCTCCGCCACCTCCTTCTGATCCTATCGTTCGAGATTCGTCTTTCTTGGCTTTCGCTTCTGCCTTTTTCTTTCGTAATTCCTCCTTAAGACCCTTTCCTTGCTTACCTTCGATATAATCTCCATTCTTATCAACTTTTCCTTCCTTACCGATTATGTCGTCTTCGATTTTTGCTCTAGCCTTATCGATTGCTGCCTTCTTTGCCATCAGACTCTTTTCCGTCTTCGCTGCCTCCAAGTGAGCCTTCGCTTCCTCGACCTGCTTTTGAGCCGCGACTACACCAGACAAGTATTTATCGCCCGTCTTCTCTGCATCTTCGTTGGTGACCACTCCGAGTTTCTTTGCCGCCTCATAATCCTCCTTAGTGGCGTGCTTTTTAGCCTCATTGATAGCCTTATACATATCCTCGCTGACCCTTGCTCTTGATTCATTTGCGGCGTCATAATCGCCTCGATCGTAGAGTTCCTGGTACTCCTTCTCGAGCTCATCTGCCTTTGATAGGAGTTTCGCTCGATCGCTCGCGCTATCCTTCATCCTCTTCTTCATATACGTATCAAGACTTTCGCTTGCATTATCTGCCGCATCATCGATAGCTCCACCATCATTTTTCGCGAGAGATCCTTTGAGAATATCAGCGGCGATCTGGTTATCAATAATGAGATTCTTGATTTTCTGTGCGTCTTTTTCCGCACCCTCCTTCTCAGATTTGGTGTATGCCTTATAAGCTGCATCGTTAATACCACCCATGGCTTTATTTGTAGCACCCATACCCAAATTCTTTCCGCTTATCTGCCTAAGAACGGGGATGCTTTGCATGCCCTTGAAGTACCATGCATCTTCATCCCACTTCCTGTTGGCTGCGTAGTTCATACGGTTAACTTCACCAGCCTTACCCTTGCCAAGATTTTTCTCAGCCCATTCCTTCTCGGATTTCTCGTACGCTTCGTAACTTCCCTTGTAACCCTTTTCGACAGTCTTGTTTACCTTAGATGCATCAACCGAGTAACCAGCCACGCTGCTCTTGGCGAGATTTTTTGCTAGACCTCCGACAGCGCTAGTTTGGCGGGCATCATAGCTCGAATTCGCAGCCTTATTAAGGCCTGCAAGTTGTAATCTCGCCATATTTCCGGAAACACTGAAAATTCCTTTCGCTGCATTTGTCTGAAGATTTTTCATTCGGTCATCGTTCTGCATCGCGTTGAATGCTGTGCGTCCAATAACTTGTCTTCCCACCATAGCTGCCCCACCCGTAGCAACTCCGAGTGCTGCTCCGCTTACAATACCTAGAGCCCCCTTAAGCCCACCCGCAATCTTATCCCCCAACTCCCCGCTATATGTCTTGGCAACCTCAAGACACTTCAAGAGCATCATTACTATGATTGCAAACATGAGGTAGTTTGCTGGCGAGAAATTGTTTTTAAGTACCGCGTCGGTTTTTCCCGCTCCAGCAGTAAATACCAGTGTCTGAACTTGATCTACCATATAAAGAGTAAGGTAGAGCATAAGGAAAAACATTGGCGCCATGATTGCCTGGCTTCTGAGCTCCTTCCACCATTTAGAAGCAAGATCGTCGAGATCTCCGATTCCTAGACCCTTTACAAATCCTATAGGAGCAGTGACGAGCAAAAACATGAAAGATACAATTCGTGCGATAAATAGAAACGCAACACTGAAAAAGACATAGATAGCAACAAAGTTGAGGCCAAGAACGGCAAGACCTGTCACAAATGTTGTAAGTCCGATAGGAGTGCCATCAGTAGGTTTAGCATCAGATTTTATGAGCTTTTCCATCTGGAGTATTCCCTGTACTGAATCGCTCACCCCTACTCCGCCACCGACATTTTTTACGCCTTGTACAAACCAGGTAGTGGCGACATTAGATACGTCGATGATTGCCCTGGTTATATAAAGACTGAAATTAATAAGAAGTGCTGAGATTATTACACCAGTTATAACTTTTTTAAGATTCGCGCTTGAAAGATTGAGTATGGTGGATATTCCCGCATAAATAAGCACGAATATAAAGACCATGTTGCAAAGGTCTCTAATTATCGTCCAGCCTGCATTAATGGCAGGAGATTTAAAGAAATCGGAAGTTAACTGGAGGTTGAGTGCAAAATCTAGCATTTGGCCGATAAGCCAAAGAAGCCAACCCGTGAGAGGAATTATTACTCCCCAAACGAGTTTTCCTAAACCTCCGTAAAAACATTCAAATACCCAGGAAGATGGGCTTGTGAAACTGCAGCCGTCCTGAGCTTTTACAACCTTTTCTGCATTCTGCTGAGCGAGACCCGTCCCGACAGCTGTAGGTCCAGTTTGAAGAGGATTGGCGCCCTGAGCCTGCGTCGTCTGAGGGACGCCGAAAGAGCCGATCATGACGAGCGCGATTGCGATCATGCTAAATGGACGGAGGAACTTTCTCATCCTCTTTATTGTACTACAAAATTCACCGTGCGAGTGTCGAGTATCTCCCCTGCTTCGTCTTTCATCACAAGATTGAACTTATATGATCCCAATTGCATCACAGAATTGATGGTTCCGCTTATGATTACCTCGGTTTGACTTGTTGTGGTCAAAGATAGGTTGGAAAATTGTACACCTGAGGAGTTACCTGGGTAATTATTTCTTCTGAAACCACCCTGAGAGAGGCTTATTCCACCGGACATTATAGAGTTGAAAGATCGAGAGGTTGTTGCAGAGGAAAGATTGATATCAAGGCTCTTAATTACGGTGTTTTTGTTGGTTCTGATCGGTATTTTAAAGTTCATTAGGCTTGATGTTGCAAGGACAACCTCCCCATCTGTGGGTCCAAATGTAACTTGCGTGGTGGTAACTGACTCTGTTGATGTGTTGCTTTCTACGCTTGAGTTGCGCGATGCGGGACCAATCACTTCAATTTCAGCTATTCGTAGAGGTTGGCAATTCTCAGAGCAGATAGCCTTTCTTTCCAAGGTGATATATCGGCCTACTCGGTCTACGCGGACAACTGTTGGGTTCGGACTTCCCTGGGTGAGTGTGTATTCATTGCTTACCCAAGTTCGACTCGACTCCTGGCTCGAAAATACCATGTTGAACGTACCGATTGATTCAGCTGGGTCAATTACATCGGGATGCCAGACGTGGATTTCAGATACTTGTGTTGTGGTACCTAGGTCAAATCTTACCCAAAGAGACTGTAATCCACTTCCGATATTACCTATTGATCCTATTGAGTTGGTGTTTCCGTCGGTTATTGCTCCAAGATTTGCGCTAGCCACTCCTGTTGGAGATATTGTTCGCACGGACTTCCCTTCTAGTATGTTTACACCTGCTTCAACTATTTGAGGGGCGGTAATATTTTCAGTGAAGGTGACGGTATTTTCAGCCTCGATGCTAAGCTGCTGAAGACCTGCGTTCTCAGGGAGTGCAAGATTATCTCCTGCTGCAAGCGCTTGATTAACTGATACGTTATTTTTTGCATATCCACCTGCTGAAGAGAGGCCGAGGAAACCCTGAGCTCCGCTTATCATTTTATCTGCGAATTGGCTGATGAGGGCGCCGACTATTTGGTCGATCTCTGTTGCAAGGTTAAGTTGATCTGCCCAACCGCCAAGGACTTTGTTAGCCTGTTCTCCAACAAGTGAACCTGGGGTTACTACACGTCCACCAGTCTTGCAGCGCGGAGTTGGATCTGCATCTTTTTGAGACACATACTGAGTTCCGTATTCCTCAAGACTCGCTTTTGCTGCATTGGCTCGAGCAGTTGCCTCGGCCTGAGTCTCTTTTTCACCAGGCGGAACTTTGTCGTCACAAACTTTGTAATCGAGGAATCCTTGGCCTCGGTCTAGTGTTTTGGTTATTTGATCAAGCTGATTTTGAATTCTTGATGCGAGTTCTGATTCGGCTATAAGGTAAGCACCGTATTGGTTATTCTGAGGTTGTGTTGTAAGTTCGAGCCAGTTGTTCCAGCCTGTTCCGCCATTATTATTTACAAAACTATTTACGTTTCCTGTGACGCTTGAAAGAGTACAGCGGATTTCTTCTTGGAACTTCCTTTGATATTTGGTTGCCAACTGAAGCCTGATTTTTACCGAAAATGGCTGACAGAGAAACTTAAGATCAGTTCCATAAATATAGTTTCCGATTGTTTGATCCGCACTTTCAGCTACAAGACCCTTAAAGTCTGTGACAAATCCAGGTTTTCCTTGAAAGCCTCCATTGATCCAATTTACGATTGAGTTTGAAATGTTACGAACCATTGTTCGTGCCATCTTGATTGCGAGAGGTGTGAGGATACAGTCATTAAAAAATTGTCCGTATTGACCTCCGGCTGTAACAGCATTTGCTTTTGAGTCGCCTGGAGCCGTACTCACCCCAATCGCCTCTTTTGTAGCTATGAGTCCTAGGGCTGCACCCATGGCTCCTGCTATAGGTGCAACACAATTTGTTGCCGCTTCAACTTTTTTTGCAGGGATGGCAAGGCCGGTCGGTATCAAAAAAGATATTACGAGTAGACCAGCGAGTGATCGTGTGCGAATGCGACGATAATTCATCTCAAAGATATAGCTATCGCATTAATAATAGCATTTACTGAAAAAGGATGTATCCACTTTCTGAAGAACTGAAAGTTACTCCTTGTGATTTGAGGTAGGATCGCACCTCGAGAAGCGATGCTTCAAGTGATTCAAGGCCAAATGTGTATCGTCCGATCTTAGTAAGTGAACCGATAGGGTCAGTTTCGATGGCGAGCGCACCGTCGATCGAGTCAATAAATATACCGATTGAGTTTGCTATCTGAGACTGCGCTTTAGCGAGGGCTCTTGGTGTCGGAGTGGCTATTATTGAATCTCTCATCTTTTCGTACCTATTTTTCAAGGCTAAAAGATCTTCTAGATGGGTTTCTACTGAATCTGTGGCTAATTTTGGGAATATTTCAAGCTCTATATATGTAGTGTTTCGGGGTGCTGTCAGTGCCCTACCTAGGTCATTTCCATATTTTTTAAGCCCCGTAAGCCCATCACTACCTATTTTAATGTCTTCTTCGGTATAAGCTTGCTTTATATCGCTATAATCCTGGACAAGAATGCTTTCTGCGATTTGACTCGAGAGATCTTCGTCAATTTCAAGGCCTAGTTGCTTCATTTCAACGTATTTTTGGAAAATTTCTTGGGAAAGTTTGTCTGTAGGGGTGAATACTGTCTTTGTGGAGGGTTCGGTCGTGGTGCTAACAGGCTCGGCGATGGTCGGATCCTGACCTAAGAGCGCTTCCGCATTATCATTTAATCCGTCACCGTCCGTATCTGCATTTAGAGGGTCTGTTTTATAGAGGTCTTCTTCCCAATTTTTAAGTCCATCGTTGTCATCGTCTCGATCAAGTGATGCTAGGACGAGCTCGTCTATTACAACACCCTCTTTTTTGGCAATATTTTTTGGGCTAGTCGTATTTTTTGTGACTACGGCGATAAGGATGATGACGAATGCAAGTGAGAGGGCTATGCCGATCCTAGAAGAGATAAAAGCTTTCATGATGCAAAAAGTATATCACGGGCGTGATATCATAAGTTTATGATTAAAAAAATTGGCATATATGTAGTGTATGGATTAGCTGTTTTGCTTATTCCAATTAGTGCCAATGCGGCAGTTCTAGATTTCGGAGGTCGAATTATAGGGGCCGTTCCTTGTACATGCAGTCCGTATATACGCATTACGTTTATTTCAAGCAAAGGATCGAGCATGGGAGTACCTCTTTCACTCGATTACCTTTACGGCTCGCAGATGTTTAGTAAATATAATCTTCCAGCTGGCCGTCAGATTATTGGAAAGTACGCGCCAACTCCAGCTTGCTTTGATTACATTGGTTTAGCTTGTAAACCTCGACTCACTCCACCTGCAATAGGAACCATTACTCCATATGTCGGTTCGTCTCTCTAGTTAGAAAGCGCGATCCATTTTTCGAGCGTAAGATCCTCTGCTCTAGCATTTTCCTCTATACCCAGCTTTTGAAATTTAGCGGTCACTTCTTCTTTTGTCATTACTGAAGAAAGATTTGATGAGAGCTTTTTCCTTTTCTGAGCAAAGCCTGCTTTTACTATTTCAAAAAAGTGTTCTTCAGCGGCAATATCCTTGAATGGATTATGAATGTCGGTAAGTTTAATAACTGCAGAATCTACGTTAGGAATCGGAAAGAAATTTCCACGCGATACGTTTACGACGAGTTCAGGCTTTGAGAATGCTTTTACAGAAAGCGAAAGAATACTTTCTTTGCCATCTCGGGCGGCGACGCGAGTGGCAACTTCTTTTTGAACCATGAGAACCATGAGTGTTGGTTTTGTTTCGGTTGAAAGAAAATTTCTGATGAGAGCGCCGGTGATGTAGTACGGAATATTGGCGATTACTTTATATGACTCATATATATTGAGATCTGATATAGACATCTCGAGAATGTCTGCGTGAACGAGCTCGAGTTTCCCTGCTTTTATTTCAGCTGTAAATTTTTCAGAAAGAACAGGAATGAGTCGATGGTCTTTTTCGATGGCTTTAACACGTGCGCCTGTTGCGAGGAGTTTTTCAGTGAGCACTCCCTTTCCTGGACCAATCTCTATTACAAGCTCACCTGGTTTGAGGTCGCCTGCCAAGACAATAGAGTCGACGATACGAGGAGAGATGAGGAAGTTTTGTCCGAGAGATTTCTTGGCGAAAAGACCTCCGCTGTTAGCAGAGTCACCTTTCTTTCCTTTGTTTCCATACGCCCCAAGGTTTTCTTTTTGGTATCCCATTGTTTACACCCTATCTGATAACGCCCTTTCTCACAACGAGGCAAAGGTTTAGATATCGAAATATATTACCTTTCCTCCGATCCTCTCTCGCTTCTCTTCGTCGAGATATTTCTCAGGAATGTCGAATACAAATTCAGAAGGCACTGTCATTTGTCGCGATCCGAAGATTGTGCGAATAGATGCGTGCGACAGAAACAGCTTTTTCTTTGCTCGAGTAAGCGCTACATAGAAAAGGCGGCGCTCTTCCTCATCGTCTCGCTTTCCTTTCTTTGAATCCATGGCTTTGTGCGGGAACAGATCCTGTTCGAGACCAGTGATGAACACATATTCAAATTCAAGACCTTTTGATGCGTGAATAGTCATAAGGCGCACTGCCGGGGCGTCTTCTTCCATTTCGTCTTGATCGGTTGCAAGTGACGCGTCCTCGAGAAGCTTCGCAATCCCCTCTCCAGGGAACATAAAGTCATACTTGGTTGCGAGCGTTGCGAGCTCTTTTACGTTCTCAAGCCGCTCTAGATCTTCATCAAGTCCACTTTCTATAAACATTTGTTCAAGACCTGTTCTTTTGATTACGTATTTAACGAGGTCAGACGCCTTTTCAGAATTATTCTTTTCTACAATGTCGTCGAGGATCGTATTAAAACTCTTCCACTTTTCCAAATGTGCACCAGAGAGCTTGTCGAGGAAGCCGCTAAAAATTTTGGCAATTGTTACTTTTCCAATTCCTCGCGCTGGCACATTGATAACTCGCTCTATATCAGTAAGGGACTCGCGATTAAGCGCTGCTCTAATATATGAGAGTACGTCTTTAACTTCTTTTCGCTCAAAGAATTTAACTCCGAGTACCTGATAGGCAACTCCTTTTGTGAGCATTCCCTCTTCGAGTGCTCGTGATTGGAAGTTTGCACGATAAAGAACCGCGATCTGTCGTGGATCGACGCCTTTGTCTATGAGTTCATTAGTTTTGTCGGCGATAAATCGCGCTTCATCATTTTCATCGAATGCTTGATAGAGAGAAATTTGCTCTCCTGCTCCCTGTCGTGTGAAAAGATTCTTTTCAAAGCGATTCTTATTTTTCTTGATGATGTGGTTCGCAACTTCGAGGATGGTTTGGGTTGATCGATAGTTTTCCTCCAGTGTTACCATCTGTGCGCCTGGATAATCCTTCTCGAATGAAAGAATGTTTTTAATATCAGCGCCTCTCCAGCTGTAGATGTTTTGATCGACATCCCCCACCACGCAGATATTCTTCTTCTCACCGGCGATGAGTTTGGCGATTTTATACTGAACCTTGTTTGTATCCTGATACTCGTCGATGTGCACGTACTTCCAGACGTTTTGATAGTGAGTTCGGACTGTTTCTTCTTTTTCGAGAAGTTCGGCTGCTTTGAGGAGGAGGTCATCAAAGTCGAGCGCCTTCTCCTTCTTGAGTGCAGCTTCATATTTGAGCCATACCTTATATATGACCTCACGCATGTACTCGCCGCCGATGGTTTCATAGAATGCAGCGAGGTTTACCGAGTTACCCTTCTCTCGTGAGATGATCGAAAGGATGGTTCCCGGCTCATATTGCTTTGGATCGAGGCCAAGTTCGATAAGGGCATTCTTCACCGCCCTCTTTGAGTCGCCGCGGTCAAAAATAGTGAAATGTCGGGTAAGGCCAAGCTTCTGAGCGTTCTCTTTAATGATATGGACACCCAATGAGTGGAAGGTGCTCACAAACGGTCGCTCGTTAAAGGAGATCGGTGCGTTAAGAGTCTTGTCCTCGCTGATAAGTTTCATCACTCGCTCCCTCATTTCCTTTGCCGCTTTGTTTGTGAAGGTGATCGCGAGGATATTTGAGGGAACAACCCCCTGCCTGATGAGGTGGAGGATGCGAAAAGTTATAGTTTTTGTCTTGCCTGCACCTGCTCCAGCTAAAATAAGTACCGGACCTTCGGTCTTAAGTACGCCAGACCGCTGTTGATCGTTAAGAGTGTCGAGATAATTCACCAAGAGATTTTAGCACATTACAAGGGTAACGAAAATATGGCTTAAAATAAGGGTATAACTCGGATGAATCCCATTAGAACAAGCATGTGGATTGTCGGTGGACAAGCTTGGTTGACGGAAACCTATCAAAAGGTATAGTTATCCAGTACCGAAACGGCCGAATGTCCGAAATATGGCTCAACAGAGCCATATATTCCTGAAAATGAAGCAATTACTGGATAAAAACAGCACTATTTCTAAGATACTCACAGAACTTTCGATTCGCGCTAATCGTATTAGCCAGTCGAAAGCCAATATATGGCTTAATATCGGGCTTTACGGGGTAAAGCTTGTTTTCTTTTATACTGCAGTTTTCTCCCCTTTTACAGCATATGCAGGTGTTTTCTCCTTTATTAGCAGCTTTGTAGAGAGTAAGGAGGCTGATGCTGACGTAAACCGAGCCACTTCCCAGTTTATGGGAGTGTTGGAAGCTCATGTCGGACCAACTTCAACTTCTACCCCAGGAGAGATCGCTATTGTAGGCGGAGGGGCTCTTATGCAGGAAGCGGGAGTTGTTGGCACCCAAGCTGACCTTACCGAGATCAAACCTACCCAGATTAGCCTCTATGTTGTACGCCAGGGAGATTCTCTTTCTCAGATTGCACAGATGTATGGAGTGTCAGTAAATACCATCGTGTGGGCAAACGGCATCAAGGGGGCTATTAAAGAGGGTGATGAACTCGTCATTCTCCCTATTTCAGGTGTAAGTCATACTATTGCCAAGGGAGATACTCTCCGCTCAATAGCTGCAAAGTATAAGGCTGATTCAGACGAGATTCTCGCATTTAACGATATGAAGGCGAGCGATTCTCTTAAAGTAGGTTCAATAATAATCATTCCAGACGGTGAAGTTCAGGCAGCACCACTTGTGTCATCGAAATCGACAGCAAAGCTTCGAAATGCAAGCGGTCCTACCTATAAGGATTACTACATGCGCCCTATCTCAGGCGGCGTACGAAGCCAGGGTCTTCACGGATATAACGGTGTTGATCTCGCTGCTCCGGTTGGAACTCCAATATATGCTTCGGCCGACGGAGTTGTTATTGTTGCTCGATCATCAGGTTATAACGGTGGATACGGTTCATATATCGTAATCTCGCATCCTAACGGTACGCAGACGCTCTACGCTCATGCAAGCAAGGTTTCTGTATCTCAGGGAGATGTTGTGGTAAAGGGTCAGGTTATTGGTCTTGTCGGAAATACGGGTAAGTCTACAGGTCCTCATGTTCATTTCGAGATTCGAGGAGCGACTAATCCGTTCTAAATACATAAGAGAAAGGGCGCGCCGCAAGG
>JACCDR011595426.1_pt1 | contig 36276 bp, 43 predicted proteins | sample 7446431 | NCBI WGS metagenome assembly JACCDR01 (sample SAMN15323443, study PRJNA562643) | freshwater metagenome | isolation source: river surface water | place: USA:Blue River Watershed | collected 2017-08-17 | reverse complement strand
GTCGGTCGAACGTTCCGACGGCGTTGGATCGGTGATGTCGAGCTCATCGTCGCCCGCATAGCCCGCATCGTCGGCGAAGTCTTGGAGCGCACGGTGGAACTCGATCACCGTTGCGTACGAAGGAGAGGCACCGGTATGGTCATTACCAATGTATCGGATATTCTTTGTCTGGCGATCTATGGACCAGTCAGCGGCAACAAATGACATACGTTACGCGTCGGTAATAAAGTATTTATAATCGTATTTCGTGCGCCATGCCCTCCACCATATGTACTTACGTAGTGTACTACGTCGGATCCTGTGCACCCGAAGCCAAGGTGTGGATAGACTCTGCTATGAGTAGGTAAGCGACGCCCGATTGTCCCAGATCTGGTCAAAGGCGCCCGTATCGGCCCAGGTGATCACGATGCCCGAAGAGTTGTCGATCTTCTTGATCCGCCATGATGGCGCCGAAGTAGCCGTACCGATCACCGCCTCACCCAGATAGTCGATACTGCCGACCGTTGCCATACGCACAACAAACTTAAATCCGCCGAGCGAGATCGTCTGGAGCGTCGACTCGGTGGAGGCAGCAGTCGGGAGCGCAGAACTAAGCACATCGACCTGCACGTGCCGGTCGGCGTCGACCAAGCCGCTCTTAGCGATGTCTCCTGAGTCGCTGAAGCTGCTCGAGCCGGCGCCCGGGAGCGAGGTGACCTTAACCTGGAGCGATCCCGCGTCAAAGGTAAGGTCTGAGGTCTTGAGCAGCGTATCGAGGGTCTCCTCGGTAGCTGGATTAACCCTGGTGTTTGCAGCATTTTTAACACCCACCACACCACTGGTCGGTGAGCTGCCGAGCACTAAGGCGTGCGCCTTGTTAGGTATGAGTGTTGCCGCTGCCACGCCGAGCCCTGCCACCCCAGCCGCCTTAAGAAATCGACGCCGATCGCCATCGTGTGTCTCGACACGTTCTACCCACTGCTCGGGACCTGTTGGAGCAGGCACAGCAGCTACGGGCAGCTCTTCTTCTTCGCGCCGAACAGGCGCCACAACGGTGCGCGGCGTACTGCGTATCAACGAAAAGGAATATGCGTTCGGTGCAAACATATCAATAGATAGTTTGCCCTCATTGTACCAACAGAGAAACACTCATCTGCGCAGCTGTCCACATTGCTGGCGCCATAGGATGGTGATCGATCTATTTCTTTCGCATTTTTTTGTATAACGCCGTACCCACTACTAGCAGCACGAGCACCAGCACTACTGATCCCCATGCCACTCCCGCATCTTCTGCTCCTGCGGGCACACCCGCACCAGACTCTGCCGGCACTACCGCTGGATAGGCCGCGCTCTTTTTGTTCCCCGCCTTGTCAACCGCGGTCACCAGGAGCCGCGCATCCTCGCGCTGATTCCTAAGCACATACGTACTGCCCGTGCGCACGGCCGGTGCCCCCTCTTCAGAGATCTCGTAATAGCTCATGCCCGACTGGTTGTCGGTCGTACTGAAATACGCAAACAACTGCCCGTCAAAAAGCGCCTGGTCGCGCCCCACCACGATCACGAAGTCCTGTGGCGGTGTCGTGTCAGACGAGACTATCTGCTCCCAATCGTCTACCGCAGGGGCGATCGTCTCCGGCCCAACGGCGATCGTAACGCTTCTACCCTTTGCCACGAGCTTGGTACCTGCTCCGTCATGAAGAAACGCGATCACGTCTCGCGGCGCGACGGTTACGCTCCCCTCACGTGCTCCGCGTACAATAATATTGAACAGCACCACACCCTCACCGGTGAGCCCCCCCGGCACGCCGCCTACAAACGATACCGTTTTTGCATCTCGCGCAAGCGAGGGTGTGCGTGGCCACAGCGATAGCGCTGATCCTGCAAGACTGTACTCCTGCACCGCAAGCACGTTCTCTGCCGCCTCAAGCACCACCGCTCCCTCGACCGTATTGATAGCCGCACCCTCGGTGTCGAGCTTGACCGTGAGTACGGTCGTATCGCCCACGGCCATGGTAGTGCGCGTTGGCTCGATACGCACTGTCGCGGCAAGCGCCGCACCCGGCAACGCGCCTCCTGCGAGCACAACAACACCCACCACCAGCGCCAGAGCGCGACCTCTTACACTCCTCATACGTTGGTACTCATCATTTACCCCAATCATACAGCAGTATTGAGAAGTCGACAGAATCCACCTTGTTGTCTTTGTTGGTGTCTACGTATGCGTTACTAAACGGCGGGACCGCTCTCCAGAAGTACAGCAATATGGAGAAGTCGATTGAGTTGATCTTGGCGTCGCAGTTGTAGTCTGAACGGCGACACTCGGCACTGGAGGTAGAGCCTCCTCCCCCGCCGCCTCCACCGCCCCCACCGCCTCCGCCACCACCACTCGGCGGCGTACCTGTGTCGGCAATAGCGGTAAACGAGCGCGAGGCACCCGAGCTATCGGTACCGAAGTACACCACCAACTTATAGTAATAATCCCCGGCCGTCGCTACCGTTGCCGTGAGCGTGGTATTGAAATCCTCCCCCGCGTTTATAAACTTGGCTGCCATACCGTGGAAGACGTCGTCCCCACCCCCACAGGCATTTGTGGCACTCGAGACCACGCACCACTCATACTGATACTCATACCCCGTGAGGCCTTCGTTGGTGATCGTTACATCTGCTGCAACCTCAGTAATAGTGTTGTCGCTGATACTGTTTATGATCACCTGTGCCGGAGCACTCACCACCTCCCAGTAGTCGTTCACCTCTACCGTCTGGCCACTCTGCACCACCGTCGTTGCGATAGTCTCCCAGGCCCCTTGAGAGGCCCCTGAGGAGACGCTGTACGTATACTCATACACTCCTACGCCAATGTCGGTCATGCTAACTCCCGAGACCACCACGTTCCGGTCGGCATCGTAGAGCGTGATAGTCGGCGCGGTAAGCGCGTCAGTAGCAAGCCCCGAACGCGTGGTGTACACCTTGGTGCGGTAGGTGTCACCAGCAAGAATGGTCTGCGTGTCGGTGATCCGCACCTGCCACACCCCCGCTATCGCCGTACTTAATGAGGACGATGCCGAGAGTACCTGCGTGTTGGTGTTGGTGTTTACGATCGTGGCGATAGAAGTAGAGGCGGTTGTTACATCCTCCTGAGTCGCCAGTGATCCGGTGTCGAGATTGGCGCCCGTGAGCGTGCGCGTGCCGTTGGTCCAGACATCGGCCGCGAGCGTGCCGAAGGAGCTCAGTGTGCGCGTGCCGCTCGCCCAGACCGCCGTTGCCACATCACTTACAAGCGACCCAAACGAGGTAAGGGTACGCGTAGTGGCATTCCACACGTTTACCGGGATCGTCAGCGCCAGCGAAGAAGAGGCCGTGAGGATCTGTGCGTTCGTATTTGTATTAATACTTGCAGTACCCGCGTCGACCGCGGCACCCAAGGAAGAGGAGGCTGTCGCGATCGCGGCGCCGAGCGAGGAGGAGGCGGTAGTAATAGTCGCATTCACATTCGCCGTGCCCGCAGCTATCGCCGCTCCGAGCGAAGAAGAGGCGGTGTTGATCGTCGTAACGATCGTTGACGTCGCCATATCAATAGTACTCCCCACGGTGAACGTCTTGTCGGCCTGCACGAGGCTTCCATTACCCGCATCGCCACAGGTCATGAAGGTCGGCCAGATACCATCGGGTCCTATCGAGGGGATAGCGTAGGCGTAATGCGCCCAGCCATTAGCATCTGAGGTCATAGCGGCAGCGTTCACCACCAACGATCCGCTCGAATTGTAGATAGTCACCGTACAACCAGGCGTGGTCGTCGCTACAAAGTCGTCATCGTAGACGAATTCTCCGATAACGATCGTGTCGCCGCGCCCGTGGCGCTCATAGGCCGCCGCCTCTGCCCCACGCGCATCCACGCTGACACTCAGGAGCAGCGCGAGAAAAGGTACGAAAAATCTTACTGATCGATATGACATTCGTGATAATCGGCAATCTTGCTACACACACGCCACACACTACCTGCACACTGCTCAAAGTGTAGCATGTACCACTCATCACTTTGCTATAAAAATCACACACCTGCTGAAGAACTCGCTCACGCGAGCAAGTGGTATGAAGAAGCGGCCCGACCCCCGTAGGGGGCGGGCCGCTCAGAGGTCACACCGTGAACGAAAGGAGCCAGACGAGGGCCCCGACGAACCAGTCGCCAGCCACACCGATGATCCAGTTCGCGCCACGCGCGCCATAGGCGCCGTCGAAGACCGCACCCCCCAGGCTCACGCCGAGGAAGGAGAGGCTGCACGCCTTGGTCATGGAGCGCTCCTGCTCGAGCCATCCCACGATGCTGAAGAAGATCGCCGCCATACCGAGCCCGAGCGCGATGACCGAGCGCTCACGCTCGGGCAAACTGCCGATGATCAGGCTCACGACGGCAAGCACCCCGACGCCGAAGAGCCCGAAGGCGATCGCCCAGCCCCACGAGAGGCGTTCTTTGTTTTCCACTTCCACCATCCCCGCCGTTGTCGCCATAGCCTCTATGCCTCCTTCGTACCTGCAGTAAACGTTGATGAAACGGGCGTATACGCCCTACAGAAAGATCAGTGAGCAGACTGCACTATACTGCTCTTTTAGTGCTTTGCAAGTGTTTACCGCACTGCCCGGGCTACCGCCTTGACCACACGCTGGTCGAGCAAGTCGGGGATAATCTTCTCTGTTGTAGGGCGCGCAATGAGCGCCGCGAGCGCGCGAGCGGCGGCGAGCTTGGTCTTCTCGGTGATCTGCTTCACCCCCTTATCAAGCGCACCGCGGAAGATCCCGGGGAACACGAGCGCGTTGTTGATCTGGTTTGGGAAGTCGCTGCGACCTGTCGCAATCACCACAGCACCTGCAGCACGCGCCTCGGCAGGGAGAATCTCGGGTACCGGGTTCGCGAGCGCAAAGACGATCGCTCCGGACGCCATGCTTGCCACGTGCTCATGTTTCAGCAAGCCCTTGCCCGAGAGGCCGATAAAAACGTCTGCGCCACGCACCGCCTCAGTAAGATCGCCCTGTACCTCGCGGGGGTTCGTGAGCTTTGCCAGCGCAGCCTTTGCGCCACCCAAATCGCGACGTGCACTACTGATAATTCCCGCTCGATCAAGCATGACAATATCCTCCGCACCTGCCGCAAGCAGGAGCTTGGCCACCGCCGTGCCCGCTGCGCCTGCACCACTGATCACGATTTTTAACTTCTTGAAATTCTTCTTCACCACCTTTGCCGCATTGATAAGCCCGGCAAGCACGACGATCGCCGTGCCATGCTGGTCGTCGTGCATCACTGGCACATCGAGCTCGTCGATCAGGCGCGATTCGATCTCAAAGCAAGCAGGTGCCGCGATGTCTTCGAGATTGATGCCGCCGAAGTTGGGTGCTATCGCCTTAACTACGGCAATAATCTCCTCAGGGTCCTGAGTGTCGAGCACGAGCGGCCACGCATCGACGCCCGCAAGCTCTTTGAAGAGGAGGGCTTTGCCCTCCATCACGGGCAGAGCTCCGTACGGGCCAATATTACCGAGGCCCAAGACCGCCGAGCCGTCTGAGACTATAGCCACGCTATTTTTCTTGACTGACATGCTGCGCGCCTCCTTCGGGTTCTTGGCGAGATAGCTCGAGGCGGCGCCCACACCCGGTGTGTACCAGAGCGCAACATCCTTCTTACTCTTGAGCTTCACTCGACTCTTCGTCTCTATCCGCGCACCCTGCTTCTTAAACGCGGCGATAACCCTCTTCTCGTCTTTTTTAGCATCCATAATGAACAGCAGTATACTATTAATCGTGAATCCCCACGACCCGCTCGAGAAACATTTCACTCGGCTCAAGCCCGAGCAGAAGAAAGCCCTGCACAAGCTCGGTATCCGCACGATACGCGACCTGCTCTACCACTTCCCCTCTCGCTACGAGACGAGCGGCCAGTTGGGGACTATTGGCTCGGTCTCATCGGGTGCCGAGGTGACCCTCTACGGCACCATACGCAAACCCGATGTGCGCAAGACCTGGAAGACGCGTCGGCCCATAGCCGAGGCCTGGCTCGAAGACGCTTCGGGGAAAATTAAGCTGATGTGGTTCTCGCAGCCGTATATCGCCAAGACCCTTACCGACGGCATGGCGGTCAAGGTGAGCGGCAAGGTGAGTGGCGAGGGTGCGAAGGCGTTCATCGCTAACCCTGCTATCGACCGCACGCCCGTCGCGCCCGATGAGGTGCACGACACCCTTTTCGCCAAGGGCGAGGTGCCTGAAGAAAAGACCTTGTACCCGATGTACCCCGAGAGCCAGGGCGTCTCGTCGCTCTGGTTTACCCACGCGATTCGTAAAGTGTTTGAGGCGCATGCGCACGAGCACGTCGACGACCCAATACCGCTCGAGATACTCGAGCGGTACAAGCTACCCTCGCTCACGAGTGCGCTCGTCTACGTGCACGCACCGCAGAAGAAGAGCGATGCCGACGTCGCACGCAAGCGCTTCGCCTTTGAAGAGATCTTCACGCTCCAGCTCGCAGTGCAGCAGCGCCGCCGTGCAATAGTCGAGCAGAGGGCGCTGCCGGTGAAGGTCGATCGGTCGGCGCTTACGAGCTTCGTCAAGTCATTCCCCTTCCCAGCCACTGAGGGGCAGCTAAACGCAATCGAGCATATCGTGCAAGATTTTGAAAAGGCTCACCCCATGATGCGCCTCCTCGAGGGCGATGTTGGTAGTGGGAAGACCGCGGTCGCGGCAGCGACCGCGTATCTGGTCGCGACCTCCACACCGACCGGCCGCATCGCCGGCACTCTGCAAGTGGCGTACCTCTGCCCTACTGAGGTGCTCGCCAAGCAGCACTTCTCGACCTTCGTTTCGTACTTTAAGGACCTGCCTGCGCAGGCAGGCCACCAAGTGAACATCGGGCTTATCACCGGTAGCGAGTGCCGCAAATTCCCCTCGCGCGTGCGGTACGAAGAGTCGGCCAAGATCAGCAAACCGGCGTTTAAGAAGATGGTGGCAAATGGCGAGATCCCGATCGTGATCGGCACCCACGCGATAGTTGAAAAATCGGTCGTCTTCAAATATCTGGGCTACGCGATCATCGACGAGCAGCATCGCTTTGGCACCGTACACCGCAAGCGGCTGGTAAATAAAGACAACGTCATGCCCCACCTACTCTCGATGACCGCAACACCGATACCGCGCACGCTCGCGCTCACTCTGTACGGCGACCTCGACCTCACCGTGCTCGACCAAATGCCGCTCGGCCGCAAGCCCGTGATCACCGAGGTGCTCGCCAAGGATAAGCGCGACAAGGCCTATGAGCGGATACGGAGCGAGCTTGCCCTCGGCCACCAAGCCTATGTCATATGCCCCCGTATTGATGAACCTGATCCTGCTAAAGAGATGGCGATACAGGCTCGCTCGGTCAAGGCCGAGGCCGAGCGCCTGCGCAAGGAGGTGTTCAAAGGCGCCTCGATCGACATACTGCACAGCAAAATGACGCCCGCCGAGAAGGAGCGCGTGATGAAGGAATTTGAAAAGGGCGACATAGAGATACTCGTCGCCACCTCGGTCGTCGAAGTGGGCGTCAGCGTCGCGAACGCGACCGCGATCATCATCGAAGGCGGCGAGCGCTTTGGTCTCTCGCAGCTCCACCAGCTTCGCGGGCGCGTGATTCGCTCTACCCACCAGTCGTACTGCTTCGTCCTCCCCGAGTCGGCGGGCCAGAATACCAAAGACCGCATGAAGGCCTTCACTACCGCCAAGAACGGCTTCGAGCTCGCCGAGTATGACCTCGCGCTCCGCGGCGCAGGCGAGCTCGCGGGTGGTCGTCAGTGGGGCGTCTCTGACATCGCGATGGAAGCGCTGAAAAATATCAAGCTCGTCGAGGCGGCGCGCGGCGAAGCCGCGCGCTTGATCGCTGCCGACCCTCACTTAACTAATCATCCCTCGCTCGCTCTCCGCACCTCGCTCGCCAGCAAAGAGATGCATTTGGAATAAAACGACCATATGTGTATAGTCATCGATGGGATGAACTTACTGGAGGAGACTCATGTCTAAGATCTATATCGCCCGTCATGGGCAAAATACGGACAATGCCAACGGCATCCTGAACGGACATCGTGACAGACCTCTGACGGAGCTCGGTCTACAACAAGCATATGAACTGGCCCAGGGGATCAGAGAGCTTGGCCTCACGTTCGACCACGTCTACACTTCCCCTCTTTCGCGGGCCTACCGGACCGCTGAGATCGTCTGCGAGACGCTTGGTCTTGATGTTCCTGTCATTCGAGAAACGCTGATCGAACGGAACTTCGGAATGATGACGGGGCAGCTTGTGAGTGATATCGAGCGCTTGTGCGCGCCGGACATCCTGAAGACGGACACGATCACCTACTTTCTCTCACCTGAGGGAGCCGAGACCTTCCCCGACCTGCTCGAACGCGGCAAAGAAACGCTCTGTCGACTGCAGACTGAACACGCCGACGAATCGATCTTGCTCGTGACGCATGGAGACATCGGCAAGATGATCTACGCCGAGTTCTACGGACTCCCTTGGAGGGAGGTGCTCACCGGGTTCCACTTCGGCAACTGCGAACTCTTGTTGCTCGCCGAAGGAGCCAACCCGCGCGAACCACATGTCGTTCGAATTCATCAACACAACCACTGACCAGGATCGGTCGAGAGGGTCGTCGCAAGACGACCCTCTTTTCTTATTATTAGTCCACCCGCTTGGACTCGAACCAAGGACCCTCGAGGTATAAGCTCGATGCTCTAACCAACTGAGCTACGGGTGGGAGCGAGGCAATGAAAATGAGTGTCTGCAATCATTTTAATTCGCCGAGCGACCACACAGTATGGTAACCCATACGGGTGGAGGCTTTCATACTCTACACCTCCACCAGCATACTTGACAATATTGTGTTTATATGTGTACAATATAACCTGGTACAAAGTTCGCGCCCAAGGGCGCTTTTCGAATCAAAGGGAGGCAAGAAAGCTATGGCAAAGTGTAAACCTGTAACCCTCGACCAGCTGGTCGGTGGCCAGCACTACATCCATGTCGGAGTCTCACTCGGCGGTATGATGTGGATGACCATCTTCGTATTCTGCGGCCAGCCGATTGGCGAACGAAAGCTCGGCTGCAACAGGCAGAAGATCCGGGGCAAGGTCCTGTCCAGCAGCCGGTGGATTCTGTCCTTCCACGACGGTGACACCCAGTACGCCGGCGACTCTGGGCTGCTGCCGCGAAAGCACAACAATCACCGCGTGTTCCGGGCTACCACCCGGAACCACGCGCTGCTGACCGACCTCGTGGAACGCGGTGCTCTGGTCGAGTACCTCACTCTGATCGGGGACGAGAACCCGATTGCGACGATCGCCACGGATCTTCGCCTACATGAGGAAATCATGTCTGAGATGCTCGACGACGATTTCTGAAACAGCCAGCGCTCCGCATACGCGGCCCCGTATTCGTAAGAATACGGGGCCTTCTTTATACGATGTCAGCTCCGGTGGTGGGCGCGATCACAATCCCTTCTTCTTCGCGCTTCTTTGGCGTAATGCCATTCACGATCAGGATCTGTTCGAAGTCGGCGCGCTCTACCGTCTCCTTCTCTATCAAGGCCTTGGCTATCGCGTCGAGTGCCGCACGGTGATCCTCAAGCACCCTCTGGGCACGCTTTTTAGCCTCGGTAATGATATGCGACACCTCAGCGTCGATCTCGGCCGCCACCTTATCTGAGTAGGGTTCATTGCCGAGCGCCCGCTCGCCGAAGGCTACCGGGCCGAGCTTACTGCTCATGCCGTAGCGCGTCACCATCTCGCGCGCGAGCGCGGTGATCACCATCAGGTCGTTAGAAGGGCCCGTGGTCACATCGTCGAAGTACATCTCCTCCGCCACATAGCCGCCGAGCGTGGCCGCGATATCGTCGAGGAACTGCTTCTTCGACTGCATCTTCTTGTCATCAAAAGGAAGTTTGAGGGTGTAGCCTGCTGCGCGACCGCGACTAATGATCGAGATCTTGTGCACCGGGTCGGCATACTCAAGCACCGAGGAGACGAGCGCGTGCCCTGCCTCGTGGTACGCCGTGAGTTCTTTCTCCTTCTTGCTCAAGAGGTGACTCTTGCGCTCGGGGCCGAGCATCACCTTCTCGATCGAGCGGATCAGGTCATACTGGGTGATCTCCTTACGGCTCTCGCGCGCCGCGAGGATCGCGCCCTCGTTCATTAGCGAGTACAGCTCAGCACCTGAGAAGCCAGGCGTACGCTCGGCGATTACTGCGAGGTCAACATCTGGCCCAAACGGCTTTGAGCGTGAGTGCACCTCGAGGATCTGCTGGCGATCCTTCCTATCAGGCAAGTCGATCGTCACGCGGCGGTCGAAGCGCCCGGGGCGCAAGAGAGCCGGGTCGAGCACGTCGGGGCGGTTGGTCGCGGCCATCACCACCACTTTTTCATTCGGCTCGAAGCCATCCATCTCTACCAAGATCTGATTCAAGGTCTGCTCGCGCTCGTCGTTACCACCACCCACGCCGGTGCCGCGCACACGGCCCACCGCGTCGATCTCATCGACGAAGATGATCGCTGGTGCCGCGCGCTTCGCCATCTGGAAGAGGTCACGCACGCGCGAGGCGCCAACGCCCACAAACATCTCGACGAACTCTGAACCACTGATCGAAAAGAACGGCACACCCGCCTCGCCCGCGACTGCGCGCGCGAGCAACGTCTTGCCCGTGCCGGGCGCACCCATGAGGATGATCCCCTTCGGGATCCGCGCGCCGATATCAAGGAACTTCTTAGGATTCTTAAGGAAGTCGACGATCTCGAGCAGCTCCTCCTTAGCCTCCTTCGCACCCGCAACATCGGCGAAGGTGACGCGCTGATTAGCATCCGCAGGATCGGTGATCCGCGCTTTTGATTGACCAAAGCTAAACGCCTGCATCCCCGCACCACGCACCTGCCGCGAGAGAAACCAGAAGAGGAACGTGATAAAGAGGAGTGGGAGCAAGATCGGCACCAACGTAAGGAACCAGAACTCAAACCCTGACTGCCCCTCAATCGAGATCGCCACGGTACGCAGCTCCTCCGTCGTTACACCGTACGTAGTGAGGAGTTCGGGCAAGCTTGTGGCAGAGTCTTTCAGCGAGACTTTCTCCGACTCGTCGGTATAGGTAAGCGTGAGCTCGTCGCCACGCACCACGATCGATCGCACCTTCCCTTCGGCCACATCGGCCGCAACGTTCGAGAGCGAGATCGTCTCCGGTTCTTCGAAGGTGCTCACCGCAGTCGAGTACACACTCATCAAAAGCAAGAAGATAAGGACGGTCGTAAGGAAATTCCCCATAAAGGAGGGGCCGCCCCGCAGTGTAGGCACAAGGCCACGCATACCGCGGCGCGGCTTGCTGGCACGCTTGTCAGGTGACCCTTTGGGGGCCTTAGGAGCTCTCGGTGCCATAGTAAGGTATGATTATACTACACTATTCGACTTTTCGTATGGACCTCGTAGTAAACAAGAAAGCCTCAATTAAGTACTCCGTGGAGGAGAGCTATAGCGCCGGACTCGAACTCCTCGGCACCGAGGTTAAGGCGCTGCGCGCCAAGCTGGGCTCCCTCGAGGGGGCACGCGTCGTAGTGCGTGGCGGCGAGGGGTTTATCACAGGGATGACGATCCCGCCCTACCAGGTAGCTAATACGCCCCAGGGCTATGACCCCGAGCGCCCACGCCGCCTCCTCCTCTCCAAGAAAGAGCTCCTTGAGCTCGGGAGCGCCGAGGCGCGCAAAGGCTTGACAATAGTGCCATTATCGGTGTATAATATACGTGGACTTATTAAGGCGCGTATTGCGGTAGTGCGCGGCAAGAGCAACATCGACCGCCGCGAAGACGTAAAACGTCGCGAGGCTTCTCGTGAGGCCGACCGCGTACTAAAAAATCGTTAGCGATCAATCGCAGAAAGTCCGTGATGGTATCATGGATTCTCTGGGGGTGACCGGCTTTGACGGTCTGTTCTTTGAGAGACGTGCGACGTCGTGCGAGTCCGCTATCACGCTAATCTGGCGGACAAAAATACTTGCTAAGAATACTCTTGCAAGCGTGAAGTCTCCATACTTCGGTATGCGCGATTTTGCGTTCGCTTACGCGTAAACGACTTTCTCGTTTCGCCTGAGCGACGTCTATAGCTCGCAGGTTTCTACAGCTCGAGCTATGGGCGGAATCTTCTGTAGGATCGGTAGACCCTCTCCCGCGGGCACTACTTAAATCAGGGATCAGGTAGGAGTGGTTTCGTCGAGGTTCCTCGCACCCTACCCCAGCGCCTAACCTAGACTACGCGTCGTAGACTCGCTCTCAATAACATTCTCGGACGCGGGTTCGATTCCCGCCACCTCCACAAATCGCAAACCGCCCTTGGGCGGTTTTTGCTTTGTGGAGGTGAAGACGCGGAGCGTCTGTGCGGGAATCGAAAGCCGCAGCGATGTTTTGTTAGCAAACAAAACCGCGAGGCGGGGTCGCGAGAAAGGTGGCTCGACGGAGCCGCCTTTACTTGTGACCGATAGCGTACTCGCGGTCCCCAGAGGTTACTTCCACTTTGCTCCACCATGCGCTACGATGCGCACAGTCGTTCTTACCACCCCGCACTCAGGAGGTCCTATGAAAAGGATGTTTCGTATCGGCGTCGTCACCCTCGTGGGTCTCTGGCTCATCTTCATGGTCGGCTACTTCGCCAGCGCGCTGATCCACTTCCCCACGCCGGAAGAGGCGAAGGCGAGGAGGCAGGCCGAACTCGCCGAACTGCGCCAAGGCGTGGCCAACTGGATCACTGCTCGACACAGATACGTAAGGGATCCGCTCACCACACCTCCGGCCTGCTACCTGTATCTCACGCCCGATCCGGGCCAGTACCAGGTAACGGTGCTCGCAGGCCCCGTCGACTGCGCGACCATCCCGCCCGACCTACTCGACGTACCCAAGTAGTGGAAGCTATGCCCCGCCACAGCGCAAGCTGCGGCGGGGCTCTTCGTATTACCTCATATAGAGAAGGCGGCAACTCTCGTTGCCGCCCGCGTACCCCCTCGGCGCCTATGCGCGCCCTTCTTCGAAATCGATTTCCTCGTCGACGCGACGCTCGCCCACGATACTCATGATGGTTGGAGCCATCACGAGCACCACAGCACCGAGCAAGATCACGCCGTGCGTCGCCGACGACAGCCCGACCGTACCCGTCGCGACCTTGGCCGCCACACAGTACAGCAAGCCAGTGGCCGCAGCACCACCAATCGCAACCGTCAGATCGCGAAGCTTTTTCGGAACACTCCTTCCACTCATACGCGCGCCCTCCTTAGGCGCTTTGGTCAGGTACTATTTCCTCCTTTTTTACTATACGCGCAAGACTGAGACAGTTCAACACATACTGCATGAACGTAAGCTCGGGAGCGCAGTATGCGCCCTCTAGCCCCTACTTGCGATTAGCCAGATGGTAGTAGAGCGCGAGTGGTGCCGCCCAGTTAGCAAACCGCTCGACGAAATCCCATACCGGATCGCCACCAAACGGCCAGCGGACAAGCGCGGTCCAGAGACCCCAGAATGCCATCCACAAAAGTGCGGGACGCACGGGACGCAGGAGCACCAAAAGCGCGAGCGCTATATCCATAATACCGACCAAGAGGAGCAGTGTCGTAATAGTGCCTGGGTCAGAGATGCCAAACGCTTCGAAATACTTAAACCAGCCCTGCTTACCCTGAATGGCGAACATACCGTGCCCTAGGAACTCTCCTGCAACGCCGATGCGAAGAATCCATTCAATCCTTTGTGCATTACTCATACGTACAAAAATAATCTGGTAATACCTGTATTGTACTGCGTGTACACCAGATATACAGAAACCCGGGTGCATAACCCGGGTAGTGCAAGCTCCCTTGAGGGAGGAGTGGGCGTGTTGCGCAACCCACTCCTCCCTCACTGTCGCCACCCGCATGTCTTTGGGGGGATACCGGGGGATGCGAGTCGCGACTCGTCTGTACTCCAGCAAGGAGAAAACTGGAGCCACAGACCGGGAAAGAACTGGTCAACTGCTGTCGTACACCATCGGGCCACCTCTCTTCGGCGAGTGCGGTTAGGCGGTCTAACCACGTCGCCTGTTGTTGTGACAGATGCAGTAAGTGTGGAGTATGTCGCCCTCCACGCGCGCCTCCTAAGGAGATGTAGATACGGCCCGAAGGCCTGGATCACCTCCTTCAGCCAATACGGTCGCTGAGTGATCGTATGGCTACGCGTAGTGTATGCCTCGATGCTCTATAGTCAATGCCTCTGTGTGTATTAAAAAATCGCCGACCACGAGGGCCGGACGATTGGGAAGGAACAGGAAGGGGCGATCAGTACAGGGAGCGCTACGGGGAAGTCGAACGCTCCCTGTACTGACTGCTTTTTTCGATGAGTCCCGTGAGGGTCGTGGGTCGGTCAGGTTGTCGATGGCATCGACGGTCTGAGCCTGGGCACCCTAGTCATCGGTGTTAGTGAGCCTGCGCTCACGGCTTGGAAAGAGCCGGTCTGTCTACTGGGGTGGCGTAGCCTCCTCCTTTCACGGTTGGCGATCCGTCGAAGCCGGGTGTTTCCTCCTCTTGCGAGCGGACAAACGTAAAGCTACACCCGCCCATATCAGGCGTCAATAGCCGCGTGTGCACAACTACCGGCGCGCCTTGGCGCGATCAGTCTCGGTGAGTTGCTGCTTACGGAGACGCACCATATTGGGCGTAATCTCAAGATACTCATCGTCGGCCATGATCTCAAGCCCGCGCTCGATCGTGAGCTCGAGTGCCGGCGTAAGCACGATCGCCTCGTCGGTACCCGAGGCGCGCACGTTGGTGAGGTTTTTGTTCTTGGTCGGTTTCCCGATAATTTCCCACCCCTAACCCTTTTGCCCATCAACATGCCCTCATACACTTCGGTGGCAGGGAGAATATACAGCTGGCCCCGGTCTTGGAGATTCCAGAGCGAGTAGCCCAGCGCCTTACCAGCGGCCATCGAGATCATCGAGCCCACTTGGCGCTTCTTAATCTCTCCTGTAAATGACTTAAATCCGACAAACCGCGAGGAGAGAATGCCCTCCCCTTTCGTATCAATAATAAACTGACCCTTGTAGCCAAGCAGGCCGCGCGTCGGGCCCTCGAGCACCATGCGTACGCCGCCACCCTCCTCAATTTTCAAATCCTTGAGCTGGAATCCGCGCTGGCCGAGACGCTCAATAATGGCACCCTGATAGTCGCTCGGCGTGTCGATCACTGCCTCCTCAAAGGGTTCGGTCTTCACCCCGTTTTCTTCATGCGTAATAACCTGTGGCTGCGAGACCTGCATCTCGTAGCCCTCGCGGCGCATGTTCTCGAGGAGCACGGCGATATGCAGCTCGCCACGACCCGAGACCTTAAATGCGTCAGCGCGTGAGAAGTCGACCTTGAGTCCCACATTCACCTCGAGCTCCTTCTCGAGTCGCTCGCGGATCTGCCGGCTGGTCACATACTTACCGTCGCGGCCGGCGAAGGGCGAATTGTTGACCAAGAAGTCGAGGGTGATTGTCGGCTCGTCGACCGCGATCGCAGGGAGCGGGGCGGCATCGGCGTTGGTGGTGATCGTCTCGCCAATATAAATATCAGGGAGTCCCGCGACCATCACAATATCGCCAGCGAGCGCCTGGTCGGTCTCGACGCGCTGCAGCCCCTTAAAGGTAAAGAGTTTGGTGGTGCGGCCCGTGCGTGCTTCCCCGCCCGGCTTCTTGACCGTCACGTTCTGATTTGGCGTGAGGGTACCCTCATAGACCCGCATCACGCCCATGCGGCCAAGGAAGTTGTCGTACGCGAGGTTAAAGGGCTGGGCCATAAGCGGCGCATCAGCAGAGGTGCCAGCATTCGCCGCCGGGACTTTCTCCAGTATCAAATCAAGCAAGGGGGTGAGATCCTTCTTCTCATCGGCGAGATCCTTAAGCGCGATACCCTCGCGGCCGATCGCATAGATCACCGGGAAATCGCTCTGCTCATCTGAGGCACCAAGCTCCACAAAGAGGTCAAAGACCTGATCGTGAGCACGGTGCGGATCAGCAGCGGGCTTATCGATCTTATTCAACACCACGATCGGCTTAAGCCCCAGCTCGAGCGACTTCTTAAGCACGAAGCGGGTCTGCGGCATGGGCCCCTCTTGCGCGTCGACCACGAGGAGCACTGAGTCGATCGAGCGGAGCACGCGCTCGACCTCAGAGCCGAAGTCGGCGTGGCCAGGCGTATCCACAATATTGATCTTGGTACCCTTATACTCGACCGCGGCGTTCTTAGCGTAGATCGTGATCCCGCGCTCCTTCTCGATCGTGTTGCTGTCCATGGTCGTACCCTCAGCCACCGCGCCCGTCTGCGTGAGGATAGCGTCGGTGAGCGCGGTCTTGCCGTGATCCACGTGCGCAATGATGGCGATGTTACGAATTTCCATGAAAATTAAAAAGGCCTCCCGGCCGATTCATAAACTATACAACATTCTTAGAAAACTCGCTATTGCTTCAACCCGAGACCGATGCGAATGAGATGAATGGCCACTGCGACCAGGAGTGCCGTAAGTGCGAGGAGTAGACCGACTGAGTGCAAGATCGGCACGTCAGAAGCACCGAGGAAGCCGTAGCGGAAGCCGTTAATGATGTAGAAGACCGGGTTAACCTGCGTGAACGAACGCCAGAAGGGCGACAGCGACTCGACCGAGTAGAAGACGCCGCCGATGTAGACGAGCGGTGTGAGCACGAAGGTGGGCACGATACTGATCCCGTCCATACTCTTGGCATACACACCATTTACCAGCCCCGCGAGCGCGAAGACGATACTCGTGAGAAGCAAGAAGAGCGCAATGACAAACATGTTGGCGATCGTGAGATGTGTGAAGAAGAGCGAGACCGCGAGCACCAAGAGGCCAACCACCACCCCGCGGATCACACCACCTGCTACATAGCCTGCGACCAGCACCCAGGGCGGTGTCGGTGAGACCAGGATCTCATCGATCGATCGGCCGAAAAACTTTGACGTAAACATCACAAACGAGGTGTTCGCGTACGACTGGGTTACTACCGCGAGCATCACCAGGCCCGGCACCACAAAGAGCGTGTACGCGACCCCCTGTACCTCACCGATCTGCGTGCCGAGGAAAGCGCCAAAGATGAGGAAGTAGAGCGAGGAGGTTACCACCGAGGGGAGAAACGTCTGCGGCCAGATACGGAACATGCGCGCCGCGTCTTTACGGATAATCGTGTAGAACGCAATCCATTTTTGATATGCCGACATATTATTTCTCCTTCGTGAGCTGGAGGAACACCTCCTCGAGCTTGCCGCCCCGATACCCACCCTCGTGCGCCGACTCGTCGTGGAGCGCAAGCACCTCCTGCATAGTGCCCTGTGCCGCGATGTTCCCCTTCGTAATAATAGCCACATGCTTAGCGAGCTGCTCGGCCTCCTCGAGGTAGTGGGTGGTGAGCAGGATCGTGACGCCCTTAGCGGTAAGCGTCGTAAGGTAATCCCACATGCTCCGGCGCAGCTCGACGTCGACCCCCGCTGTCGGCTCGTCGAGCACGAGGAGCTTGGGCTCGTGCATGATCCCACGCGCGATCATCAAGCGACGCTTCATCCCGCCCGAGAGCTCCATGGCGCGGCCAAGACGCTTCTCATAGAGGCCGAGATCCTTAAGCACCTGCTCGGCGCGCGGGATCGCGAGCGCGCGCGGGATCCCGTAGTAGCCCGCCTGATTAACCAAGATATCGAGCGGCTTCTCAAACGGATTGAAGTTGATCTCCTGCGGCACAAGCCCGATCAGCATACGCGCGCGCTCAGGCTCGCGCGCAGCATCGATACCAAAAATAGAGACCGTGCCGCTCGTCTTGGTGACCAGGCCCGTCGTGATCCCTATGAGAGTGGTCTTCCCCGCCCCATTGGGCCCCAGGAGTGCGAAGAAGTCGCCTGCCGGTACCGTGAGCGAGACTTGCGTAAGTGCTTCGGTGCCCGAGGCGTAGGTCTTAGTGAGTGAGTTGATTGCGAGTGCGGGCGCAGACATCGCACTAGTATACCAAAGTGCCGAGTGCCGCCACGCCCACGAGTGCCATCGCCCCGATGGTGAGCCAGCCCGCGAGCGCAGCGAGCGGGGTGTTGACGTGTGCACCCATCACCTGCGGGTTACTCGAGAGCCGCACCACAAAGTAGAGCACCGCTGGGGCGATGATCCCATTTATCGCGGCCGCATAGATCAGCATATGGATCGGGTCGAGTGCAAAGAAATTCCCCACCATACCAATACCGGTTGAGAGCACAATAATCCCATAGAAGGCGCCGGCCTGCCGCAACTTGCGGAAGAAGCCGTACCGCCAACCCATACTCTCGGCGATCGTGTAGGCGGTAGAGCCCGCGAGTACCGGCACCGCAATAAGCCCCGTGCCGATGATCCCCACCGCGAAGAGCACATAGGCGAACTCGCCAAAGGGCCGCAGCGCCTCGGCCGCTGCCGCGGCCGAGGTAATATCCGTGATCCCGTTTGCATAGAGCGTGCCCGCACACGCCGCAATAATAAAGTAGGCCACCAACTGCGAGAAACCCATACCACCCCACACATCGTGCCGCATGGCGCGAAGTATCGCGGGATTAAGCTCGTGTTGTCGCGCCTTGATCGAGGTCTGCCCGTGCGAGATCTTCTCCTCGACCTCCTGCGCCGTCTGCCAGAAGAAGAGGTACGGTGAGATCGTCGTACCCAACACCGCACACAAGAGCAGTATCTGATCATCGCTCCACGTGAGCGATGGAGTAAAGGTGTGGTAGAGCACGCGCGTCCACTCAAGATCGATCACGAGTGCAACCGCTACATACGAGAGGAGCGCGAAGGTGAGGTACTTAAGGTACTGCGCGTACACACGGTATGGGAGCGCGAGCTGGAGCACGAGACTCACCAGCGCAAACCCCACCACCAAGAGCGGCCCGGGGGCTGCCGGCACCAAGAGCTGCGCGGCCGCTGCCATGGCACCCAGGTTGGCGGCAATGGTTACAATATTGGTAACAAAGAGCAAGCCAGCTACCAGGTAGAGCGCCGTTGCCGAGTGATGTCGGCGGATATTGGCCGCGAGCCCTCGCCCTGAGACAAGCCCGATCCGCGCGCACATCTCCTGCACCACTGCGAGGAACGGGTAGGTGAAGAGCGCGAGCCAGAGTAGCTGGAGCCCGTACCGAGCGCCCACCTGTGAGTACGTCGCGATGCCCGACGGGTCATCGTCAGCTGCACCACTCGTGAGCCCCGGGCCAAGCTCGGCCCAATACTCTTTAATCTCCTCGCGCAGACTCGGCGCTTGTGGCTCGGGGGGCATTAATAAAAATGATAGCACCCAGAGGTATAGAAAAAGGCCCGGAGTGTGTAGCACACACTCCGGGCCCCCTGTTCACACGACTCCTCTCCGTGTGATTGTTCGGCGCTGGCGGGCCAGCGCCTACGCCGCCATCTTGTACTCGACGATCTCGAGCGGAACCGTCATCGCCAGGTAGTCGGAGAACGACTTCGGCGTGAGGACCATGAGCACCGAGACGGCGAGCTGGTTGCAGCGTCCGAGCCGGTTTCCGTCCACCGAGATCACCGGATTGCCGCCGGAGATCTGCTTCGGGATGACGACCTGCTCAGCGAGCGGGTACGACGAGTCGAGCACGAGTGCGTCGACGGTCGCGTAGCGCACGTGCGTCTCCTTGGCGTTGTTGCGGCCCTTGAGCTTCAGCGTCACGCCACCCTTCAGCTTGATGGCGCCGCCGATCGTGATCTGCGGGCCAGGGCTGTTGCGGCACTCGACGCTCGCGACGAGCAGGTTCTTGACGAGCTCGATGGGCGTCGTCAGGTACTTGCGCACCTTCTGACCGCCGACGCACTTGCCGAAGCTCACCCAGTCGACGAGGACGTTGCCGTTCTCGTCGAGGAGCTGGCCGAGAACCTCGGGGTTCCCGGTGAACTTCTGCTTGGCCCACACGACCGGATCCTTGAAGCCGATCTCGACGTCGACCGCTTCGACGAGCGTGAACTCGCCGTTCTTGTTCTTGTTCTGCCAGTAGCCGACGGTCACCGGGAAGGTCCCGATGGTGCTGAATCCCGTGACCACCACCTCCGGGCCCGGCGAGTTGCTGCACTCGAGGTCCACGGCGATCACCGCCGCCACGGTCTGGTCCGCGGGCGGCAAGGCGATCGACGCCTCGGCAGCACGCGGGACGAACGTCGTTGTAAGGAACGCCACCACGGCGAGCACGGTGAGTTTGGTGAACAGTTTCTGCATTGCAAGGAACTCCTTACCTCCTGGTTACCCACTCAAGGCGCCCCCTATGGCCGCTCTGAGTGCTCGTTTGCAGGTTCAAACGAGCTCACTCCACTCCAGAGGAGTAGAGTGACTTGTAGAGCTTTGTACCACAAATCGTTGCAGCACGAAATATTGACCTGTGTATAACTCTGTGCGGCAATATATTCTCGGTAGCGGCACCCGAGCCCAGCTCACGCTTAGTTAGTGCGTGAGCAGGTAGTACACGAGGAGCGCGAGGCCGCCCCACCACCCGAGGTCTGAGAAGACGAGCCCTGCCGCGATCTTGCGTTGCCACGAGGCCGGCAAGAGCTCGCCGGCTTTGCCCTCGCGCTCGCGCGCGAGCAAGAAGGGGCTCACCGAGAAAGAGAGGAACACCCCATTTACAACAAGCACGACGGCGATAAGTGCGTGCGCGAGCGGTATGCCCGCGAGCGCCTCACCGCGGTAGAAGATCGCACCGCCCACCACCGCAAGCGTGATGCCGAGCCAAATAAGAGGCTTGGTCACCTTGTGCGTGCGCGTGGTGGCGAGGGTCCAGTAGCTCGAGTGCCGGCCAAGAAAGCCGTGGATGTCGATCACCGTCACGGCCCCAAGCCCGATGATAAACCCGGCAAGGAGGAGAAAGAGGCCAACGAAGTCGATAAAGTTAGGCATTGAGGTAGGTTATGGTGAGTTGTAAGACGGTGGCGAAGGAGACCCACAGCAGATACGGCACCTGCGCATAGGCGATCCACTTCTCGTGGCGGTAGATCGCCTGCATGCCCCAGAGGATCGTCACGAACACAAGGAGGATATCGATCGACGCGAGGAGATTATTCTGCAACCCAAACTGGATCGGCGAGAAGATCAGGTTGAAAAAGAGATTTAGCACAAAGGGCGCGAGCACCCACGTCGATACGCGCCCCTTAAGCCAGAGCCAGGCGACGCGCGCATACGAGACGGCGATGATCGCGTAGAGCACGCTCCATACCGGGCCGAAGAGCCATGCCGGCGGCGCCCAGGTAGGCTTAATAAGGGTCGAATACCAGTTGTAGGTGTTGTTCATAGTTGGGAGTGATACAGAAATTGTATCACTAGCTTCGACACAAATTCTTGGCATATCGTTATAAATACGGTATGGTACTGCGATCAACGCTTTGTTCTCAAGGGTGTTGTGCACTGAGCCATGGTGGCTTACGTGAATGTTTGAGATAGACAGAGGTTCTTTCGAAATGATGCATACCACTCTCAAGCGATCGGCTCTGGCCGCACTCGCGTTCAGCATGCTGCTCACGGCGGCCCCGAGCATGGCGCAGACCTCTTCGACCTGGCAGGTGCGGCTCGACAGGCTCGAGTACATCTCCTCGCCGGACCCGACGTGCTCGGGCCCGACCTGCGGCATGTACCTGAACGCGGTCTGCGCGACGGGGATCAACTTCGGCCCGGCGGTCGGTACCAAGCGCGACATCGTGCTCGGCAACCTCTCGCTCAAGGCGCAGGCGCAGGCGAACACCAGCGTCTGGACCGACACCGAGGCCTGCGTCTCCTTCGCGCCGATCTACTTCGACCCGGCGACCTACCAGGTCGTCCTCTACAGCGGTAACTCGGACAGCAACGGGAAGCCGTACTCGGCCGTGGGCTACCTGGCCCTCGGCGGTGCGACCCCCGGACCGGCTGGCCCCAAGGGCGACAAGGGTGCCAAGGGCGACCCGGGTACCGCCGGCGCCAAGGGCGACAAGGGCGATCCGGGTGCTCAGGGACCCGCAGGCCCGAAGGGCGACAACGGAGGTCAGGGACCGAAGGGTGACAAGGGAGACAATGGCAAGGACGGTCGCTCCAGCCGCGGCTGGGGCAACAGCGATTGCCTGAAGACCTTCCTCACCCCGAGCCCGGCCGTGCTCTCGACGCGTGTCGTGAGCGGCCAGGACTCGTATCAGGTTGAGGCCAAGGTGCGCGCACCCTGGGCCAACGGGCAGAAGGCGATCGCCTGCAGCCTCACGGCTACGGAGAACAGCACCACGACGATCATCGACGAGGGCGAGACGCTCCTCGTCGGGTCGGCGCAGCTGGTCGCCAAGGGCACCGTCGAGCTGATGGGCAACTACACGCCGATCGGTGGCAGTGCCGCGAACGTGACGATCAACCTGATCTGCTCGGCTGCCGAGACCAAGGGTCGCGTGGTCGAGAAGTGCAAGATGGGCATCACGGGGACGCTGAACTAGGCTCCCCACGGGTAACCCAAAGCGCGGGCCGGAGGATTGAATCCTCCGGCCCGTTTTTTATTGCACAGGCACTTCTATAAGCAGCACCTGCGCGCCTGTCTTGGTGCTGAGCGCTACCCTCTCTACCCCCGCGATACCGATCGCGTCGCGCGGCCCGAGCACTACCTCTGCCACCTCGGCCCGCCCCTCGATCACCATCAGGTAGATACCGCTCGCTGCGTATGCGCGCGCATACTCGAGCACCGCATGCGGCGCGAGGCTTGCCCGCATGATCCGCGCATCCTGATGGATCATAAGCGTCTCGGGCACACTCCCGTCTGATACCAAGCACTGCCACTCACCCTGCTCGGCCGGCGGGAACGCTTTCTGCTCGTAGCGCGGGATCACTCCCCGCTCCCGTGGCTCAATCCAAATTTGGAAGAGCTCGAGCGGCTCGCTCGCCGAGGCGTTGTACTCGCTGTGGACGATCCCCGTCCCCGCACTCATCACCTGCACCTCCCCAGCATGCACCTCGCCCGTGTTACCAAGACTATCTTGGTGAGTCACCGCGCCCTTGAGCGGGATCGTAATAATCTCAAAATCTTTGTGCCCATGCATCTCAAATGTCCCACCAGGCGCGATCAGATCATCGTTCAAGACACGCAGCGCGCCAAAGCCCATCCGGCGCGGCTCATACCACTGTGCAAAGCTGAAGCTGTAGCGGGTCGTGAGCCAGCCATACTCGCCGCCTCCCCGCTCACTCGCTCTGTGTACTATCGTTTGCATTGAGTGGATAGTTAGATCTGCAGAGACACGGTGATAGTATCACCTTCGACCACCCCTTCCTTCTTACGCACCGAGACCTTAAGCGGCAGCAGGTAGCTGCCGCTCTTAGAATCGGGAAAGACCGAGGTCTTCCAGCTCGTCGCTCCTATCGTCGCGACAACCGGGACCGAGCCCCAGCCGAGCCGCTTCTTCCCCTCCTGGGTCTTCTTCACCGCTGCCGCAGTCTTCTGGTCGAGGGTGACGAAGTGCCAGGCCCCGCCACCCCCTCTCTCAGCACCCCACCGCCACACCGTGCTCTTAGTCTTGAGGATCATGGCCTCTTAACTTAAGACTTAATATATTTTGCAAATTCGGACCGATAGATATCGCTGGTGTGTTTAAATCCTGTATGGAGAGGCTCGGGCAATGTGGCGAGGGTGTACCAGCCAATCTCAGACATCTTCTCCGGCTCGCCAATCTTTACCTCTTCTCTTCGCACCCGAACAAAAAATGGCACCGCTAGCCAGTGGGTCTTGACGCCATCCATTTGGCGGAAAACGTCGTGCGCAGGAAGCCGTCCAACAATCTCGCCTTTGCAGCAATATTCTTCAAGTACTTCTTGGAGCACGTTTTCTTCAACCGAGAGATCAAATTCGAGCTTCCCACCACCCGGATCCCACCTCCCCTGCTCATCGCGACAGGCGTTGCCACGCTTGTGCATAAGCAAATAACCCTCTTGATCGTGACAATAAAAAGGCGTGCTGATACCTACGTAATCAGAGCCAATCTTCATAAGTATCCTTATAGTCCCACAATTTCTTCATTTTGAGAACGTGGTGGCAACTGGTGCCCGAAAATGACTTGACAAAAGGTATTTGTGGGAGTATAATGCACATTAGGAAATCCGTTTTCGGGCGCTTAGGAGGGCCCACGTCATGATCGAAAAAGTTGCGTATCTAAGGATGTGCCCGCTCTGCGGGCGACACGCGCAGGTGGTGCTGCCCGACGGCAACACCAGCCGCCACTTCGCCAGCCGCGAGGAGGGCCGCGCTCAGGTGATCAGGCTCCTCGCCATGGAGAAGATCGCTGTCGATGAGGCACGGTTCCTCACCGAGCAGATCAACGCGGCTGCGCTCCCCGAGCGCGAGCCCTTCATCGGGGATCTACTGAACTTCATCGCCGACCTACACGACGACACGCTCTTCCCCGAGGAGGACCAGCACCCCGAGCGGACGCTGCACTGAGCGGCGCTCGCGCACCGCACGGCCGTACCCACCAGGGTACGGCCGACTGTTTATATAAAAAGGACCCCCGCGGTGGCTGCGCCACCGCGGGGTCTTGCTCTCAGGCGTTGTGGATCAGCTTGCGGCGCACCGCCGACTCACCCTCGCCGCCATCTTCTTCCTCCTCGGGCGTCCAGATGACCACCCAGCCCTGCCGTACTCCGATCGAGCCCAGACAGTTGACCTGACGCATGTACAGCGCCCGAAGCGAGTCGAGCGCACACGAGTCGATCATGTCGGCCTCGAGCTCGAGGAGACAGATCTCAGCCCACTTCGCCCCGTCAGGGTCGTCCGCCTCGTCGAAGGCCTGCAGGGCTTCTTCCTGCCTCTTCAGCTTAGTTTCGGAAAAGAGGATCATCTGCTGAATATCGGGCGGAACAGGCCCTATGATCGTATCCCCTTCTCTCAGAGGGCCGATCCCCTCGGGGAACGGTTCTCCTGAGATGTCGATTTTCTCTGCTTCAGCGAGCAGAGCACGCATGATACTACTCAAATGGTACCTCCTTGAGTTCTGGGGCCGCCAATGCAACTCCATCCGCATCCTCGCAGATACTACCTGAGCCCGCGGCGGCTGTAAACGAGCTTAGATCGTCGCGCCGTCGAGGCCGTTGTCCTGCTTATACTTCTCGATCACCTCAGGGCGGTTACCCGCCTTACACTCGACAAGGAATGCGTCTGCCTCCTTTCCACTTGGGAAGCTCATGTAGGCGAGCGCGCCATCACACACGGCATTAATATCGAGCTTGCCACTCACGGGTGCACCCGCAGCATTGTCTACGATCTCGATAAATCTGACTGACTCGACCAGCGGCGCGAAGTCCTTTTTGAGTTGAGACTCGGCGTCGATGTATTCTCCAGAAAAGACATACGCATTCACACCGTACGTAACCACTATCGATTCTGAAGCATACAGACCATCCATCTTATACGATACCGCCTTCGCCCCGCCAACAACCACATCCTTAATGTCTTGAGGATTACCAGCCCCATCAAGCTCGTATACCCACTCTGAAGGGGTCATGTCTGGATTCGGATATACGATGATCGTCATGACCGGCGCTGATTCTCCCGCTTCAGGTTCGGGAAGATTGGCGTCAGTAGCCGGAGTGAGGATAATGGTGCGCAATGCATTCGATAGATCAGGTGACGAAGGTGATGTCTCGGTAAGCACATAGCCCTCTGGCCCAGTGCGATAGGTAAACGTAAGCCCGATCTCAGGATTAGAGTAGACTGCCGTCTCGCCCTCTGCCACTGGCTCTAGACCGCCCTTGTATTGGAGCGCGAGCAGCGCGAGCGCGAGCACCACTACCAACACCACACCCGTGTATATATTTTTCATATCCATATGCGAGCAGTATACGCTATTTCAAAAAGACGGTCGCCAAGACCCCGAGCGTGACGAGCAGGCCACCCACGACATTGCCCACGGTAGGCGCCTCGCCCAAGAAGGCGAACGCCAAGATCACCGTAAGTGCGATCGAGAGTTTGTCGATCGGCGCCACGGTCGAGACATTCCCGAGTTGCAGCGCATGGTAGTAGAAGAGCCACGAGAGCCCCGTGGCGATAGCCGAGAGCACAAGGAAGAGGAGGGTGTGCTTAGAGATTTTAAGAATATCCATCGCATTACCCTGCACCAGTACGATCCCCCACGCGAAGAAAACGATGATCACCGTGCGTATGGCCACGGCGAGATTGCTATCGACCCCTTGCACGCCGATCTTGCCAAAGATCGCCACGAGTGAGGCGAAAAACGCCGAGAGGAGTGCGTAGACAACTGCGCTCATGCCTTACGCAACTTTCACAAAACGCCTATTCACGTAGACCGTCCCATAGCCAACACCAATCACGAGAAAACCTATCCCGATAAGCGCGACCGGCCACCCGATCGAATCAACAAAATACTCCGCGGTGAGGTTAATAATGTGTGCAACCAAGAAGAACGCACCAAGACCAAGCATTTCTCCGCTCTTGAGATACACGCTGCCGTAAAATGCGGCAAATAGTAACGCAATGTATATAACATCAAATACACCACCTATAGCGATGCCCGCCCCCAGCATGGCGAGTGTGCCCAGACCATAGAGGTGCTTGGTCACCTGATTTACGTACCCTCCTATACTCGTACGGTATCCGTATCCTATGCAGAGATACGAGAACCCAAGCAACATCGTAGCCCACTTGAGTACATCTCCGCTAAAGTAATACACACTCTCCGAGAGTACTTTGAGGATGATGGTGTAGTACGCCCAGGTTGCAAATGCGATGGTAATAAGCACGAGAACAGGTCGTCTACTTGCCACAAACGCAACAGCAAAAACGAGCCCGAGCATAAGTGCCGTGCCGATCTGCGCCCCAAGTGAGAAGTCCTTCCCCGCCTGATCGAGCAATACGTACACACCAAGCGGAGCAAGTGCCGCAGCAATAATGAAGAGCACCTGCGAGAGCGCGCTGTGCTCATCCTTTCGGAGGACTAAGGCCATCAGGTAGGTCGCGAGCGCTATACCGAGCGTTACGAGCAGTCTGCCCCCAAACCCAATTTCCTCCCAGTTCTGAGCCACCAGCACTCCGACACCAACCAACGCAATAATGCCACCAATAGAGTAGAAGACGTGGGTAAGGTTACGAGGACGGACGTTTGACTGCCCCTCGGTTGAAGCAGGCGCTGCAAGTGGTGCGCTCGACCCGGCAACAGAGAGCAGATCGTCCTTGGATATGATACCCGCATTAAGTTGGCGAACTACTAATTCGATAGTTTGTTGTCGGTCCATACGTAGTATTTTATTGTATCCATCCAATTAATTTGAACCTGCCATCATAACTATACCGACCATTCCCCGTAATGCCCGGCAGTCTCTTGGCGCCATTACCTTTTGAGATAACGTAGCCATTGTCTTCATTACTCGAACCAAAGAGTTCGAAGATACCGTCGTGCCCATACTGGTACGTAATGCTGTATCCGTCAGGAGAGGAAGGACCCGGGTCGAGCGTGTAGCGGAGCGCGTCTTCAAAAGTTATCTGATGTGCCGTGTCTGTCTGCACGTCATAGAGATAGAGCGGTGGCGCCGTCTTAGCGGGCGTATAACCAAGCTGAGGCTGGACAGCCTCGAGCGTGATACGACCACCCACGACTCTATAACTATTCTGATAGTCACGCGCATAACTGTAGTAATCGTCGTCTGAGGTGTAGATAAAGTCATGTACAGGTTTAACCGAGAGCGATGGACCAAATATTACGAGCGAGATACCACCTATAAGCAGCAACGGCAAGGCGATACCCACCATAAGTGGGAGGTTCTTCATATTCATACCGCTATTGTACCGTGTAAACGGAAATGGCCGAGGTTACCCACAGCAGCACATCTATACGAGGAAGAAGACAAGGTATGCTCCGATCGCCGCGACCAAGAGGCCGAGCAGGCGGTAAGTGACGCTTGGCATGCCCTTGACCATCTTGCGCAAGACCTCGGGGACAAAGATATAGAGCGCACCCTTGATAAGAATGAGCCAACCCATGACGAGCAATAAGACCGCAAGAGAGTCGGTGCGCCCCTGGTGGCCAAGCACCAGCCCTGCCCCACCGAAGACCATGAGCACCCCCAAGATATAGGTGAGCGCACGGTGCGCGAAGAGATCGCGGAGAATGATCCCCAAACTCTTTTGCTGCGTCATAATAAAGATCCCGCTCACGATAAAGTAGACCCCGAGCACTTGCGTAATGATAAGCGTGGTAGCCATGATGGTTATGCGAAATATCGAGTAATGAGGGTCGCTGCGGTGGCAGCCACCCCGGTAACAAATGCACCCCACGCCATGTCGACCACGGTCATAACCAGCGGCCAATCGCGTAGGGTCGCATGGTTGGTAAGATCGTACGCGCCGTAGGCAGCAAGGCCGAGCGCCATGCCGTAGAGATATACCTTCCCCAAGCTCCACCCGCTCGTGGTGGCGGGCACCACCACGAGGAGCGCGAGTACCGCCGCGTAGAGCAAGTAGAAGATGGCGGCGGGTACTAGGTTTGGCGAGGCGGCGAAGAGATGGCCGATCTGCCGTGCGTAGAAACTCTTGGCGACAACAAGGATCCAGAGCGCATCGATCGGGAGCATGACCAGTGCTGTAGCAAGTGTGGCGGTGAAGTACGTATTCATAACTCTATTGTACCTCCTAGATACGGCGGCTGTCGTAGGCCCAGTGGAGAATGGCCTGCCGCTGGCGTGGGCGACAGGTCACGTCGCCGGCACGGCAATTATTTTTAACCTGGCGGATGTGCCGGCCGATCGCGCGCCAGCGCTTGATCTGTCGCTCGTCCTCTCCCGGGATGCGGCGGCCCATGTAGTACCTGCAGTACCACTGGAACCACCCCCGAGGATCCTCTTTATATATCCAGCCCTTGGCGCGCCACACCGAGAGCGGCTGCGAGGCATTCACACCGAAGTAATTCAGCTTGGGGTCGTGCCGCTCGGGCGAGAGCTTGACCCCCTTGAACCACGCCTTGGGGAACTCTTTCGTGCAGTCGGTCATATACTTGCCGCCAAAGACGCCCAGCTTGAGCATCTCGGCGGGCGTCAGATCGGGCTTAAAGTCAGGTGCGAAGTTCCTCCCCACCGGCTCAGTGAGCGTGTAGCGATACCCTTTTTGCATTCGATCGTTTACAACTACTTTCTTACCTGCCTTCTCCATAATCAACGGTTAGACCAAATGCTTAAATTCTTCTAGATCATGTTCACGTTCACTCTCGTCCTTCGGCCTATGTACTGCGTTGCGATAATACGCCCCACCGTCACTAGTCTCACGTGCAAAATGTTCGCCAAAGAGATACCGAATGCTGTTCGTGTCACAAACGGCAGGATTGGTATGCTCACCTGCAAGTGTCACTAGTTTCTCCACTAGGTCGTTCCCGCCCTTAATCAACAAGATCTCCGACTCGCCCTCGTTGAAATGTTGCGCCGTCTGCTGCTGTAGACTCTCCGATAGGTTGGGGTACATTGCATTAAGGACAAAATTCTCAGGGAGCTGTTTGTGCTTTCTGCTTACGATTGAAAGTCCTGTGTGTTCGATTTTTTGCACGATAGCGTCTCTATAGCGAAATGCCTCTGGTTTAATCACCACGACTGCCATGCCTGTTTTTTCGTCTATAGCAATGTTAGACGACTCAATAATCTTTTCTATCGACACTTCTGGTACGTTTTCCGGGACTCGCTCCATATCACTCAACGCGATCAAACGTAAACCAGCGAAGCTCGCGTACTGGGATACCATATTTCTCCTTTAGCACCCACGCGGCGTCGTGATATTCTACCCTGCTCCAATCAAGGCCGAGTTCTATGACTGCTTGTCTTATAGCGTCCTTAGATGGCCCTTCAATCTCGACATAGGCAGGCACCGTGGGCCATGTGTCGATATCAAACGTCACCCCGTCACGCTCTAACGTGTGTCGCTTCTTCTGCTGACGGCGAAACGGAGGGAACCCGATCGCTTCAAAAAAGAGTACTGCCTGATCTAGACTCTCTATGCCAAACTCAATCTCGTGTGCTCCCCCAAGCTCCTGACTGCGATGCTCTTTGTATGTAAGTTCTGTTTCATCGCCCACAGTACGGATACGCACGAATCGCGGTTCATCCTTCCATGCATTATCTGGTCCGTAAATGATTACTTCCTCGAGCATGGTCTCGCCACGATCTGTGGCTCCAAGTGCAATGAGCTTCGCCACCAGCGCAGCCTTATCAATCTCTAAAAAACGACATTCGATCTCAGGAGTCATACGGCATGGATTGGCCACATACGTTGTGCGAAAGCGTGTGTCGCAATGGCGACAAGCGTGCCGAGCACTGCCCCGCCTACTATGTCGAGCGGGTAATGCACGCCGGCGGCGATACGCCCCAGCCCAATGAGCGCTGCGGCAACAAAGAGCCCAGTGCCCCATCGCTTGTCGTAGCAGTACACCGCCGCCGCAAGCGCGAAGAAGAAGCTCGCGTGCCCTGAGGGAAATGAATATGACGCATCGGTGAAGAGCGGTGTGATCTCTGGGAGCGCCACGAAAGGGCGCGGGTTGGGGTACAGCGCGCGTATACCCTCGACCACCACGAAGCGTGCGACGGCACCCGAGACCGCTCCGACCATAAGCGCCTCGAGCTTACGTGCGCGCGACCAGGGCGCCTTATAGAGCGCGAGGAGACACACTGCCACTACTACAAAAGAGAGGTAGGTGGCAAAGAAGCGGATCACCGCGTCGCCGGCAGGCGACGCGCCCACCAAGCTATTGAGCGCAAGCGCGATACTCGCGTTCCAACCCATGGTTAGATAGTGCGGAAGGTGATATTGGCCGGCACGACAAAGAGTGCTGCGTCGGCACTCCACGGCTGACAGTCGTAGGAGTACTCCATGTTGGCGTCCATACCCTGCCCGCTCGGCGCAGCACTGCCCGAGCCTTGCGCGGTCATAGGAGCCTTAAAGCCTTGTGACATCATCGAGGACCAAGTGTACACATCGGTACCGTCAGCAAGCATGTGGCTCTCAACATTGCCGTACCCCTGCACGCTCGTGGTGAGATCGCCGCGGACCTTACCACCCGAGACATATACCACACCCGACGAGACAGCCTCGAGCGCGCTCGTGTCTACCGTACACTTCCAGCTCCCACTGCGGCCTGCGAGCGAGGCGAATGAGCCGCGCACACTCCCAGCCTCTGCCTGCTCGGCCACCTGATCCTGCGAACGGGTAAACACCGGATTCGCCGGGACGCGTGGCTGACTCATAAGATAGTACCCACCCCCGAGCACCACGACCACACTGACCACGACCCCGATTGCTGTATTAGTGTTCATATAAAGAAATAGTACCACGCAAGCAACGCGCCGACGTACCCAAGCACTAAAGTCGCGAAGGCACCGAGCGTATAGAGGAAGAATACGCGACCCTCCGCCACACGACCCTCGAAGCAGAGCTCGAGCGGCCGAGCGAAGAAGAGGTACGCCATGGTAGCTACCGAGAGCACAAGCAAGCCAAGCATCAGGAGCGGGAGGAAGAGCGTATCCTCGAGGAACGCGAGGTACACAAACACTCGATTAATAATGCCCACTACCCCGATAATATAGAGTGCTGCGAGTAGTGCGTGAGTGAGGGGCTTCATATCTCTGAAAACCCTCTCGGATACGCCAGGGTTACGACCCTTGCCGGAATTAGACGAAGAGGCTCGTGAGGAGTGCGACGAGGAGGATCGTAACAAGATGATTAAGACTGTCTGAAAAGAATTTCAGCCACGCGATAGAACGATCAATATTGCCCCAAATAATATGTCCGCCAACTACCGGCAGCATAAACGCAACCCAATTGAACACCACAAATCCGAGTGCCATGGGGAACGTAAGACCATTTTGAATGCTCATTGTGATGATAAACACCACAGCAAACGAGGTAAGAAGCGAGAGTAACATCTGCCCACCATAGAGCTTCCACATATGGGGCTTCATCTCTTGCATCTTTTTCTTCTGTTCTTCGGGTGATAATTTGTCGAACCCGACCGAACGCATATGGATCTTGCCCATCGGGGTTGCTGGGTTATACCACAAGGTCCCTATAATGATAGAAATCACAACACCGGCAAATGCAAGCAGACAGATGGTGGTCATATATCCAAACGATACCACAGGCGGGCTGCCGGTCAGGGAACGCGAGGACGCTCTCGATCTCTACAGGATCGGTGCACCTTGTGGAGATTTTGGTCCACGTATTCCTAAAATCTGCTCACAAGGTCTTCGTTAGAACTTTTATTGCCAGTAGAACTCTCCGTATAGTTCTTTATTAGTGACGCTGTGTAGCGCTTGTTTGATATATGGGATCACGTTCTCAGGCAAAGAGTCTAACGTGACCCATCTGAGATCATCGCACTTCTGTGGTTCCCTGTTCTGCACTTCTCCACTCCATGCGGTACACTCAAAGAAGAAGTCGAGGCGTTCGTCATTTGTGGGTGTACGACTTCGATGCATTACGTGTACAAGCCTTGCGTTCTCTCGAGCAACATCGATACCAATCTCTTCTTTTGCTTCTCGTACTAAACACGAGAGAACAGACTCGCCCTCGTCGACATGCCCCGCAGGAATGCTGTAGTTCCCGTCTTCATACCCGGTATTGAACCTTCGAAGCAGTAGAACCTGACCATCCTTCTTCAAGACTAAATATGAGGCGCAGATAATTTTATGTCTCTCTTCCATTTGAATATTATACCTGTCTGATTGGCTGCCGGTCAGGGACCATGAGTACATTCTCGGTCACACATAAATCTCTGCTGAGATTTTGTGCGACCCCGCCTCGCGCCGTCGCGCTGCGGCCTTCGAGCCCCTGACCGGCAGCAAAATATAGTCACGCGAAGCTCCGCTTCACGTTCGTTATTTTGCTGCCGGTCAGGGACTCGAACCCCAATTAACGGCTCCAGAGGCCGCTGTCCTACCATTAGACGAACCGGCAATACTCTCGCACGATACTTTAAAAACACTTGTTATTCAACTGCTATTTCTTTTTGCGAGCGACTGCGGCTTTGAGAAACTCGGTGAAAAGCGGGTGCGGCTCGAGCGGGCGTGCCTTAAATTCGGGGTGGAACTGTGTCGCAACCATAAAAGGGTGTGCGCTCTTGGGGAGCTCGGCGATCTCCATCAGTGAGCGGTCGGGCGAGGTACCCGAGAAGATCAGGCCTGCGCCCTCGAGCTGCTCCACGTACGCGTTGTTGATCTCGTAACGGTGGCGGTGGCGCTCTTGCACGATCTCGGCCTTGTAGGCTGCACGAGCGATGGTCCCCTTCTTGAGGTAGGCCGGATAGGTACCGAGGCGCATAGTGCCGCCGTACTTGTTGTCGGCGAGATGCTTCTTCTGCTCGAGCATCACGTCGACAATCGGGTGCTCGGCACTCTTCTTAATCTCAGTGGTGTGCGCACCTACAAGGCCGAGCACATTACGTGCGTACTCTATGACCATGAGCTGCATGCCGTAGCAGAGGCCGAAGTATGGGATCTTGTGCTCACGGGCGAATTGTATTGCCGCGATCTTACCCTCGATCCCCGCCTCGCCGAAGCCGCCCGGCACCAAGATCCCGTCATACCCGGCAAGCGCTTGCACTGCCTTACTCTGCTTGCTCGCTCCCTTAGCCTTCTCAAACTCTTTTGCATTGACCCAGGTAATGGCCACATGCTTGCCCAGCTTGGCCGCTGAGAACTTGAGCGCCTCGATCACCGAGAGGTATGCGTCTGAGAGGACGAAGTCGCCCGTATCAAAATATTTACCCACGATCGCTACCCTCACCTCAGGCACCTTCTTGTTGGCGGCAGCGGTGGCAAACTTCTTCCACGCAGCAAGGCTAGCCTTACGCTTCTCCGGGAGCTTGAGCGCCTCAAGGAGCGAGTCGGAGAGGCTGTCCTTTTCAAAATTGAGTGGTGCCTCGTAGATGCTCGAGATGTCGGGCGCGCTGATCACGCGCTCCTTGCGCACCGAGCACGAGATCGCGATCTTCTCCTTGCGTTTCTCGTCGAGCGGCTCCTTAGAGCGCGCAATGATGAAGTCGGGCTGCACGCCGTAGCTATTTAAATCGCGCACCGCGGTCTGCGTGGGTTTGGTCTTCATCTCACCGATCGTGCCTGGTGTCGGGAGGTACGAGACCATGACAAAAAGCACGTCGTCGGGATGGTTCATCTTAAGCACACGCGCAGCGTCGATAAAGAGCGCGTTTTGGAAGTCGCCAATCGTGCCACCGATCTCTACTACCGAGACGCGGCTGCCGTTTTGGGCAGCCGCGGCCTCGAAGCGCCGTAGGATCTCGTCTCGTACGTGTGGGATCGCCTCGACACACTTGCCGCCGTAGGCGAGGGCGCGCTCGCGCTCGATCACGGTCTGGTACACCATCCCGCTCGTCATGTAGTCATGGTTCGAGAGATCGCGGCCCAAGAAGCGCTCATAATTGCCCATATCTTGATCGGTCTCGAGACCACTCTTGAGCACAAACACCTCGCCGTGCTCGGTAGGGTTCATTGTCCCCGCGTCGACGTTTAGGTACGGGTCAACCTTAACCAGATTCACTGGGTACCCCTTCTGCTGGAGGAGCAGGCCAATGGAGCTTGTTACCACCCCCTTACCAACGCCGCTCATTACCCCGCCTAAGACGAATATGTACTTGTGACCCTCGAGTGCCATACCTAGACGCGCAGATACTTACGGGTAGCAAAGACTGACGCTGCACCCCCGAGCACGATCGCCGCACCAAGGAGAATTGCGGTGATCATAATGAAATTGCTTGCATAGTAGCTCCCGAGATGGAACCCGCCGAACCATACGGCGGTCTTCGCCCCCACGTACCAGGCCACGGGCCAGAGCGAGACCAAGACCAACACCGCCGAGATGAGGCCCGTAATAATGCCTTCGACAATAAACGGCGCCTGCACGTACGCATTGCTTGCTCCCACCAGCTTCATCACCGCGATCTCGTCTTTAGAGGTGTAGATAGCGAGGCGAATCGTCGCAAAGGCGATCAAGATAGAGGCGATCGCGAAGAAGAATACGACCGCAAGGCCGACCTGCCGTGTTGCGGCGATCGCCAGGACAAAACGATCGATCACCTCCTTGTTCTGTGCATAGTTGATGCGGTCGACGATCGATACCCCACCTGCCGAAAGTGTAGGTGATGCATCGAGGAAGTTCACAATACTCTCATACTGCGCAGGATCCTTAGCGCGGATCGAGAGCGAGGCGTCGAGTGGGTTCTCCCGGAGCTCGTCGAGCGCCTGGATCGTAAGCTGGTCGCTCGCATGTCGAGTGCGGAAGTCGGTCAGCGCCTCCTCAGCTGAGGTGTAGCTCACCTCTGCCACCTGCGGGAGCTGCTCGAGCTGGGCCTTAACGGAGAATATCTGTTCCTCGCTTGCTGTGCGGACAAAATATACTGATATATCTACCTTCTCCCGGATCATAGTGAGGGTGAAGTTGAGCAGTGCCGAGAGGAAAATGAGTGCGCTGATGATCCAGAGGGTAACGGTCATCACGAGCACGGTCGCGGCAGAGACGGCGCCACCACGGATGAAATTCTTCCCGCCCGTCACTATCACCCGCTTGAGGATCATGCTGTCCATACCCATAGTCTACAGGACGTACTTGCCCTTGGCATCGTCTCGCACAATCTTGCCCCCATCCATCGTCACCACGCGGCGCCCAATAGCGTCGACCACACCCTTATTGTGGGTAGTGATGATGATCGTGGTGCCGAGCTCATTGATCTTCTTCAAGATCTCGACGATCTCGTAGGTATTTACGGGGTCGAGATTGCCCGTCGGCTCGTCGGCTACGATCACGTCGGGTTGGTTGATGATCGCGCGACCTATCGCAATGCGCTGCTTCTCCCCACCCGAGAGCTGATCGGGGAAATGTGCGGCCTTGTCGGCCAGATTTACCAACTCAAGAATATAGGGCACATCGCTCGCGATCTCGCTGTCGGTACGACCTGTTGCCTCCATCGCAAAGGCGATATTCTCATAGGCGGTCTTGTTAGGAATGAGACGAAAATCTTGGAACACCGTGCCGATCTTGCGTCGATAATGATGGAGGGCTTTAGTGGGGAGATCGTTCACATCAACTGACTCAAAGAAGACAGCGCCGTCGGTTGGGCGCTCCTCGGCCAAGAGGAGCTTAAGGAGCGTGGTCTTACCTGCGCCCGAGTGGCCGACGATCGAGACAAACTCCTTGGGGGCGTCCGAGAGCGTCACGTCCTCGAGTGCGTGAGTCTTGCCGTATCGCTTCGTC
>JACCDR011685686.1_pt1 | contig 36285 bp, 51 predicted proteins | sample 7446431 | NCBI WGS metagenome assembly JACCDR01 (sample SAMN15323443, study PRJNA562643) | freshwater metagenome | isolation source: river surface water | place: USA:Blue River Watershed | collected 2017-08-17 | reverse complement strand
CTGGCCCTTGTCCCGCTCTACACACACACGACAGACAAACTTCAGCGCGACTCGCGACAGATCCGGTCGGATCCGTCGCGATTCGGCGTCACGCGCCCTCCGCCATCGCGGCGTCGGCGCCCTCGGTGTCGCCCGGGTCGCCGCCCTGCAGCTGCGCGATGACCGAGTTCAGCGCGTCGTTGATCGCGACGACGCGCTCGGCGCACGCCGCCACGACCTCGCCGGCGTCGACCGTCGGCATCGCGTCCGCCTCCGCGGGCATCGCGTCCGCGGCCTGCTGCACCAGGCCCTGCGCTTCGACCAACAAGTCCAACGAGCTCATCCTCTCCCTCCGTGCCGGGTTCACCCGGCGATTGAACACAGTTTCTACGCGGTCCAGACGCGAATGACCACGCGTACGATGTCGAAGTCGCGGATCAGGCCGTCCACGTCGTCACCCCGCGTCCTGGTGGCGCCGCACATGGACGACGACGCCGGGCGTGTCCTGCCGGCTCTCGTCCTCGCGCGGGAAGCACTTCACGGCGCGGCAGCTGACGACGCGCGCGTCGTCGGCCCACACGCCCGCGTCCGTGAGCGCGTCCTCGGTGGCGCGGACGAGCTTCGACAGGTCGGGCGTCCGGTCGGGGAACGTCCGGCGCCGCTTCGGCGCCGAGGCGGGCTTGCGGAGCGTGAAGATCATCTCGACGACGAGCGGCCCGTCGAGCGCGGTCCAGCCCTGCGGGAGCTGCGCCAGCGCGGCGTGAACCACGGCCTGACGCCAGGGCTTCACCTTAGCGCTCGACTCGACGAGCACGGCGCGCTTCCCGACGACGAAGCCCTTCTTGCTGCCCTGCGGCGCCGGGGTGCCGTGGACCGTGATCGTGATCGCGTCAGTCACGGGGCGGGCGATCACGAGCGGGAGGCCGGCGTTCATGCGACCTCCCGCCAGCTGTCGCCCGTCACCGGCACGTTCAGCGCGGTCGCGAGCCTGTTTCCGACCCGGCGCCCGTAGATGGACTCGGGCCCAGCGACCTCGTCGTACTCGCGGTTCGTCGCGACCACGGTGCAGAGCCCGTGACGCTCGCGGAAGCCGATGATCCGCTCGACGAGCATGGCCTCGTCGTCGCGGATCTTGCTGTTCAGGCCGAGCTCGTCGAGGAAGAGGACCGCGCGGCGGTCGTACGTGGGGAACCGCTGCTCGCCGTCCACCCGCACGCCGACGCCGACGGTGGCCACGTCCTTCACCGGGCTCTTGTCGAGGCCGCTGTGGCGCACGCGCTCACGGGACAGCACGTCGTCGAGGCTGTGATACTCGACGGCGGGCGCCGTCCGACGCACGAGGACCCGCCTTCCGTCGCGCTCCTCCCACCGCTCGCTCGCTACGGACAGCACCCGGCGCGCCATCGCGGCCATCAGCGTCGTCTTCCCGGTGCCCGGAGGCCCGTGGAGCACGACCCACGTGGGCGGCTTCCACTTCCGGAGCTCGCGCCACACGGCGCGCTGGCCGACCGGGACGCCGAGGACCGGCGCGTCACGCTGCGCGAGGCGGACGCGGGCCCGGAAGGCCTCCGGATCCTCGGACTCGCCCTGCGGGACGACCGCGTCGAGGCTGTACGCGACGAGCCGATCCGACAGGCCCACCCGCACGAGCTGGTCCCGCAGCTTGCTCTCGGCGACGTACTCCGCGGGACGCTGGCAGGACGGGCACGGGTCCACCGGCGGCGCCGCCCAGACGCCCGGGTAGCGGCGACCGTGGCGCTCGGGGATGTACCAGCTCCAAGGCCAGTCCTTCCCGCAGCCGCAGCGGATCGGCTCGGGCGCCTGCTGCGACGGTGGCGGGACGTTCGCGGCCACGTCGGCGAGGCCCTCGTCGACGGCGCGGGCGAACGGGTAGAGCTGGTCGAGTTCGTTCGACTGCATGGCAGGTTCCATCGGCTAAAGTGGGTCCCAGAGGTGAGGATCTTCGGCGGCGAGCTCGGCCACGGTCTTCCGCGGCTGGCGCTCGGACGGGTGTTCGCCTCGAGCACGGGGCCGGAGACGTGCTCCACCGGCCTGTTCGCCTCGCCACAGCTCCGCGTACTCGTCCACGTGGCGCAGGACGGTCATGAGCGTGAGGTCGAAGGTCCGGCCTTCGCCGTCGGGGCGCTCCCCGCGGAGAAACACGGCCCGGTCGGAGGAGCTGTGCGCCACGAAGCGCATCGCGTCCAGCACGGTGTCCGCGTCCTTCTTCAGCGCGCGGAGCAGCTTCTGGCCGACCTGGCTGGCCTTCCCGGTGGGCCTGCCAGGCTTGCGGCCGAGGGCGGTCTGCACGTCGAACGCCCAGAACCTCGCAGCCTCATCGAAGCGATCCGGGGCCCGGTCGGTCGCCTCGACCGACGGCGACGTCTGTCCTTGTGATCGTGATCGTGTTGGTGATCGTGGATCCAACAAGGGCGGTTGGTCGACGGTCGGCGCGCGGTCGGTCGGCGGTTGGTCGGCGGTCGGAATCCGTGCGATAGTGACGTGCGAACCGTTGACCGGCGGTTGGTCGGCGGTCGGTGCGCGGTTGGTCGGCGGTCGGCCGACGGTCGGTGCGCGGAGCGGATCGTGCCACTCGGTAGACGAAAGCAGAGCGCGAACCGCCCAGTTCGTCCAACCCCAGCGGTGCTCGCACGCCACCCGCCCGAGGGGCTTCCCGAGGTCGGCGTGGTAGCGAAGATCGAACATCGCGGCCGCTTTCGGCCACGGCTTCGGCAGTCGCTCGGCGAGCTCCGGCCACCAGGCGGACTCGAATCGGACCCACCCGCTCATCGGGTCACCGAGCGGTTGTGGCTGCAACCCGTTCGTGCAGGGAGGTGTGGATGTTGTGGATTCTGGGGATGACCGGGTGCGTGCCTGTGGACTGTACCGCCTACGACCCCGGCGGCGGGCTCTACCGCTGCGACCAGGTGTGGCTGTGCGAGGAGAGGAACCGGCCGCGGTTCTTCTACGAGTCCATCGACGGCGAGCTCTACGACTGCCAGGTCGAGGACCAGGAGTGCACGCGGATGCTGTGCGACGTGTGCACCCTCGGCGCGGACGTGCGCGAGCTCCTCTGCGACGAGTGACGGCCGGCGGATCACGCGGCCTCGTCCGGCGTCGGCGTGGGCTGCGGCGGCGGCTGTGGGTGCCGGACCTCGGACTGCTGCACGGACGGCGCCTCGGCGCGCAGCCGCCACGCGAGCAGCTGCTGCGAGACGCTGGCGCCGTAGAAGTCGAGCAGGCGCTGCAGGTTCTTCGGCGTCGGCGGCTTCCGGGCCTGCGGCGCCACCGCTTCCCAGAAGCTGACGGTGTTCGTGCCGACGCCCATGTACGCGGCGACCTCGGCGCGGGTCCTGTCGCCGCGAAGTTCACGCAACAATTGTCCGAGCTCCATCGTCTGTAGCCTCTACTCGGAGTGAGTCTACTGGGGGGAGTTAAGAATGCCAAGTGCCTCGAGGTCGCCGGCCGTGACAGATCGGTCGCCGATGGCAGACATGAACGACCTGGCGAAGCAGATTCGCCGTTTGAGGACAAACGCGGGCCTGACGCAGCGCCAGCTCGCGGACCAGTCCGGGTTGAGCCCGGCCTACATTGGGCACCTTGAAAGCGGGACGCGCGAGAACCCGAGCATCGAGGGGCTCGAGGCTCTCGCGACGGCCTTGGGCGCCGACCTGATTGTGAGGCTTGAAGGCAGAGAGCGCAACGCGGCGTCCGCCGCGCGCTTGTCCGCACCTGACCGCTTAGCCGTCCTGGTCCGCTTCACCGCAATTATCGGCAGACTTCCTGATCACATCGTCGCCGCCGTTCTCGAGGACTTGGCCGCCTGGGAGACCAAGTACCCGCCACAGGACGGGTAATAGGTCGCGGTCCGCCTCGATTACTGCGTCCCGAATCACCTGACGTTGCTCGCCGTCGGTCAGGTCGGCGAACGCTCGCATCGGCCCTCCTGTCATGAAATGTCACAATCATAACTCCCCGGAGTAGACAAGGGCCCCGGGTGCCGACTAGACTACTGACAGTAGTGCACCGGTCCTGTACCTCCGCAGGCGCCGGGCTGTCAGGAGTCCACCTTGACTATCGGCCGACACCAGATCGTACCGCAGGGTTCCGGCGAACAGCCGACCCCGACCGAGGCGCGCGCCGCCGCGCGCCGCCACACCCCTCGCGCCGCCTTCCGCGGCGCGCCCGTGTTCGACGGGCAGTGGGCCGCGCAGGTCCACCAGGACTGTGAGAGCGCCGACCCGCTGACGCCGCGCCTCTGGGCGCCCCGCGTGTCCCGGTGATCAACCCCGACGAGGGCATCGACCTCGGCGTCGCCGAGAAGCCGCAGCACTCGCTGCGGGTGCTGGCGCGGTTCACCTCCCTCGGCGAGCTCGTCCGGATCACGGACGAGCTGGCCGGCCAGAACGTGGCGCTCCGCGCGGAGCTCGCGGCGCAAGCGGAGACGATCCGGACCCTCGAGGGCCGGATCCGCGCCATCGAGGCGCTGTGGTCGAGCTCCGACGCGGGCCGGCTGGCCCACGAGCGGATGCAGATCGCGCAGGCCCAGGCGCAGCTCCGCGAGCTCGAGCAGCGGGTGCACGACATCGACGGCCGGGTCGGCGCGCTCGCCGACGAGCTCGACGAGCGGGGTGCGCCTTGATCGCGCTCTTGCTCGCCGCGTGCGGCGGAGCGCCGCCGGACAACGTGCGGTGCGACCACATCCCGGCCGGCCTGGTCGGGGAGATCATCGAGTCCGACGGCTCGACGCGCCCGGCGTTCGCCTGCGACGGCTACTGGCGCTGCGACGACGTGAGCTGGTTCGAGGGCGTCGTGTACGACGTGCACGAGGAGCTCGTCGAGGTCGCGCCCGGCGTCTGGGAGACCGAGCAGACGATCGGGGACTCGGACCTGTGGTGCGACCGGTGCCGGTGGGCCGGCGAGTCCGCGATGATCCTCGAGCTGGGGGCGTGGGCGGACCTGGCGCTCGAGTGCCCGTGGGTGACGCCGTGAAGGCGCTCATCGACTGGCTGTTCCCGCACGCCACGTGGCCCGACGACGTGGCGGATCGGCTCGTGGACCTCGGCGTGTGGCTGACGGAGGCGTGCGAGTTTGCGGTCGACGTCGTGGTGGCGACCGTCTGGTGCGCCGGCCTGGTCGCCGTCGCCTGCGGCGTCGCGTGGGTGCTCGGATGATCCGCGACCTGCGCAAGTTCTGGTGGACCTTCGGGTTTGCGTGCGGCGTCCTGTTCGTGTCGCTCTGCGTGATCGGCGTCGTCGTCGTGCTGGTGCACCGGTGACGCCGCGCACGCTCGGCCAGGCCGAGGCGCGGATCGCGGAGCTCGAGGAGCGCGTGGCCGAGCTGCAGGGCGAGGTTCAGCGCCAGCGCCAGCAGATCGAGAGCGACGCGAAGGAGATCAACAGCCTCACGGCGCAGGTGGACACGCTCGTCGGCGACGCGGTCGCCGCCGAGGAGTCACGACCCGCCGCCGCCGCCGACCGTGACCGGCTCCTCGCCGAGCTCCGGTCCCGGATCGCGTCCGCCTACCTGGCCGGCGCGCCCGAGCTCGTGGACACGCTCGAGCAGGTGGTCGGCGAGGTGCAGGAGGCTCTCGGATGGGTCTGATCCTGCTCGTGCTCGGCTGCATCCACGCGGTGCCGCCGACCCCGTCTACGACCGGGCCCGTGTGCGCCCGGCAGTACAGCCGTTGGGGCGACTGCTCCGACCTGTTCACCTGCACCGACGGCGCCCGGCGCTGGGTGCAGGGTCGTCCGCGCGGAGGCGTTCCCGCGCTCCGCTTTCCCGGCGAGGGGTGCGATCCGAACGACCTCGCCTGCCTCACCGCTGCTCGCGACGCCGCACAGGCGTGGGCGTGCGGCCCATCGACGGAGTTCTGAAGTGAAGACGTTCATCGTGTGTTGTGGCGCGAACGGTCGCGCCGTGCTCGTGGGCAAGTCCGAGACGGAGCCCGTCGCGGGGCAGCCGATCCGGCTCGTGCAGGTCCGCATGGTCCTGTACTGGGACCGCCAGTGCGGCGGCCTGCTTGGGCTCGCCGCGCGCGGCCCGAAGGGCGAGACGCGGATCACGTCGCCCGTCCCGTCGCACGGCGACGAGTGCGTGCGGCAGTGGCTGGAGTGCACGCCGGAGTCCGCGGCCGCCCTCGACGCCTGGCCGTCCGCGTGAGCGCCGAGACGGCGAGCGCCTTCGTCGAGCCCGGCGACGGCTCCGGCTACGGCTACGGCGACGGCTACGGCGACGGCTACGGCGACGGCTACGGCGACGGCTACGGCGACGGCTACGGCTACGGCGACGGCTACGGCTACGGCGACGGCGACGGCTACGGCTACGGCTCCGGCTCCGGCTCCGGCGACGGCGACGGCTACGGCGACGGCTACGGCTCCGGCGAGCTGATCGGCCGCGCCGGGCCCTACGAGGTGCGCCGGGTGTGGCCCGGCGTGGTCCGCATCGGCTGCCAGCTCCACACCGTCGCCGCGTGGCGCGAGCGGTGGTCGGAGCTCGCGGACGATCACGGCATCGAAGTCAACAACGACGAGGTCCAGCGCCTGCTGGTCCTCGCATCGAAGGAGTGATCGTGCAGTCTCCCCACCTGGTCCTGTCCCTGATCATCGGTCGCCTGCAGGACGACCTCGCCGAGCTCGACGAAGCCATCGGCCGTGGCGAGCCCGACATCTTCGAGCGCCTCGAGCGGGTCTGCGCCGGCAACGCGCGCGACCTGCAGTTCGTGGCGGGCCACCACGAGGGGGTCCGCGAGCGGGCCGAGGAGTTCGAGCAGTTCGCCGAGGCCGTGCGCGCCGGTCCGGGGGCGCGCATGCGGCAGGTGCGCATCGACCGTCCGCTGCTGCAGGAGCTCGAGACGAAGCTCGTCGACCGGGACCTGCGGATCGAGGAGCTCGAGAAGGAGCTCGCCGCGGCGCGTGCGGTGCCGCCGCTGTCGATCGGCTCCGGGCCGCCGGTGCCCGACGAGGTCGAGCGCATCGACCGCACGCCCGAGGGCTACGGGCCCATCGTCCTCACCGACGACGCCGACGCCCGCGCGGCGAAGGAGGACGCCGCCGCCGCCACGGTGAGCGAGCTCGACCGCGCGCTCGACCTGCTCGACGCGGTGAGCCGCGGCGACGCGCCGGCGGGTGAGGCGCTCGAGCAGCTGCGCCGGGCGACGGACGCGCTCGAGCAGTCGAACCCGACCGTGCTCCGCTCCGACGCGGACCTGATGCGCGCCATCGGCGGCCGCCCGAAGCCGATCCGGATCCTCGACGGCGGCGAGGTCTACGACGCCGAGGGCCGGGTGATCGGCCGCGTGGAGCTCGCCGACGTGCAGTGGGCGCGCGAGACGCTGGACGCGACGCTGCCGGCGCGCCCGCCGACGCTCGTGCCGACCGACGACGAGGACGACGAGCGGACGGTGGAGCTCCTGCCGGCGACGAAGCCGACGCCGCTCGAGCACCCGCCGCTCGCCCCGGACCTCCCGTCGCTCGGGCAGTGCCTGCACGGCGTGAACACCGACGCCCGCTGCGAGCGGCCCGTCCGCTCGCCGGGCGCGCGGTTCTGCGCCCAGCACGTCCCGCTCCCGCCGGAGTTCTGATGGACCTCCGCTTCTGGCTCACCTGGGCGGCGGCGTCCGTCCTCATCTACGTGGCGCTGCGCGCCACCGTCTTCTCGTAGTCGGAGCGCCCGATGGTCGCCGAGCACCGCTACCCCGATCGCGAGACCTGGCTCGCGCACCGCCGCATCGGCTCGTCCGACGTGGCCGCGCTGCTCGGGCTGTCGCACTTCTCGGGGCCCTGGGACGTGTACGAGCGCCTGGTGCTTGGCGCGCCCCCGGACGAGCCGAGCCCGGAGCAGCTCCGCGGCATCCGGCTCGAGGGCCGGGTGCTCGCGACCTACGCGGCCGTCACCGGCCGGAGCGTGCAGCGAACGCCGCCGCACACGCTGTACACCCGCGAGGACTGGTCCACGTCCACGCCGGACGCGCGCTCGGGCGAGCGCCTGGTCGAAGCGAAGACGGACCGGCACGCGCACCGCTGGGGTCCCGAGGAGCGGATCCGGCGGTGGGAGCCTGGCGCCGAGCAGATCGTGCGCCCCGACTACTGGCTGCAGGTGCAGCACCAGCTGTGGACGCTCGACGAGCGCGTCGCGGACCTGGCCGTGCTGCTCCCGGGCGAGGACCCGTTCCTGCCCGAGCTCCGCGTCTACACCATCGACCGCGACGAGGACGCGGTCGAGCGCCTGGTCGAACGGCTGCGCGCCTGGTGGCGCCGGCACATCGTCGGCCGCGAGCCGCCCGAGCTCGACGGCTCGGACGCCGCCGGTCGGGCCCTCGCCCTGCTCGAGCGGCAGGGCTCTCGGCCCGCGACCGCGCACGAGCTCGGCCTCGCGATGACCTACGAGCTGTGCGCGCGGCAGGAGAAGGCCGCGAAGGACGCCAAGAGGGCGGCGGGCCGCCTTCTCGTCGCGTCCGCCGGGCCGACCCGGCGCCTCGAGCTGCCCGGCCGCGGGCACGTGACCGTCGTGTCGAGCACGAGCTCGGCCCACCTCGACGAGGGCGCGCTCCTCGCCGACCACCCCGAGCTCGCGGAGGTCCTCGCGGCCTACCGGCGACCGGGCCACCCCTACGCGTTTCCCCGGGTTGTCCCGGGCAAGGGAGAGTGAGCGTGTCCGACCTGTTGTCCGCGAAGCCGCAGCGCCTGGTGCTGCGGTCGTTCCGCGCCGTGATGGACGGCGCCACGTTCTGCTGGGACCTGTTCTTCGAGGCGAACGACCCGGAGGAGCTGCCGGAGTGCATGAGCGAGGCCGAGGGCCTCACGAACGCCGCGAAGGAGGGCGCCCCCGCGGTGAAGGTCGAGAAGAACCTGAAGGACCGCGTCTTCGTCACCTGCAAGCGGGTGGACGCGGACGGCGAGCTCGACACGTACGTGGACGACCACGCCGGGTGGCTGCGCAGCGTCGAGGTCCGGGCGTCCGCGGACAGCCTGACCGTCGAGTGGGCGGTGCGGATCGAGGGCGGCGCCGAGCTCGGCTCGCCCATCGCGGGCGCCTGGAAGGGGCTGTCCGAGGTCCTCTGCACGTCGGCGCAGCAGACGCTGATCACGCCCGAGAAGGGCGCGGCGCCGAAGGGCAGCAGCAAGCGCCCGCGCGCCGAGGCCTGACCTGATCGCCCGGTGATCACCTCCGGGCACACCTGATCCTGTGCGGATCACTTCCAGCGAACGGAGCTACGACGTGTCTTTCTTCGACGAAGCAACCTACGAGGAGCCGAGCGCGCAGCGACGCGACGACGACGCTCCGCTCGACGTGGTCTCCCGCGTCGGTTCCCCGGCCAGCCAGGGGTTCGACCTGGCGCAGCTCGCGCGCCTGGCCCGCGAGCTCGGGCCGCGGGACATGGCGGAGATCAACAGCCGGGCGCGGCAGATCGGCGCCGAGCTCGGCCGCATCCTCGACCCGAACCCGAAGAACGAGGGGACCGGGGCCTACTACCGCTGGGCGGTGAAGAACCGCGACGGGACGAAGGGCACCATCGAGGGCCCGACGATCGGGCTGATGGATGCCTTGGTCGAGGTCTGGGGGCGCCTCGTCTACCAGGTCGAGATCCTCGAGGAGCGGGGCCAGCGGGTGACGCTCCGCGCGCGGGTGATCGACCTGGTTTCGTTGGTGATCCACGAGCGGCCGTACATCGCCCACCTGCGTCCGCCGCCGTCGCGGTTCGCGTCGAACGCCGACGAGAGCGAGCGGTGGCGCGTGATGCAGCTGCAGTCGGCCGAGTCAAAGGCCATCCGCGGCGTGCTCGAGCGCGTCGTCCCGCAGTCGGTGCAGCACCTGGCGCTCGAGGCGGCGAAGGAGGCCGCCGCCGGCGCGCAGCTCGGGAACGTGCCGGCGCTGGACGGCCAGGGCAAGCCGATCCTGGGGAAGGACGGCAAGCCGGTCATGCGGCGCGCCACCCTCCCGGAGGCCATCGACGCCGCGGTCAAGGGCCTCGGCACGCTGACCCCGCCGCCGGACTTCGGCCTGGTCGAGCGGTGGCTCGGTCGGCCGCGGGCGCAGTGGGTGGCCTCGGACCTGGCGGCGCTGCGCGGGCTGTACGCGCGGTGGAAGCGCGGCGAGCTGACGCCGGCGGGCTTCGCGGCCGAGGTGGCTGAGCAGGAGGCCGCGAGCGCGGGCGTCGCGGCGGACGAGCAGCAGCACGAGAACGGGACGGGCGGCGACCGGCTGTCCGGGCTCGGCCTCGGGAACACGGCGGGCGCCCCTTCACCCTCCACGACGAGTGCGACCGGGGGCAGTTCCGCTCCCGCCGCAGGCCCTGCGCCGTCCGAGGGTGGGGGCGCCTCGCCCTCCACGAAGAACAAGCCGACCACCGAGGGCGACGCCGAGGTGCTCGCGCAGGTCCTGGCGAAGGCCGGCGGTCGCGTGGTGACGAACATCGCGAAGTCGATGTGGCGCGAGGCGATGAACCTGGCGCGCGTGGGCGACGACCGGTGGAACGCGGCCATCGCTCACGGCGCGAAGGCCGGGTGGTTCGTGGCGACCGGGTACGAGCTGCAGCTGCCGAGCCACGCCGCGCAGCAGGACCTCCCGCCGGAGCCCGAGGGCGAGCCCGACGCGGTGGACAAGATGCCCGACGACGAGGTGCTCACCGAGTCGCGGTCGCTGATGGCCGACCTCGGGGAGGGCCTTGTCGACGAGGCGTTCGCCGCGGCCGGGGTGTTGTCGCTGGACGGCGCCAGCATGGACACGGAGCGCAAGGTGCTGCGCGAGCTGCTGAAGCGCGTCCCAGGCGGTGAGTCGTGATCGACCGCGACGACGCCGGCACCTGGTCCGAGTGGTTCGCCGACCTGACGCCGCACCCGTTGGTGGTGGCGTTCGTGGTCTGCGTGCTGGTCGGGGACTCGTGCCGGACGCGGGTGGACATCCTCACCCTGCGGGACCGCGTCGAAGTCCTCGAGGAGGCCACGCCGTGACCGACGAGCCGGCCAGCCTCGAGGAGGCGCTCGTGCAGCTGCGGGCGCGGAGCACGCCGCTCACGGACGCCCGGATCCGCGAGCTCGTGGACAACGCGGACTCCGACGAGGTGTCCAAGGCGGTGATCGCGCTCGTGGACGCGTACGAGACGTTCGACGACCTCGACGCGCACATCACACACCTGGTGTGCGTCGTGCTCGGCGTCGGAGGCACGCCGTGAGCACCACCGCTCCGCTGACGGTCCGCGCGCTGGTCGAGCTGCTCGACGGCGAGGAGGACGAGGCCGCGGTGGCGACCGCGCTCCGCGTCGCCGAGGGCGTCCTGAACCGGATCGCCGCTCGGCACGGGATGCCCGTCGCCGAAGGCCTGGCGCGGCGCGGCCTGCTGCTCGCGGGCATCGACCCGGGCCTCGTGCTCGTCCGCGAGGCCGACGGTGGCTGACGACCTCGCCCAGAAGCTCGCCCTGGCCCGCGCCCGGCGAGCGGCATCACAGTCGGCGGCAGCTCGTGGCGGTCACCACGAGCACCCCGCGCCCGCTCCCGGTGGCGCGACGCCGACTGCCTCGCCCGAGGCGCCGCCGCTGGTCTGGAGGGACCAGCGGCGGTTTCCCCTCCGGTGGCCCCCGCGGCGACCGGGCGAGGACCTCACGAGCTGGGGCGGTCGAGCGATGCGCGACGACGTCGACGACCCCATGGATCGAGAGCGCCGACGCCACGAGGCCGAGCGCGCGGCCTACGAGGCGGATCTGTACGCGCGCGAGCTCCGGGCCGAGCGGTCCCGGCGGGAGGTCCGATGAGCGTAGACACGGAGAGCGCGCGGATCTTCGCGCAGCTGATCGAGGCGATGGTCGCCGGCCCCGGCGTGGACGAGCCGACCGCGCGGGACGCGGCGAGGGTGCTCCGGGAGCTGGCGAGCTCGGTTGACCACGGGCGATCGGAGATGGCCCGCCTGGCGGGGGCGCTCGAGCTGGCGCTCACGAACACCGAGCGCGACCTCCGCGAGGCGCGGGAGGACCGCGGCTCTGCGGAGGCGACCATCGCCCGACTGCAGGCCGAGGTCGCGCGCCTCACCGCGCGTGAGGCGCAGCTGGACCAGCTCGACATCGTGCGGGAGCGCAACGAGGCCCGGGCGGCGCTGGAGAACTACTACCGGCCGTACGTCGACGCCATCCGGCGGGCGTACGGCTGCGGCGAGTTGGACCCGGACCCGGACCCGGCGAGAATCGCGGCGCTACGGGCGCAGGTCGAGCGCCTGCAGAACGACGTGGTCGAGCTGACCCAGGCCGGCGACCTCCACCGGAAGGAGGGCGACGAAGCCCGCGCCCAGCTCGCCGCGGTGGCCGCGCTGCTCCCTCCGCCGGGCGACCTCTTCACCGAGGAGTGGGTGGCGCTCCGCGTCCAGGCCGAGCTGGACCACCTCCGGGGGCTGGTGGCGCAGGCCGGCGTCGAGCTCGCTCGGGTCCAGGGCGAGCGCGACGAGGCTCGCGCCCACCTCCGCGAGGTGTTCCTGCTCGCGAGGGCGGGGACCACCCGGGACGAGGCGCGCATCGACGAGGCCAGGGCGTACCTGGTCAGGGTGTACCTGGAGGCGGTCGACCGGGAGGGGCCGCGCGCGCCCGGGGTGCTCGCCGAGGTCAAGGCCGAGCGCGACCGTCAGGACGCGAAGTGGGGCGAGCGGAACCACCCGGACCAGGTCGGCGGCTACCTCCGCCGGCCCATCGAGCTCGCCGGCGACTTCCGCCGGTGGCTGCGCGATGGGTCGGCCGCGTGGGACCTGATCCTGCTCGAGGAGGTCGCCGAGGCGTGGGACGCGATCGGGAACGAGAAGGCCCTCCGCGCAGAGCTCGTGCAGGTCGCGGCGGTGGCGGTCGCGTGGGTCGAGGCGCTGGACCGGCGGCAGGCGACGCCGTGACGACCTGGTGGACCACCGAGCAGGTGCTCGAGCACCTCCACGTCTCGACGGTGCTGCTCGCCGCCCTGCGACGTGCGCCGGTGGCCCGCCCTGCGTGGGTGCTCGTCGGCGGCGTCGAGGGCCAGCGGTCCGCGAGGTACCGGTGGGACGCGGATCGAGTAGACTCCTGGTTCCGTGAGGCGTGCGCGTGGCGTTCATCATCGAGCGAGGCGGGAAGTTCTGGGTCCGATGGCGGGAAGGCGGACGCGGAGGGGTCAACCGGTCCATCACCGTCAGCACCCGGAAGGCCGCCGACCGGCTCAAGGTCGAAGTCGAGGACGCGCTCGAGCGCACCGGTCGGTACGAACCTCGTCGACCTGGTCGCTCGACACCGCTCGAGGTGATCCTGGTCGACTACACGAAGTGGTCGATGCGCGTGCACCGACCGAACACCACGCGCCGGATCGCGCAGGTCCTCGAGCTGTTCCGCCGCTGGGTCGGCGTGAAGGCCCTCGCCGAGCACCTGACGTACGAGCTGCTCGGCGACTACCACGCCCACCTCGAGCGGCCCGAGACGGGTCGCCACCTGCACCGCCGCGGCTCCGAGACGATCCGGAAGCACCTCGAGGCGATCGAAGTGTGGTGGCAGTGGGCGTGGGATCAGCAGGCGCGAGGCGTGTACGTCGGGGTTCCGCAGCCGATCCGGCTCGGCCTGCGACGCGAGCCGGCGCCGACGAAGCGCGCCCCGACCTGGGCGGAGATGGACGCGGCGATCGGAGTCTCGGACGGCTGGCAGCACGACCTGTACGTCGTCCTGCGCTGCACCGGGCTCCGCGTGCAGCAGGCGCTCGAGCTCCGGTGGTCGGACTTCCGCCTCGACCTCGAGGTCCCGATCCTGCACGTCCGGCCCGAGCTCGGGAAGTCGCGGCAGGAGCGGCGCGGGCGCTGGGTTCCGGTCGCTCCGGTGCTCGTGCGCGAGCTCGAGCGCCTGGCGCGGGACGGCGATCACGTCGTCGGGTGCGCCCGCGATCGGCGGGAGGCGCGAGCTCGGGACGCTGCTCGAGCGTGGGCGCGGGCCGGGGTCGATCCGGTCGTGTGCGAGCAGCCGCACCACGCGTTCCGCGCGGGGTTCACGACCGGGCTGAAGCGGCTCGGCGCCGACGTGGAAGCGGTCGAGTACCTGACCGGCCGGAGCCTGGGGGTCCGGGACCGCTACCTCGACCCGGACGCGCTCCCGCTGGTTCAGGCGGTTGAGCTCGTCCCGGAGATCGGCTCCACGACGGAGGAGCGTACAGCGGGCGTACACCGCGGGGGTACGGCGCCAGCTCTGCGCGTTGTGAGCCAAGAATGAAGGATGCGGCGGCGGACCATGGTGATCGAACCCGACCCACGTTGATCGGTCGTTCGCGCTGTGCTGGTCCTCTTTCGCGAGCCGTTCTGTCGGCGTCCCGTGCGAGGTCGAGTGACCCCGTTCGAGGACGCCGTGCGTACGCGGTGCGTACAACCGCGCGGAGGTGGTCGTGGTCACGGTGAACGTGAAGCTGGTGGACGGGCGGGTGGTGTCGATCGTGCCGGGGGCGATCGCGGCCTTCGAGGACCGGGAGGGCGTGGGGCAGCCGTTCGGCCTGGCCGTGACGCACCCGGTGATCGTGCTCGTGGACGGCACGCGCTACGACTGCGAGCGCCTGCAGTGCCCGCCGGACATGCCGCAGTCCGTGGCGATGGCGAACGCGGTCAGCAACGCGATCATCGCGATGGCCCAGAAGCAAGAGCTGCGCAGCAGGCTCGTCGGCGCCAACTGATGGACGCCCGGGAGTGCCTCGAGCTCGCGTACGACACCGCCACGGAGCTGGTCGAGCGTGCAGAGCGGGACCCGATCAGCGCGCTTCGGTGGCTCCCGCTGCAGCACGAGTTCCTCGCGGACCCGTACCCGTACAAGCAGATCCGGTGCGGGAACCAGACGATCGGGAAGACGACGCCGGCGCTGGCGCTGATGATCGGCTCGTGCCTCGGCGTGCATCCGCTCGGCGACCAGGGCTACGCGCTCCCGCCGCCGCCGGTCGAGTGGTGGCTCGTCGTGGCCAGCGCAAAGGTCGGCGTCCAGACGCAGAAGAAGCTGCGCGCCCTGCTCCCGCCGGACGAGCTCGACCCGCGAACGGAGTGGGACCCGGTGCGGGGCTACACGCCGGTGAACGCGCCCAGCGTCGTGTTCAAGAACGGCAGCATCATCCGGATCCTGACGACCGGGAACGCGGGCAGCTCGGCCGAGACGCAGCGCGCGATGGACTTCGCGAGCGCCACCATCGACGGGGTGCTCTGGGACGAGCCCCCGCGGAACCAGCGGCTGTTCACCGAGTCGCTGCAGCGCGTGCAGGAGCGCGGCGGCGTCGTGCTGCTGTCGTACACGCCGATCAACGCCCCGACGTGGTACCTGCGGGAGTTGTGCGAGGCGGGGACCATCCACGACCACTGGGTGCCGCTCTCGCCGGCCCAGCTCGTCCCGCTCGGCTCGACGGAGCCGCTCCGCACGGTGGACGGGCGCCCGAAGGACGCGCAGTGGATTGCCGAGCGCGAGGCCGTCGTCCCGGCCCACGAGCGCCCCGTCGTCATCCACGGCGAGTGGGAGGTGCGCTCCGTCGCCAGGTACTTCGAGCACTTCCGCGACGGCGGCGGTGACAGCCACGTCCACAACCGGATCCCGGACATGGAGGTGGACCTGGTGCTCGGGCTCGACCACGGCAGCAAGCCCGGCAAGCAGTGCGCCGAGCTCGCCGCGGTGTGGAAGGACCGGCCGGATCGACCGTGGCGGGTCTACGCGGTGGACGAGTACACGGACAAGACGGGCCGGGCCACGCCCCGAGAGGACGCGCGCGGCATCCTGCACGTACTCGACCGCAACGGGATCCGGTGGCGGGACCTGTCCTTCGTCGGCGGCGACCGCGTCCACGAGCCTGGGAAGCCGACGATGAAGTCGAACCAGGAGCTCGAGAACGAGATCCGCGCGGAGCTGATCCGACGCGGTGAGCTGCGGGCCGACGAGGAGCTGTACCCGCACATCCGCACGATCAAGCGCGGAGCGGCCCGCGGACCCGGTTCGGTGGGCCTGCGGATGCGCTGGTTGTACCACCGCACGTGCGAGCCCGGCGGATTCGGCGTAAACTCGCGCTGTGCCCGGTTGCGCGAGGGTCTCAACAAGTTCGACCTGCGCGACACCGAGTGGAAGGACCCGATCGATGCCTTGGTCTACGGGTGTGACCCCTTCATCTTCAACGACGGCATCCAGCGCTACGCGCCCGACATCGTGCTCGGGTAGCCGCCGATGAAGCAACTCGGCGAGCCCAGCCTCTCGGACAGCGTCCGCGTCCAGGTCTCTCGTGCTCGCCGGCGGCTGCTGTACGGGCAGTGGGAGGAGGACGCCATCGAGCGGATCCGCGCTCGACTCGGCCCCATCCGGAGACGCGCCCTCGGCTACCCGGACCTGTCGGCGAACCCCTTCCGCTCGGTCTGCCACCAGGTCGCGGTGCTGTACGACCGGGAGCCGAAGATCAGCCACCCCGACGCCGGGAAGGAAGCGGTCGCGTTCCTCAACCGGAAGCTGCGCGAGGCCCTGTGGGCGTCGAAGATGCAGCGCGTCCAGCGGGACACCATCGGGATCCGCGAGATGCTCGTCCGCACCGACGTGAGCGAGCGCGGCAAGCTGCTGATCCGGCCCGTGTTCCCCGACCGCGTCGACCTGCAGGCCGGCGACGACGAGCCCGACCACCCGGCGCGCATCACCGAGGCCCGCCCGCGGAAGCTCGGCAGCGCCGCGACGCCCGTGTGGACGTACGACGAGCTCGACCTCGCGACGCCGTCGTACACGGTGAGGAAGGGCGACGGGCGCGAGATCACCAAGGCCGCGCTGGGCGGCTCGGCGAGTGGCAAGGCCTACCCGTACGTGTGGCAGGATGGAATGCCGTTCCTGCCGTACACGCTGTACCACGCGACCCCGACCGGGCTCCTGTGGGACCCGTTCGAGCTCCGCGAGCTCGTCGAGGCGACGTACGAGTCGTGCGTGAACTGGTCCTTCTGGGGCCACATCCTGCGCGACGCGAGCTGGCCGCAGCGGTGGCGCATCGACCTGGCGGTCCAGGGGACGCGCGTCGACGGCGGATCGCACTCGCCCGTGGAGTCGGTGACGACGGACCCGGCGACGATCCTGGGCTTCGTCAGCACGCGTCAGGACAGCTCCGCGTCGCCGACGCCCCCGGGCCAGTTCGCCCCGGCCGCGAACGTCCTCGAGGTCGCCGAGGCGCTGATGGTCTACGACCAGCGCGTCGCCGCCTACGCTGGGGTGACGGACCCGGACTTCATTCGGCGCTCGGGTGACCCTCGCAGCGGCTACGCGCTCGCGATCAGCCGCGACGGGCAGCGGTCCGCGTCCCGGAAGTTCGAGCCGCAGTTCCGCGCCGGCGACGAGGAGCTGCTCTCCAAGTGTGCCGCGCAGCTGAATCGTCACGCCGAGGAGACAGGTTTCGAGGATAGCGACGGCTACGTCGAGCTGCCCGAGTCGGGGTGGGTGCTCCGTTACCCGGGCCTGCCGCTGACGCCGGACGAGCAGGACGCGCGCCGGCGCAACGTGCTCGAGCTGCTCGACCGCGGCCTCATGAGCCGGCTCCGGGCCTACGCGGAGCTGCACGAGCTCGAGCTCGAGGAGGCGAAGGCCGAGCTCGAGGAGATCCCCGACCCGCACGCGGGCGCGGGGCTGGACGGCGCAGGCGAGAACGACGCAGCAGCGCCAGCGAACGGCGCGGGAGCGGTGGCATGAGCGATGCGGCAGCAGGAGCGGGAGCGAACGGGGCGGGCGCGGCGCCGGCGAGGACGGCGGGCACCGCCGGCGAGGCTGCGGTGGCCCAGCTGCGAGACGCGCGGCGGCGCCTCGGTGCGGCGGGCCAGGAGATCGAGCAGCTGAAGGAGCAGATCGCACAGCTCACCGTGAAGGCCGAGACGGCGGACACGCTGGGCGGCGAGGTCAAGCGCCTGAAGGCGGAGATCACGGGCCTCGGCGAGCAGCACGCGACGGAGCGGTCGCTGTGGGCCGCGGGGCTCACCGACCCGGACGAGGTCGAGCTCGTGAAGTTCGCCCACGGGCGGCTCCCCGAGAAGGACCGCCCGACGCTCGGGGCCTTCGTCGAGGGCCTGAAGAAGGACCCGACCAAGGCGCCGAAGCTGATCGAGAACATCGCGGCCCGGTGGAAGTCGAAGGACGGCGGGAAGGGCGCGGCGGGCGCCGGTGGGAGCGGCGCGGGCCAGAAGCGACCGGCCATCCGCCCGAACCGCGGCGTGGTGGACACGGACGGCGAGGACGGCGCGGGTGCGCCGACCACGGCCGAGTTCGACGCCGCAAACCAGGCGGCGGCCCGGGGTGATCGGAAGGCGCTGGACGCCCTGCGCGAGCGGATGGGCTTGCCAGCTCGGGCCCGGCGGCGCTAGCCTAGGACTCTACTGGGGTCGTCGCCCGAGCGGAACGGAGCGACCGAAGGTGTAGCGCTACACTGACGGACGCCGCTCATCGGACGTTACCAGCGTCGCCGGCTGTGATGGGCGTACCGGGTGTCGTCGGCCCTCAACGGACGTGGTCCAGAACCACCACGTTTCGTTGGGGGCCCTGCCATGGCCGCGGTGAACAGCAACACGTACAGCTCGCTCGGTGACCTCCTCACGTCCGAGGTCCTCAACGGAGAGGTCGTCCTCCTCCTGGCCGAGCGCAACTACCTGCCGAACCACCCGGCGATCTTCATGGCCGAGCCCATCGACGGGTCGGGCTCGAGCACGCGGAAGGTGTCGCACGTCGGGCTCTTCGCGTACGACCTGCCCGCCGCGCTCGCCGACGGTGCGACGGTGTCGCTCACCGCGCTCTCGGACGGGTCCACGACCCTGTCGGTGAGCCGCTACACGAAGGCGTACGGTGCGACGGACCTCGCGCGGCTCACGCTGCCGAGCGGCCGCATCGACCCCGCAATTCTGGCGTCGGACGCTGTGATGTCGATGAACGCCCGTGCGACCGACCTGATCTGTGACGTCATCGACGGCTTCTCCACGCAGAGCGGCCCGGGCAGCGGGGTCGACCTGGACGTGGCCTCGACCATGGGCGTGATCGGCGCCGCGGCGGTGGGCAACCTGCCCGGGAACGCCTTCATGGGCGTGCTCCACGGGCAGCAGTGGAGCGACCTGATCGTCGACGGTGGCACGTCGATCGGCAGCGCCGGCGGCGGCACGCAGAACTACAACGCCCAGCTCGCGCAGATGCAGGAGCTGCGCGGCGGCGGCTACGTCGGCAGCTGGCTCGGGGTGGACTGGTTCCGCAACAACCGCGTGAAGACCGGCAACGCGGGCGCGGACCGGATGGGCGCGCTGTTCAGCTACGGCGGCGTGATGGGCATCGTCGGCACGTTCAGCATGGTCGGCGTCGAGGACCCCAACAACCAGGTGCTGATCGGCGGCGGCGACGGCCTGTCGCCGGTGCTGCTGTTCGAGCGGGCGCGCGACGCGTACAGCGCCGAGACGGCGTTCATCTGCCACGCGTGGATGGGCTGGGCGAAGGGCGTCGAGGCCGGGATCACGATTCCCTCGGACGCGTAGTCCGGGGCCGGGAGCGACGATGGCGAAGATCAAGGGCGCAACGGGCGACGGCGAGGGCGGCGAGGGCCAGGACGCGCAGGCGCAGGCCGCGCTCCCCGCGCAGCAGCCGGAGCTCCGTCCGCTCGGGCGGCAGGTGCACTCGAGCGGCGCGGCGGAGTTCGAGGAGATCCTGCCCGAGCTGTCCGGCGGCACCCGCGAGCGCGACCCCTTCCCGAAGGTGCCGGCGCAGTCGCCGTTCTACCTGGTCTACACGCCCGACCGATGGGACGTGATCGAGGGCCAGCTGGTGCCCTCGCTGTACAAGCTGTCGCTGACCCCGGGCGCGAACGCGGTCACCCGCGGCGCCGGCGGGCGGCCCGATCCGACGGACGCCATCGCCGGCGTCGAGCGGCAGGGCCACTACCTGCTGCCCTGGGACATCGGCGGCGACGGCCGCTACATCCGCGCCTTCCAGGTCGGCACGGGCCAGGACCGGAAGACGGGCGCGGCGGTCAAGATCTACAGCTGGCACACCCGCTGGGAGCAGCTGTACGCCGGGAGCGACGCCATCCAGTCCGACACGGCGGGGTACGCGGCGTGGCTCGTGAGCCTCATCGAGCGCGGCCTGCTCCCGCGCCCGCGCCCCTACGTCGTCGAGCGCCTGCGCCGCCAGTACGAGACGGCGCTGCACAAGCGCCTCGGGAAGACGGGCGACGACGCGCTGTGCCAGGAGTACAAGCGCCGGATCAAGGCGTGCGTCATCGAGCAGGAGCGTCAGGCGGCCGCGTCCGCGCCGGCGCGGGCCGAGGACGCGGTGCCCGAGCTCGCCACGTGAGCCGCCGCTCCGACCAGCCGCGCCGTCAGCGCGGGACCCGGCTCGGGTACGAGCCCGTCGTGCAGGCGGGGTGGTCGGAGTACGGCTCCCGCAACGTCGAGCAGCACCCGCGCGAGGTGCACTACGACGTGCTGCGCCGCGAGGGCTTCGACGCAGAGCGGGCGCGGGAGATCAGCGCGCGGTCGGCCGAGCATCAGGAGCGGCTGTCCGAGGAGATGCGCGCCAAGCGGTCCGCCGAGGGCACCGAGCGCCAGGCGCAGCGCCTCGCGTCCCTGCTGCCCGACGCGTTCCTCACCGAGGAGCAGCGCGCCGAACGCGCCCGTGAGATCGCCGCCCGCGAGGCGCGGCTCGCCAGCGACGGGAGCTGACCGTGCCCTCCACCGACGTGCTGTACAGCGCGCGCGCGACGAGCCACGAGTGCCTCGAGCGCGGCCGCGACAACGTGATCAAGCAGCCGATGTACGACGCCGGCGCGCTCGTGGCCCCGACGGAGACGGGCTCGACGGTCACGATCTACAACGGCGCCGGCGCGGTGGTGGTGGCGGCGGCCGCGGTGACGGTGACGGGCTCGGTGGCGCAGCGGACCATCGCCGCGGCGACGCTCGCCGACGAGCTCCTCGGTGAGGGCTGGTCGATCGTGTGGTCGCTCATCATGCCGGACGGGACGACGCGCACGATCCGCCGCGCGGCGTCGCTGGTCCGGTCGCGGCTGCACCCGCCGGCGGTGGCGGCCGACCTGTTCGCGCGGATCCGGTCGCTGGACCCCTCCGGGTCGCACCCGATCACGAAGCTGACGCTGCCGCAGTTCGACGACTACCTCGACGAGTGCTGGCGGCAGATCGAGGAGCGCCTGCTGCGGAAGGGCCGGCGCCCGTGGCTGGTGATCTCGCCCGAGGCCCTGCGCGAGCTCCACGTCGTCGGCACGCTCGCGCTCGTGTTCGAGGACGGGGCCACGCGGACCTCGGGCGGCAACCACGAGGAGCGGGCGAAGCTCTACCGCTCCGAGTGGCACCGGGAGTGGGCGGAGACGCGGCTCGTCTACAACGAGACGGACGAGCTCGCCGCCGAGCACGCCGACGGATCCGCCGTCGGAACGCAGGCCACGACGTGGCTCCAATCCTTCGGGGACCAGCGGTCGCCCGGTTCGTGGGGGTGGTGATGTCTCTTGGGTCTCCGAAGCTCATCCAGCGTCTCGCCGCGGCGGTCGCGTTCAACAACACGGCGTCGCACACGGCCGTGGACAGCTTCGTCGCGCCGGCGAACTTCTTCACCGTCGGCAAGCTCCTGTTCTGGACCGGCGCCTTCGTGCAGACGGCCGTGAACGGCACGGACACGCTCCGCGTTCGCTGCCTGATCGGTTCGACCACGCTCACCGGGACGGCCGTGGCGGACTCCACGGCGGTCGCCGGCGCCGCGTCGAACACCTTCACGTGGGGCCTGTGGGTGCAGGTCGTGTCCACGTCCGCCCTCATCGTGTGGGGCAACTACACGGTGATGGGCGTCATCGGCACGGCGACGCACCGCACGGCGTACAGCTCGGTCACGGGCCTCGACTTCACCGCCGCGCTGCGGTTCGAGGTCACGGGCCTCTACTCGGCGGCGAACGCGTCGAACACGGCCAACTGCCAGTCGAACGTGTACGTCGAGTACCCGGGCTGACATGTCGCTCGCCCCCGCCGCCCTCCGCCAGCGCGTCGAGGCTCGGATCACGTCCGAGCTCGGCCCTGGCGTGGGCGACCCGCCGTGGAACGTCAGCGCGCTCGCGTACGACGCGTTCCCCGGGGGCGACCTCGACGACGCGCAGGCGCTGTCGTTTGCGGTGGGGGTGCCCGTCACCGACTTCGACTCGGCCTCGAGGCGGCAGGTCGGTCGGCAGATCGCAGCGACGACCATCGTCGCGGTGAAGTTCGCGAAGCGGCTCGCGAGCGACGATCACGTCGCCGACTACGACGCCGCGCTCGGTCTCGAGGCCACGCTCGTCGCCGCGGTGACCGGGACGACAGGTGATCGCGGCCCTGCTCCCGCGGTGTTTCGCGTCGAGCGTGGCCTCCACGAGAACGACGACACGCTGTTCGTCGCCGACGTGTGGTTCCGCGTGTTCCACCAGTACCCGATGTGAGGAGCAGAGATGGCCGCTGAATCGTCATTCTGGAAGAACGCCGACCAGGGCACCATCCAGCTCATCGATGGGACGGGCACCCCGGTCACGCTGACCCTGTCCACCGATCAGGGCAACCTGAAGGCCACCGCGTTTGCGGCCATCCTCAACGCCCCGGTCGTGATGGAGCGGCGCGGGAAGTTCGGCAGCCTCAACCGCGGCGTGCGTGCCTTCCCGCAGCTGACGCTGACGACGTTCATGGGCAACTTCGTCGGATCGACCACGAGCGCGCCCGGGACGCCGATGGAGTTCCTCACGAAGAAGGGCGCGTACGCCGCCAACGTCAGCACGCTCGGCGCGTCGCGCGAGTACACGGTCGACGTCAAGCTGACGGTCGAGGGCACCAACTTCGGCGACACGGCGGACGAGACCTGCACGTGGGAGGACTGCGTGCTCGTCAGCGCCGAGATGTCCGAGGCCGCCGAGGGCAACGCGATGGCCTACACCTTGCAGTGCCTCGGCAGCGTCGTCGTCGTCAACAACACGAACACGGTCACCTACTCGCAGGTGGCGTAGGAGAACCCATGGCTCTCGCCGAGGTGCACAGCCCGGGGGGACAGCTGCTCGCGTCGTTCAGCCGACGCGACGAGGACCGCGCCTGGCGCACGGTCCAGACCCAGGCCACCACCGAGCACTCGCTCGAGGACGGGGGCACCGAGTCCCGCCGTCGCTGGCCGGTGGGCACCCGCGTCACGATGGACGGGCAGCCGTGGGCGACGCTCACGCCGGCCGGGTGGTCGCGGTCGGGCGTGGCGGCCGCGCCGGTCCGCGACCCGGGCGAGGTCTCCAGTGACTACTGAAGCCCCCGCGCTCCCGGACCGCCTCGCCGGCGCCGAGCTCCGGCTTGTGGCGCCCACGCGCCCCTCCGAGCGCTACGCGCTGCAGATGGCCCTGCAGGACGTGGTGAACGGCGACCGGGCGCACTCCCCGACGCACCTGGTCCTCGCGAGCGCGCTCGGCCTGTGCTGGCCGCGCCTGCGGACCCGCGTGAAGTTCGCCGGCGACGTGCTCGACCACGGGATGCGCGTCCTCGACACGCTGCTCGACCCCACGATCAAGCTCGCCCCCGGCGACAAGCCCGCGGAGATGATCGACATCGTCCGCGTGGGGTGGGCCGCGGTGGACCTGATCCGGCGCGCCACGGTGACCGCGGACGAGGTCCGGGGCGCCATGGATTTCTCCGCAGCCCCCTCGGGAAGCACGAGCGAGAAGTCCTCGCCGTCGAGCGCCGGTGGGGGCGAGAGCCCGGGTGGCTCGGAACACTGACCTCCGAGGACCAGGCGCTGCTGATCGCCGATCACCGCCTCGAGCTGGAGGAGCTCACGAAGCGCAGGAGAGCAGCCAATGGCCCAGATCACAAGGTACCGCGAGGGCAACGTCACGGTCACCCTGGACGAGGGCCTGGCGCGCTGGGTTGAGCAGGTCCTGCACGACACCGAGCGCGCCGTGGTGGACCACATCGAGCGCGAGGTCGAGAAGGTCTACCAGGCTGCTCGAGCAGACTGGCCGGTGCGCACGGGCCGCTCGCGTGACGGCCTGCGCACCGCGCTCACCTTTGACCGCACGCGGGGCCGCGTCGAGGGGTCGATCCTCGCGCTGGTCCCGTACACGGTCTACATCAAGCCGCGGAAGCTGCGCGGGAAGACGACGGCGTGGCAGGCGTACGCCCGCGGTCCCATCACGGCGCTGAAGAAGCGCCTCCTCCTCGAGCTCGGCCCGGTGATCGTGTCGGGCAACCGGGGCTCACGTGGCCGGTGATCGTCTCTCCATCGGCGTAGTTGCCGAGATTAAAGAGTTTGAGCGCCGCTTCTCGATGATGCCGGAGGTGGGCGCGAAGCAAGCGCGCGAGCTCGCGAACCAGATCAAGCGCGAGCTCCGCTCGGCGGAGGACGGCGCCGGCCAGTCGGCGACCAAGATCGGGAAGGCCCTCGGCGGAATCAGCGACGTGGTCGAGAAGGGCCTGAAGAAGCTCGGCCCGCTCGGGGGCGAGGTCGCCGACGTGCTGTTCGACTTCGGCGCGCCGCTGGCCGAGGCCGCGATGGGGGTCGGCGAGGTCACCGCGGGCATGGGGGCCGCGGGGATGGCGGCCACGGCCGCCGGCGTGGCGGTGCTGGGGGTGGCCGCTGCGGCCGCTGCAGTGGCCGTGGGAGCGGGCCTGGCGGTGGCGGGCATGGTGGCCATCACCGAGGGCGCCATCGCGGCCCGGGACCGCCTCGAGGAGGCCGGACAGGCGGCGCGGATCCCTCCCGAGGCGAGCGCCGCCCTCGACCAGTACCAGGGCGCGACCTCGCGGCTGTGGCAGGAGGTGGACGTGCTCACCGTCCAGCTCGGGGGCGCGCTCGCTCCCGCGCTGACGGTGCTCGCGGACCTGGTGGGCGACCTCATCGAGTGGGTGAACAACCTCGACAAGTCGTTTGCGGCCCTCCGGCGGGGCATCGACCAGGTCGTGGACATGCTCCCCGAGTGGGCGAAGTGGCCCACCGCGATCAACGCCGTGAAGGAGGCTGTGAACGCGCTCGAGCAGGGCTACACGAAGCTGAAGGAGTCCGCGGACGGGGCGAAGCTGGCGCCGACGCAGGAGGAGATCGATCGCTGGAAGACGCTGCGCGACGAGCGCGCGAAGCTCGCCAGCGAGGAAGCGGCCCGGCAGCGGAAAGAGCTGACCGACGCCATCGAGGCGGAGGTCAAGTACAACGAGTCCATCGCCGAGCTGCAGCAGTGGCTGTTCGACCACCAGGCCGAGCTGGACCAGGCGCAGTGGGACCAGAAGCTCGAGCTGTACACGGGGCTTGTGCAGGCCCACGAGCGGGCGCAGGACCTGATGCTCGCTGCCACCATCGAGCGGCAGCAGCGCGAGAACGCTCTCGCGGCGAAAGCCCGCGAGGATGAGAAGCGGGACCTGCAGCGGGACCTCGACTCCATCGACAAGATCGCGCAGGCGACCCAAAGCCTCGCGGACCTGGTGGTGGAGAACTACCAGCGCCGGATGGACGCGGGAGAGGAGCTCACCGAGGCCGAGCGGCGAGCGGCGAACACCGCCTTCCGGATCGCCCAAGCCGCCGCCCTCGCCCAGATCGGCATCGACCTCGCCAGGGCGTTCGCGGGCTTCCTCGCGACGTACTCGGTGCTCGGGCCGGGTGCGATCCTGGCCGCGACGGCGGAGGTGGCCGCTGCCGCTGCGGCCGTCGCTCCCATCCTCGGGCAGAAGCCGCCGTTCCCGATGGGCGAGTCGCCGAACGCGGCGAGCGCCGGTGGTGGCGGTGGCGGTGGCGGTGGCGGCGAGCTGATCCCGCTCGACGGCCCACAATCGCAGGGCAAGGGCACGGCTGCGGGGTACGCCGACTCGTACGGCGGCGCCGGCTCCGGCAACGCGAACGGCAGCGGCGGGAACGGAGGCAGCGGGCGTCCGCAGGCGGCGAGTTCCAACGTGTACCGCAGCGACGGAAACACGGTCATGGTCGTGTTCAGCAACGGGCGGGTCGGCAAGCGGAGGGTGTACTGATGGGCCGCCAGAATCCAGGCTTCGGCCTTGTCCTCCTCGACTCGCGCATCGAGCTCGACGCCCTCGCGGTGAAGGGCAGCGGCACGCGGGAGTCGGCCTACACGGAGGACGGCGCGCAGCCGGGCCTCGCCGTGCCCGACGACACGAGCTCGAGCTGGCGCCCGCAGGTGAGCGCCGCGCAGTCGGTCGAGCTCGACCTCCGGACCGTGCGCGGGGGCTACGCGGGCCGCGAGGGAGCCGAGGTCCTGTACAGGCTCGGGACCGACACCGACGACGCGGACTACCGCGGGTGGTGCGAGCCGAACCTCGTGACCGGCTGGTCTGCGGGGATCAGCTACACGCAGGGCATGGACACGTGGGGCGGGTCGCTCACGTGGGACAACGTGGTCGCGTGCGTGACCCGCGACGGCGTGATGGTGATCGCCGCCGTGGACGACAGCGCGGGCACCGGGCAGGTGTGGCAGTACCACTGCCGCACGGGCGCGTGGGTGGTGGGGCAGACGTTCGCGGCGAACGCGCCGGGTCTCGACGGCGCCATCGGCATCGTCTACGACCCCGACGAGGACCGCGTGATCCTGTACTCGGGGTCGAGCTTGTCGGCGGGCGTGCGCAAGACGGCGTTTGTCAGCGACGACGCGGGGTTGACCTTCGAGCCCTACACGCGCGGGTTCTACGGGGCCATCGGCGGCGGCGACCTCGGCGCCTACCGGATCGCGGCCCGCCCGAACGGCGGCGAGTGGCTGATGTTCACCGTCACCGTCACGACCGGCGGCACCGCGGGCGCCGTACAGACCGCGAGCTCGGATCGCGGCACGACCTGGGAGCGGATCAACTCGCTGACGGACCTCGGGGACCAGGACGGGTTCTGGCCCGTGTGGACCGGGTCGAGCTTCCTGGTCGCGTACACGAACGCGAGCGACCAGCCGTGCGTGAGGCTCCTGGCGAGCGCTCGAGCAGAGTTCGCGAACGCGACCGAGGTGGTGGTTGACGACTCGCAGACGGCGCGCGTCGTCGTCCCGGTGGTGGACGCGGACGGCGTGATCTACCTGTACGCCACAAAGTTCTCGAGCCCGAACACGACCGAGGACCTGGCCGTCTACCGGTCGATGGACGGCGGGCTGACCTGGAGTCGCTACTACGCCGACGTGATCAGCGGCGGGTCTACGTCGCAGTGGTACGAGTGGGGCGGCGCGGTGGCGTCGTGCGGCTGCGTGTTCCTCGTGGGCGTGGGCGTGGGCAACACGAACACCGACGGGAGCATCGCCGTCCTCCGCCTGGGCGGCTGGTCGCAGGTCGCCGCGGGCACGGGCGGCCTCGTCCTGCTGTTCGGCGACACCGACACGTTCAACCACCTGTGGCGCGTGGCCTGGGGAGGCACGTGGGTGGACACCTCGATCGAAGGTCGGGTGTACTTCCCGATCGGGCGCCCCGACGAGCACGGGTGGACGGACCACAGCGGCTCGGGCGCGACGGGCACGTCGCTCACCTCAAGCACCGCGGACGCGTTGCGGCAGGCCGTCGCGGTCGGCGCCGCGCGGGAGTGGCGCTACACGGCGAGCGCGGCCAAGAGCGCGGTGATGTTCGAGGCCGAGATTTTCGTCTTCGGCGGCGCGACGCGGGCCACCGCGCTCGCCGCGGCGGGCCCGGACACGCACGCGACGCTGCGCCTGTCGGACGCGAGCACCTACGAGTACGACGTGATCGTCCACTTCTGCTCGGACGGCATCGCCCTCGAGGACGGGAACAGCGGCGCCACGATCGAGAGCGTGGCGCTGACGATGGGGGCGGCGTCGCCGACCTACCCGCTGACCTGGACGCGGGTGCGGGTGCAGCTCGTCGCGGGCCGCGTGGACTGGTGGTACGCGCAGGGCACCGGGGACCTCGCCGAGGTGTGGACGAAGGGCACCGGCGGCACGGTCAGCAACGGCGCGGCGTTCCCGACCCAGAGCCGCGTGGTTTGGGGCGAAGGGGCGATCAGCGCGCTGGCCACGGTCGCCTGGCGCATGGTCGCGTGCGCGTTCAACGGCGAGTGGCAGCACAGCATCGAGCCGCTCGCCGAGTACGAGAAGAGCTACACGTCCGGGGTCCGCGGTCACACGCTCGGGAGGGCGATCCCGGGACGGACGACGCCCTACCCGCTCCCGGAGCTCACGGCCGACGACGAGGCCATCGGCTTCCTCTCGGCGACGGGCGGGCCAACCTACCTCGGCGAGACCGTGCAGCTGCCGGTGGCGTACACGTACTCGATCGGCGCCGTGCATCCGTCGCAGTCGCCGTCGCCGCGCGACCGGTGGCGTCAGGGAATTGCGGCTGGCACGGACGAGGTGAAGCTCGTGTACGACCTGGGCGCCGCCCAGTGGTACGGCGACGCGCTGGCGCTGCTCGTGTGCCGCGGGCGGCCCGCGCAGTGGGTGCTCGAGACCGACGACGGCTCGACCGGATGGACCACGCAGGGCACCCTCGACCTGACGCTCGGCTCGTCGCTGACCTTCACGCGCACCGGCTACGTCGTGGTCGCGAACGGCGGCACGACGATCAGCCGCTACCTGCGCGAGAACGAGCTCGCCGGGGGCTACCTCACCAGCGGCGGCATCGGCGCGGAGATCCGCGCGAGCTCCGCGGGCTGGTGGGGCGGCAGCAACCGGCAGCAGGTGCGGATCACGCTCGCCGACATCGGCGACTTCCCGGCGTCCGGCTCCGACCTCTCCATCGTGTGCCCGGCCGGCCTGCTGGTCGTCTACCCGACGAGCGCGGTGATCCGGCGGTACGTGCGGATCCGGGCGGCGGCGAGCGCGGCGTGCCCCGACAGCCTGTACGGCGCGGGGATCCTCGCGGTCGGTCGGGTGATCGGCGTCGGCGCGGACCCGGCCTGGACCTGGTCGAGCGAGCGACGGCTGAACGTGAGGCGCACGCGCTCGAGCGACGGGGTGTCCGGCGCGCGCGAGCTCGGGCCCGTCGCACGGCGGCTGTCCTACGCGTGGCCGGACTACGCCGACACGCGGATCCTGCGCGAAGCGGCGGACTGGGTCGCGACGAGCTCGGGACTGCCCATCGGGACGGGCGAGGACGCGGCGGCGCTCGGCGAGGTCCTGTCGGCGATCGCTTCGGGCGAGGACCCGGTGGTGGTCGTGCCGCGGCTGCCGAGCTCGACCAGCACGCTCCTCGACCCGCAGACCTTCGTGTACGGGCGCCTCGGGACGGACACGCTGTCCGTGAGCGGCCGCTACGGCACGGAGGGCACGGACGAGGTCGTGACCGTGAGCGCGTTCACCGTCGACGAGCTGGTGTGACGATGGAGCTCGCGCACTGGCTCGTCGAGCTCGACCTCGAGGGACGGATCTACCGCTGGTCCGTCGAGCCGCTCGAGGTGGACGACGAGCACGTGTACCGCGGCGGCCTGTCGGACTTGGCGCTCGAGCTGGGGCAGGACTCCGTCGTGCTCGAGGTGCGAGACGAGTCCTACGACTGGCCCGTCCTCGCCGCGCGGCTGCAGGGCGGGCGCGCCACGGTGCGCCGCTGGCTCGAGGGCGAGGCGTACGACCAGGCGCTCGTGTTCGTCGCGGGCGATGTCGTCGACGTCTCGTGGGACACCGCGGACGCGCCGGTGGTGTTCCGCGTGCTGGCGCAGTCGTCGGCGTCCCGCGGGGTCCCGGTGCCGGACGCGTTCGCCGCCTCCGGCAGCGTTACCTGGCCGGAGGCGGGCGGGCCGGTGGTTGCCGACCAGGGCGTGCCGTATCCGATCCTGTTCGGCTACCCGGGCTACGACGGCGCTTCGAACCCGTACCCCATCGTACCCGTGGCGCTTGCGCAGTACAGCGCGACGAGGGCGCTGACGAAGGCGATCGTGTGCGAGGACGGGGACGCCGAGATCACGTCCGTGCGTCTCCGGAACAACGCCACCGACGGCGAGGCCACGCAGACCTGCGCGAAGGCCACCGACCTGCTCGGGAAGCGGGTCGTCATCGCGCACTTCAACGCGAGCGCCACAGGCTACCCTGCGAACGTCAACGAGGGCCGCGCTCTGTTCGCGGGCTACTCGCCAACGGGCGGCGGCGGCATCGCTCGGTCCGCGTACGACGTGATCGTGTACCTGCTGCGGCGGTGGGGCTCGGACACCGTCGAGTGGGGGCGCCTCCCCGAAGTCCAGAGCCTGCTCGAGCCCTACCTCGTGGACACGTGGATTGACGCGCAGGTCCCCGACCCGTGGACGTGGCTCGAGCAGGTCCTGCTTCCCGACCTGCCCGTCGTCGTGCGGCTCGGGCCACGCGGGCGTTTCCTCGCCCCGGTCACCTGGCGCCCGACGCTCGACCAGGTCGTCGCGCAGCTCGAGGTGGGCCGGCACGTCGCGGCAGCGTCGCGCTTCGCGCTCGAGCGGCCCACGATCGTGAACGAGTTCGTCGCCGAGTACAGGGAGGATCGGCAGGGCGTCTACCGCGCGCGCGTCGTGATCACCGGCGGCGACGGCACGGACCTCGGCGTGCTGCCGAGCTCCGTCCCGGGCGCCACCAGCACCACCACCGTCTCGGTCGTCCGGTCCGCGCGGTGTCGCGAGAGCCGCGACGCGTACGGCCTGCGGCGCTCGGAGGTGCAGACCATCGACTGGACGTGGGACGAGGGCACCGTGCTCCGCGTCCTCGAGGACCGCGTAGAGCGCGAGGCGCTACCCGCGCGGATCACGTCCTACACGGTCGCGCGCAGGCTGCGGCATGACCTGCGGGAGAACGACGTGGTCCAGATCAGCGACCCGCTCCGCGGCCTCGAGGACGAGCTCGCGGTGATCGCTGCGCCGCCCGTCGTTGGCTCCGAGTCCACCACCATCACCCTCCGGATCCCCCGGTAGGAGCGCCAATGGCAGCAGCACAGACCCTGGTGAACAAGCAGATCATCGACACGTCCGAGGGGACGGCGCTCAAGGTCCGCAAGGTCCTCGCGCCCACCTCCGGCGCGTGCCGCTGGTACCGGATCTACTGCGAGAGCGCCGACCTGTACCTCGAGCGGAACGACGTGACGGACGCCGGCGACCGCGGCAGCTCGTACGAGACGCTCAAGGCCGGGACGGTCCACGTCCTCAAGATCGCTCGGGGCGAGTTCGGCCTGTCGTGCTCGAGCACGAGCCAGGCCGTGCAGATCACCGCGATGACGCAGGCGGGGCCGGGCTGATGAGCTTCGAACGCAACGCGCCGATCAACGTGCCGGGGGGCTCGCCGCCCGCCGGCTACTCGCTCATCACGGGCTGGGGGGCCATCAACGACCCGGACAGCCTCGCGGACACCGGCACCGGCCTGTCGTCGGGGACGTGGACGTTCGTGTCGAAGGTCGGCACCACCGCGCAGCTCGACGGCACGGCCGAGAACCTGCCCTGCATCGACATCCCGCTCACCACGCTGTTCCCCGACTGGTCCGACACGACCGACCGGCTCGACCTCTGCCTCGAGGTGGCCGCGATGCCGTTGACGACGGCGAAGTGGGGCCTCGCGGTGTTCGTCGCGGACTCCATCTACGCGAACCGGCTGACGTGGCAGGCGAAGGGCGTGCACCTGTTCCCCAACTCGGCGACGGTCATCCAGGCCGGCGAGGTCGGAGCCGCGTCGAACGCGACGGCGAACAACAACGGCACGAACACGGACGTGGTGCAGCAGCTGTACGGGACGTGGACGTGGGACTCGGGCGGCGTCCCGCGCGTCACCGGCCGTACGAAGCGGACCAGCGCGCAGCAGGAGATCAACGTAGTGCAGGCGCCGCCCACCGCGTTCGCCGCGGCCGCCAGCCGGCGCATCTTCCTCGCGGCGATGCACGTGTCGGCCGTCGGTGGCGCGGTCACGCTGTTGGCGCGGGTCTACGCGCGAAGGGTGAGGACGACCGGCCCTTTCGTGTAGCCACCGCGGGAGGCAAGGCCTCCACGCCCGGGGTGGTGATCGTACTGGGGCACTCGATCGGCAACGGCGTCGGCGCCAACGACGCGACGTACGGCGGCGCGGCGCTGCCCGCTGGGATCACCCTCCGGGACGGCGGGACCACACGCGCGACCTGGCCGGACTCCGACGGCACCGGGCCGGACCCGGGCGTGCTGCCCTACCTCGCCGCGTCCATGGGGTCCGGGACGATCATCCGGCGCGCGACCAACGGCCAGATCCTGGGCGGCGTCGAGACCACCGAGCTCCCGGGCGCCATCGCGGACTGCACCGCGCTCGGCGTGAACCGCGACTCGGTGCAGCTCGTGGTGCTGATGATCGGGGAGAACGACGCGCAGAACGGCGCCGAGAGCGCGGCCTACGCGGCGCGCATCGAACAGACGTGCGGCCTTATCGAGGCCGCGTTCCCCAACGCACGGATCGTGCTGCAGGACATGGTGACCGAGGATGCTTCGTACAGCGAATACGCCGCGATTCGGCAAGCGAACGCTGCCGCGGTGGCAGCTCGAGCTACACGCGCGCTTGCGTCGCGTGCAGGCATCGGGCTCTCCGACGCCGTCCACTACTCGCTTGCCGGGTACGCCACCGCGGCCGCGGCCCAGTGGAGTGCGTGGCAGAGCGCCTCGTGAGCTAGACTTTTGGCCAGCGGGAGGGGTGATGCCCATCGTCGTGAATCCGATCGAAGTCGTGACGCAGCTGTTCGAGCTCGCGATCACCATCTGGCGCGAGGTCCGGGACGCCAAGTCCAAGGCCAGCGAGGGCGGCCGCAAGATCACAGGGCGGGAGTGGCGTCGGATCTGCAGCCGCGCGGGCGCGGAGCTCGCCATCGGCCTCACCGACCTGTTCGCGTCGGACCTCGACGACGACGCGCTCGCCACGTTTTCCGACAGCCCGCCGTCGCGGGCCGCGTAGTCCGGTCGTGGCGGACCTCGGTGGACGCGCGCTCGCCCTCCTCTCCGACCTGCGCGCCGATGTCGAGCGTGCTCGAGCGGAGGGGTCGCGGCGTGGCGACGCCATCGAGCTGCTGCGGATCCGCCTGGACGCCATCGAAGGCCAGGTCAACCGGCTCGTCGAGCTCGAGGACCGCCGCGACCAGCGCGAGAGCCAGGAGCACACCGAGATCCGGGAGCGGCGCCGCATCGAGGAGCAGGAGGAGCTCGAGCGTCAGCGGTGGTGGCGCTCCGTGTGGGACCGCGTGTGGTCGCGCGACGTGATCGTCCCGCTCGTGGCCGCGGCGCTCTCCGTGGCGGCCACTCGCGTCCCCGAGCTGCAGGGCTGCGTGGCGCTCGTCCGCGCGGCAGGAGGTGTCCATGCGGGAGAAGCCCCCTAAGGGCTGGCGTCGCCCACCGACGCCCGACGAGCTCGCGCTGTTGCAGAACACCCTCGTTCCGACGGACGAAAGCTCGGGCAAGCTCGTCCCGTCCGCAACGCTCGCGCGTCCCATCGAGGATCCGGGGGCCACGGGACCTGGTGCGCCGCCGGCGGCGACGCCCACTCTCGAGCTCGAGCTCGAGACGTACTCGGACGAGCCGGACGGCCCGACGCAGCCGACCGAGCGCGACCAGGCCCCGCCGGCGGTGCGAGCGCGCCAGCAGCGCGAGGCGCGCGAGCTCCGCCAGCTGCAGGAGGCGCTTCCCATGATCGGAGAGCGACTCGCGCTAATGCAAGCTCCGACCGTGCGTCAACCACCACCGGTAGTAGACGAGCCGACGGAGATCGAAGTGCCCCGGGTGCCCATCCCGGATCCGTGGCTGGATCCGCGCGTGCTCCGCGCAGCACCTGCTCCGCGGCGCGCGCCACCGGTCGAGATGTCGCCCTGGCTGCTCGCGGTGCTCGTGGCGCTGGCCATCGTGGCCGGTGGCGGTGTCGCGCTGGCCACGCTGTTCTGTGGGCTGCTGCTCCGAGGGTTCTCGTGACGACTCGCAAGCCGGCGCCGAAGAAACCGGCGCCGAAGAAGAAGCCCAACACCGCGAAGGCCGCGCAGACCGCGGCCGACCTGGCGAGGCTCGACTCGTTCGCGTTCCGCCGCGCCATGCTCGAGCAGGTCCTCGCGGACCGCGAGCTCGCGCGCCAGGGAGAGCGGCACACGGCGGTGATGGAGCTCACGCGGCAGGCGATCCGGCTGCAGGCGGAGATCGCGGAGCACGAGCTGGCCGAGCGGGCCAGCAGCACGAAGCTCAAGTCCGCGGACGAGCTCCTCGCGGGCCTGGTGCAGGCGGTGGCCGCGCTCCCCGATGGGGCCTTCGAGCGCCTGGCCGCGGCGGTGGACCAGCGGCGCACGGGCAGGCCCCGGATGCGGGTCGTGGGGCCCGGATAGGAACGTTCCGGGCTGTGGAACACTCCTGTGGAACGTTCTGGGCAACATCGCTCGGAGTGTTCCACGGGTGTTCCACGGCCGTGGAACATCGCTGTGGAACACTTTGGGTAAGCGACTGCCTGTGAAACACTGCCCGTGGAACACTTTCGCTTACGTTACCGAGAACGTTCCACGGTATGTTCCACGGGTGTAACCGTGTGAAACACCGCGTGGAACACTTCGGCTAACGTTGCCGAAAGTGTTCCACGGAGTGTTTCACAGAGACCGACACTGGCTAGAGCACCGTCGCCATCTTCATCGTGGCCGGGCTCCGGGACTGTGCGGTCTCGGGCCTACTCGTCGTCGGGGTGCAGGTAGCGGGCGCGCGCCTCGAGCTGCCGCGCCGCTCGAGCGGAGGCCACCGCGTCGCGGGCCTCGCGGTAGACCCGGGTGCCGGCGAGGGTCACGCGGCGGATCAGGCGCTCGCGCTTCCGGCGCTCGATGCCCGACCCGAGCAGGATCATCATCCCGTCCACGACGGCCGCCAGGATCAGCGCGGCCCAGGCCTCGGGAGCGCCCGAGCGCACCGCGACGAAGGGCAGCAGGATCGGCGAGCGCTTCTCGTCCGCGGTGACGTACAGCTCGCGCGCCGGCGCCACGGGGGCGCGCCAGTCCACGGGAGCCGCGGCCCAGACCTGCAGGTCGAGCTGGTGCACCTGGTCCGCCGTCATCCCGGCCGTGTCCACGTGCACCACCGCCTCGAGGGGAGCGAGCTTGCCCTCGAGCGTGGCGGCCTCGCGCGCCAGGCGCCCGGCTTCGGCGGCGAGCTCCTTCGCCTTGGGCCCGTAGCCCGCGCGCCCCGTGCCCGTGGAGCCGTCTTCGATCTCGGCCCGCTTCTGGCGCTCGACCTCCGCGGCCTCGAGCTTCAGCGCGGCGAGCTCGGCCGCGTGGGTGGTGTACACCGTGGCCAGCAGGTCGCTGTGCGCGTGCTGCACTCGTTCGGCCGACGCCGCCGCCAACTCCGTGCGCGTCAAGCCCTCGTGGTAGGTGAAGAACGAGCAGTACACGCAGGCCGACGCGAACACGAACTCGGCGATGTGCTTGCGGACCGGGTCGTGGCTCATCGCGAGCCCGACGAGCAGGGTCCAGAGGAACCCCGTGAGCCCGATGGTCGCCACGAGGGCGAGCTCGGGCGCGATGCCCACCGCGCGCGCCCCGTGCAGCGTGGTCCCGAAGGACACGATCGCGAACAGCGTGAGCCAGAACAGCGCGCCGGCGTCGCGCCGCTCGAGGTCCAGGGCCGCGAGCACCCGATCGCGCAACGACACCGGCCCCGCCGACCCGCGGCTCGGTGCGGCACGATCGGGAGCCGCGGCGATCACCGTGTCCGAGAGTGCCGCCGGACGAGAGGGCTGCTCGACCTCCTCGACGGGAGGGGCCTCGGGCTCCACGTCCAGCGGCACCACCGGTGCTACCACGTGCAGGTGCGGACGCGCCCGCAGCTCCTGCACCGCACCACCCAACTCCCGGATCTGCTCGGTCAGCAGGTCCAGGTCGGCCTGCGCCACCCGCACCCCGGTCTGCTGACGGAACCGGTCCAGCTGCTCGAGCGCGTGCAGCACGGACAGCAGGTCGTCCGCCTTGCGGAACGGCACCACCGAGCTCGGCTCGACCTCGCCGCCGCGATGCAGGTGCAACACCTTGCGGTCGCGGATGCTGATGCAGTCGGCGGGCTTCCCCGTGCGACTGTTCACGTAGAGCTCGAGCTTCGGGTCGAAGCGAGCGCGCAACCCCGGGTGCTCGGGGAAGATCACCGCGCTGGAGATGGCGCACAGACCCGTCGCACGGGCCAGGCGCGCCAGCAGCTCCTCCGGGCGCTCGAGCAGGAAGTCGTCGTCCCGCGCCACGTGGGCACGCAGGCCCGCGCGCGCGGCCATGTCCACCGGCAGGGGCGCCGCCTCGACGCCCTCCTCGGACTCGGGCTCTGCACTGTCTCGGTTGCTCATGTTTTGCACTCGTTGGCGCTTCGCTCGAGGCGCGCGCGCCATGCCTGCGGTTGCCATGGGGCCCTCCCGTCGAGGGGGTTGCGGTACGGTTACAGGGGTCGGGGGTACGGGCCACCGTGTGACCCGTCGGGATGGGGCCCCCTTCCTGGCCCTT